>LNFM01007115.1_pt1 | contig 17777 bp, 16 predicted proteins | sample 596031 | NCBI WGS metagenome assembly LNFM01 (sample SAMN04254537, study PRJNA301005) | activated carbon metagenome | isolation source: dual media filters at the Ann Arbor, Michigan drinking water treatment plant | place: USA: Ann Arbor | reverse complement strand
TGCTGAAGGTCAAGCTGGCCACGGCCATCATCGGCATCAGCAGCATCCACCTGCTGAAGACCTTCATCAACGCCGAGAACTACAGCGAGAAGGTCTTGCTGTGGCAGACGTTGATCCACCTGGCCTTCCTGTTTTCGGCCCTCGCCATCGCGCTGGCCGACCGCATGATGTCCGCGCCTTCGGGCAAACACTGAGCCCACACTCGGGAACACTGCCATGAGCACCACCATCCGCCGTGCCGATCTCGTCGAATCGGTTGCCGCCGCGCTGCAGTACATCAGCTACTACCACCCGGCCGACTACATCGCCCACCTGGCGCGTGCCTACGAACGCGAACAGAGCCCGGCGGCCAAGGACGCCATCGCGCAGATCCTGACCAACAGCCGCATGTGCGCCGAAGGCAAACGGCCGATCTGCCAGGACACCGGCATCGTCAACGTGTTCCTGAAGATCGGCATGAACGTGCGCTTCGAGGGCTGCGACAGCGGCATCGACGACGCCATCAACGAAGGTGTGCGGCAGGCCTACCTGAACCCCGACAACAAGCTGCGAGGCTCGATCCTGGCCGACCCGCACTTCGAGCGCAAGAACACCAAGGACAACACACCCGCGGTGATCCACGTCTCGCTGGTGCCCGGCAACACGGTCGACGTGCAGGTGGCGGCCAAGGGTGGCGGCAGCGAAAACAAGAGCAAGTTCGTGATGATGAACCCGAGCGACAGCCTGGTCGACTGGGTGATGAAGACCGTGCCCACGATGGGCGCCGGCTGGTGCCCGCCGGGCATGCTGGGCATCGGCATCGGCGGCACCGCCGAAAAGGCGATGCTGCTGGCCAAGGAGGTGTTGATGGAAGACATCGACATGTTCGACCTGCAGGCCCGCGGCCCGAAAACCAAGACCGAGGAACTGCGCATCGAGCTCTACGAAAAGGTCAACGCGCTGGGCATCGGCGCGCAGGGCCTGGGCGGCCTGACGACGGTGTTGGACGTGAAGATCGCGATGTACCCCACACACGCCGCCAGCAAGCCGGTGGCGATGATCCCCAACTGCGCCGCCACCCGCCACGCGCACTTCGTGCTGGACGGCTCGGGCCCGGCCTACCTGGAGCCGCCGAGCCTGGACCTGTGGCCCGACGTGCACTGGCAGCCCGACTACAACAAGAGCCGCAACGTCGACCTGAACACGCTCACGCGCGAGCAGGTGGCCAGCTGGAAGCCGGGCGAGACGCTGCTGCTCAGCGGCAAGATGCTCACCGGCCGCGATGCCGCACACAAACGCATCCAGGACATGCTGGCCAAGGGCGAGAAGCTGCCGGTGGACTTCACCAACCGCGTCATCTACTACGTCGGCCCGGTGGACCCGGTGCGCGACGAGGTGGTGGGCCCTGCCGGCCCCACCACGGCCACACGCATGGACAAGTTCACCGAGATGATGCTGGCGCAGACCGGTCTCATCGGCATGATCGGCAAGGCCGAACGCGGGCCCGCCGGCATCGACGCCATCAAGAAGCACAAGAGCGCCTACCTGATGGCCGTGGGCGGCGCCGCCTACCTGGTGGCCAAGGCGATCAAGGGCGCCAAGGTGCTGGGTTTTGCCGACCTGGGCATGGAAGCCATCTACGAATTCGACGTCGTCGACATGCCGGTCACCGTGGCCGTGGACGCCACCGGCACCAGCGTGCACAACACGGCGCCGAAGGAGTGGCAGGCACGCATCGGCAAGATCCCCGTCGTGGCGGCTTGAACACGCGCACTCGCGTCAGCCACGGGCCGTGTCACAGCTTTTCGAGGTCCACCCGCAGAACCCGCAGCTGCGCCTGCTGAAGCAGGCAGCGCAGATCCTGCATGACGGTGGCATTGCGGCGGTGCCCACCGACAGCAGCTATGCGCTGGTGTGCCGCCTGGACGACAAGGCGGCGGCAGAAAACCTGCGCCACATCCGCCAGGTGGACGACAAACACCACCTGACGCTGCTGTGCAAGGACCTGAGTGAACTGGCACGGTTCGCGCGCGTGGACAACCGGCAGTACCGCCTGCTGAAGCTGGGCACACCCGGGCCCTACACCTTCATCCTGGAAGCCACCAAGGAAGTGCCGCGGCGGCTGAGCCACCCCAGCCGGCGCACCATCGGCCTGCGTGTGCCTGACCACCAGGTGACGCAGGAACTGCTGGCGCTGTTTGGTGAACCGCTGCTGGCCACGACCTTGATCGCCCCCGGCGACACCGAACCGATGAACGACGCCAACGAGATCCGCGACCGCTTTCAGAAGGCGCTGCAGGCGGTGGTGGACGCCGGTGCCTGCCCGATGGAGCCCACCACGGTGATCGACTTCAGCGCCGACGAACCGGTGCTGGTGCGGCAGGGTCGCGGTTCTTTGGCGCGCCTGGGCCTTTAACGCAGGGCGGCTTCGGCGCTTTCGCGCCGCGCGGTCGCAGAACGGCGCCAGGCCAGGCCGGCCAGGCCCAAGGCCAGCAACAGCGCAGGTGCCGGTTCAGGCACCACCTGCACCACCTTGCCGCCGAAGTCGACGATGTAGATTTCGCCACCCGCGCCTTCGCCGAAGGATGCGATGTTGCCCAGTGCACCACCCGCACCGGCGTCCAGCATCGCGGTCCACTCGGTGGCGTCGGCCATGGTCTTGGGGTTGCCGTCGGCCAGCACCGACCAGATGCGGCCGCTGACGAAGTCGCCGAAGAGGTACTGGCCGTACAGCGGCGAGCCGACCTCGCGCACCACGTAGCCGCCGGTGATGGAGCCGCCGAAGCTGCGTGTGTAGACCAGCAGCGGGTCGTCCATGCCCGGTTGCAGCGGGCCACCGACACCCGGCGTGGCGATGTCGCCTTCGCGCACGCGCCAGCCGAAGTTCTCGCCGCCGGCGCTGCTGGCCAGCAGCAGGTTGACCTCTTCACGGGCGCTTTGGCCCACGTCGGCAATCCACAGGTCGCCGGTCAGGCGGTCGAAGCTGTTGCGCCAGGGGTTGCGCAGGCCGTAGGCGAAGATTTCGCCGCGGCTGCCGGCAACACCCGCAAAGGGGTTGTCGTCGGGGATGGCGTAGTTGATGTCCGGGCTGGCGAAGTCGTCGCCGTTGATGTCGATGCGCAGCATCTTGCCCAGCAGCGTGTTGGTGTTCTGGCCGTTGCCCGACGGGTCGTTGCCACTGCCGCCGTCGCCGCTGGCGATGTACAGGTGGTCGGCGTCACCCGGCTTGAAACCCAGCCAGCCGGCCTTGTGGTTGGTCAGGCCATTGGGCTGGTCGAAGCGCATGATCTCGACACGGCTGGCCGCGTCGGCCACCAGCGGGTTGTCGCTGGTGCGGTAGCTCGAGATCACGCTGTCCTGGTTGCTGGCGTCGATGGTGCTGACAAAAAAGCGGCGGTAGCCGGCCGATGCCGGGTCGGCGTAACCCGGGTCGAAGGCCAGGCCCAGCAGCCCCTGTTCGCCGGCGGTGCTGACGCTCAGGCTCAGGAAGGTGCTGACCGAGCCGCCCTGCACGGTCTTGATCAGGCCGCCTTTTTCCACCACGAAGATCGGGCCGCCGGCCATCGGTGCCGTGGCGTACAGCGGTGCGTTGAAGCCGCTGGCCACCAGCACGGTGTCCAGCGTGGCGGCGCCGGCAAATGGCACGGCAACCGGCGCGGCGCCGAACAACAGGGCCAGCCACGCGGCTTTGATGGGAAAACGCTGCATGGCTCGGCTCCTGGCATCTGTTGTTCGAACGGTAGGTGTCGCGCGCAGACGGCTCTGTGCGGCAACCCACATAACAAATCTAACGCACCGCAGGCTGCAGCGCACCCTTCAAGTTGGCGGGCAGGAAACCCAGCTGCGGTCGGCCGCGCACCACCATCACCGGCGTGCCGGCCGCGCCGATGGCTTCGAATGTGGCGCGGCAGACCGGGTCGCGCTCGATGCTGCATTCGCTGAAGGCCACCGTGTGTTGCTGGAGCCAGCGCCGGGCCACGGTGCAGATGGCGCAGTTGTCGGACGACAGCATGTGGATGTCACCCGGTTGCGCCAGTGCCGCCACTTCACGACCCAGCCGGCGGTCGTGTGAGCCGGCCCACCATTGGCTGGCCGCGCTGACACCCAGCACCAGCAACGCCAGGCCGAACAAGGAGCCCCTGGAAACGCTCACGGCGGGCTCAACACGGCTTCACAAGGCTGCGGTGACCACCATCTCGACACGCCATTCCGGCTTGGCCAGGTCGGCCTTCACGGTGGCCCGCGGCGGCGCGTGGCCGGCGGGCAGCCAGGCTTCCCAGGCGGCATTCATGGCCGGGAAATCGGCCAGGTCCTTGATGAAGATCTGCACCATCAGGAGCTTGTGCTTGTCGGTGCCGGCGCGCGCCAGCAAGCCGTCGATGGCGGCCAGCACCTGCTGAGTCTGGCCGGTGATGTCCTGGCTGCCGTCGGCGGCCACCTGGCCGGCCAGGTAACAGACACCGTTGTGGACGGCCATTTCGGACAGGCGGGTGCCGACGTCGAAGCGCTGAACCATGTCAATGACCCTTTTTTGGCTTGGTGTGCTGGTGCGTGTGGGCGTGCGCGCCGTGCGGCTTGTCCACGTTCTGAAGCGGCCCCGGCGGTGGGGGTTTCTGGCCGAACTTGTTCTCGGTGCCGGCCAGCAGCTTCTTGATGTTGCCTTCGTGGCGCCAGATCAGCAGCAGGCTCATGACCACCATGGCCAGGAAAGCCGGCTGCACACCCCAGATCAGCGCCTGGTAGAACGGTGCAAAAGCTGCCGCCACGATGCTGGCCAGGGAGACATAGCGCGAGAAGGCCATGATGATGGCAAAGCTCAGCAGCGTCGCCAGCCCCAGCCACGGGTTGATGGCCATCAGCACCCCGGCCGCCGTGGCCACGCCCTTACCACCCTGGAATCGGAAAAACACCGGCCACAGGTGGCCGACAAAGGCCGCCAGGCCCACGAAGGCGGCCACCGACGGGCCCAGGCCGAAGCGTGGCCCGTAAACCAGCACCAGCAGCACCGGCACGTAACCTTTCAGCGCATCGAAGGCCAGGGTCAGCAGCGCTGCCGCCTTGTTGCCCGAGCGCAGCACATTGGTCGCACCCGGGTTTTTGCTGCCGTAGCTGCGCGGGTCGGCCAGCCCCATGAAGCGGCTCACGATGACGGCAAAGGACAAGGAGCCGATCAGGTAGGCGCCGAGCAGCGCAACAGCAATCCACAGGGCGTTCATGTGGGCACGATTTTAGGCCCAGGCCGTGTCAAGCCAGCGCGCAGGACACGGGTTTGGCGCCCAGCACCCGCACCAACACCTGCGGGTCGATGCCCACCAGGTAACCGCGCCGGCCGCCGTTGATGCAGACGCGCGGCAAGTCCAGCACCGTGGCCTCCACCCACACCGGCAGCGGCTTGCGCAGGCCGAAGGGTGAGGTGCCGCCCACCAGGTAGCCGCTGTGGCGCTGCGCCACCTCGGGTTTGCAGGGTTCGACGGACTTGACGCCGATCTCGCGCGCCAGGTTCTTGGTGCTGACCTGGCGGTCGCCGTGCATCAGCACGATCAGGGGCTGAGCCTTGTCGTCCTGCATCACCAGCGTCTTGATCACGGCGTGTTCCGCCACGCCCAGCTGGCGTGCGCTTTCCGCGGTGCCACCGTGTTCGACATAGTCGTAGGGGTGCTCGGTGAACACCACGCCGGCCGCGCGCAGCATCTGCGTGGCCGGCGTTTCGCTGACGTGTCTGTCCTTCTTGGCCAAGCCGCATCAACCTGCTTCAGGCGTGGGCGTAGAGCAGCACGGCGAAGAAGTGGCAGACGCTGCCACCCAGCACAAAGAGGTGCCACACGAAGTGCGCGTAACGCACCTTGTTGTCGAACAGGAAGACCAGCGCGCCCAGCGTGTAGCTCACGCCGCCGGCCACGATCCATGCCAGGCCGGCTGCAGGCAGCCTTTCCAGCAGCACCGGCGCGGCCAGCAGCGCCATCCAGCCCATTGCCACGTACAGGCCCGTGCTCAGCCACGGGTGCTGCAGCCGGTTCAGCAGCTTGACGGTGACACCGAAGGCCGCCGCCGCCCACACGGCGCAGAACAAGGTGAAGCCCCAGCCACCGTGCAGCACACCCAGCGTGAAGGGGGTGTAGCTGCCGGCGATGAACAGGTAGATGGCCGCGTGGTCCAGCCGCTGCAGCCAGGTCTTGGCGCGCGCGGCGCGCCGGGCCGGCAGCGCGTGGTACAGCGTCGAGATGCCGTACAGCAGCATCATCGTGGCCGAAAACACCGTGGCCGCAACGATGTCCACCGCACCACCCAGCCGGTTGGCCTGCCACACCAGGATCGGCAAGGAAGCCACCGCGAGCAGGAAACCCAGGCCGTGGCTGATGCTGTTGGCGATCTCTTCGCCCAGCGTCTGCGGGCGGTCTGGGGTCACCACGCGGTTCACGGTCTCAGTCACCTTCCACCCATTCAATTTGTGCGCCGAGCTTGCGGATGTTCTCCGCAAAGTGCGGGTGCGCACGCCGCACCGGCGCGGCATTCTTGATCGTGCTCTTGCCCGGGATGCTGCAGGCCAGCATCAGCAGCGCGATGGCCACGCGGATGATGTAGGGGCTTTCCACCTCGGCCGGTGCCAGCGGCTTGCCGCCGAAGGTGATGATGCGGTGCGGGTCGCTCTGGAAGGCGTGGCCGCCGAACTTGGACAGCTCACTCGTCCAGCCCATGGCCCCTTCGTAGACCTTGTTCCAGTACATCATGCTGCCTTCGGCCCGCACACCCAGGGCCACGAAGATGGGCAGCAGGTCCACCGGCAGGTAAGGCCAGGGCGCGGCTTCCACCTTGGGCAGGATGTTCTGCGTGAAGGGCTGTTTGACGCGCAGCGGGCCGTCGACCACGGTGTGGCTCCAGCCGCCTTCGTGCACCACCTGCACACCGAACTTGGCGAAGGTGCGGTCGATCAGCGGGAACTGTTCGGGCGCGCTGTTTTTCACCGTGATGCAGCCGCCGGTGATGGCGCCCAGCGCCATGAAGGTGACGGCCTCGTGGAAGTCTTCGGCAAAGGTGAACTCGGCGCCTTCAGGTTTGCCGAGCCGGGCCACGCCGTGCACGGTGAGGCGGCTGGTGCCGATGCCTTCGATCTGCGCACCCAGCATGACCATGAAATTGCAGAACTCCTGCACGTGCGGTTCGCTGGCGGCGTTCATCAGCGTGCTGGTGCCGTGGGCCAGCGCGGCGCAGAGCACGAAGTTCTCGGTGGTGGTGACGCTGGCGTAGTCCAGCCAGTGGTGGTTGGCCTTCAGGCCGCTGTCCACACGCATGATCAGCGCCTCGCGGCGGCGTTCGACGGTGGCGCCGAACCGCTCCATCACCTCGACGTGCGGGTCGATCTCGCGCACACCCAAGGTGCAGCCCTGCACGTCGTTTTCGATGCGCGCCGCGCCGAAACGCGCCAGCAGCGGGGGCACCAGCATGATCGAGCTGCGCATCTCTTCGGGCAGGTGGTGCGTGCCGGGGTCGAACTGCGTGTCCTTGTGGTGCAGGTCCAGCGTGCCCTTGACGTAGTCCACCGACACGTGGCTGCCCAGCTGGCGGAAGATGTCCAGGATCTTGCGCACGTCGGTGATTTCCGGAATGCCCACCAGGCGCACCGGTTCGTGGCTCAGCAGCGTGGCGCACAGGATCGGCAGCACCGCGTTTTTGTTGGCCGACGGCACGATGCGGCCGGTGAGCGGCGTGCCGCCGTGGACGATGAGGTTGGACATGCGGTGGGCTTCAGCCGAAAAGGTTCAGAACGGGATTGTCGCCTTCAGCGGACTTTCACTGCGCCGGATCGCGCAGCCGGGCCCGCACGGCGTCGATGGCCGCCAGCAACTCGGGCGACAGCTCCGTTCCCCAGGCGTCCAGGCACTGGTCCAGCTGCGCCAGCGACGTGACCCCGACGATGGTGCTGGCCACGCGCCAGTTGCCATAGCAGAAGGCCAGCGCCATCTGCGTGGGTGTCAGGCCGTGGGCCTGTGCCAGGCCGTTGTATTCGCGGGCTGCGGCCAGCGCCTCGGGGCGGGCCCAGCGCCCGGTCTTCATCTGCGCAAAACGAGCCAGGCGGCCCAGTTCGGCCGGGGCTTCCGTCAGGTCGACCCCGTCGTACTTGCCGGTCAAGGTGCCGAAGCCCAGCGGTGAATAGGCCAACAGGCCCACGCCGGTGCGGTGCAGTGCTTCGTCCAGGCCGTTGTCGACCGAGCGGTTGACCAGCGAATAGGCGTTCTGCACGCTGGCCACACGCGGCAGGCCGTGCAGGTCGGCCAGGCGCAGGAACTCCATCAGGCCCCAGGGCGATTCGTTGCTCAGGCCGATGGCGCGCACCTTGCCCGCTTTCACCAGCCCCGCCAGTGCCCGCAGCTGGTCGTGGATGGCTGTCTGCGGCTGGTCTTTGGTGGGGTCGAAGTACAGGCCGCCGAAGATGGGCGCGTTGCGGTTGGGCCAGTGGATCTGGTACAGGTCGATGACCTCGGTCTGCAGGCGCTTCAGGCTGCCGTCGCAGGCGGCGACGATCTGCGCCGGGTGCAGGTCGGCGCTGCCGCCGTGCACCCAGCTCAGGTTGCGGCCGGGGCCGGCGCACTTGCTGGCCAGCACCACCTTCTGCCTCATGCCCGGGTGGGCGGCAAACCACTGGCCGATGATGGTTTCGGTGGCACCGTAGGTTTCGGCACGTGTGGGCACCGCGTACATCTCGGCGGTGTCGATGAAGTTGATGCCGCGTTCGACGGCGTGGCTCAGGATGCGGTGGGCATCGGCGGTGTCCACCTGTTCACCGAAGGTCATGGTGCCCAGGCAGACGGGGGTCACTTGCAGGCCGCTGCGGCCCAGGTTCAGGGTTTTCATGCGGCAGAGTGTGCCGCAAGGGCCCTCAGCCTGCCGTTGCCGGACTCGGTGGCCGGGCCCTGGCGCGTTCTTCTTCCTGCAGGCGCAACAGCCTTCGCTGCACCTTGCCGGTGGTGGTCATCGGCAGCGCGTCGATGAACTCGATCTCCTTCGGGTATTCGTAAGGCGCCAGCTGACCGCGCACATGCTGCTGCAGCGCCTGCACCAGGCTGTCGTCGCCGGTGAAACCGAGCGCCAGCACCACGTAGGCCTTGACCACCGCACCCCGTTCGGCGTCGGGTTTGGGCACCACCGCGGCGTTGGCCACGGCCGGGTGCTTGACCAGGCAGTTCTCGATTTCGCTGGGGCCGATGCGGTAACCCGCGGCCTTGAAGACATCGTCGCTGCGGCCCTGGTACCAGAGGTAACCGTCTTCATCCATGACCGCCGTGTCGCCGGTGCGGCACCAACTGCTGGCAGTGTCGCCGGTGAACTTGTTGGCAGTGGCCGTGTCGTTGCGCCAGTAGCCGAGAAAGAACACCGGGTCGGGCTGGCCATGCACGTCCAGCCGGTGCAGCGCCACGTCGCCGGGTGTGCCGCGGGGGCACTCCTGGCCCTGGTCATCGATCACCGCGACACGGTGGCCTGGGTAGGCCCGGCCCATGCTGCCGGGCCGCGCCGGCCAGGCCGGGCGTGCCACCCCGTCGGCGCCGACGTGACGACCGCAGTTGCCCACGATGTAGTTGATCTCGGTCTGGCCGAACATCTCGTTGACGGTCACACCCAGCGCCTGCTGGCACCAGTGGAACACCGCGTCACCCACCGCTTCGCCCGCGCTCATGATGGCGCGCAGTTGCAGCCGATAACGCGTGGCCGGTTCGGGCACGGCTTTCATCATCGCCTTCAAGGCGGTGGGAAAGAGAAAGGTGTGTGTGACGCGGTGGCGCTGCATCAGCTCGAAAGCCCGTTCGGGCGCAAAACGGCCCTGGAAGGCGACGATGCGGCGGCCGAAGTACAGGCTGGGCAGCAGCGCGTCCATCAGGCCGCCGGTCCAGGCCCAGTCGGCCGGGCTCCAGAAGACCTCGTCGCTGGTTTCCGGCGGGCCCAGCCCGAACCAGTTCTGGCTGCAGACAAAACCACTCAGGTTGCCGATGAGCGCACGGTGCGGGATCAACGCCCCCTTGGGCGGGCCGGTGGTGCCGCTGGTGTAGATGAGCACGGCCGCGTCGTCGGCCCGGGTGTCCACAGGCACGAATGGCTTGCGGCCGCGGCCCAGCGCCGTGGCCCAGTCCACGTCGCCTTGCCCTGCCGCTGCACCCACGGCCACCACGCTGCGCAGCGCCGGGCAGTCGGCCCGCACGGCCCGCAGGTTGGCGATGGCGCTTTCGTCGACCAGCGCGACCACCGCACCGCTGTCCTGCAGGCGGTAGGCCAGCGCTTCGGGGCCGAACAGCATGGACAGCGGCATCGCCACCGCCCCCAATTGGTACAGCGCGATGTGGGCCACCGCCGTTTCCGGCCGCTGCGGCATGACCACGGCCACGCGGTCACCCCTTTGCACCCCCAGGCGCTGCAGCGCGTGGCTCAGGCGGTTGGCCTGCACTTGCAGGTCGGCGTAACTCAGCACGCCATGGCGGCCGTCTTCGTGTTCCCAGGCAATGGCCGTCAGCCCGGCGGTGCGGGGCGATTGCGCCCAACGGCCGCAGCAGACCTGCGCGATGTTGAAGTGTCCTGGCACCTGCCAGACAAAGCTGGCGTGCAGGTGGGCGTGGGCATCAGGCAGGGGTTTTCGGCGCTTCATGTCAGGAGCTTAAGCCGCACCGCAGGCACGGCAGCACGGGGCTTCCCGCAATCGGGCCCGGGCGCTGCACCATGGCAGCGATGCGGTCAAGTTCACACGCGGCCAGCCGAAAAGCCAGCCATGCCGAGCATTTTTCGGGCCTTCAGCGACTCACCCGCCAACATGTCTTTTGCCGAACTGTCCAGTGTCAAGCACCGCCTCGTGCCAGGGGCGCCGCTGCCCTTCAACGTGCGCAATGCCGACCGCACGCTGCTGCTGGCACGTGGGCAGATGGTGGAGTCGAACGAACAGCTCGAAGCCCTCATGCAACGCGGCGCGCTGGTGGACATGGCCGAGCTGCAAAGCCCGCGCGAACAGATCCTGCAGGCCCCGCGCGAACTGCTGCCGCAGCTCTGGCAGCACGCCATGACGCAATTGGGGCAGGCCTTGGCCGGCGCCACCGCACCCAGCTTCCGCGAAGCGCTGGTCGAAGCCGCGGCGCCCGTGCAGACCCTGGTCGAACGCGACCCCGACCTGGCCATCTTCCAGGTGCTGCGCCAGGGCGCCAACGCCGACCTGGCCTACGGCGCACAACGTTCGCTGCAGACCGCCATCACCAGCCTGCTGGTGGCCCAGCGCCTGGGCTGGGAACCGGAAGAAACCGAGCGCGCCTTCAAAGTGGCACTGACGATGAACCTGTCGATGCTGGAGCTGCAAGGTCAGCTGGCGCGCCAGGCCATGCCACCCACGCCCGAGCAGCGCCTGGCCCTGCAGACCCACCCGATGCGCAGCGTGCGTTTGCTGGAAACCGCCGGCATCAGCGACTCGCTGTGGCTGCAGGCCGTGCTGCAGCACCACGAATGCGAAGACGGCAGCGGCTACCCCAGCGGCAGCGGCGATGTCTGCGACCTGGCTTCGCTGGTGCGCCGTTCGGACGTCTACACCTCGAAGCTGGCGTCGCGCTCGACACGCGACGCGATGCATGCCGACCTGGCGGGCCGCCAGATGTTCATGCAGGACCCCGGCCACCCGATGACCGCGGCGCTGGTGAAGGAATTCGGCATCTACCCACCGGGCTGTCACGTGCGCCTGGCGTCCGGTGAACTGGCGGTGGTGGTGGCACGTGGTGCCACGATCACGGCGCCGGTGGTGGCCTGCCTGAGCAACGCCCGCGGTGCGCCGCTTTCCGCGCCGGTGCGGCGCGACACCAGCGACCGCAAGTTCGCGGTGGCCGGTGTGGTGGGCGAAGCCAGCGTCTACCCGCGCCTGCCGCTGGACCGCCTGATGGCGGCACTGGTCGCCTGAGCAGCTGACCTGAGCCCTAGCGAACGAAGGCCTGCAGCCTGTCGCCCGTGAGGCGGCAGATGCGCCAGTCGGGCATCACCGTGGCGCCCATCTTTTCGTAGAAGTCGATGGCCCGCTGGTTCCAGTCCAGCACGCTCCATTCGAAGCGCCCGCAGCCGCGTTCGACGGCCAGCGCGGCCAGGTGCGACAGCAGCGCCTTGCCCAGCCCCGTGCCGCGGTGGGCGGGCTGCACGTACAGGTCTTCCAGGTAGAGCCCGGGCTTGCCCAGGAAGGTGCTGAAGTTGTGGAAAAACAGCGCGAAGGCCACCACCTGGCCGCCCACTTCGCCCACCACCGCTTCGGCCGCCGGGCGCGGACCGAAGAGCTGCGGCAGCAGCGACTCGGGTGTCACCACCACCAGGTGTTTGAGCTTTTCGAACACCGCCAGTTCGGTGATCAGGCCAACGATGGCCGGCACGTCGGCGGGCGTGGCGGGGCGCAGGGTGTGGGTCGTGTTCATCACCGGATTGTGGCCCGCCGCGTCACGTGCCTGACAGCGCCGGCGGCCACCCTGCCCTACAGTCTTGGCATGTCCTCTGTCTACCCAACGGTCTATCAACCGCGCCGAGTTGCGCAGTCCGTCTTCCTGCCGCTGCGCGGGCTGCGCTACCACGCCCACGTCTGGGGTGACGCTTCCCTGGCCACCGCCGAACGCCCACCGCTGCTGCTCCTGCACGGCTGGATGGACGTGGGTGCTTCTTTCCAGTTCCTGGTGGACGAACTGGCACGCCGGGAAGGCTTCGACCGTTGGGTCATCGCGCCCGACTGGCGCGGTTTTGGCCTGAGCGACACCCCCAAGGCCGACAGCTACTGGTTCCCCGACTACCTGGCCGACCTGGACGCGCTGCTCGATGCGCTGGTACCCGCCGAGACCTTCCCCACCATCGACCTGGTCGGCCACAGCATGGGTGGCAACGTGGTGATGAGCTATGCCGGCGTGCGCCCGGAGCGCATCCGCCGCCTCGTCAACCTGGAAGGCTTCGGCATGCCGCAGACCCTGCCCAGCCATGCACCCCGGCGCCTGAAGCAGTGGCTGGACGAGTTGAAGACGCCGCAAAGCCTGCGCACCTACGCCAATGCCGACGAAGTGGCCGCCCGCCTGGTCAAGAACAACCCGCTGCTGGCGCCCGACAAGGCCAACTGGCTGGCACCGCACTGGGCGCAGCCGCAGACGGATGCCGACGGCACGGTGCGCTGGCACATCCTGGGCGACCCCGCGCACAAACGCGTCAACCCCTTGCTGTACCAGGTGGAAGAGATCCTGCAGACCTGGCGCCTGATCACCGCACCGGTGCTGTGGGCCGATGGCGACCAGACCGACACCAGCAAGTGGTGGGGCAAGCGCTACCCCCGCAGCGAGTTCGACGCCCGGCTGGCCGTGGTGCCGCAGGTGCAGCGTGTTCGCCTGTCGCCTTGCGGGCACATGCTGCACCACGACCAGCCGGCCGCGCTGGCAGCCCACATCGCCGCGTTTCTGGCCTGAGGTCGGGTGCTGCCGCCACCCCCTGCGGGCGTGCAGGCGCATGAGAGAATCGCGGGCTTGCACCACCGGCTTGTTTCAGCAGGCCACTGAAGAAAATCCATGGACGCCTTGCACATCAACTCCGTCGGCTCGCTGCTTGCCGACCTGAGCACCCGCACCCAGCAGCTCCGGGGGTATCTTTGACTACGACCGCAAAAGCCTGCGGTTGAACGAAGTCAACGCCGCGCTGGAAAACCCCGCGGTCTGGAACGACCCCAAACGCGCCCAGGAACTGGGCCGCGAAAAGAAGGCGCTGGAAACCGTGGTCGCCACCATCGACCACCTGGAAAGCAACCTGGCCGACAACACCGAGCTCTTCGAGATGAGCAAGGATGAAGGCGACGAAGCCGGCATCCTGGCCATGGAAGCCGAAGCGAACAAGCTGCGCGAGTCTGTGGAACAGCTCGAATTCCGACGCATGTTCAGCAACGAGGCTGACCCGCTCAACTGCTTTGTCGACATCCAGGCCGGCGCCGGTGGCACCGAAGCCTGCGACTGGGCCGGCATGCTGTTGCGCCAGTACCTGAAGTACGCCGAACGCAAGGGCTTCAAGGCCACCGTCGAAGACGAAACCGCGGGCGACGTGGCCGGCATCAAGAGCGCCACGATCAAGATCGAAGGTGACTACGCCTTCGGCCACCTGCGCACCGAAACCGGCGTTCACCGCCTGGTGCGCAAGAGCCCTTTCGACAGCGCCGGTGGACGTCACACCAGCTTTGCTTCGCTGTTTGTCTACCCCGAGATCGACGACACCTTTGTGGTCGAGATCAACCCGGCCGATGTGCGCACCGACACCTTCCGCGCCAGCGGCGCCGGCGGCCAGCACATCAACAAGACCGACTCGGCGGTGCGGCTGACGCACATCCCCACCGGCATCGTGGTGCAGTGCCAGGACGGCCGCAGCCAGCACGGCAACCGCGACATCGCCTGGCAGCGCCTGCGCTCACGGCTGTACGACTTCGAGATGCGCAAGCGCCAGGAAGAACAGCAGAAGCTGGAAGACACCAAGACCGACGTCGGCTGGGGCCACCAGATCCGCAGTTATGTGCTGGACCAGAGCCGCATCAAGGACCTGCGCACCAACGTCGAGATCAGCAACACGCAGAAGGTGTTGGACGGCGACCTGGACCCCTTCATCGAAGCCAGCCTCAAGCAGGGGCTGTAAAGACGGCGTGCCGCCACGAGCGCACGCCCCAAGAGGAAACCGCACACCATGCGTGAAGCCAGCACCACCCTCGTCCGGCGCGAGGCCTACCAGGCCCCGGCCTTTTTCATCCGCGCCGTCGAACTGACATTCGACCTGGAGCCGGCCAAGACCATCGTCGCCAGCCGCCTGCAGATCGAACGCAACACGGCGTTGGAACGCCAGCCGCTGCGCCTGCACGGCGTGGACCTGACCTTGTTGCGGGTGCAGGCCAACGGCCAGAGCGTGTCGTTCCGCCACGAAGGTGGTGACCTGGTGATCGACAACCCGCCCGAGGCCGACAGCTTCACGCTGGACATCCGCAACACCTGCGCGCCCGACAAGAACACCGAGCTGTCGGGCCTGTACACCAGCGGCGGCGGTTTCTGCACCCAATGCGAAGCCGAAGGCTTCCGCCGCATCACCTATTTCCTGGACCGGCCCGACGTGATGGCGGTCTACACCGTGACGCTGCGCGCCGACAAGGCCAAGTACCCGGTGCTGCTGAGCAACGGCAACCTGCTGGAACAGGGCGATCTGGACAACGGTCGTCACTTCGCCAAGTGGCACGACCCCTTCCCCAAGCCCAGCTACCTGTTTGCGCTGGTGGCCGGGCAGCTGGTGGCGCGTGAACAGCGCATCCGCACACGCGCCGGGCGCGATCACCTGCTGCAGGTCTACGTGCGACGCGGTGACCTGGAAAAAACCGAACACGCGATGAACTCTCTGGTGGCCAGCGTGGTGTGGGACGAAGCGCGCTTCGGCCTGGCGCTGGACCTGGACCGTTTCATGGTGGTCGCCGTCGAGGACTACAACGGCGGCGCGATGGAGAACAAGGGCCTCAACGTCTTCAACACCAAGTACGTGCTGGCCAGCCCCGCCACTGCCACCGACGAAGACTTTGCCGGCATCGAAAGTGTCATCGCCCACGAGTACTTCCACAACTGGACCGGCAACCGCATCACCTGCCGCGACTGGTTCCAGCTGAGCCTGAAAGAAGGCCTGACGGTTTTCCGCGACCAGGAATTCAGCATGGACATGGCCGGCTCGCCGTCGGCCCGTGCCGTCAAGCGCATCCAGGACGTGGTGCGCTTGCGGGCCATGCAGTTCCCGGAAGACGCCGGCCCGATGGCGCACCCGGTGCGGCCCGACAGCTACCTGGAGATCAACAATTTCTACACCGCCACGGTGTACGAAAAAGGCGCCGAGGTCGTGCGCATGATGCACACGCTGGTGGGCCGCGAGGGTTTTGCCGCCGGCATGAAGCTCTACTTCCAGCGCCACGACGGCCAGGCCGTGACCTGCGACGACTTCGCGCAGGCCATTGCCGACGCCAACCCGGGCAGCGAACTCGGTTCTCGCCTGGACAACTTCAAGCGCTGGTACGCACAGGCCGGCACACCACGCGTCGCCGCCGTGGGGCGGTTCGACGCGGCAGCACAGACCTACACGCTCACCTTGCGCCAGTCGGCCGACGCATCGCCGGGCCAGCCCACCAAGCTGCCTTTTGTGGTGCCCGTGGCCATGGGCCTGCTCGGCGCCGACGGCCAGCAACTGGCCGCGCCGCAACTGCTGGTGCTGGAAGAAGCCGAACAGAGCTGGACGTTCGACAACATCACCCAGCCGCCTGTGCATTCGCTGCTGCGGGGTTTTTCTGCGCCGGTGCGCCTGAACGATGGCCTGTCGGACGAGCAGCGCCTGGTGCTGCTGGCGCACGACATCGACCCCTTCAACCGCTGGGAAGCCGGCCAGCAACTGGTGCTGAACCGCCTGCTGGCCGCCGTGCATGCCGGGCAAGCCCCGGTGCTGGACGATGCGCTGGCCCAGGCCTTCAGCCGCACGCTGCAAGACCCGGCGCTGGACCCGGCCTTCAAGGCGCTGCTGCTGGTGGCTCCCGGTGAAGCCTACGTGGCCGAGCAACTGAACAGCGTCGACCCGCAGCGCATCCACACCGTGCGCGAGCAGTGGCGTGCGCTGATGGCCGAACGCCTGCACGCCGACTGGACCGCCGCCTGGGACGGCCACCAGGTGCACGAGGGCTACAGCCCCGGCACGGCGCAGGCCGGCCGCCGCGCGCTGGCCAATCTGGCACTGCAGCACCTGTGCTTGCACGCCGTGCGCACCGGTGACGCCGTGTGGCAGGGCCGGGCCTACCAGCGCTTCAAGGACGCCAGCAACATGAACGACCGCCTGGGTGCGCTGCAGGCCCTGGTGCATTCCCATTCGCTGCTGGCCGACACCGCGATCGCCCGTTTCCACACCTTGGCCGGCGGTGACGCGCTGGTGCTGGACAAGTGGTTCCAGCTGCAGGCCACCGCACCCGAGCCCGTGCCCGGTCTGCATGTGGGCCAGCCGGGCAGCGCCTTCGCCCGCGCCAAGGCACTTCTGAAGCACCCGGACTTTTCGCTCAAGAACCCCAATCGTGCGCGCAGTCTGCTGTCAGCGCTGTTCACGGCCAACCCGGCGGCCTTCCACCGCGCCGACGCCGCGGGTTATGTGTTGTGGGCCGACAAGCTGATCGAGATCGACGCCATCAACGGCCACGTGGCCGGCCGCATGGCCCGTGCGATGGACCGCTGGGCCAGCCTGGCCGAGCCCTACCGCAGCGCCGCGCGCGAAGCCATCGCCCGTGTGGCCGCCAAGCCCGACCTGAGCAGCGACGTGCGCGAGGTCGTGGACCGCGCGCTGGCGTCCGACTGAAAACCCGCCCCAGCCCATGCAAGCCGTCATGAAACGCATCAGCCTCACCCAGTACCTGGTCGAACAGCAGCGCGAACACGGCCGCATCCCGGCCCAGTTGCGCCTCTTGATCGAGGTCGTGGCCCGCGCCTGCAAACACATCGCCATCGCCGTCAACAAGGGCGCGTTGGGTGACGTGCTGGGCAGCGCACACAGCGAAAACGTGCAGGGCGAGATCCAGAAGAAGCTGGACGTCATCAGCAACGAGGTGCTGATCGAGGCCAATGAATGGGGCGGCCACCTGGCGGCCATGGCCAGCGAAGAGATGGACAGCATCCACGTCGTGCCCAACCGCTACCCGCAAGGTGAATACCTGCTGCTTTTCGACCCGCTGGACGGCAGCAGCAACATCGACGTCAACGTCAGCATCGGCACCATCTTCAGCGTGCTGCGCAAGGTGG
>LNFM01007114.1_pt1 | contig 17779 bp, 12 predicted proteins | sample 596031 | NCBI WGS metagenome assembly LNFM01 (sample SAMN04254537, study PRJNA301005) | activated carbon metagenome | isolation source: dual media filters at the Ann Arbor, Michigan drinking water treatment plant | place: USA: Ann Arbor | reverse complement strand
TTTTCGGCGCCTATGGGGGCCGCCGCGCGGCTCGATATCCACCGTCGTTTCGTCTCTCGATTCTCAGCCCAAACGCTCTGTTTCCGCCGTGGAGTTTTCGGCGCCTATGGGGACATTGCCTGGGGGTTGATGGTCTTTCCCGAGGTGAACCAGGGCTGCGGCGTGATGCCGTCGCTTTCGGTGCGACCGATGATCGGCGGCGGCGATGCGGTGCTCGCGCGGCTCATGGATGCTCGTGTCGTGCCCTGGACGTTGTGCACGTTGCCGGGCGGATCGCCCGGAACACAACCGGCCGAGACGCCGACGCAAGAGGCGCTGCAGGCGCTGCAAGCGGTCCCGGAGCTGCGTCGCAGTGATCGCGAGCGGATCATCGTTCTCGTGAGCGACGGCGGCGCGACGTGCGGCGCCACGGACGCGTCGCTGCGAGCGCGGTCCGAAGCGCTGCGCGCGATGGGCGTGCGAACCGCGGTCGTCGGCTTCGCGCTCGGCGGTGAGCTCTCGGCAGCGACGCCGATGCTCAACGCCATCGCAGACGCGGGCGGGCTGCCGCGCATGGGCGCGCGCAACCGCTTCTACGAGGCCAATTCGCCTTCAGAGCTCGCGGACGCGCTCTCAACCGTGATCACCGCAGCCATCCCGTGCACCTTCCGTCTGAGCAGCGTTCCGCCGGAGCCGATGTCGCTTCGCGTCTCGCTCAACGACGCGCCCGTGAACGCAGACGCTCGAGACGGCTACACGTACAACGCGGCGGACAACACGATCACGTTCAACGGGGCGAGCTGCCGCCGAATCCAGAGCCGCGAAGCGACCCGCGTCGGCGTGGCCTACGGATGCGCGACGCCTGCGTGTGTTCCGGTGCCCGAGGTCTGCGACGGCCTCGACAACAACTGCGACGGAATGGTCGACAACGACTGCCGACCCGGCTGAGCGGCGCCAGTTGTATGCTCCTGCGTCGGTCGATCGCGGCGCGGCGCGGCACGAGCGTCAGCGTCTGCACGGTGATCGGTGAATGGTGAATCGATGGTTCGTTGCCGCTTCGTAGCGTCGTCACTGAAGACCGCTGGCTCGCTCATCGCGCGCAGCGTTTCGGTCATCCTCGTGCTCGGCTTCGTTGGATCGTGCGTGAGCCCAGCGACTCAAGGACGGATCGAGCTCGACACGGACGTTCCGGCGGGGCGCGCGCTGACGCTGACCGTCACGGTGCGCGGAGAAGGATCGGACGCGCCGGTGCAACGAGTGTGGCGTCGAATGGGCGCCGAGGGGATCGAGTTTCCATCGAGCTTCGGCGTCGTGCCGGCGACCGGACGACGCTCCGAACGCGTGGTCGTGGTCGCGGATCTCGACGTTCCGGCGGCGGGCGCAGACGCGGCGGTGCGGCTTCGTCGAACCGCCAGCTTTTCGTTCATCGAAGGAAGAACCGTGGTCGCGCGGATGTTTCTCTCGCTCGCGTGCGGGGCGATCACGACGGGGTGCGCGACGGTCGCGCCCGAGCAATGCACGCTCAGTGTGCGGTGCGAGGAGCTCGGCGCGACCTGCGGCGAGGGCGGTCGATGCGTCACGACCGCGGTCGAAGCAGACGCGGGCGTGGCCCCGACCGACAGCGGCGTCGCGCCAGACGTGGTTGCAGACACGTTCGTCGTCCGCTGCGGGGACGGCGTGTGCTCCCCGATCGAAGACTGTCGCAGTTGTTCCCGCGACTGTGGCGAGTGTCCGTGTCCCGCGTCGGAGACTCGCTGCGGCTCCTGCGTCGACACAACACGGTCGGACCTGCACTGCGGCCGGTGCAACAACCCATGCCCAGCGGGCTCTTCGTGCGCGATGGGAGTGTGCGTCGACCCGTGCGCGAGCAACACCTGTAGCGGTCACGGCTGGTGCGAAGCGGGGCGGTGCATCTGTGATCCTGGCTACCAAGGCTCTGTCTGCTCGGCGTGCGGCGATGGTTGGGTCGCCACGGGCGGTGCTCCGCAATGCGCTCCCATGAATCGCGTCCTCGGCACCGGCGCGGGCGAGACGGTGATGGGAACGGCAGCGCAGGACTACATGTCTGGCCTCGACGGAAACGACACGATGTCCGGGCTCGACGGCTTCGACTTCGTGAGCGGAAACGCTGACATCGATCAGGTCAACGGCAACACTGGGCGCGACGAAGTGCACGGCGGAGCTGGCGGCGACACGGTCATGGGAGGCTCGGAGGACGACGCGGTCTTCGGCGACGACGGTGATGACGTCGTCATCGGCGGCATGGGCAATGATCGACTCATCGGCGGTCCCGGGGCCGACGTTCTTCAAGGCGGGGACGGTGATGATCGATACGTGATCGACGGGCTCGGCAACGACACGATCGACGACAGCAGCGGAACGGATGCGGCGCGGGGCGTGCCCGGCGTTCGCGTCGCGTCGAACAGTGTGCAGGGCACGAGCAGAGTGTTGCGGCTCTCCAACGGCGCGACGGTTACGATTTTGCGCGACGCTGTCGAGCGTGTCCTTTGCCCCTGATCGGTCGCAGCGTCGGGCGAGCGCTCACGACCTCTCTCCGCTGACGATCGAGCGGTGACGGATGCTCGATCTGCGAAAAGCTGCCTGTGCGTCGAGCGTCGCTACCATCGAGTCGCTCGTTGTTCGCCGTTGATTGGTGGCGGTTCGACCCGTGTTCGACCACGCCGAGTGCTTGGAAATTTCTGCGACGCCCGAGCGTGCGGTGGTTTACGCTCTCGACACTGGACGGATGCGATCGAACTCTGCTTCGCCGACGCGCGACGCGACGGCACTGTTGCTCTCTCTTGTGGCGACCGCGTGCAGCGGCACCAACCCTCCGGCGGACGTCGTCTCCAACGACTCGACGGCAGACGTAGCTTCGGACATCGCTGCGCCTGACGTCGCTGACGGCTCGGTGACGGACGCCGCGACGATGGACGCGACCGACGCGTTGGAGCCTGACGCCCCGCCGGAAGACGTGGTGCTCGGCCCAGCGTTTTGCGCGACGGGCACGAACGTTTCGGGGATCACCGTCCCCGCTGGATTTTGTGTGCGCAAATTCGCGGACGTCCCGCATCCGCGGACGATGACGATCGCCTCCAACGGCGATTTGCTCATCGGCTCACCGGGCCAGACGTACGTCACTACGACGGGCCCGGGCACGAGCGGCGTCGTCGTGCTCACCGACGACGACCGTGACGGCGTCGGCGAGCGCCACGACTTTCTCACGGGCGTGAGCGACATCCACGGCGTCGCGATCGGCGGCGGATTTCTCTACTACACGACGATGTCGTCGATCTTTCGCACGCCGTATCGCGACGGCCAGCGCGCCGAGACGCCGGGCATGCGCGAAGACCTTCGGATGCCCGTGGAGTACGCGGGACAGCGCTCGACGCACCCGCTCGCGCGCTCGATCGGCGGCAACTTGTTCTCGTCGCGCTCGATGTCGCCGAGCTGCGGGCAGCCGATCGGCGAGATCTACCGCGTGTCGATGGGCGCAACGACGATGCTCGCTCGCGGCTTTCGCAACCCGATGTACATCCGCTGTCACTTCTCGCGCGAGCTGTGCGCTGCGACCGAGCTCGGCGACGACGGAAGCGCGATGGCGTTCGAGAAGCTGCTCATCCTGTCGACGTCGGGCGACTATGGCTACCCGCAGTGCGATGGCCGCGGGACGCTCGCGCGCTGCGGCGGGAGCTGCGCGACGACGACCGTCGAAGACATTCGCTTTCCCCTCCAAGACACGCCGTTTGGCTTCGACTGGGAGCGGGGCAGCTGGCCCGAGCCCTACCGTCACGGGCTGTTCGTCGCGCTGCACGGCAGCTTCTACACCTCGCCTGGCTATCGCAACGCGGGGCTCGTCTTCGTCAGCACCGACCCTGCCACCGGCCGTCCTCGCGCGGGCGCGACGGTCACGCGCTTTCTCGAGGGGCTCGGGATGATGCGCGGCGAGAGCCAGCCGAACACCGTCGCGATCCAGCGCCCGGCGGACGTCGCGTTTGCGCCGGACGGAAGGCTCTTCTTCACCGTCGATCAGGGCAACGCCGTGTATTGGGTCGCGCCCGTGGGGCTGCGCCGTCGCGGAGGCTGATCGCGCGGGGACTCGCGTCGTCGAGCGTCCGTCGTCGTGCTCGGCGGGACGACGTGCGGTGAGCGCGCTTCGTCGCATCGTGTGTGCTCGGCTCGCACCAGTGCCTGGATGGCCCGAGTCGTTGCGTGCTGTGTCGAATCGTGAGAAATGACCAATGAGTCGGCGGCGAGGCGTTCGACTCTTGCTCCGTGTCGGGGACCACTTTCGGTCGGTTGACGTCTTCACGACGCGCTCACGAATTTTCTTTGCCGGCTACGCCGCGCAACCAACGCGTTTAGTACTAGAACTAAAGCGACGGACATCGCATCGAGTCGCGAGGCGGGAGACTCCCCTTGAACGAGTACGAAATTCGATTCAGCACCATCCCCGAGCTGGCTGAAGTGTTCACCACGGAGCTGGTTCAGCGCAGGCTGTTCGTCGTGGGAGCCGACCAGGTTCTCGAAGGCGAAGAGATCTCGTTGCGGTTGGTGCTGCCGGAGACCCAATCGGTGCTCTCGGCGCTGGGACTCGTGCTCGAGCATCGCAGCGACCCGCGGGGCAGGGGCGCGGACGTTGTCCTGATCGACGTGCGAGACGACACGCTCGCGCTCATCGAGCAGTTCATCACCGAGCGGCTCGACGCGTCGCAGGGTGAGGTCGAGCTCGCGCCTGCCGCGCGCAAGCTCGACGTGCTCATCGTCGAAGACGACCCGATTTTTCAAGAGCAAGCCGCGCTGGCGTTTCGTCGGGCGGGAGACCAGGTCCGCTTCGCGCGCGACGGGTTCGAGGCGCTCGCGTCCGCGCTGCGCGCGCGGCCGGACGTCATCCTCTCGGACGTGAACATGCCCAGGATGGACGGGTGGCAGCTTCTGCGAATGATTCGGGGTAACCCGAAGCTCGCGACTGTTCCTGTCGTGTTTACGACGAACCTCGCGAGCGAGCGTGATCGCTTGAGGGGCTATCAGCTCGGGGTCGACGACTTCGTCGCCAAGCCCTTTCGCCCTATCGAGCTGCGGACCCGCGCCGAGCGCCTCGTGCACAGACGACACACGATCGCCGCGCCGACGGACAGCCGAACCACCATTCGCGGAGACCTGTCGCAGGTGACGCTGCCGAGCGTGTTGTCACTGCTCGAACTCGAGCAGCGCTCGGGCGCGATCGAGGTCAACGGGCCGGTGCGCGGCGTGCTCTGGGTCGCTCGGGGTCGCGCCCTGCGCTGTCGCATGTCTGACCGGCGAAACGGGACGCCGTCGACGCCCATGCAGTCCGCGTTCGCGCTGCTCAGCGCGAGATCGGGCGAGTTCGTGTTCACCGCCAACGACGCCGAGGTCGACGACGAGCTCTCGACCTCGATCACCGCCCTGCTCATGGAGCACGCGCGGGTCAGCGACGAGTCCGATCGCGACGCGGACTAAGTCCCGATCAGCGCATCGCGCGACCGCGCGCCCATTCGGGGGAATCGACGCTGCCGCTCGGCAGTTGTCCGTTGCATCCGATGCTGCATCGCGCGTGGATCGGCCGAAACCGCTCGAAGTCCGGCGCAGACGCCGCCGCCCGCTTCATCGTTGCGTCGCTCGCCGCGCACGCCGCGCTCTACGGAGCGCTCCGTTGCCGCTCGCCAAAGAGCTACCTCGTCGATCGCGTGATCCTCGCGCCGTTCGAGATGCAGCTCGTGCCGCTGCGCCGCGCTGCGCCCTCGATCGATCCGCGGCCCGAGTCGATCGCGCTCGTCGCAGCACCCAGGCTCGCGACCCGAGCGACCCCGCAGCCCGTCGCGTTCGCGAGCGCGAGCGCGCGGTTGATCGACGATGCTCCAGCGCCGAGCGAGGGCGAGTCCCAGCCGTCGCGCGGGACGACAGTCGTGATCCCCCCTCGGTCGTCGCTGTCGGGGATGCGGCTGCTCGAGTCGGTCGAGCGCGACGCGTGGACGCACCGCGGACAGCACACGTTTTCAACGAACCCTCAGCCGCAAGCGGCAGAGCCTGGCGGCCGGACGCTCTCGGACAACGTCGCGCGGGTGCGAGACGACTGGCGCGAACAAGTCCTTCGAGGCGCTCCGCCTCCGAGGCCAGCGGGCTCTTCGGATTTCGTGCGTCGTTACGTCGCAGAGGCCGCGCGGGCGTGGCGTCCGACGCTCGCGTCGGATCCCTCCGGTGTCGATGGCATCGTGCGGCTGCTCACCAGCGGGGTCGCAGGCTATCGCGAGGCGATGACCGACATGCTCGGCGGCTTCGGCAGCGACCGCGGCGCGGCTGCGTCCGACGCGCTCGACAACGCGCACCCCAACTCGCCGATGCTGCAGTCGAGCCCGACGCTCAACCAGACTGGACGCGCGCTCGCGCGGCGGATCTCGGCGGAGCTCGAGGTCGCCCAGGCCCCAGACGGCTCGATCGTCTCTGTGCGGGTCGCGCGCAGCTCTGGCACGCGATGGTTCGACAGCCAGGCGGTCAGCGCGGTGCAAACGGCGGTCGCGAGCGCGACCGCTGGGGCGAGCCGCGCCGCGGGCGCGCCGACGGGGGCGGGTACGCGATCGCGGTGGGAGTTCGAGCTGCGTATCGCGCGAAACCTCCCCGTCGCGCTCGGGCCGCAGCTTCCCGGATCGCCACCAGTATTCAACTATCTGTCGGGCGGCGTCGAGTGGGGCGGCGTGGACCCACCCCGAGCGATGTACCCGTTTGCGCTCCACCGCTATCAGCGCATTCGCGTGCTGTGGATCGTCCCCGACGGAGCGCCCCGCGAGCAGCGCCGCGACGCTGGCGCCGCCCCGATGGCGCGCTGAAAGGGTGGCCGGGTCATTTGCGCGAGGGGCAGGGTTTGGTAGGTGCTCTAGGTGATGCGAATTTCCGTCCTTCGCTGCGTCGCGATGCTCGCGTGCGTTTCGGTCTCTGCCGATGCGCTCGCGCGGGACCGAATCACGTACCCGTACCGGGGCGTAACCCACGTGCATCGGCAGATCGACGGGTTCGACGCGCACGTTCTCACGATCGACCTGGCGTGCGCGGAGATCGACGTCCTCTCGACGCGGCCGCGAGAGCGCTTCACGACCGTGTCGACATTTGCGCGCGAGCAGCACGCGCAGATCGCCATCAACGCGAACTTCTTCGACGACGGCGCGACCTCGTGTGGTCTCGCGGTCGGCGATGGTCGCGTGTGGCGCGACTCGACGCAGTCGAACTGCGGAGCATCCATCGCCTTTGGGCGCAACGGGCACGGCTGGCGGGCGGACGTGTTCGACTCGTTCGGCTGGGTCCGCGAGAATCCGCTGCGGTGGGCCTCGCAGGTCGTGACAGGCAAGCCGGTGCTGCTGCGCCGCGGAGAGATCGCGTTTCACCCGCACGAGCCGACGGGAATGTGGCGAGTACACCCGCGGACAGCGATCGGCATCGGCGCCGATCGACACACGCTCGTGATCGCCGTCGTCGAAGGGCGGCGTCGCAGCGCGCCGGGAATGACTTCGAACGAGATGATCCCGCTGCTCGAAGAGTTTGCGGTGTCCGACGCGATCAACCTGGATGGAGGCGGGTCCTCTGCGCTCTACATCGCGTCGGAAGGTGGAATCGTGAATCGACCCAGCGACGGCCGCGAGCGCACGGTGATCAACCACCTGGGCTTTCGAATCACGTCAGCGTGGCACTCGATCGACCCCTGAACGTAGGCGCTCACGCGTCGGGGATGTACACGATCGTGTTGACGAGCTGAACGAGGCGCTCGCGCTGCTCGGGCTCGAGCTCGACGAAGCGTACGCCCATGCCAGGGTTGAGATTGTCGCCGCCTTCTCGCCAGGGGTTGACCCAGGCGACCTCGCCGACGAGCGTGAGCGCTTCTTCGCCGGGAGGGGCGAAGGACACCAGCACTCGCGTTCCGCGCGGAAGAGGCTCCTTCGAGTACACGAAGATCCCGAGGGCCGAGATGTTGGTGATCGTCGAGAACAGAAAGTTGTCGTTGGACTTGTAGTCCACCGGCCACGCGACGGGGATGCGATCGTGTGATCGTCGCTCGGGGACGCCGGGAGGCGGAAGCGAGCGTCGCGGTGGCGGCGGCGTCGATTCGCTGGGAGGGGCGTCTGTTGGGTCTTTCTTGCCGCTTGTGTTCATGTGGCTCCCTCCGTGCGCTCCGTTCGCGTCTTTATCGCACGACGATGCGCGCGGCGACGACTCTGTTCTCTCGGTCGTGCTCTCCGCCCGACACGCGCATGCGGTCGTCGCCCTGGAAGAAGCCCAGGTACACGTAGTAGGTGCCCGAGCGGCAATAGCCAGGAATCGTGATTTCCTGCTCGTCGTGGATGATGTCGCCGGGCAGCCAGTTGCTGACCGCGTATCGGCCGCCAGCGGGCTCGTGATCGCCGTTGATGCGCGGGCACTGCCCGTCGATGTGCACGAAGATCTGCCAGCTTCCGGCCATCTCGCGAAGCACCCGGAAGTGATACTTGATTTTGAACGAGCCCCCCACGGGCACATACGACATGCCCTTGGAGTCGAGGTTGTAGCCGAGGAACTCGAGGTTGTCGTCGAAGCGCGCGGGCTCTTCCTGAAAGCGCGAGCCCTCGGTGCGGCCGTGGGCGTGCCAGTGGTCGTTGCGCGTGAGCAGCCGGTCCGTGCTCATCACGATCTCGTCGAGCGGGCTGCGCGATCCGCGATCTCCTGCGTCCGAAGCGGCGACGTAGAGGTTGGAGTTGCTCGCGTCGAGCACGGGGATGTTGCGGCGCGAGCCGAGCGGTTGCGCCAGGCGATACGCGCGGTTCAGCCGAGAGAACACGCGCGAATCCACGAGCATGTACCGACGATCCGCGGGGGTTCCGCTGCGGAGCCACTCGACCGCCTCGCTCTCGCTCTCGATCTGCGTGACGGGAAAGTCCGCGTAGTAGCCGGCGCCAGGGTTCTCCGAGGTGCCGCCGTAGCGCGCCACGCGCTCGTTGGGGCGACGCATCTGCTTGATGACCGCGAGCACGCCGCGAGGCGAGAGGTGCTCGCTGAGCGCGGGCACATAGAGCTTGGTGAACGCGAGCGCGACGATCACGCCGCCCAGCGCGGCGATGCCCGCACGGGAGCCGACGATTCGGACGAAGAGCGGGTGTGACGGCTGGCCGATGACGGCGAACAGGTTCCACAAGAGGATGAAGATGTAGACCCCTGCCACGACGGCGAACGGCAGCGCCGCGAAGCCGAAGAGCACGCTCTTTGCCTGCGTTCCGATCGTGCGAGACGACGCTGCGGTGCCGCCGAACACGACGATGAGCACGAGCGCTCCGCCGACGGCCCATGCCCTGAAGGACGCGAGGATTCCAGTGCCGGTCAGCTGGTGCCACGGGCGCCAGAGCCCCTTGGCCACGATCTCGTCACGCTCGCTCTGGCTCGCCTTCTCGACCTCGAGCATCCACTCGTACGGTCGGTTCAGCGAGAAGGGCTTGATCGTCCCGCTGCCCTGAAAGAGCGCCGGGAGGGCGATCAAGCAGTACGTGACCCCCATCAGCAAGAAGTACGCTTCACCTGGGGCGCTGCCCTTGAAAATATGGGACAGCGACGCGCCCTTCTGGGTGGCGAACCACTGAAAGACCGTCTTGTTGGGCTGGTTGTCTTGCGACCAGCGAAACCCGTCGGGAAACGCAGGACCGCCCTCGACAAGGCCGAGCGCCGCGTACGAGCTCTTCGGAAAGAGCAGGTAGTCGCGCATCATGATCACGGTGAAGAACGTCACGCCGGCGGTGACGATCTTCCAGCCGATCGCCGAGCGCTCGCTGTCACGCAACGCGATGCCAGCGGCGATCGCCAGCGGCGCGGCCGCGATGAAGGGGCTCGCGCCAAACTGCTGGTAGTGAAAGCCCTGAAAGCCAAAGGCGACCACGGCAGCGCCGATCGCGCCGAGGCGCAGACCGGTCTCGCGCCACGCGTCGTCCATCGACACGACGGAGCCCTCGCGACCGACGTCCGAGGCGTCCATGGGAGGGGTCGCAGCCAGGCGTGCGAGTCCGAAGGCGACCAGACCGGTCCACGGAAACACCGCGTGTCCGACGTGCTCGATGAGCGTGTCGTGCGTCGGGAGGGTGTTGGGTGGCCGGACGTCGGAGCCAACGCCCACGAGCCAGCTGTAGCTCTCGAGCGGAATCTTCACCGCCGCGCGCGATGCCAGAAGGGCGAGGGCGGCGCCGACCAACGTGAGCGCGAGACCGATCGTGCGCGAGGCGCTCGGCTCGTCCTTCCAACGCAAGAGCGGGACGATGCCCACGCCCACCAGCACGGGAACGACGCCGAGCATCGCTCCGCCCGCTTGCACGGCGAACAGCGCGGCGAGCAGCACAGGGAGCGCTCGCGCTTTGTAGAGATTGACCAGCAGCGGCTTGTCTTCGGGCGGCGGCCGGCAATAGAGCGCCACGATCGCGCTGGCAAACAGCAGCGTAAACGCGCTCTGCGCGACGCCGCCGCCGAACATCTGCCGCGCGTTCATGAAGACGAGCGGCATGGACGAGTAGGCGACTCCGACAAACGACGCCGTTCGTGCGTCGGACGCAGCCCACACCGCGAGCGCGAGCGCGATCGCGGACGCTGCGGCGAGCAGCGCGGTGGGCAGACGTCCGCCGGATTCGCTGGCGCCGAACGAGCGGAAGCCGACGCGCACCATCGCAAGCTGAGCGGGTGGGCGATTACCCACCACCTCGTTTGACGGCGACGTGCCCCGAGCAGCGTCTGCGACGCGAAGCTCGGACGGCTGCCAGATGCCGAAGTTGCCTAGGCCCGACACGATCACGAGGAGCGCGACGACCAAGGGTGCGGTCAGCGCGTTCAACGGACCCTTCGAAGGAGGAAAGGACATGGACCGCGCGTTGATACAACGAACGTTCCGTCGCCGACTACCCCGATTGCCTGAACATCTGCCGAGCCGGGCACCAGCAAGTTGCCCGTTGGGACCGGCGATTACCGTGCCGTGCCGGGAGGACGGGCCGTGCCAGGCTGCGCCGGAGTCCCGCCGGCGGCAGCGCCGGGCGTCGCGGTGCCGTCGACTCGAACCGCGTCGAGCTCGGCGTTGAGCTGCGCGACGATGGCGTCGAACTGGGGCCTCTGCGCCGCTTGGACGCTTCTTCGCCAGGCGAGAAACGGCGCCCCGTCGATGAACTGCCCGCTGCGCTTGACGCTCCAGTGCAAGTGCGGACCGGTCGAGCGGCCGGTCGAGCCGACGTAGCCGATGACCTGCCCGACGCGGACTCGGGCTCCCGATCCTACGCTCGGCTCGAACCGGACGAGGTGCGCGTAGCCTGTCTCGAGGTTGAGCTGCGCGTGCGCGAGGCGGACGAGGTTGCCCGTCGCGCCGCCCCAGCCCCGAAACACGACGACGCCGTCGGCCGCGGCCATCACGGGTGTTCCGCTGGGAGCTCCGAAGTCCGTACCCTGGTGCGGCATCACGCGATGCAACACCGGGTGCATTCGGTGGGGGTTGAACGGTGAGGTGATCCTCGGCGGATTCACGGGGGGCTGAAGGACGCCAGGGACGTTTGCGGTCCCCTGCCCGTCGAAGTAGTCGCCGCCGCGCTGGCTCGTGGCGAACCAGTATCCGCGCCGCGCCGCCCCGCTTGCGGTGCGCAGCTCGATCGCGGTGATCCGCGCGTAGCGCCAGAACGCGTCGTTGACGCGCTCTTCGTCCACGACGAGTCGAACGCTGTCGCCGACGCTCAGCCCGCGCCCGAGATCGAGCTCTCGAAACGTCGTCTGCAGCTGACCGACGATGTCGGGGTGCAAGTGCGCGGCGCGCAGCGTCTCGTCGAGCGACCCGCGGACCGTGAACCCGGCTGCGACGCGAACTGTGGATTTTACCACGCGGATTCGCTCGGCCGAGCACGTCTGGTCCGGCGCGACGGTCACCGAGATGACCTCGTCTTCACCGCGGCGGTACTCGACCCGCCGCAGCTCGTTGTTGCGCGTCGGGTCTCGTTGGGCGACGACGACGTCCCCCGGCTGCAGCGCGCGCATGTTGAGGAGCGTGCGCATCGCAGAGATGACCCTCGAGGCCGTCGTTCCGGAGATGCTCAACGCCCGCAGCACTTGCGGCAGCGTCCGCCCGCGGCCGAGGCGGTGCTGCGTCGCGACCCATCCCTCCGGTGTCTGCGCGGCGAGCGGCGAGGGCGCGACCGCGGATGCGACGTAGGACACCGCGGCGTCACCGGACGCGAGCGCGCCGCCGTCGCCGAGGTCGAACGAGAACATCGCGCGCGCGGCGCCGCCGTCGGCGCCGGTCGAGCCAGCGGCACCCGACGCCGTTCGAGCGCCAAACGAAAACCGCGCGAGCGATGGCAGACGAAGCTGCGTGACGGCCGCAGCGACGAGGAGTCCCATCGCGCCGAGCGTCATCCCGACGCCCGCTGCGAGCGCTCCGACCCGCGCCACGAGCCGACGCGGGTACATCGGGATCTCGGGCATCTCCGCGAGGTGCTTGGGCTGCCTCACGACCGGATCGTCGTCGAGCGGCGGCTCGTCGAGCTCGATGGGATCCGGCTCTGCCGACCGAGCGGGGCGCGGCGCGACGACGCGTCGGCGTGGCTCCTGGATCGGTTCGGGCAGATGGGCCATCGGCGGAGCAGAGTGTGGCAGTGTTCGCGCTCTCGTGCACACGCTACTGCTGCTGCTGGCCATCGCGAGGCCCATGGAGACCATCGAAGAGTGGACGTTGCTCGACAGCGCTCCGCTCGAAGAGGCGCTCACCGCGCGCGCGGTCTATCGCCGCGATGACGGTCCCGAGCTCGAGTTGCCCGCGGTGTTCGACGCGATCGACGCGGCCGCGCCGCAGCCCTCGGTCGAGCTCGTCGGGACGATCGCGCCGCTTTCCGTCTACCGGATCAACGGTCGGTGGCGAGCGCGGCTGCCGCCCGAGCCTGGGCCGCGCAACGCGCGCGTCGTGGTGCGGTCGATCCGGCCGGTGTCCTCGCTGAAGATGTTTCGAGCGCAGTGGCCGATCACGCGCGGCGATGCGTCGCGCCGCGTAGCGATCGTCCCGCGCGGGTGGATGGAGGGGGTGAGCGCGGGCTGGACGTGCGCGGACGACTCGGTGTCGACCGTGGCGTGCGTGACGATCGACACGGCGCCGAACCCGCTGCACGTTCGCGTTCCTGCGGCGCCGATGCACCGGGCGAATCGGGCGCTGTCGGCGCTGCTCGCGGTCATCGCGCTCGCGTTTGTGGTGGGCTCGCGCGACGCGACGGTCGCCGATCGCCGCGCGCGCGGCGCTGCGCTGGCGGCGGCGGCGGTGCCTGGCGCCGGGCTCGGCCTCACGCTCGTGGGAGCTCGCTTGATTTCATGGGCGTTTGCGTTGAACGTCACGTGCGCGCTCGCCATGGTGGGCGCCGCGCTCGCGCTGCGCTCCAAGCGCGCTCTGACTGCGGCGTCTGGCGCGCTTGCGGTGCTCCCGCTCGTTGCTGTGTTCGACGGGCGACCCAGGACGAGCGTCGTGTTGTCCTTCGTCGCGCTGGCGGTGATCGCCCTGGCCGGGACAAGCTCGCAGGTCGCTTCGGCGTCAGATGACAAGCAGACTTGAATCTGTGTGATCGCGTCAGGCCAGCTTCAACGGCCGGCGTCCGCGCAGAGGTCGCGGACGATCGGCGGCGGATCTGGCGCGTCACCGGCGATCGTGACCGGGGCGAGCTCGATGCGAAACCCGATGCTCATCGCCGAGCAGGCGGCTTCGGGGTTCGGGATTCCAGACGCCGGCAGATCGAGCGCGGCCTCGACGCCCGTGGTGAGCAGCAGGTAGTCGCGTTCCGACAACAGACCGCGACACGCGCCGAACGATCGAAGGTCCTCGAAGATCTGCGCGCGCACCCAAAGCGCGCTCAGATCGATCGCGGGAAGATTGTTGCTCGCGTCGAACGAGCCGACGAGTCGAATGTCGGTGAGCGTCAGCTGCGAGCGTGTCAGGTCGTTGTTGAAATAGATCGGCGACGTGTTTGGAAACGGCGCGACGAACGTCCCGCACGAGGTGAAGGCGTCGCTCGTGGTGATGCGCGCGGTGGTGCCGTCCAACCCGTACGCGATGCCGCGATTGATGGACCACTCGTCGCGGCCGTCCCACGCCGGAGGATCCGCGGCGCGCCCCGGCGGGTGCCCGTCGACGAGCGGAATCAAGTCCGCGGTGATCGAGCCGTCATCACGGCCGCCGAAGTCCCGGAGACGCAGCCCAATCGTGCCGGTGCCTCGCATGATCGAGCGATTCAAACGGGTCTCGTCGAAGGTCGTTCCGAACGCGGTGATCGAGGTGATCACCGAGCCGAACGTGTTGTCCCGGCCGTTCATCCCGTCGATCTGCGGTAGCGACGATCGGCACGGAACGTCCATCGGGTTGCTGATCGTCGAGCAGAGTCCGTCGCGATCGAATCCGATCGACTGCCACGCCCCGCCTGAACCGAAGTTGATCGCGCGCGCCGCGAACACCCGCACGGGGCGCGCGTTGTCCACAGAGTTGCGAAGACCCATCGGCACCGTCGGGATCACTGAGAGCGTGCATCCGGGCGACGGGCTGCGGGTTTGCTGCGCGCATTCGGCGGACCCGCCGTCGGCAGGCCGCGCGTCGGCCCTCGCGTCGGTCGAAGACGAATCGACGCGAGCGTCTGTTCGACCGCTCAATCGCGCGAACTCGGCCCGATCGAAAGACTGACAGCCGCACAACACGAGCGCGATCGGCGCGAATGACGACAGTGACCTCATGAGCGGGTGTCCTCGATGTTGTTGAAGCAACGATATCGTCGATCGTAGCGCAAGCTCACATCCCTGCGTCTGCGAAGCACGGCGATCGCGTCGGGAGCGCGGTGCTCGAGACGCCGTCGATCTGCACGGGAGCCCAATGGAAACGCATCGCGATCGAGCCTGCGTCGCACGGCATCGCCGGGTTGGGCACGAGGTCCGATCGAACGTCGAAACTTCGCTGGATGGCGTTGAGCCGGTCGTTGTACTCGTCCCGCGGACCGAACGGCGGCGGGCACTGGCCGAACCACGGGATCGTCTCGACGACGTCCTCTCGCAGCCAGAATCCCGCGACGTCTGCCACGCCTCCGGTGCTCGGGTCGAGCGGGCCGGCGACGACCGCGCCTCGCAGCGCCATCACCCGCTGCTCGGTGCGAGAGAACAACACGAGCGGGATGCGCATGGCCATGCGAGCGACCATGTACCCGCACGCCACAAACGCGTCCGTTGTGCGATGGAGCACGGTCATCCGGTCGGCGCCGAGCGAGAAGGTGGGCTCGATCTTCCATCGATCGGTCCCTGTCCAGCTGAGCTCTGTGCCGGAGGCTGGGCGTCCCTCTGTCAGGTGCAGCCACTCGACCGTCACGCTGCGATCATCTCCGCCGCCCCACTCGGTGATTCTGAGTCCGACCGTGGCGCGGCCCGTGCCGATGGTCTCGGTGACGGTGCCGTCACGAAACGTGTCCATCACGTGGAGACCCGTGCCGATCGACGAGCCGAACGCGTTGTCTCGACCCTCGTCGCCGTCGGTCACGTTCTGCGCTGAAATGCAGGATCTCGGGCTCGTCATGTCGGGCTCGGTGCAGATGCCGTCGCGATCGAAGCCGATCTGTCGCCAGTTGCCGAAGCTGCTCGGGCCGACTTCGATGCGCCGCGCGGCGAGCACGTAGGTGCGCGTGTTCGATGGCTGGTTCGCGAGCGCCGCTGGGGGCGTCGGAACGACCGCGCGCACGCAGCCCGCGTCGTTGGCCTGCCGCAGCGCGAGGCACGCTCCGCCCGCGTCGTCTGCATCAGCGACGACGACGTCGGCGTTGGCGAGAAGCGTGCGGTATTGCTCGCGGTCGAACGCGCGACAGCCAACGCTCGACGCCGCTGTGACCGCGAGCGCGAACGCGAATCGCGTGTGTATGGGAGGATGTATTTGAAGCAAATCCACTGCGCCGACCGTCGCAGATCGTAGCGCATTCGCGCGGAAGATAGCCCGTCGAATCACCGTCGAACGTGGTACGTTGATCGGTGTTGTGACAGCCAGCTCCAAGGTCGTCGTCCTCGGGCGAGCGAGCGATTGTGATGTCGTGATCGACCACCCATCGGTCAGCGGGCGGCACGCTCGAATGTCCTGGCATGGCGACAAGATCCTGATCGAGGACATGTCGAGCTCGAACGGCACCTTTGCCAACGGCGAGCGCATCGATCGTGTGTTGATTCGGCCGGGCGACGAGGTGCAGCTCGGGCAGGCGGTGCTGTCGTGGGCCGAGCCGAAGCTCAAGGCGTTTCTGAAGTACGCGTCGAAGGGGACCGTCGTCGTTCCTCCGTCGATGCTGGGAAACATGGCGCGCTCGACGGTAAAGATCGTCGGCGTCCTCTTGGCGACGGCGGGGCTGCTCTTCATCGGCGTTTGGAACACCGAGCCCGGCCGCAATTTTCTCAACTATCTGCGTCTTCAGCACGCAGTGGCCACGTCGGACACCGACGAAGAAGCGTTCGTCCGCAGCACAATGGTGCCGCAGCTTCGGCGCGCGCTCGATCCGACGGAGCCGGTCGTCCGCAACACCGCAGTGCAGCTCGCGGCGCGCAACGAAGGGACGTTTCGCGTCGAGCAAGTCGCCGCGATCTGGTCTCACGTCCGCGAGCGCTGGCGCTACGTGAACGATCCTCGAGGACGCGAGTACGTCGCGATGCCTCGCGAGTCGATCCAGAACCAATACGCCGGCGACTGCGACGATTTCGCGGTGACGCTCGCGGCGATGGTGCGCTCGATCGGCGGCGAGGCGCGCGTGGTCTTCATGGAGGGGGCGAGGGGCGGTCACGCCTACGCCGAGGCGTGCGTGCGAGAAGACGCGACGACGGTGGCGACGAAGATCGCGCGCTTCTACGGGCGAAATTGGGCGCAATACGCCCGCAATCGCCAACACATCGCGTACCGATCGTCCGCCGACTGTCCCGTGTGGCTCAACCTCGATTGGAACGCGAGCGTCCCCGGCGGAGACTACGAGCCCGAGCGCTGGGCCGTCGCTGCGTACGCTGACGGGCGAACAGAAGTGCTCGCCGTCGCGCCCGGAGCGCAGCCGACCCCGCGCGCGCGCCGCGCCTCCACCGCGACGGCGCCGCAACGACTCTCGACCCGCCGTCAGTGAGCGCTGGTCTCGGACAGACCGATTCGCGCGAGCAGCGCGTCGACGGTCGCGTCTCGGCCCATGAATCCTCGAAACAGCTCCGCGGGGTCAGCGCTGTCACCGCGCGCGAGCACCCACGAGCGAAACGCCTCGCCCGTCGAGCGATTGAAGATCCCCTCGCGCTCGAAGCGAGTGAACGCGTCGGCGTCCAGCACCTCCGCCCACTTGTACGAGTAGTACCCCGCTGCATACCCGACCGGATCCGCGAACAAGTGATTGAAGCTCGCGATCATCGCGTAGTCTTCGGGCAGGGGCGTGACCGAGAAGCGGGCCATCACCTCGCGCGCGAACGCCACGACCGAACCGTGCTTGTCCGGGTCGTACTCGCGGTGAAGCGCGAGGTCCACGGTCGCGAAGGACAGCTGACGCATCTGCGCGGTGGCCTCGCGAAAGGTGCGGGCGCGCTTCATCTTGGCGAAGAGGTCCGCCGGCATTTTCTCGCCGGTCAGATAGTGGCGTGCGAACAGGTCGAGCGCGTCTCTCTGCCAGCACCAGTTTTCATGAATCTGCGACGGCAGCTCGACGAAGTCCCACGCCACGCGGGTTCCGACCATCCCTCGGATCGGGACGGTGCTGAGCGCGTGGTGCAAGAGGTGTCCGAACTCGTGAAACAGCGTCTC
>LNFM01016769.1_pt1 | contig 17788 bp, 19 predicted proteins | sample 596031 | NCBI WGS metagenome assembly LNFM01 (sample SAMN04254537, study PRJNA301005) | activated carbon metagenome | isolation source: dual media filters at the Ann Arbor, Michigan drinking water treatment plant | place: USA: Ann Arbor | reverse complement strand
GGTGGCGCTGGTGCGCTCCACCGGCGAGGTGCTGACCAACATCGTCGCCTCGGCGGGCGACCTCTCGGGGCAGATCACCCAGATCGCCGCCGCCTCTGGCGAGCAGTCGATCGGCATCGACGCCATGGCGCAGGTCGTGGCGCAGATGGACGAGATGACCCAGCAGAACGCGGCCCTGTCGGAGCAGAGCGCCGCGTCGGCGATATCCCTGTCCGAGCAGATCGACCGGCTGAACCAGATGGTGGACGGCTTCCGGACGCGCGATCGCGCAGCGGCGCGGCCAAGGCTTGTGAGGGCTGCATGAGTATCCTGGTTTCGCGCGCGGCGATCAAAGCAGGCTGCCGCCCTTCCTGGTCAAGACGGGAGGCGACGAAAAGAGCTGGCTCGGGGAATCTGAACAGCGGGCACGAGTGGATTTTCGGCCTGAACGCGGCATGATTGTTGTGAACAAGAGCGGATATGACGAGACGTGCGCGCCGAAACCACAGCCCGGCTTTCAAGGCGAAGGTCGCATTGGCGGCGATCAAGGGTGAGAAGACGCTGGCCGACCTGGCGCAGCAGTTTGACGTCCACCCCAACCAGATCACGCAGTGGCGCAGCCAGCTTCTTGACGGCGCTGCCGGCGTCTTCGGGTCCGAGGCGAAGCGGAAAGCCACCGCGCCCATGATCGACGTGAAGACGCTGCACGCCAAGATCGGGGAGCTAGCGCTGGAGAATGATTTTTTGTCCGGCGCGCTCGGCAAGGCTTAGCCTTCTGAGCGCAAAGCGATGATCGACCGCGCTCACGATCTGCCATTGAACCGGCAGGCGAAGGTGCTCGGGATCAGCCGGGGCAGCGTCTATTATCTGCCCCGCGCGGTTCCTGCAGCCGATCTGGCGCTGATGCCGGCAATCGACGCGCTGCATCTGGAATATCCCTTCGCCGGCAGCCGCATGTTGCAGGGGCTTCTTGGGGCCGATGGCCATAGGGCTGGGCGTCTCCACGTCGCCACGCTCCGAACACCTCGAAGCCGGCGCCGGGGCACAAGATCTTCCCCTACCTGCTGCGCAAGCTGCCGGTGACGCGGCCCAATCAGGTCTGGGCGATGGACATCACCTACATCCCGATGGCGCGGGGCTTCGTCTATCTCACGGCCGTCGTCGACTGGTTCAGCCGCAAGGTTCTGGCCTGGCGGCTCTCGATCACCATGGACGTCGCCTTCTGCATCGAGGCCGTCGAGGAGGCCATGGCCCACTTCGGCAAGCCGGAGATCTTCAATACGGACAGTAAATAGATCGAAGCCAGTTCCCGGGCGGCCTGTCTCAAACACAGATCGACCTTTTGGTAGGCTGGCGCCGTGAGGCGCCCGGTGCGGTCTGACCCGCACTCCGATCGACCCGCCAGTGTCTTTCCCCGGACCTGTCGGCCGCCCGGGAACGCCTTGCGGAGAGGGTTCGCCTCGCCGTTGCCTGTGACCCGAGAAGGGCCTGACCAACCGGTCACGTTACTGTCCTGTCCGTGCAGCTGTCCTGGCGAGCCGGTTGGTGATCGAGCCGGGAGAGCAGCATGGCCATAAAGGATGATGCGAACGTCTGCGCCATCGTTGGAGGCGTGGACACACACAAGGATCTGCACGTCGCAGCCGTCGTCGATGAACGGGATCGCGTTCTCGAGACTCGATCGTTCGCAACTACACGGCAGGGGTATCGACAGATGCTCGCCTGGATGCGGTCCTTCGGCGACCTCCAGCGCATCGGCGTCGAGTCGACCGGCAGCTATGGCGCGGGCCTGTTGCGCTTCATGCAGCAGGCCGGTGTAACGGTTCTGGAGGTGACGGCTCCCGATCGGCAAGATCGCCGGAAGCGCGGCAAGAACGATGATCTCGACGCGCAGAATGCCGCGCACGCTGCCTTTGCAGGTAACCGAACCGTCACGCCGCGCAGCCGCGATGGAATGATCGAAGCGCTGCGTGTCCTTGTCGCCTGCCGCAAGACCGCCGTGATGGCGCGCCGGATCGCGCTTCAGATGATCCAGAACACGATCGTCGCGGCGCCAGATGGGCTGCGCGATCTTCTGCGCGACATGACCCGAATGCAGCTCGTTCGAACTCTGGCTGCATGGCGCCCTGATCTGACAAGCTACCGCGAGATCGAGGCTGCTTATCGGATAGCGCTCAAGTCGCTTGCCCGCCGATATCTCGAACTCCACGACGAGATCGCCGACCTCGATACCATGATCGCCGCCATCGTCGACGAGCTGGCGCCCAATCTCGTGAAGCGCAACTCGATCGGTCGCACCGGCGCCGCGCAGCTGTTGCTCACCGCTGGCGGCAATCCTGACCGCATGCGATCAGAAGCCAGCTTCGCCGCCCTCTGCGGCGTCAGTCCTGTTCCCGCATCTTCCGGTAAGACGGTCCGACATCGCCTGAACCGTGGCGGCGATCGCGCAGCCAACAGCGCCTTGCACATCATCGCCATCGGGAGATTGCGCACCGACCAGAAGACGAAGGATTACGTCGCTCGCCGCGTCGCCGAGGGGCATTCCAAACTCGACGCCATCCGTGCGCTCAAGCGCTACATGGCCCGCGAGGTCTTCGCCCTCATCATGCAGCGCCAGAAGGAGATCAACGCCACACGTATCGCCGCTTGACAAACAGAAGGGCGTCCAAGGCTCGCAGTTCATCAGCCGCGAGTTCACCACCCTGCTGATCGGCGCGGGCATCAAGATCAGCATGGACGGCAAGGCCGCCTGGCGCGACAACGTCTTCGTCGAGCGCATCTGGAAATCGGTGAAATACGAGGAGGTGTATCTGCGTGCCTATGCCAGCGTGTCCGACGCGCGCGCCTCGATCGGCCGGTATCTGGCCTTCTACAACGGCCGGAGGCCTCACCAGAGCCTAGGACGCCAGACGCCCGATCAGGCCTACTTCAACGCGCTGCAGCCAGTCCCGATTGCGGCATAACCAGGGCCGAAAATCCACTTAGCGACAGCCCGGAAACTGTTCAGATAAACCGAGCCAGCTCTGTTTGCAGGAGGCTCTTGAATAAGGGTGCGGTCGCGGATGCGAATGACATCGCGCTGGGGCCGATCAACCGAAATCGCGGTCGAGCCGCTGGAAATGGGGTAGATCGACCAAGTCGGTGAATTCGGCATAGCTCATCGCTCCGGCGGCCGCCGCGCGCGGTGTGCCATCCCGTTTAAGGATGCCGAGCGCGTCTCGCATGGCCTGTGCCGCGGCGAATAGGGCGGTCACCGCATAGAGCGCGACAGAAAACCCCATTGCCTCGAGCTCTGCCGTGGTTAGAGCGACTGTCTCATTACCATCGACGATGCTGACGACCTTTGGGCCGCTGACGCCGCGTGCAACGGCTTCGACCTCGGCGATCGTCTTGATCCCGTCAACGAAGACGAGATCGGCGCCCGCCTCGCCGTAGAGATTGGCACGCCGGATCGCTTCGTCGATGCCCTCCGCCGCGAGTGCGTCGGTGCGCCCTATGACCAGGATGCCGTCGGCCGGTCGCGCGCCCAGCGCGCAGCGCAGACGCCGGACCGCCGCTTCAGCGGGGATCACCTTGACGCCCGCTAGCTGGCCGCAGCGCTTGGGCGAGACCTGATCCTCGAAATGGACCGCCGCCACCCCGGCCTGGGCATACTCCGCCATCGTGCGTTCGATATTCGCAGGGCCGCCATAGCCGGTATCTGCGTCGGCAATGATCGGGATCGAGACGGCGCGCGCCATGTCGCGGGCATGGGTCGTCATCTCAGTCTGGGTCAGCAGGCCAATGTCTGGGCGTCCGAGCCGGCTGGCCGTCGCGCCGAAGCCGGTCATATAGAGCGCCGGGAAGCCCGCCGCCTGGACGAGCCGCGCAGCAAGGGCGTCCGGCGCTCCAGGCGCTGCGACGATGCCGCTTTTGAGCAGGCCACGCAGCTTCTGTGATTGCGACATGGAGATGTGCTCCGGTTCTATGACAGGGTGATCCGTCGCGGAGCCGGGCCGGGCGCCGACAGGATTTCCTCATACACCTGCCGCGTGCGCGCGATGTGCTCGGCGAGCAGGTCAAACAGCGTGTCGAGTTTCCCTTGTGCAAAGAGTTCGGCCATCCGGCGGTGCTCGCCCAGCGAGATGACGCGGCGCTCATCGACATGGGCCGTCAGATGCGTGCGCAGGGCCGAGACCTTGCCGGACGCCAGCCTGTAGCCCTCACTCAGATAGGGATTGCCGCAATAGTCGAGGGAGGTCTGGTGGAAGCGCGTATCAGCCCGGCCATAGGCGACCGCGTCCGCCAGCAGGCTCTGCTCCATCTCCGCGATGGCGCCGTTCATCGCCGCCAGCGTCTGCGCCGGCGCCAACTGATGCGAGAGCCGCAGACCCTCGCGCTCCAACACGAGGCGGTATTCGCACAGCGCCGCCGCGTCGTCGGCAGTCGGGCGAAAGACGAAGCTGCCGCGCTTGGGCAGGATAACGACAAGCCCGGCCCGCTGCAGCGCGGTTAGCGCGTCGCGCACCGGCGTTCGGCTGACCCCGAAGCTCTTCGCCAGCATCTCTTCCGAGATCGCTTCGCCCAGGCGGAATTCTCCGTCGACGATCGCCTGTTCCAGACGCGCCGCGACCATTTCCGTCAGTGACCTCGGCGCCTCCAGCCGCATCCCATCGCGCATCAGAGCGCTTCTCCGACGGGAGTTGCACGGCCGGGACTGCGCCTGAATCCATGCCGCAGCAGCGGATAGAGCCAGACGACGAGTGTCAGGACACCGAGCACGCCTGCAACCGGGCGGCTGAAGAATGCCAAGACCTCGCCATCAGACTTGATCATCGACTTCACGAAATTCTCTTCCAGCATGGGACCAAGCACGACACCGAGAATCGCAGGAGCGACCGGGAAGCCGTTCTCTTCGAGAATATATGCGGTGACGCCGGCCGCCAGCATGATCCAGACATCGAAGGGAGAATTGTTCATGCCGAACGTTCCGACGATGCAGGCCATCAGGATCAGCGGCAGCAGAATCTCCCGGCGCACACTGAGCAGCCTCTTGGCCACCTTGATCGTGGCCCAGCCCAGGGGGATCATGATCAGGTTCGCGAAGATGAACAGGATGTAGATCGCGTACATGTTCTCCGGGTTGGTGGTGAACAGCGACGGGCCCGGATTGAGGTTTTTCATGTAGAGCACGCCGATCACGATCGCCGTCAGCGTGTCGCCTGGAATGCCGAACACGAGTGCGGGAATCCAGGCCCCGGCCAGCGCCGAGTTGTTGGCGGCGCCCGACTCGATGATCCCTTCGACATGGCCCGTGCCGAACTTTTCGGGCTCCTTCGACAGCTTCTTGGACAGCGCATAGCTCATCCAGGAGGCGATGTCGGATCCGGCACCCGGTAACGCGCCGACGACGGTGCCCAGCACCGAGCCGCGCAGGATCTGCTTGGGATATTTTACTGTCAGTTGCCACATGCCTTTGAAGACGTTGTGGATCGGCTGATCGATAATCGTGGCCCGAGGCGACCGGTCGAGCGCGCTGCGGATGACCTCCGAGACTGCAAACATGCCGATCAGCATCGGCAGGAAGCCGATGCCACCGAGAAGATCTGTGCTGCCGGCGGTGAAGCGCGGGAACGCGGCAGGATTGTTCATGCCCACCGAGGCGACCAGAAAGCCCAGGATCAGCATGATCGCGCCCTTGAGCGGCGTGGTCGACGAGATCACGATGGCACAGGTGATACCGAGCAGGATCAGCCAGAAGAACTCGAAAGAGGTAAAGTTGAGCGCGAACTCGGCGAAGAGCGGTGCCGCGACGATCAGGACGGCCGTCCCGAACAACCCGCCGATCGCCGAGAATACGAGCCCAGAGCCAAGAGCGATGTCAGCCTGGCCCTTGCGTGCCATCGCATAGGCTTCGTCCGTGTAGGCCGCGGACGCCGCCGTGCCCGGCATCCGCAGCAGGCACCCGGGAATGTCGCCCGCGAAGATCGCCATCGCCGAACAGGAAACCATCGCAGCAAGGGCCGGAATCGGGTCCATGAAGAAGGTCATGGGCACGAGCAGCGCCAGCGCCATGGTCGCCGACAGACCCGGCACGGCGCCGACGAAGAGGCCAAACAGCGATGACGCCATGATGATCAGCAGCGTCTCGATGCTGAACACCATTGCAAAGCCTTGAGCGAGCGCGTCCATCGGCGTCCTCTCAGAAAGCAAAGTTCTTGAGCAGGCCCCAGGGCAGCGGCACGCCCAGGCCCTTGTAGAAGACCGCCCAGAAGCCGAGCGTCGCCAGCAAAGCGGATACGATCGACGTCTTCAGTCTGATGCCAAATGCCAGATGCCAGACCAGAAGCGCCACGGGCGCCAGAACGAGAAAGCCGAGCCAGGTCGAGAACAGGGCATAGACGGAGCAGCCCATGACGACGCTCAGCCCGGCCAGCATGTGGCGGGGAGACCCGCTCCAGTCGCCGAGCGCGACGAGCCGCCGACCGGACTGCCGCGCCTGCCTGCGAAAGGCCAGCATGAGGCCGAAGACGATGAGAAGAGTCGCTGCGGCACCCGGAAAAAGCGCGGGGCCGACATTCTGTCCGGCCATGCTGGGGTAGGCCGAGACGGTGGCAAGCACTGCGCCGCCGATGCACGCGAAGAGCAGGCCCAGAAGGGTCTCGTGGATTTTCATGATGCCATTCCAGTTGCCGGCAGCCGCCGCGCGCGGATGGATGGCATCCCGACTGCAAGCGGCCAGGATGCCAGGCTGGTTTAGCCTTCGCGCGGCGGCTACTTCTTGAGGCCGAGCTCGGCCAGCGTTGCACCGAGACCCTTGTCGCTGTCGATCATGAAGGCACGGAAGCCGTCGCCCGCTGTCCAGCCCGTGGCGTAGCCCTTGGTCTTCATGAACTCGAGATATTGGGCCGTGACGACCGCCTTGCCGATCTCGTCCTGCAGCTTCGCGACGATTTCGGGCGGCGTGCCCTTGGGCGCGACGACGCCGCGCCAGGAGCCGATCGACCAGTCGAAGCCGCTCGCCTCCTTGAAGGTCGGGACGTCCTTCTGCGCCTCGTCGCGCTTGGGCGCGAAGATGGCGAGGGGGCGGATGCGACCGGCGGCCATCAGGGCCGCAGCCTCCGGCAGCGAGGCGGTGGCGATCTGGACGCCGTCGGCGGCGAGATCCTGCAGGCCCGGAGCGGCGCCTTCGCTGGGCACCCAGGCGACGCGCGAGACCGGAAGGCCGGCCGCCTTCAGCATGCCCGCCAGCGCCAGATGATTGACGCCGCCCTGGGCACTGCCCGAGGCCTTGAACCGGCGGTCGGGGGCCTTGGAGAGCGCCTCCAGCAGGTCCTTGACCGTCTTATAAGGAGCATCCGCCCGCACGAACAGCGCCGCCGGATCGGAATTGTAGAGACCGATCGGGGCATACGCCTCGTGCGTGAGAGGCGTCAGCCCCTGGTGATGCATCGTGCCGATCTCGAGCGTCGCGATGCCAATGGTGTATCCGTCCGGATCGGCAGAGGCGATCGCCTGGTGGCCGACCGCGCCCGAACCGCCGGTCCGGTTGACGACCGGCACCGGCTTGCCGAGTTGTTTCTCCAGAAGCGAGGCGATCATGCGCGCGGTCGCGTCGGTACCGCCGCCCGCGCCCCAGGGCACGATCATCGTGATCGGCCGCGACGGCCAGCTCTGGGCGGCGGCCCCAGTCAGCGGAACTGAACAGGCAGCGAGAGCCAGGCCGGCGAGCATCGCCCTGCGGTTACAGTTGGTTTTGAACATCGTTTCCTCCAAGTTATTGATTATGCACGGCCCGTTTTTGGGCTTTTGGTTCGACATTCGACAATCACGCGTCCGGCAGCACCTTTCCGGGATTGAGAATTCCGAGTGGATCGAGCGCCTGCTTGAGCGCGCGCATCACCGCCACACCCGCTCCATGCTCGAGCTCCATGAACTTGCGTTTGCCCACCCCGATGCCGTGTTCGCCGGTGGCGGTGCCGTCGAGCGCGATCGCGCGTTTGACCAACCTGTCGTTGATCGCGGCCGCCTCGGCGAGTTCGTCGGGATTCTTAGGATCGACGATAAGGCCGAGATGGAAATTGCCATCTCCGACATGACCAACGGTCGAGATGAAGAAGCTCGCCGCCATGACGTCGTCCTGCGTGATGCGGACGAGGTCTGTGAGTTGAGACAGCGGCACGCAGACATCAGTGCTCCAGACCTGCGCGCCCGGCCGCATACCCTGCACGGCGTAATGGACGTTGTGCCGGATATGCCAGAGCCGGTTCGCCTCCTCCTGCCCGCTCGCCCAGTGAAAGTCGCCGCTACCCGAAGCCGAGACGATGTCCTGGACCTGGCGCGCCTGCTCTTCGACGCCCGCCGGCGTGCCATGGAATTCGAAGAACAGGGTCGGCAGCTCTGCGAACGTCGCCTTGAAATGGCGGTTCACGGCCTGGATCGTGCGGGCATCGAGAAGTTCGGCACGCGCGACGGGAATGCCGCACTGGATCGCCATAATGACCGACCCAACCGCGGAGGCGATATCGGGAAAGGTGCAGGTCGCGGCCGAAACCGCCTCGGGAATGCCGTAAAGCCGCAAGGTCAGTTCGGTGATGATGCCGAGCGTCCCCTCCGACCCGACGAGCAGACGGGTCAGATCATAGCCCGCCGAGGATTTGCGCGCCCGCCCGCCGCTGCGCACGATCGTGCCGTCCGCCATCACTGCGGTCAGCGAAATCACGTTCTCGCGCATGGTGCCATAGCGCACCGCGTTGGTGCCCGAGGCCCGTGTCGCCGCCATGCCGCCAAGCGTGCATTCCGCACCGGGGTCGACCGGGAAGAACAGACCCTGGTCACGCAGATGCGTGTTGAGCTGCTGGCGCGTGACACCGGCCTCGACCGTCACATCGAGGTCGCCGGCCCGCACCGCCACGATACGGTTCATCCCTCCGAGATCGATGCAGACGCCGCCATAGGGCGCAGTGACATGACCTTCGAGCGAAGTGCCGGCCCCGAACGGGATGACCGGCACGCGGTGGGCCGCGCACAGCGTCACGATTGCGGCGACTTCGTCCGTGCTGGCGACGCGACAGACCGCCTGGGGCGGCTGGGCGGAATGATAGGATTCGCCCCGCCCGTGGGCCTCGAGATCGGCCGGGCGCCGGGAAAATCGATCGCCGAACCGGGCGCTCAAGGCTGCCGTCAGCGCTTCCGGCAGCGGTGGTCTGGTCAGAGAAGAAGGCTGCACGTTCATGAAAGTGCTCCGGCGGACGGACGCGATAGTGCAGGAAGGATCCGCGGAGTCAATTCATGTATGTAAGGCTCGGTGTTTAAGTTGGTATCTCATTTACCGCTTGTAAGCCGCTGGTCCCGCCCCGGCCGCTCCAGCGTCTTCGTCAACCTCGTGGCAGTCCGCACCAATCCCGGGCGTGGATCGAGCGCGGTCGACAGCTGCAGGCCCTTGCCGCGGGTCAGTCGACGAGCGGGTTGTCCTCGCGCATCCGGGCCCCCCGTGAACGGCGCTTACCTTCAATCGACGCGCACGATCAGACCGTCGCGCTCGATGATCCCGATCGTCGTCAGCGCCGCCGGGGTCGTCACCGGGTTCTGCCCATGGGTGTCGTGGCCCAGCGACAGCTCGGTCGCCAGGTTCAGCCGGCCATCGGCGATCACGGCGGCGATCTGCAGGATGCCGCCCTGCCCGCCGCCGTCACACAAGCGTTGCCGAGCTGCGTTTCATGAAGGCCGTTGACGATCTTCGGAAGAGAGGCGGCTATGAAAATCCTGCGAAACCTGTCCGCTGCCTGTCTGATGCTGGTGGCTGCTCCAGCCGCTGCCCAGACGACCACGCTCGATTTCCCCACCTACCAGCTGCAGGAGAGCTTCGGGCCTTGGTGGCAGGCGCTCACGGCCGAGTTCGAGAAGCAGAATCCCGGCGTGAAGATCAATTTGACGAACGCGCCATCGAACGATCACCACCGGATGCTGACCACGCGCTTCGCCGCGGGCAACCCGCCCGATATCGTCCACATGACGGCCCGCTTCGTCTGGGGCTATGGCGCAGAGGGCGTGCTCGAGCCTCTCGATCGCTGGGTGGACAAGACCGACATCCGCAAGTCCTGGGTTCCGAACCAGGCGGCGATGACGGTGGACGGCAAAACGCTGGGCCTCGTGATGCTGAACTACGGCTTCGGCCTCCTCTATAACGAGCCGATGCTTAAGGCCGCCGGTGTCTCCGTCCCGACCACGGAAGCCGAGTTGATCGCCGCAGCCAAGAGCCTGACCAAGGTTAAGGACGGGCGCACCGAACAGTATGGCTTCGCGATGAACACCTCCACCTCGTCGTGGGGATATATGTATTTCATGCATTTCCATGCCGGGCGCGACCGCGAGCTGATCAAGGACAGCAAGCTCGACAGGCAGGACGAGATTGCCCGGACGCTCGAGACCATCGACGGCCTGATCAAGGCCGGCGTCTCGCCGAAAGGTCTCGACAACACCCCGATGCGCCGCCTGTTCTGGGGCGGTCAGGCCGCCATGTATATCGACGGAAGCTGGGCTCCCGGCTACGCCGACAACATGGCGACGGCGGCTGTCAAGGATGGCTGGAGGGTCGCCAAGCTGCCCTTCGCCAATATGGCGGGTGGCCCCTCCAACGCGCTCGCCATGCCCAAGGACATCGCGCCTGAGCGCAAGGAGCTGGTCTGGAAGTTCATCCAACTCGCCGCCAGCCCGGAATGGCAGCAGAAATACGCGGAGGTCACCGGAAATCCGCCCGGCCGCGTAGGCATGGTCTCGGACGCAGCCAAGGCGAAGTGGCCGACATTGGCCATGTTCGACGCCGCCGCATCTGCGCCGTCGCGCTCGCATCTTCCGATCGGCTACGAAAGCGAGTTCACCAAGATCTCGGACATCGTCGCCAATGAGATGTCGGCCATGGTGACCGGCAAATTCGGTTCGGCCGAAGCGGCGAAGCGGATCGTCGACGGGATCAATCGTGACGTCATCCGCAAGTAGCGCGGCCTTCGACGACGGCAGGGTGGCCATAGAACGCCGCCCCATGCTCGATCTCGAGCGGCAGGCGCTCGTCTTCAACCTCTGCTTGCTTCTGCCGGCAGTTTTGGTGACGACCGCCTTCGTCGCCTGGCCGATCGTCAAGCTGTTCCAGATCTCGCTGCACGAGTTGCGGTTGAGCGAGTTGATGCGGCCGATCGTCAAGCCGATGACACTCGCCAATTACGAGCGCGCGCTGCTCCATCCGGACATGCCGCACGTCGCCTTCACAACGGCGGTCTTCACGGTGGCGAGCACGGCGGTGGCCTTCCTGTTGGGGATGGCGACCGCGCTCGCCCTCGGCTCGCTTCGGCGCAGCCGCGCTGCAATGCAGACCGCGCTGATCAGCCCCTGGGCCGTCGCGCCGGTCATCGCCAGTGTGGTCTGGATGCTGCTGCTCGACGAGCGCTTCGGCCTGATTAATGCCGCGGTGCTCGGAACGGGTCTGGCGTCTTCGCCGGTCCCTTTCCTCAGTGCGCCGGACTGGGCCCTCTTGTCCGTCACGCTGGTGGCGATCTGGAAGGAATACCCCTTTTTCACGGTGATGATGGCGGCGGCACTGCAATCCGTGCCGCGGGAGCTCTATGAGGCGGCCCGGCTGGACGGGGCCGGACCGGTGACATTGTTTCGTTATGTCACCTGGCCGCTGGTCCGGCCGGTCGCGGTCGTGGCGATCTTCCTGGCGACGATGTCGGCCTTTCGCAATGTCGAGACCATCATGGTGATGACAGGGGGAGGCCCCGCCCGTTCGACTGAGACCCTTGCCCTGCGGGTCTACACCGAGACGTTCCGGTTCCTCTCGCCCGGAACCGGGGCGGCGCTCGGCGTGGTGACGCTTTTCGTCGGCCTGCTACTCGCGGCCGTTTTCTGGCCCGCCATGATGCGGAAAGCGCGATGACGCGGCCGGGGGAAGTGGACGGCACGCATGGCGCGCAACGCAACGGCTGGACCATCGCGGGCTGGATCACGCTGGCCGTGATAGCGGTCATCGCCCTGCTGCCAATCTACTGGATGGCGCTCTCGTCAGTTCGCTCCGACGAAGCGCTCAGCCGCTGGCCCCCGGCCCTATCGCCCTTCGCTGAAGAGGTGACGCTCGGCGCCTGGACGCAGGTGCTCGGCAACGAGCAGACATGGTCCTGGCTCGTCAACTCGAGCCTGATCGCGCTCGGGTCTGTGGCGACGACACTGCTGATCGCGACGCCGGCCGCCTATGCGCTGTCACGCGGCACAGGAGCGTTGATCGGCACCGGCGCGGCGCTTCTCTTCGTCTCGAAGCTGCTGCCGGCGACTGTCCTGATCACGCCGCTCTACGTCATGATGCGCGGGTTAGGCCTCCTGGGCTCGCCGGTGTCGGTGCTGCTGGGCAACCTGTCATTCGCCGTTCCGCTCGCGACCTTCGTGCTGAAGGGCTACATCGACAGCGTCCCCCGATCGATCGACGAGGCCGCCGCGATCGACGGGGCCTCGCGTCTGCGGACGCTGGCAACGATCATCACGCCCAATCTTGCGCCCGCGCTCTCGGCCGTCGCCATCTACGTGTTCGTCGTCTCCTGGAACGACTTCATCTTCGCGCGCACCTTTCTCGCGGGCGGCAAGGCGACGACGATCACCGTCGGGGCCACGCAGTTCATGGGCGAATATCAGACGCGCTGGAACCAGTTGATGGCGGTGAGCTGCCTGGCGACCCTGCCGTGCCTGACCTTCTTCCTCCTGCTTCAGCGGCACCTCGTCCGCGGATTGCGGCAAGGCCTTTGAAACCTGGCGGGTGAGACGATGGCGCGATGCGATGACTTTGCGGTTCTGGCCGATCTGCACTTCATGCCGGAGGGGAGGCTGCTCTACGGAATCGACCCGAGAGGGAGGCTCGACGCCGCGCTGGCGTTGCTGGCGCGCGACCATGCCGGCCTCGGCGCCCTCGTGCTCCTGGGCGACCTCGCCCACCGCGGCGAGGTGGAATCCTATCGGGCGCTCGCACAGGCGCTCGCCGGGGTAGAAGTGCCCGTCATTCCGATGATGGGCAATCACGATCAGCGGAGCGTCTTCCTCGGCGAGTATTCGCAGTCGGCGCCTCGGCAGGACGGCTTCGTTCAGTCGGTCGTCGAGCTCGCGCGCTGTACGCTCGTCACGCTCGATACGCTGGACGAGGGACGCAGCGACGCCGGCGGGCGGCTTTGCCCGGAGCGGCGGCAGTTTCTGCGCGATGCCTTGCGCGATGCGAGGAGTGACAAGCCGGTCTACTGCTTCCTGCATCATCCGCCCTTCGCGACCGGCTCGCCCGCCTATGACGCGATCGCGCTCGACGAGCCGGAGGCGCTTCTGCGAATCTTCGACGCGGCCGGGCGGCGGCCCGATCACATGCTGTGCGGCCATGTGCACCAGACCATCAACGGGTCGTGGCATGGAATTCCGGTCTCCACCCAGCGCTCACTCGTCCACCAGCTCGGTCAGGAGGGGCAAGCCGAGGTGATTGAGGGAACGCTGGAGCAACCCACCATCACGATCGGCACCGTGACGCCGGATGGGTTGCGGCTGCGCCATCGCAACCTGCTCTATGAAGGCCCCGTCTTCCTGCCGAAGGGCACCAGCGAGATCGTCCTGCGTCCCTGACGGCGGCAGGCTGTCCAACGTCTCGGCGCCGGTCGAGGATCTCGATTAGCCGCCCGCAAAGCCATGCTCGTCGCGCAGGCGCTGGAAGGTCCGCTTGGCCGTAGGACGCTGCCAAGCCGACACGCTCAGGTCCGCCTCCAGGATCGCGTCAATCACCGGCAGCAGTGGACCCAAATTCGGCTTTTCTACCGGCTTCGTTCGCGTGAAGCCCGGAAGGCAGCGAGAACCGGCACATCCTCCCAATCGTCTCGCGGCTCAGACCAACACCAGAGCCACCTCCCTACGGCTGTTCCCTTGGTTGAACACACAATCCCGAACCGCCGCGTAGACCTCCACGGCGAACATCGCCGCCAACCCCAAAACGGATCGGCTTATCCAGTAGACGGGTTTGTTACCGCCGCGAACTGCAACACGACCGGTTTCAGCAGGTTGCCAATTAAGCGCTTAGATATGATAGCTTAGCTGCCATGCTTCGGCAAACGATGCATTGAATTCGCAGGATAAGGTATGGCCCGGAAGCGACTGGATCCGAATGTAGTGGCCGAATGGGTCGGCATTGCCGACGCTGCGGAGCGGGCGATCCAATCTGGATCGGGATCTGATCGGGCGTCTGCACTATGGCGGGTTGCTGAGGAGCGAGGCACAACGGAGCAGCATGTCCGGCGCCTGATACATGGCTGGCGGTTTATTCAGTCAGTGAGGGCCCAAGACCCTGAACTGGCCAAAAGCCTTGAGAGAAGTTCATACAACGTCACCGATGTCATTTCACGATGGCATCCTCGTGCCCCCAGTGACGCCTCGCAAGCGGCCAAGCAGTACCACGCGGGTGAGCTTACCCTCGCTCAGCTTCGAAACAACTATGAAGCGTTACGTACGCAGGAGACTCCTAAGCCCACGGCTCCGCCTGCGTCCGACTATCTCGAGGCCGTGCGGTTGAAAGTCGAGACCATCAGCCCATGGATCCGCAACCTGGAGTCGACGCCACACCCTTTGATACCCTTCGGCTCATACAACCTCCATTTTCGCGGTGATGATGGCCGCGAACTCGGCGTGATCGCCATCGCGCCTGACGATGCTGATGAACAGACTCAATTCATCACCGGTGCCGGCCTGATCCTCTTGGGCGAAAAACGAGGGATCGCTTCAATCATTGCGGGGCCGAAAGGTGGGCTACTCGATCGTTATGCGAATTGGATCCGTGAGATCGGGCTGGACGATTGTCGCGTGATTCAAATGGAGCGTGTGGTTCGCGAGGTTTGGGCGTGAAAAAGGCCCGTCCGCCGGACGGGCCTTTTCGTTGTCGTTCGCGCGCTCTATTACGGCTTGCGAAGCGCCGTCCGAACGATCACGGCTTGCTCACCGGCCGCCTTGGCTTCCCCCTGCACCCGGCGCATCTCGTCTTCCGCGACAATCGCCTGAAGAGCGTTCAGAGCCTGCTGGGGATCTTCTTTCGCCATCTTCTTGATTTCCTCGACCCAAGAGCTGTCAGCAACCGCTTCGATGGTTGCAACAAGCCGCACGCAGGTCGTCGGAGCCAGACGCGGCGTCCCGTTGTGCACGGAGGCTTCCAGCAGAGCGCATGCGCGCTTGACCAAGTCGTCAGAGGTCACTTGCCCTTCTCCGCCGCCTTGGCCGCGGCTTTCGCTCTGGCATCGGCGCGCTGCTGATCGCGCAGCCTGTTCACTTCAGTCGCGAACTCACTATGCGGGAACACGTAGTCGGTCGCGGCTCCCGCCGCCACCAAGTCCTTAGCGAGCGGGACAGAATGCGCCTTGGCCGCGTTGTAAGCGCCGCCGATCACATGGGGGCTGTCCGTCGTCTCGAACACCCTCTGCGCGACGTGGAACAGCTTCGCGCGCTTGGCATGAGTGCGCGAGCTGACCTTGCCGAGCCTCTTCATCAACCTCGTCAGATCGTTGTCCATGAAACCTCCTATGGTGCGGTGGACAGCTCATATAATGCACATCATTCAATTGATTGCAAGTAATTATGATCGGGTATAATTAGGGGGTCCCCAGGGGGCGAAGCCCCTTGGGCCCGCTATAGCAGTCCGAAGGATCAGACTGCGCGGTCCCTGCGGGGCTTTTAAGGATTTTCAAGGGCAGCCGCTGAACATGTTTGACCGCACCATGCATCTCTCGACCAACTGGGTCCGGGCGAAAGCGCATCTCGGGCCGGCGAGCGTCGGGTTGGTCAGCGCCTATATTATTGGCGCCCATTCCTTCGATTCTCACCGGGTCAACAATCCGCATCGCCGCAATGAGATCGCCATGACCGGTCTGTCGCTGCCGCCCGACATTGCGATGACGCCGCACGAACTCTGGCATTGGGCAGATCGGAAAGAGCGCCGTAAGGACGGCGCATACCAGATGCGTTCGCGGGAGCTGCCGCGACTGGCATCGCATATGCGCTGTTCCCTGCCTTGGTCGCTGACACCGGAAGCGGCTGAGCGCGTCACCGTCGCATTCGCGCGGTTTCTCACGGAAAAGCTTGGACTGGGCGTCCAATACGCGATCCACAATAAACCCGAGCATGAGCGGGATCACGCGCACTTTCTGATGACAACGCGCTCACTCGCGCCCGAAAACTTCGGCAAGAAGGTTCGCGAACTGGACGGGATCGCGACACGAAAGCGCGAGGCCGGAACCGCAGCAGAGATAAGATATACTCGGGCAAACGGCAGCGAAAAATCAATCTCGTCCACCATCGAAGACATGAGGGCCTATTGGGCCGAACTTCTGTCGTCGGAACTCGGATTCACCGTGGATCACCGCTCGTTTGAGCGCCGTGGCCTCGATTTAGATCCCGTGATTTACGTTCCGCGCTCACAGATCGAATTCGAGAAGAGGCAGGCAAAACGCGGGGCAGCGGCCCCGGGCTGGCGCGCACAGCGCGCCGCACAACTGGCTCGACGCAGCAGGGGCAACCTCGAAGCCGAAGGTCACAAGCACATAAGCGATCGTTCGCGCGTTGGCCGTTGGTCGCCCCACGATCAAAGCGTCATTGAGCTTGGTCTCCAATCTGTTTGCGAGGATCTGACGCAACTGGGCGCGTTTGGCGGTCATGGACAATCGGCTGTTACCGCACGGGCGCGCCTTGCAGAGGGATCGCCACTGATCGCACTGGCAGTCGGCATTGAGGTTATTGAGACGACCGCCTCGCGCGACATGCAGACTACCGTCCCCACGGTCGGAATGCCATCTCACATCCCAACAGACCCCATGGACAGCAGGCAGGGTCGCTCGCGCCAAAAACGTGGCGCTCAGGCCTTCTCGCAGTTCATCGACGAGCGCGGCCAAGAGATTTCATCTGCTTGCTCCATCTCCTCACAGCAGGCCGACATGCAAGACGCTATCCGCACGATGGGCCAAATCAATCCGGTCGTGGCGCTTGGAACGCTTGCGTTGATCGAGGAGATGATGCTCGACGCCCAAAACGATGCCGAGCGCGATGCAAGCAGCTTCGGTCCCTCGAAACGGCGATCGCATCCCCGGATGCGTGGGGTAGCTGAACAGGCAGAACCAGTTGCGAAATCCATGGCCATGCAGGCACGCTACACACTCGAGACCGAGCTTGATCACGTCGATCGAGGCCTCAGCGTCACGAACGACATCAACGTCGTGGCCGCGCGACTTGCAGCCGAAATGGAGAAGCGCAACTGTCGACTCAGCGACTTGATCCGGAAACGCCACGGATCTCGCAGCCTTGAACATCCCGTCGTCCAGGATGCGATGGTCGAATTCGCCAGGAGGCTGGAAACCTATCGCCAAAAGAGCATCGAGGCGTTGCGCGGGCGCTACGAAGGCTATTGGCGCGAGGAACAACACCTAGCATCACAAGCACGGCTGGACTTAGCCTCCGTCGATCTCATTCCGACCGATAATGCCATGGTCAAGTTTCAGGTGACTGACCAGATCGACTCGTCTTTCCAAGCCGGCCTCGAACGCACACGGCTTCGGCGATTGCGTGAGATGGAGCAGGAAATCGCGGGCTATGTGAACGGCGGACCGCAGGTCCGATCCGGGCCGCCTGAACTCACTCCGGCTATCGTCTCTTCAGGTTGGGAGCGTCCTACCGCCATGGCGGCGCCAGTTGGGAATGCGGTGGACCCTATGAGTTTCTCGCCTCTAACAAACGATCCACGGCCGGTTGCCCAAGTTACTCCGACAGGTTCGGCGAAGGCCGGGCG
>LNFM01007113.1_pt1 | contig 17790 bp, 14 predicted proteins | sample 596031 | NCBI WGS metagenome assembly LNFM01 (sample SAMN04254537, study PRJNA301005) | activated carbon metagenome | isolation source: dual media filters at the Ann Arbor, Michigan drinking water treatment plant | place: USA: Ann Arbor | reverse complement strand
CCATGATCACGTCGGAGACGTGTTTGCCCGGCTGTCCCATGAATTGCACCAGCCCCTCGGTAAACGGGCTGTTGTCGCCGGTGCCATCCAGCGCAACGAAGTGCGGCTGCGTCGAGAATGCGACATAGATCCCTGGAGGAGCCTGCACATTGGCGAGACCATGCGATGACGACGCCGATCGCGTCCCCCCCCCGAAAGTGCGCGGCAACGGATTGTCACGGCAGCAATCGAGCAGCACGACGCAAGTCTTCGTGGCCGAGCTGAGCGTCTGCAGCGCGATCTGCAGACCGATCGCGCTGTGCAGGAGATCGAGCTTGTTGCGGATGTGGGCATCGACGGGCAGCAGATAGTTCTCGCCGTCGACCTGAACGCCATGCCCCGCATAGAACACGACGGCTGCCGTTGGACGACCGTCTGCGCCCGCTTCGGTCAAGGCCTGCGTGAAATCGCTGAGGGCCCGCAGCATCTTGTCGGCCGTCGCGTCTGTCTCGGTGCGAACTTCGAAGCCGATGTCGACCAGCCGCTTGCCGACAGCCACCGCATCGTTGACGGGATTTTTCAAGGGAGACGCGCCTGTATACGCGCCGTTGCCGATGACCAATGCCATCCGCTTGACTTCGGTGCCAGGTCCCATCGGCAACGTCCCCCAATTCGCAAAGACAACAGCAATGCATCCGCCGGACAACCGAGAACTCAAAGCAGCGAGAAGCTTCCCGACCTTTAGTCTCCACGTCCAGACGTGCCGCACAATAGCCGGTTTTCAATCGGTGAGCATGACTAAGATGCCACACGGATCATTCATCGCGATGCAGACACACGACTAGCGATGATCGTCGTCAATGGCCTGCTTCGAGGGCGTCGACGAGCGCGAGCATGTCTCGCCAAGCCTGTCGCTTGTTCGCAGGCGAGCGCAGCAGAAATGCAGGATGTAGCGTCGCCATGACCTTGATCTTACGACCGCCGATCTCGATCTCGCGCCAACTCCCACGGAGCTTCATGATACCGCCGGGAATACCCAGAACGGTGTTGGCGGCAGCCCCTCCGAGCAGGCCGATCACATCGGGCTCAACCAGCTCGATCTGCCGATCGAGAAACGGCCGGCAAGCCAGCGTCTCTTGCGGACTGGGCGTCCGATTTCCCGGCGGCCGCCAGTAAACGGTGTTGGTAATGTGGACGTTCGTCTCCGACAATCCGATGGCAGCCAGCATCTTGTCGAGCAACTGACCAGCCGGTCCCACGAACGGCACGCCCGACAGATCCTCGTCGCGACCCGGCGCCTCACCGATCAGCATCAGTCGCGCACGCTCGGCGCCGCGGAAAAAGCAGAGATTCTTGGCTGTCGCCTTCAGGGCGCACCCTTTGAACCCATCGAGACGAGCTTTGAGTTCGCTTAGCGTAGCTGCGGAGCCCGCAGCCGACCGGGCGGCCATGACGGCTTCATCGGGCGATGCCGTCGGAAACTGACGAACGCCACTTGATGACGTTGCGGCCGTCGCTGGCTGAGAATGTGCCCCTTGAGTTCCGCCCAGCAACGATGGACGCACTCGCGGCTCGGACGGCCTCTCGGCCAATTCCGGCCCTGCCGCAGGCGATGGCTCTGCCGAAGTGGGTCGACTTCCCGCCGCTCCCCCCCGAGCCGCCAGCCGGAAGCCCTTTCCGGGAGCCTCGTCACCTCTGGCGAACCAGTCGATGGCCTCGTCACCAACGGCATCGTCTGCTCCCGCCGCCCGGTACCAGGCGAGGAGATCGCGGGCGACATCCGCCGGATCGAGAATGGGGGTTTCGTCATCCATGATACGAGATTAGCCGACCCGGCGCATCCGGCATAGCCCGCCACGCTCTGGCATCATTCAATATGCAGACTGCTGCCGGACATCACTTCCGGAAGAAAGTGTCCACCCTCATACCGGTGAGCAAGGGAACCTTGCCCTCGAGATTGATCGTCACTTCGATCACCTCGACATCCGTTGGCCGGCGCGGTCCGCGCTGACCGATCCGCGGCGGCGCCAGAGTAGGCGCGATCTTCGCAACCGTGCCTTCGAACTCACGCCCCGGATAGCTCTGTGAGCGAACGAACGCCTTTTGGCCGATGCGGATTTTAGCGACATCGGCCTCGTCGACCTCTGCCTTCACCCGCATCGCTTCGACGTCGCCGATGACGACCAGCGGCTGCTCCGGCGACGGCCCGACGATCTCGCCGAGTTTCGCATTCTGCTGCAGCACCGTGCCCGCTGCAGGAGCCCGGATCCGTGTCTTGTCGAGGATGGCCTCGGCGATCGCGACTTCCGCACGCCCCGCGCTCACCATCGACTCCGCACGGCTGGGTGACGGCAAACCAGGCTTGGCCTGCGCCGCTGCGAAGGCGAGACGCTCGCGCTGCAACCGGTCGTTCGCCTCGTTGAGCCGTCGCCGCGCCTGCGTGACATTCTGCTCGCTGCCCGAGCCCTTGCGGCGCGCCGACTGCGCAAAATCGAGTTCGAATCGCGCTCCTGTGACACCACGCTCGGCGCCGTACACGGCATCTTCCGCCCGGCGCACATCTTCACGGCCGGCTGTCGGCGGCAGACGGTCACGCTCTTGGCGTCGAGCACCCGCTTCGTATTCGGCCGCCGCCATCCGTGCGCGTGCCTCGTCGTCATCCAACCGCACCAGCAGTTCGTCGACCTCGACGACCGTACCGACGGTAACCAGCACCTCGAACACACGGCCTAGGATCGGCGTACCGATCTTGATCTCGCCATCGCGCGGCTCGACACGGCCGGGTGCCGCCGCGACCCATCCACCAGCGCCGGTATTTCCGGGCATCATAGGTCCGGTCGCAGCTTGTCCGCTTCCCGACTGGGCCGTTGCCGGAACATCGACGATCGCACCCGCGATCAGCGTTGCCACCACCAGCGAGCAGCCGATCTTCGACCACGGCTTACGGCGTCTGCTTGACCCTGACGCGATAGCCGAATCCTGCCTGCCCTGCATTTCCTTGGCTTTGAGTGACGACATGATCTGAGCTGTCCGCTTTCTTGGCTGCCTTGGGCCGCTCGTCGCCGACGATATGGCCATCTTCGATCCGGATGATTCTGTCTGCGTAGGGAAGCATGCGATGGTCGTGCGTCACCGCCAGAACGGCGCGTGTCGGGTCCTGCGCGACCTTCGACAGCAGCGCCATGACGGCCTTACCGTTCTCGGTGTCGAGCGCAGCGGTGGGTTCGTCCGCGAGCACCACGCTCGGCGATCCTGCCAGCGCCCGCGCGATCGCCACGCGTTGTTTCTCGCCGCCGCTGAGCTTCGATGGAAACGCCTTGATGCGGTGCGAGAGCCCGACTTCGATCAGCGCCTTGGTGGCCATTTCCACCGGATTGACGGCACGCGTGCGCCGCACGTCCATCGCGAGCAGGACATTGTCGAGCACGTTCATCGTCGGAAACAGATTGTACGACTGGAAAACGAAGCCGATGAGCCGCCGCCGGATATCCGCGAGCGCCTCGGCCGATAAGCCGACGCCTTTTTCGCCAGCCACCATGAGGTCGCCCTCTGTCGGCGTCATCAGGCAGCCCATGATCGACAGCAGGGTGGTCTTGCCGCTGCCCGAAGGCCCCATCAGCAGCGTGAGTTCTCCCGGCAGCAGCGTCACGTCGATGCCCTTCAGCACCTTGTTGGCAAGGCTGCCACTGCCGTGGATCTTCACGATGCCCTTGGCATCGAGCAGCGGCTTGCGCCCTGTCGCCTCGACCGTCATCTCACCTGCTCCTGGCATCGCCCAGACAATCCGAACCTGCCTCAACACTTCCACTGCATCAGAGCATTTCACAGTCCCGCAGGGAACTGTGCGACCACTGATAGCCTTACCTGCTGAACACGCCTGCCGGATCGATCCGCGTGACTTTCAAAATTGCCGACATCGCCGCGATCGCACACATACCGATCGTCACCGCGAACAGTGAAGCCGCGAGTCCCGGGGTCATCACGATGATCATCGTGCTGTCGAGGGACGTCCAAAGACCGATAACCCCGAGGCTGAGAAGCATCCCCAGAACGTAACCGACCACCGCGCTGATCATCGCCTGCATCAGGATCACCTGATGGATGTAGCTCGCCGAAGCTCCGAGCGCGCGCAGCGTCGCGAATTCATTGAGATGGTCTTTCGTGCTGGCGTAGAGCGTCTGAGCCACGATCACGATACCCACGACGAGGCCGAGCAACGCTCCCGCGATCAGTGCGCCACCGGCGCCTGTACCGAAAAGCCACTGATTGAGGCTACGCGTACGGAATTCCTGATGTGTCAGAACTTCGTTGTCTGTGAGCCGTGCAGCAAGACGCTTGCGCACCTCCTCGACCTTCTCGCCCTCGGCGACACGCACGAGCGTGTATGACCCCTGATCCGGCGTCGCCTCGAGCCAGGACTGCGCCCGCCGCAGCGTCGTGAATACGTAAGGCAGAGTCGTGAAAGAGCGGATCCCCGTCGTGACTGCCGTCACCGTCACCCGATTACCCATGATCTCCGCATTCGCGCCGAGCTTGAAAGCGCATTCGCCGTCGAATCCGAGATCCTTGAAATAGGTGTCGTCGACGGCGACCGAATTGGGTGTCATGAGCGTTTGCAGGTTCCCCTGCACGATGTTCCACGGCTTGAACGACGCGTCGGGCCCATTCCAGTTCGCGCCGACCACCAGCACTGCGGTATTGCCGCCACACGGCTTGCGCCAGTTCGCGAAGTTCACGACCAGATCTTCCGCCGCAGCAACGCCCGGCGTCGACAACACGAGAAACTTTTCACGACCGTTCATGAAAGCCGGATCGTCGAAGCTCTTCGTCCCGAACGGCGTCACCCACAGATCCGTTTTGATCTGATCGATCACACCGGCGATCGTTCGTTCGGCACCGATGTAGAGACCACATTGGACCGCGACGAGCACGACCGAGAATACGATGCCGGTCAACGTGACCGCGAGGCTCAATATGTCGTGGAACAGATTGCGGAAGGCCAGCTTTGGCGCCATCCAGACGGACTTGAGAGGCCCGCTGGCCGAAGCCACCGCCTCCTTTGCCGTCTCGCTACTCGCCGTCGACATCTGCGAACTCCGCTTTCGATCGAATTCACCTGACGCAATGTGGCTCGACACGTCAGCCGCCGGGCGGCAATCGAGGTTTGAACCCGGCTACGGAAAGGAACAGCCGAGCCCTGCAGTTCGTTTCCGTGACACACCACTGCTCTCGTCCAGGAAATCACTTGTTCTACACTGTACCCGAGACCCACCCAAGTGTCCCAGCTTCAGTGAGCGCTCCACGTTGGGTTCTGATGCATTTTACGCGTTGTACCCAACACCTTAGGCGCAACAACGCGCGGCCTGCTGTGCCCGAGTGGACAGAGCCGGCCGCGCCGAGATTTACCTCAGTGTTATTCCGTGCAGGAAACCTTGACCGTCACGCCAGCTCCCGGAATGAACCGCAGGCACTCGCCCGCGGTTACTTCCTTGGCAGCAGTGGTTGAAGTGGCAGGCGCAACGACCTTGACCGTGGCCGGAGCAATAGGGGCGACTGCCGCGCCGGTGTCGAACGGAGAGGCATCCGAACCCGACTGGCGAGCGACAGGCTTGACCCCAGCCGTCGAAGCAGCGGGCGTCGTGGAAGGCTTTGCAAGTGCCTTCAGCAAGTCGTCGGCCTTCGCCTTCTGTGCCTGCTGGGCAGCATCGATCTGGCGGTCACCGGAAAGCGGCGCTGCCGCACCGGATACGGGGGATGCGATGACTGCCGGGGCTGCAACCGGCGGCCTGGCAGCGACCTGAACTTTGCTTTTCTTCGCGTTTCCAGTCTCGGCCTTGGCGGCAGCCGCGATGCGCGCCTGACGCTTGGCTTCCGCAGCAGCAACGGCCTCCCGGCGCTTGGCTTCGCGAGCCTGCGCGGCTTGCTCGTGACGGACGCCGGGCTTGCGGCCGGAAAGGACTTCGCGCTCACGGGACTGCACCCGCTCGTTGGCATCTTGGGCGCGACGCAGAATGCTGGGATCGGCCTTGCCGACGCGTGCCCCGAACGGCACGCCGAAACCGAAGCCGATACGCAACCCGCCCGCTTCGGCGACCGGCGCCTTGGCGAAAGTGACCGCTGCAGCAACCGCGGCCAGTACGAGCATCGACTTCTTCATGGCTCTCTCCTAGCGTCTTTGTGTTTTTCACTGGGTGGCGGACGACGCTTCGTCCGACCTCATGAGCACAAACTAGGCTCTGGAGGTCCCATCCGCTGTTCCTCGCGTAACATGACCGACTTCGATCTCGGCAGACGGCCACCACGGCGGATCGAGTTCGCCAAACGTGCACGACGCAGTATCCGATTACCATAAAAATGAGGATTAACGTAATGTATCTGATTGATTTTATTGGGTTGCATACTCACGTGACGCATCAAAGCACCATTCCCGCGAGCTTCGGTTCCTCAGCGCACTTCCCGAGTGCGCTGCGGTTTTTCGGCTCGGATCGAATGCCGTTTCCAGCCGGCCGTTCGTTCTGACACCTGGAATTTGCCAGCGCGGTGATTGTCACCGGGATCTAGCCCGACGCGCGCTCGGCGCTCGAAGTCCACTTGATCCCGGCAAAACGGGTCCTGCCGACATTGGTCCCGGCAACAAGTGCCGGGACGCCACATACCCTATCTTCTATCTGCAAGGAGGATCAGCGGCGAGCCATCGTCCGTCGACCGCTCGCTCACCCCTTCTTCTCTTGCGTCACCACGCGGATGTTCAGCTCGCGCAACTGCTTCGGCGTCGCTTCGGCGGGCGCGCTCATCAGCAGATCGTTCGCCTGCTGGTTCATCGGGAATAGCGCGACCTCGCGCACCGTCTTGCAGTTGGTCAGCAGCATCACCATCCGTTCGATGCCGGCCGCCATGCCACCGTGCGGCGGCGCGCCGAACTGGAACGCGCGATATAGCCCACCGAATTTGCTCTCGACGTCCTCGCGCGTGAGCCCGGTGATCTCGAACGCCTTCACCATCGTCTCGGGGATGTGGTTACGCACCGAGCCCGAAGCGAGTTCGTAGCCGTTGCACACGAGATCGTACTGGTTCGCCTTGAGCGCGAGCAGCGCGTCGCGGCCTTCGGCTTGCGCCTTCTCGAGCCCTTCCCCACCACCCTTCGGCATCGAGAACGGGTTGTGCGAAAAGTCGATCTTCTTGTCCTCCTCGTTCCACTCGTAGAACGGGAAGTCGATGATCCACGCGAACGCGAAGCGGTTCTCGTCGACGAGTTTTAATTCCTGTCCGACCTTGTCGCGCGCCAATCCTGCGAACTTGTAGAAGTTGGCCGGGTTGCCGGCGACGAAGAATGCAGCGTCGCCGACCTTCAAACCGAGTTGCTTGAAGATCGCAGCACCACGCTCAGCACCGATGTTCTTCGCGATCGGACCAGCACCGGCCGCGCCTTCCTCCTCGCGCCACATGATGTAGCCGAGCCCCGGCTGCCCCTCGCCCTGTGCCCACGCGTTCATCCGGTCGCAGAACGCGCGGCTGCCACCGGTCGGCGCCGGGATCGCCCAGATCCGCACCTTCGGATCTTTCTCCAGCATCCCAGCGAACACCTTGAAGCCCGAGCCGCGGAAGTGGTCGGACACGTCGGACATCTCGATCGGGTTACGCAGGTCCGGCTTGTCAGAGCCGTACTTCGCGATCGCCTCGTCGTAGGGAATGCGCGGGAACGTCTGCGTCACCGGACGGCCGTTTGCGAACTCCACGAACATGTCGCGCAGGATCGGCTCCATCGTCTGGAACACGTCTTCCTGCTCGATGAAACTCATCTCGAGATCGAGCTGGTAGAATTCGCCCGGCAGGCGATCGGCGCGCGGGTCCTCGTCGCGGAAGCACGGCGCGATCTGAAAATAGCGGTCGAAGCCCGATACCATCAGCAGCTGCTTGTACTGCTGCGGCGCCTGCGGCAGAGCATAGAACTTGCCCGCATGAATGCGCGAAGGCACGAGGAAATCACGCGCGCCTTCCGGCGACGACGCGGTCAGGATCGGCGTCGGGAACTCGTTGAAACCAGCGGCATGCATCCGCGTCCGGATGGAGCGCGTGATCTCCAGCCGCTTCATGATGATCCCGTGCAGCGTCTGCCGGCGCAGATCGAGGAAGCGATAGGTGAGCCGCATGTCTTCCGGATACTCGGGCTCGCCGAACACCGGAACCGGCAGTTCCTTTGCCTGCGACAGCACCTCGATCTCGATCGCCCCCACTTCGACCTCGCCGGTAGCGAGTTCGGCGTTGTCCGTCGACTTGCCATCGATGAGCGGCCGCTTGCGCACCTTCCCGTCGACGCGAATGACCCACTCCGAGCGCACCGCCTCCGCGATCTTGAACGCAGGGCTATCGGCATCGGCGACGACCTGGGTGATCCCGTAGTGATCCCGCAGGTCGATGAACAGCACACCACCGAAGTCGCGCACGCGATGCACCCAACCCGACAGGCGCGCATCGCTCCCGATGTCGGCAGCGCGCAGCGCCCCGCAGGTATGCGAGCGATAACGATGCATCATCGTGCGGACAGCGCGCGGGTCAATTGCGTCGGCCATGGCCGTAGGTCCTTCTGGCGGCGAGCAGAATTGATCCGGAACGAATGCTGCGGAGAGAGGCTGTTCAGCCCGCGATCTCCGCTGCGTCCCCGGACAGGCGATTTGGCCGCGAGGCCGGATCGCGATGATCCGGGGTCTTGCCGCTCAAATTTCGGGGGAAGACCCCGGCACTACGCGCTAACGCGCTCCGGCCGGGGACGCAAGAGGATAGGTTGGCCCGACGCATCGAGCCACCACCTCAAACCTGCTCCAGCTCGACCAGCGTGCCGCAGAAATCCTTCGGGTGCAGGAACAGCACCGGCTTGCCGTGCGCGCCGATCTTCGGATTGCCGTCGCCCAGCACGCGCGCACCGCCCGCCTTCAGCTTGTCCCGCGCGGCAATGATATCGTTCACTTCGTAGCAGACGTGATGTATCCCGCCATCCGGGTTCTTCTCGAGAAACTTCGCGATCGGCGATCCCTCACCCAGCGGCTCGAGCAGCTCGATCTTCGTATTCGGCAGCGCGACGAACACCACGGTTACGCCGTGCTCCGGCAACTGCTGCGGCGCCGACACTACCGCGCCGAGCGTATCTCGGTAGACCGCCGACGCCGCCGCGATGTCGCGCACCGCAATCGCCACGTGATTGAGCCGGCCGAGCATGTGCGCCTTCCTTCGTCGGTTGGGTCGAGCCCGCCCTGCGAGGCCCGACATCTATCGACCGGAAACTAGGGCCCCCCCCGCCCCGCGTCGACACGACCAACGTCGCAACTCATTCCCTACTCGCTACTCCCTACTGCCATAACTTATGAACTCCATCAGACTGCCGTCCGGGTCGCGGAAATAGACGCTGGTGCCGGTGTTCTTCGCCCCACGCCGCTCGACGGGCCCAACCTCGATCGCGACACCGAACTTGCCCAGATGCGCGATCGCGCCCGCGATCGGCCCGTGCCATTCGAAACAAAGATCGCTGTTGCCCGGTTCTACCGGAGTGCGTGCACGCGGCTGGCCGATTGCGCCGGGCCCATGGCAGTTGAGCTGCACACTCCCGAACCGGTAAGCGACCCCCTTGCCGACCGTTACGATCTCGGCACCGAACACGTCTCTATAGAACGCGTTCGACCGCTCCCACTCCGAAACGTGGATCACGCAATGGTCGAATGACACCGGCAACGCCATCTCGGCTCACCTTTTACCCGTTGCCTGTTGCCTACCCCGTCAAACCAGGCACACCAGCACCTTCACGATCGGCTTTTTGCCCCAGGCCTGATCGACGGCGGCGCGCACCGCCCGCTTCAGCGCATCGGCGACCATCTTGTCGTCCTTGCGCCGCTTCATCGGAATGCTTTCCAAAGTCCCGTCTACGATTTTGAATATGGCTTCTTCCATCGAGCGGCCATCGAGCGTCGTTTGCGGAACCCCGTCGAGCGCGACCTCCGGATCGGCGCAGACCTCACCGTGCTTGTCGATCGCAACCGCCACGCACACGATACCGGCGAACGAAAGCCGCCGCCGCTCCCGCACCGGTCCTTCGACGGAAGGCACGATTAGCTTGCCGTCGCGATAGAACCGCCCGACAGGCACGTCGGCGATCACCTTCGCGGGACGTGGCAGCAGCCGCAGCATCTGCCCGTTGTAGGCGACGTGCGTTTCCGGCACGCCGGCTTCCCGTGCGAGTTTGGCGTGTTCTTCCATGTGCCGCGCCTCACCGTGCATCGGCACCACGAGCTTGGGCTTCAGGAACGCATACATCTGCTTCAATTCTTCGCGCCGAGGATGTCCGGTCACGTGCACCAGCGCGTCGCTGTCGGTGATGACCTCGACCCCGAGCCGCGCGAGGCTGTTCTGCACCTTGCCGATTCCGATCTCGTTGCCGGGAATCGGGCGCGACGAGAAGATCACCATGTCACCGCGCGAGAGCTTGATCTCCGGATGCTCGCCTTCCGCGATCCGTGCCATGGCAGCACGAGCCTCGCCCTGGCTGCCTGTGCACAGCGCCACCACTTCGTGCGGCTCGAGATAGCCGAAATGCTGCTGATCGAGTGCCGAAAGATTTTCGGGCAGATACCCCGTATCCTTTGCCACCTGGATCACGCGATGCAGAGCACGGCCCGAAATGACGAGCTTGCGCCCTGCAGCCTCTGCCGCATCCGACACCGCCTTGACGCGCGCCACGTTCGACGCGAATGACGTCACCGCCACCCGCCGCTTGGCACCCTTGATGATCTTCGCGATCGACGCGCCGACCTCCGTTTCAGAGGGCGAGCGGCCATGCCGCAGCGCATTCGTGGAATCGCATATCACCACGTCCACACCATCCGCGCCGAGCTTGGCCAGTCGCCCTTCGTCGGCTGGTTCGCCAACCAGCGGCGTGGCATCGAACTTCCAGTCGCCCGTATGGAACACGGTGCCCAGGTCGGTCCGGATGATCACGCCGGACGGCTCCGGGATGGAGTGTGCGAGCGTCACCAGTTCCAAATCGAAAGGCCCGACATCGAAGCGGCTGCCCATCTTGACGATGGTGATCGGCAGCTTCACGCGATTGCCGTTCTCCACGACTTTGGCCGCGAGCATGCCCGCCGTGAACGGCGTCGCGTAGATCGGACACTTGAGCTTGGGCCACATGTCGAGGACCGCGCCGATGTGGTCCTCGTGGGCATGCGTCAGCAGGAGCCCCGCCAGCGCCCCCTTCTCTGCCTCGATGAACCTGAGATCTGGCAAAACGATATCGACGCCCGGCTCGTTCTCGTGCGGAAATGTGAGCCCGAGATCGACCATCAGCCATTGCCGCGCCTTCGGCGAGCCGATGCCGTAGAGATAAGCGTTCATTCCAATTTCGCCGAGCCCGCCCATGGCTACGAGCACGAGCTCACCGCTGCTGCGGGCCGTGGTAGAATCGTTCATGTCAGGTAAATCCCTTACTCGTTCGCGGCACAAGGCTCACGTCCCCGAACGTGAACCGTCGCGGAGTTTCAGAACTGGGGACACTAGCAATCAGTAGCGCCCCTGTCTCGTCTATTCCGGCGAACGCCCCGGATACCCGCTCCGCGCCTGTATTGATCTCGATCGCCTGCCCCGTTCCACCGCACCGCGCGAGCCAAGCCGCCCGCACGAGATCGAAACGGGCACCCATTACCCAGGCGCCAAGCCACCGCCGCAGGTGGAGATCGAGCGCGGCGAGCAGCTCCCGCGGCAGAGGTATCGCGCCGAGCTGGCTCACGGACGCGATCGCACGGCCTTCGATGGCCGGCGCTTCCCTGATGTTCACACCGACACCGATGGCAGCCATGATCTCGGTGCCGCGGGTCGTACTTTCGATCAGGATGCCGCCGAGCTTCGCCTCACCGAGCAGGATATCGTTCGGCCATTTCAGCCGGAGGCCCGCCACGGCAGCCTTCTCCGGGCCGCCCGCGATTTCCGCCAGCGCATCATACAGCGCGACTCCGGTGACAAGCGACAATTGATGCAGATGGGTCATACTGCAGCCCGGCGAGATCAGCAGCGTCGCCGCCAGATTTCCTTCCGCCGAAACCCATGAGCGCCCCGAACGGCCCCGCCCTGCACTCTGCCGGCGCGCGGTGATCCAGACCGGCCCTCGCTCACCATCACCGGCGCGACGCAGGGCCTCCGTGTTCGTCGACCCGACGTCGTCGAGTTCGATGATCGCAAAGGGCTGACTGTCGATCTGAACCCTTTCGGTCGAACGCTCGTTGGCCATCGCCGGGGACCGTTGCACCCTCAATACCGGAAAGAGGCGGCAGCCGTGCTCGCCGCAGTCACCAGCGGCGAGGGCGCGACGACGAACAGCAGCACGAAAATCGCCGACACCGCCATCACGAAGCCGACCTTTACCCGCACTGGCAGGAAAGCCTGCGCCGGCTTGTCGAAGTACATCACCTTGACGATACGCAGGTAGTAGTAGGCGCCGATCACGCTGGCGAGAACACCGATCACGGACAAAGTGTAGTAACCCGACTTCATCGCCGGCAGGAACGCGTAGAACTTGGCCCAGAACCCGGCGAGCGGCGGAATTCCGGCAAGCGAGAACATGAGCGTGGCCATTGCTGCGGCCATCGGCCCGTTGCGTTCGGCGAGGCCCGCGAGTTCGTCGATCTCTTCGACGGAGCCGTTCTCGCGCCGCATCGCGAGCACGCACGCGAACGAGCCTAGCGTCATGACGACGTAGATCGCCATGTAGATCAGCACGCCCTGCACGCCCTCTTTCGTATTGGTCACGAGCGGAACCAGCGCAAACCCGACGTTGGCGATCGAGGAATAGGCCAGCAGCCGCTTGATGTTTGTCTGCCCGATCGCCGCGAACGCACCCAGCAGCATCGACGCGATGGCGAGGAACGCCACGATCTGCTGCCACTGCCCCGCGATCCCCGGGAAGGCAGTAGTCACCACCCGCACCAGCAGCGCGATCGCCGCCACCTTCGGCGCCGCGGAGAAGAATGCCGTAACCGGCGTCGGCGCACCTTCATAGACGTCCGGCGTCCACATATGGAACGGCACTGCCGAAATCTTGAACGCGATGCCGACAAGCAGGAAAACGAGGCCGAAAACCAGGCCGACGTTGGCCATGGCGTTCGCGCCCTTCGCAACCTGTGCGATGCCAGCGAACGTGGTCGCCCCCGTGAACCCGTAAACCAGCGATGCGCCGTACAGCAGCATTCCCGACGACAGTGCACCCAGGACAAAATACTTCAGACCCGCCTCGCTCGACCGCACGTCGTCACGCCGGAATGCGGCGACGACGTAGAGAGAGAGACTCTGCAGCTCCAGGCCGAGATAGAGCGAGAGCAGATCGCCCGCCGAGATCATCATCATCATGCCCGCGGTCGCGAGCAGGATGAGCACCGGGTACTCGAACTTGAGAACCTTGTGGTCGCGGAAATCGTCGATCGACAGGAGAATCGCCGCCGCCGACGCTCCGAGCGCGATGATCTTCATGAAACGGCCGAAACCGTCGTCGATGAACGCACCGCCGAACAGAGTGGCACCCGTTTCGGGTTGATTGAGAACGAGCCAGCCAGCGACGCCCAACAGGAGGATCGCAAGCCACGAGACGACTTCCGCCTCGCGGTCGTTTTCGGGACGGAACACGCCCCACATCGTCAGCACGAGCGCGCCGGCGACGACCACCAGTTCGGGCCACATCGGAGCAATGGAGTTGAGGAACTGCATCATGTCGGCTCGCCCGTGCGCTTTTCTTTTTTACTTCTTCAGCTCGGCTGCTTTGGTGCGGATCGCCGCTTCGTACTGGGTCACGAGCTTCTTCACCGCAGGCCCCGTCACGTCGAGAATGGGCGCGGGCTGCACGCCGAAGTAGATCGTCAACACCACCAGCGGCGCCAGGATCGCGATCTCGCGCGGCCCCATGTCGGAGATCGCTTTCAGCGACGGCTTGTCCAGCACGCCGTAGATCATCCGCCGGTAGAGATAGAGCGCATACCCCGCCGACAGGATCACGCCGAACGTCGCGAAGAACGCCACCGACGTGTTCACCTTGAAAGCGCCGAGCAGCGTCAGGAATTCACCGACGAACCCGCTCGTGCCCGGCAGGCCGACGTTGGCCATCGTGAACACCATGAAGCAGAACGCGTAGATCGGCATCCGGTGAACCAGACCGCCGTAGGCTGCGATTTCGCGCGTGTGTATCCGGTCGTAGACCACGCCGACGCACAGGAACAGAGCCGCTGACACGATGCCGTGCGACAGCATCTGGAAGATCGCCCCGTCGATTCCCTGCTGCGTGAACGTGAAGATGCCCATGGTCACGAAGCCCATGTGTGCGACCGACGAGTAAGCGATCAGCTTCTTGACGTCCTCCTGCGCCAGCGCGACGAGCGAGGTGTAGATGATCGCCACCACCGACATCACGAACACGAGCGTGGCGAACTCCTGGCTCGCCAAGGGGAACATCGGCATCGAGAACCGCAGGAAGCCGTAGCCGCCCATCTTCAGCAGAATGCCGGCGAGGATCACAGAGCCCGCCGTCGGCGCTTCTACGTGCGCGTCTGGCAACCACGTATGCACCGGCCACATCGGCATCTTCACCGCGAACGAGGCGAAGAACGCGAGCCACAGCCACCATTGCATGTCGCGCGGGAAGCTCGACTTGTCGATCAGCGTCGGAATGTCGGTCGTACCCGCGTGCCAGTACATCGCCATGATGGCGAGCAGCATCAGCACCGAACCCAACAGCGTGTAGAGGAAGAACTTGAAGCTGGCATAGACGCGTCGCTGGCCACCCCACACGCCGATGATCAGGAACATCGGGATGAGCCCTGCCTCGAAGAACAAGTAGAACAGCACCAGGTCGAGCGCGGTGAACACGCCGATCATCATGGTTTCGAGGATCAGGAACGCGATCATGTAGTCTTTGACGCGCCGGTCGATCGATTCCCACGAAGCGAGAATGCACAGCGGCATCAGGAACGTCGTCAGGATCACGAACAACATCGAGATCCCGTCGACGCCCATCTTGTAGTGAAGCGGCCCGAGCCACTCCCGGTCTTCGACGAACTGGAAGCCCGGATTGGACTTGTCGAAGGTGACCCAGATCGGCAGCGACACCGCAAACGTGATGATCGTCGTCCAAAGCGCGATCCATCGCGCGTTGCGCCGGCCGGCTTCGTCGTCACCGCCCGCCATCAGCATGATCAGAACCGCGCCCACCAGCGGCAGGAACGTGATGAGCGACAGGATCGGAGTATTGGCAATGCTCATTTCACGACTCCGCCCGAGACTCCGCCAGTGACCCCACCAGTGCCCGGGAGCCCCTGCGGCACCCCGCCCTGGAACATCACCCAGGTGATGATCAGCGCGACGCCGATCAGCATCGCGAAGGCATAGTGATAGAGGTACCCCGTCTGCAGCTTGACCACGCGGCCGGTCATGCCCTGCACGCGAGCGGCGATTCCGTCGGGACCGAGACCGTCGATGACGCGCCCGTCGCCTCCCTTCCAAAGCATACGTCCGATCCAAAACGCCGGCCGCACGAACAGGCGGTCATAGAGTTCGTCGAAGTACCACTTGTTGAGGAAGAACAGGTACAGCGGCTTGAACGCGCGGGCGGTTGCCGCCGGCAGGCTCGGCACTTGGATGTAGTAGATCCAGGCCAGCACGAAGCCCGACGCCATCGCCGCGAACGGTGCCCAGCCGACCCACTTCGGAATCTCGTGCATGGCGTGCAGGATATGGTTCTTCTCGCCCTCGAAGATCGCCTTGCCCCAGAACACCTTGTAGGGATCGACGCCGCCGGGGCTATGCGCTGTACCGATGAACAGAGTGGTGAACACCGCACCGGCTGCAATTGCGCCGATCGCCAGCACGAACAGCGGGATCAGCATCACCATCGGGCTCTCGTGCGGGGTGTGAGCGTGGTCGTCATGCCCATGCCCGTGCGCATCGTCATGCCCTTGCCCCCACCGCGCTTTGCCGTGGAACGTCATGAACATCAGCCGCCACGAGTAGAACGACGTCATGAACGCGGCGATCACCAGCAGCCAGAACGCATAGTTCGATGGCGTGTGCGCGGCATATGCTGCCTCAATGATCGCATCCTTGGAATGGAAGCCCGCAAACCCGATCAGGTGCGGAATGCCGACGCCGGTCAGCGCCAGCGTGCCGATCAGCATCATCGCCCAGGTCGTGCGGATATGCGGTGCGAGCCCCCCCATCTTTCGCATGTCCTGCTCGTGATGCATCGCATGGATCACAGAGCCCGCGCCGAGGAACAGCAGCGCCTTGAAGAACGCGTGCGTGAAGAGATGGAAGATGCCGGCCGTGTAGGCGCCGATGCCGCATGCAACGAACATATAGCCGAGCTGCGAACACGTCGAATAGGCGATCACCCGCTTGATGTCGTTCTGCACGAGACCGACGGTCGCCGCGAAGAACGCCGTCACCGCGCCGATCAGCGTCACGAACTGCAGGGCGTGCGGTGCGTACTCGAACACCGGCGACAGCCGCGCGACCATGAACACGCCTGCGGTCACCATCGTCGCGGCGTGGATCAGCGCCGACACCGGCGTCGGACCTTCCATCGCGTCGGGCAGCCACGTGTGCAGCATGAACTGAGCCGACTTGCCCATCGCGCCCATGAACAGCAGGAGGCAAACGCAAGTCGGCACGTCGACCTGATAGCCGACGAAATCCATCGTCTTGCCGACGAGGCCGGGCGCTGCCGCGAACACCGCGTCGAACTGGATAGAATTGGTCAGCGCGAACAGCGCGAACACGCCGAGCGCGAACCCGAAGTCGCCGACGCGGTTGACGACGAATGCCTTGATCGCCGCCGCGTTCGCTTCCGGCTTCTTGTACCAGAACCCGATCAGCAGATACGACGCGAGACCGACGCCCTCCCACCCGAAGAACATCTGTAGCAGGTTGTCGCTCGTGACGAGCGCTAGCATCGCGAACGTGAACAGCGACAGGTACGCGAAGAAACGGGGCCTATGCTCGTCCTCGGCCATGTACCCGATCGAATAGAGATGGACGAGCGCCGACACGGTGTTGACGACGACCAGCATCACAGCCGTCAGCGTGTCGATCCGCAGCGCCCACGACACCTCGAGATCACCCGACGTAATCCAAGGCGCGATCGGTACCCGTAAGGTCTGGTGGCCGATGCCCACTTGGTAGAACACGATCCACGACAGCACCGCGGCTATCATCACGAAGAGCGTCGTGATGATTTCGCTCGGACGCGGTCCCAGCGCGCGACCGAAGAACCCCGCGATGATCGCGCCGGCGAGCGGCAGGAATAGGATTGATGCGTGCATTTGGCGGAGCGCCTATCGGTCGTGCGTTGAAGCTGGGCAACAGGCAATGGGGAACGGGTAGAGGCTGCCTCGATGCCGACTGCCCAGCCGACACTGTTGCCTGATCCCGGTTGCCTGTTGCCTCATGTTTCTTCTCAACCCTTCATCATGTTCACGTCCTCGACCGCGATCGAACCGCGGTTGCGGTAGTAGACGACGACAATGGCAAGCCCGATGGCGGCTTCTGCGGCAGCTACCGTCAGCACGAACAGCGCAAAAACCTGCCCCACGAGATCGGCGTGGAACGCGGAGAACGCGACGAAGTTGATGTTCACCGCCAGCAGCATCAACTCGACCGACATCAGGATGACGATCACGTTCTTCCGGTTGAGGAAGATGCCGAGGATGCCCAGCGTGAACAGGCACGCGGCAACCGTCAGGTAATGTCCAAGTCCGACTGTCATCACTTCCCCCTCGCCCCTGCGTCCACTTC
>LNFM01007112.1_pt1 | contig 17790 bp, 17 predicted proteins | sample 596031 | NCBI WGS metagenome assembly LNFM01 (sample SAMN04254537, study PRJNA301005) | activated carbon metagenome | isolation source: dual media filters at the Ann Arbor, Michigan drinking water treatment plant | place: USA: Ann Arbor | reverse complement strand
CCACCAAGCTGGGCCGGGCCATGCGTGCCACGGCCGAGAACCCGCGCGTGGCCGCCCTCATGGGTGTGCGACCCGACCGCGTGATCTCGGCCACCTTCATCATCGGCGCCGTGCTGGCGGCGATTGCCGGCGTCATGTGGGCCAGCAACTACGGCACGGTGCAGCACAGCATGGGTTTCCTGCCCGGGCTCAAGGCCTTCACGGCCGCGGTCTTCGGCGGCATCGGCAACTTGGCCGGCGCCGTGGTCGGCGGCATCCTGCTGGGTCTGATCGAATCCATCGGTGCCGGCTATATCGGCGACCTCACGGGCGGTGTGCTGGGCAGCCACTACACCGACATCTTCGCCTTCATCGTGCTGATCGCGGTGCTCACGCTGCGGCCGTCTGGCCTGCTGGGTGAGCGCGTCGCGGACCGGGCTTGAGGTGGTGCAGATGCAGATGAATTCCCGCCACCGCCTCATCGCCATCGTGCTGGCCGCCATCGGCCTGCTGGTGCTGCCCCTGATCCTGCAGGGCTACGGCAATGCCTGGGTGCGCATCCTGGACATGGCCCTGCTCTTCGTGCTGCTGGCCCTGGGCCTGAACATCGTCGTGGGCTACGCCGGCCTGCTGGATCTGGGTTTCGTGGCCTTCTTCGCCATCGGTGCCTATATGTTCGGCCTCATGGCCTCGCCGCACCTCAGCGACCATTTCCCGGCCTTCGCCGCCCTGTTCCCCCAGGGCCTGCACACGCCGCTGTGGGTCGTGATCCCGCTGGCGGTGCTGCTGGCCGGGGTGCTGGGCATTTTGCTCGGTGCGCCCACCTTGAGGTTACGCGGCGACTACCTGGCCATCGTGACCCTGGGCTTCGGCGAGATCATCCGCGTCTTCCTCAACAACCTGGACCACCCGGTCAACATCACCAACGGGCCCAAGGGCATCGGCCAGATCGACTCGATCAAGTTCTTCGGCTTCGACCTGGGCAAGAAACTCAACGTCTTCGGTTTCGACGTGGCGCCGGTCACGATGTACTACTACCTCTTCCTGGCCCTGGTGGTGGTCAGCGTGATCATCTGCCACCGCCTGGAGTTCTCGCGCATCGGCCGCGCCTGGATGGCCATCCGCGAGGACGAGATCGCCGCCAAGGCCATGGGCATCAACACGCGCAATATGAAGCTGCTGGCCTTCGGCATGGGCGCCACCTTCGGCGGCGTGGCCGGGGCCATGTTCGCCGCCTTCCAGGGTTTCATCTCGCCCGAGTCCTTCAGCCTCATGGAGTCCGTGATGATCGTGGCCATGGTGGTGCTCGGTGGCATCGGCCACCTGCCGGGCGTGATCCTCGGCGCGGTGCTGCTCGCGGCCCTGCCCGAGGTGCTGCGCTACGTGGCCGGCCCGCTGCAGGCCATGACCGACGGGCGGCTCGATGCCTCCATCCTGCGCCAGCTGCTGATCGCCCTGGCCATGATCAGCGTCATGCTGCTGCGCCCGCGCGGCCTCTGGCCCTCGCCCGAGCACGGCAAGGTGCGTCGCAGCAAGGGAGGACCGGCATGACAAATGCCCACCATCCCGTTCGCGTTGAGCCTGTCGAAACGCCATCGGATGCAGGACTTCGACAAGCTCAGTCCGAACGGACTCCGGTTCTCCTTCACGTCAGCGGCGTCTCCAAGCGCTTCGGCGGCCTGCAGGCGCTCAACGATGTGCACCTGCGCATCCAGCGCGGCATGGTCTACGGCCTGATCGGCCCCAATGGCGCAGGCAAGACCACCTTCTTCAACGTCATCACCGGCCTGTACACGCCCGACAGCGGCTCCTTCGAACTCGCCGGTCTGCCCTACCGGCCCACGGCCGTGCACGAGGTGGCGCGCACCGGCATCGCGCGCACCTTCCAGAACATCCGCCTCTTTGCCGACATGACGGCGCTGGAGAACGTGATGGTCGGCCGCCACATCCGCTCGTCCTCGGGCCTGCTCGGCGCCATCTTCCGCACCCGCGGCTTCGAGCAGGAAGAGGCCCACATCACGCGCCGCGCCAACGAGCTGCTCGACTACGTGGGCATCGGCCACCTGGGCGACTACAAGGCGCGCACCCTGAGCTATGGCGACCAGCGCCGGCTGGAAATCGCCCGCGCGCTGGCCACCGAGCCGCAGCTGCTGGCCCTGGACGAACCGGCCGCCGGCATGAACGCCACCGAGAAAGTGGAATTGCGTGCGCTGATCGAGCGCATCCGCAACGATGGCGTCACCGTGCTGCTGATCGAACATGACGTCAAACTGGTCATGGGCCTGTGCGACCGCGTCACCGTGCTCGACTACGGCCGCCAGATCGCCGAAGGCACGCCCCTGGACGTGCAGAAGAACGAGAAAGTCATCGAGGCCTATCTGGGCCACGGCGGCGCCAAGACGGCCGCGGAGGCCACGGCCACATGAGTGAAGCGAACAAGGACGTGCTGCTGCAGGTCAGCGGCCTCAAGGTCGCCTACGGCGGCATCCAGGCCGTCAAGGGCGTGGACTTCGAGGTGCAGCGCGGCGAGCTGGTCTGCCTGATCGGGTCGAATGGCGCGGGCAAGACCAGCACCATGAAGGCCGTCACCGGCAACCTGCCCTGCAGCGGCAGCGTGCACTATCTGGGCCAGACGCTGCGCGGCCAGGGGCCCTGGGACCTGGTGCGCCAGGGCCTGGCCATGGTGCCCGAGGGCCGCGGCGTCTTCACGCGCATGAGCATCCACGAGAACCTGCTCATGGGCGCCTTCGTGCGCGACGATGCCGACGGCATTGCCGCCGACCTCGATCACATCTACGGCCTGTTTCCCCGTCTCAAGGAGCGCCAGGCCCAGTTGGCCGGCACGCTTTCGGGTGGTGAGCAGCAGATGCTGGCCATGGGCCGTGCCCTCATGAGCCGGCCCCAGTTGCTGCTGCTCGACGAACCCTCCATGGGCCTGAGCCCCATCATGGTCGACAAGATCTTCGAGGTCGTGCGCGAGGTGCACAGCCAGGGCACCACCGTGCTGCTGGTGGAACAGAACGCCAGCCGGGCCTTGAGCATCGCCGACCGCGGCTACGTCATGGAGTCCGGCCTCATCACGCTCGACGGCCCGGCGCAGCAGCTGCTGCACGACCCGGCCGTGCGCGCCGCCTATCTGGGCGAATAAGACAGCAGGCGGCTCGGATGTGCCGTCCGCATAGCCTGTAGGATGACAGCTGATCCTGCATCTTGATGGAGTACCTCATGATCAAGCGCATCGCCCCGCTGATGCTGACCCTCGCCCTGGCCGGTGGCGCCAGCGCCCAGGACGCTACCTTCCAGACCAAGACCCTGACCCCGGAGACCGCGCTCAAGGCGGCCCAGGTCGCGCTGGAGTTTTGCCGCCAGCAGGGCTACCAGGTGGCCGTGGCCGTGACCGACCGCGGCGGGCTGGTGCAGGTGCTGCTGCGCGACCGCTTTGCCGGCCCCCACACCCCGGACATCGCCATCAACAAGGCCTGGACCTCGGCGAGCTTTCGCCAGTCCACACTGGACTTCGGCCGCGAAACCCAGGCCGGCAAGCCCATGAGCGGCATCCGCAACCATCCGCGCGTGATCGCTGCTGGCGGCGGCCTGCCGATCGAGGGCGGTGGCAGCATGCTGGGTGCCATCGGCGTCTCGGGTGCGCCGGGCGGCGAGGCCGACGAGGCCTGCGCACGCGCGGGCGTCAAGGCGATTGCCGACAGCCTGGAGTTCTGAGCCGGTGCAGATCAACAGCCTGGACCATCTGGTGCTGACGGTCGCCGACGTCGAGGCCAGCTGCGCCTTCTACAGCCGCGTGCTGGGCATGGAGGTCGTGACCTTCGGGCAAGGACGCAAGGCCCTGGCCTTCGGCGCGCAGAAGATCAATCTGCACCCCGCCGGCAAGGAATTCGAGCCCAAGGCCCAACGCCCCACACCGGGCTCGGCCGATCTGTGTTTTCTCACCCGCGTGCCGCTGGCCCAGGTGCAGGCGCACCTGGCGGCCTGCGGCATCACCGTGAGCGAAGGCCCCGTGCAGCGCACCGGCGCACAAGGGCCCATCCTCTCGGTCTACTTCCGCGACCCGGACCTCAACCTCATCGAGGTCTCGAACCGGCTCTGACACGAACGCCGGTCCACACGCCCGCGACGTGTTTGCTCGTGGAACGCCGTGGAGCCGGCTCAGGGATGTCAGTCAACTTTCGCGCCCGAGGCTTTCACCACCTTCTCGTACTTGGCGAGCTCGGCCTTCATGAAGGCACCGAAGGCTTCGGGCGTGGTGGGCACGGGCTCGGCCATGAGGGCGGCGAAGCGCGTCTGCGTCTCGGGCGCCTGCAAGGCGGCGACAAACGCCTGATTCAGGCGCGCCCGCACCTCCTTGGGCGTGCCCGCGGGCGCGACCAGCCCCCACCAGGTGTCCACCGCAAAGCCCGGCAGGGTCTCGGCCACGGCCGGCACCTGCGGCAGGGCCGGTGTGCGCTTGAGCGTGGTGACCGCCAGCGCCTTGAGCTTGCCGGCGCGGATATTGGCCGAGGCCGTGGCCAGGTTGTCGAAGTTGAAATCCACCTGGCCGCTGAGCAGGGCCAGCTGCGCCGGGTTGCCGCCGTTGTAGGGGATGTGCACGGCATAGATGCCGGCCTGGGCCTTGAACAGCTCGCCGGCCAGATGGCCCGCACTGCCGTTGCCGCCGCTGCCGTAGTTGAGCTTGCCCGGGTTGGCGCGGGCGTAGGCGATCAGATCCTGCAGGCTCTGGATGCCCAGGCGCTGCGCGGTCTCGGCATTGATCACCAGCACATTGGGCACGCGCAGCATCTGCGTGATGGGCGTGAAGTCCCTGTCGGCCTGGTAGGGCATCTTGCTGTAGAGCCAGGGATTGACCGCGTGCGTGGCCGTGGCCGCGATGCCTATGGTCAGACCATCGGGCGCGGCCTTGGCCACCACATCGGCCCCGATATTGCCGCCCGCACCGGCACGGTTCTCGATGATGACCGTGCCCAGGCTGTCCTTGACGCGCTCGGCCAGCACGCGCGCCGTGATGTCGATCGGGCCGCCCGGTGCGTAAGGCACGACGAGACGGATGGGCTTGGTCTGTGCCAGGGCCGGGGCGCTGGACAGGGCCAGTGCGGCCAGGGCAAGGAGGGGAAAAAGGCGGCGTTTCATCATGTCGCCATTGTGCAGTTCTTGCGACGCCGCAGGCACGACGCGATGCGCCTACACTTGGCTGCGCAGAGTGAGTCTGCGCAGCAAGCAGAAGGTTTGTGGTTCCGACCCGGTGCTCACGCACCTTAACGTTGCTGCGCAACGTTAGTCTTCACCGCAAGCACGGCGCTTAAGCGCCGTGCTTGTAGTTCCGGCTCACATCCGCTACGCGGATATGACCCTACTCTGCAAACACGCTGCTACGCAGCGTGTTTGTCAGCCTCGCTGGTGAAGGAGTCGGCGTAGAACTCTTCCTCGGGCAGGCCGGCCTGGGCATAGTCACGTCGCGCGGATTCGACCACGATGGGTGCGCCGCAGGCATAGACCTGGTAGCCCGAGAGATCGGGGTGGTCTTCGAGCACGGCCCGGTGCACGAAGCCCGTGCGGCCGGTCCAGCCGTCTTCGGGCAGGGCATCGGAGATCACGGGCACGTACTGCAGGTTGGGCATCTCGCCCAGCTTCTGCAGCACCCAGTCCTTGAGGTACAGGTCCTCGGGGCGACGGCCGCCCCAGTACAGGGTGGCCGGGCGCGTGATCCCCTTGTGCTGCATGTGCTCGATCAGCGCCTTGATGGGTGCAAAGCCCGTGCCCGAGGCCAGCAGCACCATGGGCTTGTCGCTGTCCTCGCGCAGGAAGAAGCTGCCGTAGGGGCCTTCGATGCGCAGGATTTCCTTCTCCTTCATGGCGCTGAACACATGGTCGGTGAACTTGCCGCCGGGCATGTGGCGGATGTGCAGCTCCATGGTCGCGCCCACGGGCGGCGTGGCCGTGGGGTTGCCGGCGCGTGTGTGCGGGGCATTGGCCATGGAATAGCTGCGGCGCGCGCCGTCGCGCAGCAGGAATTCGACGTACTGGCCGGCATGGAACTGGAAGTTGTCGTTGGCCGGCAGCTGCAGCACCAGGCGCATCACGTCGTGCGAGAGGCGCGTCATCTCGTTCACGCGCACCGGCATCTTCTTGATCGGGAAGGCGCCGGCCTCGGTGACCTGGCGCGATTCGAGCACCACATCGCTCTGCGGCACGCCACAGCAGGTCAGCACCAAGCCCGCGGCTTCTTCGGCCGCGCTCAGGGCCTTTTCCTGGTGCGGACCGTGCACCACGGTGCCCGAGATCTTCTTGCACTTGCAGGAGCCACAGGCCCCGTCCTTGCAGCCATAGGGCAGGCCGATACCGGCGCGGATGCCGGCGGCCAGCATGGCCTCACCGGGCAAGACCTCGAAACTGCGGCCGCTGGGCAACACGGTGACCTGGTGGGAAGACATCTTTTCGTTATCCTTGCGCGATCTTTTGGAACAGAAGACGCAATTTTGCCAGCCTTGAATACCCCCCTCGGGGCACTGCCCATGCGCTTTCGGCGCACGCGTCTGCTCATCGTGGGCTGTGGCGACGTGGGCCTGCGCGCTGCCGCCGCCCTGCCCCGGCGCGTGCGGGTGCTGGCGCTCACCTCCAGCCCCGAGCGTCAGGCCGAACTGCGTGCGCGCGGCATCACGCCCCTGACCGGCAATCTGGACCAGGCCGCCACCCTGCAGCGCCTGGCCGGCCTGGCCGATCGCGTGCTGCACCTGGCCCCGCCACCGGCCGTAGGTGCGGACGATCCGCGCACCCGCGCCCTGCTGCAGGCCCTGCGCCGGCGCACGCCGCCGCTGGCCCTGGTCTACGGCTCGACCAGCGGCGTCTATGGCGATTGCAGCGGTGCCTTGATTGACGAGACCCGCGCCCGGCACGCGGGTACGGCCCGGGCCCAACGCCGCGTGGCCGCCGAGGACGAGGTGCGCTTCCTCGGTCGCAGTGCCGGCGTACGCGCCAGCCTCCTGCGCATCCCCGGCATCTACGCACCCGACCGCGAAGGCGGCACGCCGCGCGAGCGCCTGCTGCGCGGCACCCCCGTGCTGCGCCCCGAAGACGACGTCTACACCAACCACATCCACGCCGACGACCTGGCCCGCGCCTGCCTGGCCGCACTCTGGCGCGGCGCAGCCCAGCGCGTCTACCACGTCAGCGACGACACGGAACTCAAGATGGGCGACTATTTCGACCTGGCCGCCGGGCTCTACGGCCTGCCCCGGCCGCCGCGCATCAGCCGCACCGACGCCGCGCAGCAGCTGCCCGCCACGCTGCTGAGCTTCATGGGCGAGTCCCGGCGCCTCGCAAACAACCGGCTCAAGCGTGAATTGCGTCTCAGATTGCGTTACCCGACGGTGGCGCTCGGCTTGCAAGCCCCTTGAAATCGCCGGGATAATCACCGGCATGCTTCCCCCCCGGCCCCTCCCGGCGGCGCCTCGCGGCGCGCGCGGCTTCACCCTGATCGAACTGGTCATGGTGGTGCTCATCCTGGGCATCCTGGCCGTCTTCGTGCTGCCGCGGATCGACCTGACGCAGGGTTTCGACGAGGTGGGGTTTCACCATGCCGCGCGCGCCACGCTCGAATACGCACGCAAGAGTGCCATCGCCGAGCGGCGCCATGTGCGCGTCACGCTGGCGGGCAACAACCTGACCTTGACCATCGCCAACGGCATCCCCGAAGGCGCCGACGCCAACAACTTTGCGCGGGCGCTCCCCCTGCCCACACCCGACCGCCGTTGCGGCGGCCCGATCAACCAACTCTGCGCCCCGGCCGGCATCGCGCTCGGCGGCCCGGCCACGCTGGACTTCAGCCCGCTGGGCCGGCCCAGCGCAGCGGCCGTCTACACCGTGACGGACCAGCCCAACATCCTCGTCGAAGCGGAGACCGGCCATGTGCGCTGAGACCCGACGCTCCCCACGCACGGCCCAGCGCGGCCTGACCTTCGTCGAGTTGATCTTCTTCATCGTCATCGTCTCGGCCGGCCTGGCCGGCATCCTGACCGTGCTCAATGTCACCACCAGCCGCAGCGCCGACCCCATGGTGCGCAAGCAGATGCTCGTCATCGCCGAAGGGGTGCTGGAAGAGGTGCGGCTGCAGTCCTTCGGCTGGTGCGACCCGGACGACGCCAACGCCAGCACGGCGACCAGCGCCACCGACTGCGAGGGCAACACGCCCGCCGAGACCCGCGGCAACGCCTTGGCGCCCTGGGACCAGGTCACGGACTACAACGGCGCGGTGCTCAACACCAGCCTGGCCGGCACCGCCTTCCCGGCCGGCTACAGCGCAGCGGTGCAGGTGTTGCAGGCCGACAACCTGAACGGCATCGCGGGCGGCGAGGCCTTGCGTATCCAGGTCACCGTGAGCTTCGGCCCAGAAGCCCTGGTGCTTGAAGGCTACCGCACGCGCTACGCGCCCAACGCCCTGCCATGAAGACCGCCCATCACTTCCCCTCCTGGCGGCGCATGGCCGGCTTCACGCTGGTGGAGTCCGTGATGGTCATCGTGATCACGGGCATCCTCGCGGCGGTCGTGGCCATCTTCATCCGCGCGCCGGTGCAGGGCTATTTCGACACGGTGCGCCGCGCCGAGCTCACCGACCACGCCGACCTGGCCCTGCGCCGCATCACGCGCGATGTACGCCTGGCCCTGCCCAACAGCGTGCGGCTCAGGACGGAGGGCAACGTCCATTACATCGAGTTCATCATGACGCGCTCCGGCGGGCGCTACCGCGACGTCAGCGACGGTTCGACCGGGGGCGACTTCCTGAGCTTCAGCAACACCACCGACCTGAGCTTCGACGTGCACGGCCCCATGCCGGCCATCACGCCCGCTTCACCCGGCGTCAACGGCGACTTCATCGTCGTCTTCAACCTCGGGCCGGGCAATGCCCCGGCCAATGCCTATGCCGACGGCGATGCCTGCGCCAACTGCAACCGCGCCCGCATCAACGGCATCGCGGGCAACACCGTGACGCTGGCCGCCAACCCCTACGCCAGCCAGGCGCCGCCCCTGTCATCGCCCAATGGCCGCTTCCAGGTCGTGCCCGGTGATGTGCGGGCCGTCACCTACAGCTGCCCCGTGGCCGGCGCGGCCGCCGGCAACCTGACGCGTCACTGGAACTACGGCTTCTTCGCCACCCAGCCCGCCCCGCCCGAGGGCGGCAGCCAGGCCCTGCTGGCCACGGACGCCAACTGCATCGTCAACTATGCACCGGCCATCGGTGGGCGCCACGGCCTGCTGGACCTCCAGCTCACGCTGACCTCCCAGGGCGAGACCGTGACCCTGCAACAGCAGATCCGGGTGGACAACGCACCATGAAGACCGCCCACGCCCTGCGCCAGCGCCTGCAACGCGGTTTCACCGCCATCTCGGCCATCGTCATCCTCGTGGTGCTCGTGGCCCTGGGGGCGTTCATCGTCAACGTCTCCACGAGCCAGCAGCTCGGCTCGGCGCTGGACGTGCAAGGCGTGCGCGCCTACGAGGCCGCGCGCGCCGGCGTCGAATGGGGCTTGTACCAGCAGCTGCGCAACGGCGGTTGCGCAGCTACCGCCAGCTTTGTGCCGCCCGCGCCCACGCTGGCCAACTACACCGTCACGGTGGGATGCGTCGCCACGCCCGGCACCAACGGCGGGCCCGTCACCTTTGCCGTCGAAGCCACAGCCTGCAACCAGCCGGCCGGCGCAGCGCCCGGCACCTGCCCCAACCCGGCCCCAGGACCGCGGTATGTCGAGCGGCGCCTGGACGTGAGCTTCAACCAGTGATGATGCACTCGGAGACCATTGTGAAACGACTGTCCCGCCTGCTGCTGACCCTCGCCCTGCTGGCCTTGCCTGGCGCCGCCCTGTGGGCACAGACCACGGTCCCGGCCACGCCCAACAATTGCAATCAGCTGAACTGGAACGGCGGCGATGAAGACTGGGACAACGAAGACGAGGCCGAAAACCAGGACGACACCGGCGCGACCGTGGACGTCAACGACGGTGAGGAAAGTGAATACCTGCGTTGCACAGGCTACGGCTTCAGCATCCCCACCGGTGCCATCATCAATGGCATCACCGTCACCATACGACGTAGAGTCAGCAGCACAGGGGGCGGCAGCTCGGTGGACGACCTGAGCGTGCGCCTGGTCAAGGCCAATGCCGTGACCGGCAGCAATTACGCCAGCGGTACCGACTACACCACCGCCTGGGTCGACGCCAGCTACGGCGGCACCACCGATCTCTGGGGCACGACCTGGACACCGGCCGAAATCAATGCCGCCGACTTCGGCGTGGCCTTTGCGACCCACAAGGTCAACAACGCCAGCGGCATCCGTACCGTGTCCGTGGACGTGATCCGCGTGGCCGTGACCTACACCTTCAACAGCGGGGGCGTGGCCTCGGGCTTTGCGGTGATCGACGAGGCTTACGGTACGCCGCCGATAGCCGTGGCTAACTACCTGACCGGCCGCATCTACACCAAGGTCGCGGGCATCCCCTTCAGGCTGAACATCGCGGCCATCAACAACAACCAGATCCGGACCAACTATGTGCCGTTCTTCGGCAGTCGCAACGTGGCCGTCAAGCTCGTGGACAACAGCGATGGCGTCTGTGTGCTCAACAGCACCCAGGCCAACCACTGCAGCGCGGCCTGTCGCGCCAAGCCGGCCGTCAGCGGTGGCAGCCAGACGCTGACCTTCGTGTCTTCCGACGCCGGCCAGCGTCAGAGCGCGGACTTCACCATCCCCGGCGCCTGGAGCAACCTCGCGGCCATCGTCAGCGACGTCACCACCACGGCCTGTTCCATCGACGCCTTCGCGGTCCGCCCGCAGGTCTTCGACAGCATCAGCATCACGGCCAACAATCCCGGTACGCCGCCTTTGCGCGCCAGCACCGACACCTTCACCATGACCGTGCGCACTCCCACCGATGGCTACGCGGGCGCGGCGGCTTTGCCCACCATCAACCCAGCCGGCGTGGCGGCGGATGCTGCGGGCTGGACGGTAGGCACGATCAGTCCCGGCAGCTTCCCCGCGGCCACCTCCCCCGGCACCGATTCCAGCGCCACCGGCACGACGTTCACCTACAGCGAAGTCGGCCATTTCCGCCTGCTAGGCTACGACCCGGCGACCAACAGCGCAAGCCCGCGGGGTATCTACGACAGCACCTGGACCACGGTAGACCAGGACACTTCGACCTCGGACTGTATCCCCGGGAATTACAGCAACACCAAGGATGCCAACGGCAAATACGGCTGTCTCTTCGGCCTGGGCGCCAACAGCGCGCTGTTCGGCCGCTTCATCCCGGACCGCTTCGTACTGACCTCGGGCAGCGTCACGCCGGCGTGCAACGACAGCAATCCGGCCACGCGTGACTTCACCTACATGGGCCAGGCGCGCCTGGGCATGGCCTACCGGCTGGAGGCGCGCAACGGCGCTGACGGCATCACGCAGAACTACGACGCCGCACGCGTGGCGGTGATCGCCCCCACCGTGGTGGCCGAGGACCAGGATGCGGCCCACCAGAGCTGCAACCTCGCGGGCCGCCTCACCGGCCTGCCCACCGCGACCTGGACCGCCGGGGTCTACAACGCCAGCGGCAGCAGCGCCGTCTTCAGCCGCCCGGCGACCGCCGCACCGGGCACCCTCAACGCCAGCACCGCGGCCCTGTGCACCGCCACGCTGGCCAACGCCGGCAATCCCTTCTGGACTATGGACATCGGCGTGCTCGTCAGCGACGGCACGGCCAGCATGGCCGACGCCAATATGAACGCCGGCACCACGGGCGTGTGCAGCGGCACGGGCTGCAATGCGATCCGGCTCGGCAACACGGGCATGGTGCTGGGCCGCCTCAACCTGCTCAACGCCTATGGCTCGGACGCCCTGCCCCTGCTGGTACCGGTGCGTGTCGAGTACTGGAACGGCAGCAGCTGGCAGCTCAACACCGAGGACCGCTGCACCACCTTGAGCGCCAGCAATCTGGCCGTGGGCAACATCGTGAGCAGCAGCGGTCTGAACGTGACCAGCGCCAGCCTGGCCCTGAGTCCCTCGGCCACGATGAGCGGCGGCCTGACCAACTTCCGCATCAACCCGGCCGACAAGGGCCCGGGCAGCGTGGACGTGGTGCTCAACCTCGGCCTGGGCGTGGACTCCAACACCGACTGGTGCGGCGCCTGGAACTCGGGCCCGGCCTCCGGCACCGGCACCGCGCCCCTGCCCGACCTGAGCTTCCTGGCCGCGCAATGGTGCGGCGCGAACGCCGACCGCGCCCCCGCCGCGCGTCTGCGCTTCGGCAGCCCGCGCACGCCCTTCATCTACCTGCGCGAGCGGTACTGAAAAAACAAAAGCCGCACAGTGCGGACACTGTGCGGCCGGGATCTGGTGCCTCGGGTCGGAATCGAACCGACACTCCTTTCGGAACCGGATTTTGAGTCCGGCGCGTCTACCAATTTCACCACCGAGGCAGGGTTGGTCATTCGTGGGGAATGAAGGCAGAAATTATGGCACAGTGGTGGCCATGAACTACCCCACGATCGAAGACGCCATCGGCAAGACGCCGCTCGTGGCGCTGCAGCGCATCGGCGCCGCCGACCACCAGACCCGCGGCAACGTCATCCTCGGCAAGCTCGAAGGCAACAACCCGGCCGGTTCGGTCAAGGACCGCCCGGCTCTTTCGATGATCAAACGTGCAGAAGAACGCGGCGACATCCGGCCCGGCGACACGCTGATCGAGGCGACCTCGGGCAATACCGGCATCGCCCTGGCCATGGCCGCCGCCATCAAGGGCTACCGCATGGTGCTCATCATGCCGGAGGACCTGTCTATCGAACGCGCCCAGACCATGAAGGCCTTCGGCGCCGAACTCATCCTCACGCCCAAGAGCGGCGGCATGGAATACGCGCGCGACCTGGCCGAGCAGATGCAAAAGAGCGGCAAGGGCCGCGTGCTCGACCAGTTCGCCAATGCCGACAACCCGCGCATCCACTACGAGACCACGGGCCCCGAGCTCTGGGAGCAGACGGGCGGGCGCATCACGCACTTCGTCAGCGCCATGGGCACCACGGGCACGATCACCGGCGTCTCGCGCTTCCTCAAGGAAAAGAACCCGGCCATCCGCATCATCGGCGCCCAGCCCAGCGAAGGCTCGCGCATCCCGGGCATCCGCAAATGGCCGCAGGAATACCTGCCCAAGATCTATGACCCGAGCACGGTGGACGAGCTGGTCTACGTGAGCCAGAGCGATGCCGAGGAGATGTGCCGGCGCCTCGCGCGCGAGGAAGGCATCTTCGCCGGCATCTCGGCCGCCGGCGCCTGCTGGGTGGCCCAGCAGATCGCGGCCCAGGTGCAGAACGCCACCATCGTCTTCGTGGTCTGCGACCGCGGCGACCGCTATCTGTCGACGGGCGTGTTTCCTGCCTGACGCCTTGCCATGAGCGAGGCCTATCGCTACTGCCCGGCCTGCGCCACGCCACTGGCCACCATCCGCCTGATGGAGGACGGCGGTGCCAAGGAGCGCACACGCTGCCCGGCCTGCGGCTGGACCCACTGGAACAACCCGGTGCCCGTGCTGGCCGCGGTGGTGGAGTACCAGGGCCAGATCCTGCTGGCGCGCAATGCGGCCTGGGAAGGCAAGATGTACGCGCTGATCACCGGCTTCATGGAAGCGGGCGAAACCCCGCAGGACGGCATCGCCCGCGAAATCGCAGAAGAGACGAACCTGCGCGCGTTGGAACTGAACCTGATCGGCGTCTACGACTTCCAGCGCATGAACCAGCTCATCATCGCCTACCACGCGCGCTGCGAAGGCGAGGTGCGGCTCTCGCCCGAGCTCGTGGACTACCGGCTGTTCACGCCCGACAAGGTCAAGTGCTGGCCCGCCGGCACCGGCTACGCCCTGGCCGACTGGCTGCGCTCGCGCGGCCATGAACCCCAGTTCATCGAGTGGTCTCGTCCGCCTGCCCCTACACCGGACAGCTGATGCCCGGATTGCTTAAAATAAGCGACTCTTGATATACCCGGACCTGTGATGAACATCGACCGAGAACTTGACACCCGCGGCCTGAACTGCCCCCTGCCCATCCTCAAGGCCAAGAAGGCCCTGGCGGAAATGAGCAGCGGACAGACCCTGCGTGTGGTGGCCACCGACTCCGGCTCGGTGCGCGACTTCGCAGCCTTCGCCAAGCAGACCGGCAATGAACTGCTGGAACAAAGCACCGAGGGCAAGGACTACATCCACGTTTTGAAACGCAGATAAGTCCCGGCCCATCCCGTTCGGGCTGAGCCTGTCGAAGCCTCCAACGGTCCTTCGACAAGCTCAGGACGAACGGAGTTCTCCGTGACTCAGACCTTGAGCGACTTCAGATAGTCGCGAAAACGCGTGCCCACCTCGGGGTGCGCCAGGGCCAGCTCCACGGTGGCCTCCAGAAAACCTTCCTTGCTGCCGCAGTCGTAACGCTTGCCCGCGTAGGTATAGGCGTAGGCCGCTTCGTGCTTGAGCAGGCCGGCGATGCCGTCGGTGAGCTGGATCTCGCCGCCCGCGCCGCGCGGCTGCTGGCGGATCTGCCCGAAGACCGCCGGTGTGAGGATGTAGCGCCCGGCCACGGCCAGACGCGAAGGTGCGGCCTCCGGTGCCGGCTTCTCGACCATGCGCTCGATCTGCAGCAGGCGCTCCCCAGCCGGCGTGCCCGCGACGATGCCATAGCGGCGCACCTGCTCCTGCGGCACTTCCTGCACCGCCAGCACCGAACGGCCCAGGCGCTGGAAGACCTCGGCCATCTGCACCAGCACGGGCTGGCCGCCACTAGGCCCCATCATCAGGTCGTCGGCCAGCAGCACGGCAAACGGCGCACCCTCGGTCAGGTGCTCGGCGCAGAGCACCGCATGGCCCAGGCCGAGCGCGCGCGGCTGGCGCACATAGGAGCAGAGCATGTCCTCGGGCTGTACCGAGCGCACGATGTCCAGCAGCGCCTGCTTGCCGGCCTGCTCGAGTTCGTTTTCGAGTTCGTAGGCGGTGTCGAAATGGTCCTCGATGGCGCGCTTGTTGCGCCCCGTCACGAAGACCATGTGGCGGATGCCGGCGGCATAGGCCTCTTCCACCGCGTACTGGATCAGCGGCTTGTCGACGACAGGCAGCATCTCCTTGGGCGCGGCCTTGGTGGCCGGCAGGAAACGCGTGCCCAGGCCGGCCACGGGAAAGACGGCGGTTTTGATCTTGTTGTTCATGCGCGCAGTTCTCTCAACATAGGGTGGCTTCGTTCGGGGAACGCCGTGGAACCGGCTTTGCCGGGCCACTGGCGTTGTCCCCTTGAGGGGAAGGCGGCGACAGCCGCCACAGGGGTGCTACTTTAATCGCGCCAGCTGATCCTTGATCTTGGCCAGCGTGGCCGTGAAGTCGGCCATGCGCTTGTTCTCCTGCTCGATCACGGCCGGCGGTGCCTTGGCCACGAAAGCCTCGTTGGAGAGCTTGCCCTTGGCCTTCGCGATCTCGCCTTCCAGGCGAGCCGCTTCCTTGCCCAGGCGCAGCTTCTCGGCGGCCACGTCCACTTCCATGTGCAGGCACAAACGGGCCTCGCCCACCACGGCGACGGGCGCAGCTTGCGCGGCAGCAGCCCATTCGGCCTCGGCCTTGAACACCTTGACTTCGCTGAGTTTGGCCAGGGCCTGCAGCACCGGCGCCCATTGCTCCAGGAAGGCCGTCTCGCCGGCGCTGCTGGCCACGGCGTACAGCGGCAGGCGCGTGGAAGGCGACACATTCATCTCGCCACGCAGGTTGCGACAGGCATCCACGAACTGACGCAGGCGCGCCACCTCGGCCATGGCCGCGGCGTCGATGCGCTCGGGCTGGCTCACGGGATAGGCGGCCACGCTCACCGACTCACCGGCCCGGCCGGCGACGGGCGCCACCTTCTGCCACAGCTCTTCGGTGATGAAAGGGATCAGCGGGTGCGCCAGGCGCAGGATGGTCTCCAGCGTACGGATCAGGGTGCGGCGCGTGCCGCGCTGGACACTGTCGTTGCCGGTGTTGATCTGCACCTTGGCGATTTCCAGGTACCAGTCGCAGAACTCGTTCCAGACGAAGTCGTAGATGGTGTTGGCCACGTTGTCCAGGCGATAGTCGGCAAAGCCCTGGGCGACTTCAGCCTCGACCTTTTGCAGCAGCGAGACGATCCAGCGATCGGCGGCACTGAACTCCAGGTAACCGCCGGGCAGGCATTCGCCGGCGCCGTGCTCCTTCAGGCCGCAGTCGTGGCCCTCGCAGTTCATCAGAACGAAACGCGTGGCGTTCCACAGCTTGTTGCAGAAGTTGCGGTAACCCTCGCAGCGCTTGCTGTCGAAGTTGATGTTGCGACCCAACGAGGCCAGCGAGGCGAAAGTGAAACGCAGCGCATCGGCACCGAAGGCGGGAATGCCGGCGGGGAATTCCTTTTCGGTGTTCTTGCGCACCTGGGGTGCAGTCTCGGGCTTGCGCAGGCCGACGACGCGCTTGTCCAGCAGGGGGGCGAGCGCGATGCCGTCGATCAGGTCCACTGGGTCCAGCACATTGCCTTCGGACTTGCTCATCTTCTGGCCCTGCGCGTCGCGCACCAGGCCGTGGATGTAGACGTGCTTGAAGGGCACCTTGCCCGTGAAGTGGGTCGTCATCATGATCATGCGGGCGACCCAGAAGAAGATGATGTCGTAACCCGTGACCAGCACGCTGGACGACAGGTAGAGATCGAAGTCCTCGGTTTGGTCGGGCCAGCCCATGGTGCTGAAGGGCACGAGGGCGGATGAGTACCAGGTGTCGAGCACATCCTCGTCACGTACAAGTTTCTGGCCCGGCGCCTTGGCCTGTGCTTCGTCCTCGTTGCGCGCCACGATGACGTTGCCGGCCTCGTCGTACCAGGCCGGGATCTGGTGGCCCCACCAGAGCTGGCGCGAGATGCACCAGTCCTGGATGTTGTTCATCCACTGGTTGTAGGTGTTGACCCAGTTCTCGGGCACGAACTTCACCGCGCCGCTGTCCACCGCATCAATCGCTTTTTGCGCGATGCTCTTGCCGGTCGGGTCCTTCTCGCTGACCTTGCTCATGGCGACGAACCACTGGTCCGTCAGCATGGGCTCGACGATCTGGCCCGTGCGGGTACAGATGGGCACCATCAGCTTGTGTTTCTTGGTCTCCACCAGGGCGCCGATGGCTTCCAGGTCTTTCACGATGGCCTTGCGTGCCACGAAACGGTCCAGGCCGCGGTATTTCTCGGGCGCGTTGTCGTTGACGGTGGCCTGCAGCGTCAGCACACAGATCAGCTCCAGCTTGTGGCGCTGGCCCACCTGGTAGTCGTTGGGGTCGTGCGCGGGCGTGACCTTGACCACGCCGGTGCCGAACTCCTTGTCCACGTAGCCATCGGCGATCACCGGGATCTGGCGGCCCACCAGGGGCAGGGTCACCATCTTGCCGATCAGGTGCTGGTAACGCTCGTCTTCCGGGTGCACCATCACGGCCACGTCGCCCAGCATGGTCTCGGGGCGGGTGGTGGCAACGGTCAGCGAGCCTGAACCATCGGCCAGCGGGTAGGCGATATGCCAGAGCGAACCGTACTTCTCCTCGCTCTCCACTTCCAGGTCGGACACGGCCGACTGCAGCACCGGGTCCCAGTTCACCAGGCGCTTGCCGCGGTAGATCAGGCCCTGCTCGTACAGGCGCACGAAGGTCTCGGTCACCACCTTGGAGAGCTTGTCGTCCATGGTGAAGTACTCGCGGCTCCAGTCCACGCTGTCGCCCATGCGGCGCATCTGCGTGGTGATGGTGTTGCCGCTCTGCTCCTTCCACT
>LNFM01010589.1_pt1 | contig 17791 bp, 16 predicted proteins | sample 596031 | NCBI WGS metagenome assembly LNFM01 (sample SAMN04254537, study PRJNA301005) | activated carbon metagenome | isolation source: dual media filters at the Ann Arbor, Michigan drinking water treatment plant | place: USA: Ann Arbor | reverse complement strand
GAAAAAGCGCGTCTCGCGACGCTCCTTGGGCTCTGACCTGAAGCGCGTGGACGCCCACGTCCTTCAGCGGCACGAGTACGACGAACTGCCGGAGTTGACGGATGACATGCTCGCCCGCGGCAAGATCAACAAGGGAGGACGTCCCCGTTCTGCCAATCCGAGAAAACTGATATCCATCCGCCTGCCCGAGAGCGTCATCGAGCGCTGGCGCGCGACAGGCCCGGGCTGGCAGACGCGCATGGCAGACCGGCTGGCCAAGACACAGCCGAAGTAGGACCTGACCACACAGCACTCCGCCGGATGCACGCGAAAACAGTGTGCGCAAGTATGTAAGAGCACGTAACAAAATGACCTTTGGGAAGCCCCTCTGCTTCGCCTCAAGTGTTCCCTTGACCCCAACCCTGCTTCGCTTCAAGTGTGCCCCTTGTCTCCCCGCAAGCGGGGAGAGGGAGAACCTCATTTAGATACGCGTTCTAAGCGTTAAACCCCAACGCGCAGCAACAATCCCTTCAAATACTCCCCCTCCGGAAAATTCAGCGCCACCGGATGGTCGGCCGAGGCATGCAGCCAGCCCTCGATGCGCGCATCGACCCCGGCATCCAGCGCCGCACCGGCGACGATTTTCTGGAATAAATCGGGACTGACGCCGCCGGAGCAGGAATAGCTCATCAGCACACCGCCGGGATTGAGCAACCGGAAACCGAGCAGGTTGATGTCCTTGTAGGCGCGCGCGGCCTTCTCGGCGTGGGCCGCGGTGGGCGCGAATTTCGGCGGGTCGAGCACGATCAGGTCGAACTTGCGGCCCTCGTCACGGAATTTGCGCAGCGTCTGGAACACGTCGGCTTCGAGCCACTCGCATTCCGGCAGCCTGTTGCGCGCGGCATTGGCCTTGGCCGCCGCCAGCGCCGGGCCTGAGCTGTCGATCGCGGTGACCGATTTCGCGCCGCCGGCCAGCGCGTTCAGCGCGAAGCCGCCGCAGTAGCAGAAACAGTCGAGCACGGTTTTGTCCTTTACCAGCCCGCGCAGCAGCAGGCGGTTGTCGCGCTGGTCGAGGTAGAAGCCGGTCTTGTGGCCCTGTTCGGCGTCGACCGCGAAGTCGAGGCCGTGTTCGCGCACCGACAGCGGTCCTCCCGCAGGCTCGCCGCGCAACAGGCCGGACTGCGGCGGCAGGCCCTCCAGTTCACGCACGTCGGCCTCGGAACGTTCGATCACGCGCGCGATGCCGGGCAGCGCCGCCAGCGCATCGGCGATCGCGCCGCCACCACGGTATCGCCGTAACGGTCGGCGATAACGCCGGGCAGACCGTCGGATTCGCCGTGCACCAGGCGCGCGCCTTCGCCGCCGGAAACACTGCGCGCCGCCGCGGCGCGCGCGACGCGTTGCGCGAAAAATGCGGCGTCGATGTCGCCCGCGGCCCAGGACCAGACGCGGGCGCGGATCTGCGATTCGGGGCTGTACGCGGCGACTGCGAGAAAGGCGCCGTCGGCGGAGCGCACATCGACGCTGTCGCCGAGCTGCGGCTTGCCTTCGACCTTGGCGATGGCACCGGAGAATACCCAGGGATGCCGGCGTTTCAGCGATTTCTCGCGGCCGGGTTTGAGGATCAGTTTATGCATGGGGAAAATTCATTCGAGGGTTGGCAAATGACGCAGCTATCGCGGGAGCTTGCCAGCTTTTCAGTAGGGTGGGCAAAGCGCAGCGTTCCCACGCGGATACGCCGAATGTTAAATGGTGGGCACGCTACGCTTTGCCCACCCTACGCGCTCAAGGTTTTTCTTTTTTCTTCGCTCGTGGATGCGCAGCGTCGTAAATCTTCGCCAGGTGCTGAAAATCCAATTGCGTGTACACCTGCGTCGTCGAGATGCTGGCATGACCGAGCATTTCCTGTACCGCGCGCAGGTCGCTGCTTGACTGCAGCACATGCGAGGCAAAGGAGTGGCGCAGCATGTGCGGATGGACGCGGGCGGCGATGCCCTGCTGCTGGGCGCGGGCGCGCACGCAGGACTGCACCGCGCGCGGGGCGAGGCGCCGGCCCTTGGGGTTGACGAACAGCGCCTGGGCGTCGGCCTGCGGCAGCGTCGCGCGCTGCGCGAGCCAGGCCTGCAGCGCCTGCACGGCATGGCTGCCCACCGGCACGATGCGCGTCTTGTTGCCCTTGCCGGTGACGCGCACCGTGGCATCGGAGAAATTGATGTCCTCCGGCGCGAGGCCGGTCAGTTCCGACAGGCGCAGGCCCGAGGAGTAGAACAGTTCGAGGATCGCGCGGTCGCGCACGGCCAGGGGATCATCGGCGTTCAACTCGACCAGTTGCCGCGCCTCGTCGGGCGACAGCGCATGCGGCAGGCGCTTGGCGCTTTTCGGCGCGCGGATGCCGATGCAGGGATTCTGCGCGGCGCCATGATCGCGGGCCAGGTAGTGGTAAAAACCGCGCCAGGCCGAGAGCATGCGCGCGAGGCTGCGGCCGTCGAGGCCGCGGCCGTGCAGTTGCGCGATGCAGCGGCGGATGTCGTGGGCAGTCAGTTCGCCCGGGGTGCGCCCGGCGGCGTAACGCAGCAGCGCCTCGATGTCGCGGCGGTAGTTCTTCGCGGTATGGTCCGACAGCCGGCGTTCGTGGGTCAGGTGGCGGATGTAGCCGTCGAGTTGTCCGGCGGAAGCCGGAAGTATCGGCGCAGCGGGCGCTTCGGGGAATTTTCGCCCGCGGGCGGTCACGCCGGTTCCAGCTGGCGCCGCAGGCAGGCGGAAATGATTTCGCCGATGCGGGTCAGGTAGAGGGTACCCATCTCGGGATAAAAACGCTGCGCATCCTCGCTCGCCAGCGCGAGCAGGCCGAAAGTGTCGGCGCCGCGCAGGGCGACATAGGCGTACGATTTCAGCAGCGGTGCGGCTTCGCCGAAGAAGGCCGCGGTGTCGGCCATCGCCAGCGGCCCGCAATGCGGGTGCAGCAGGCTCGCGGCAAAAACACGCGTCGCTTCCGACACGCCGTCGTCCGCAGCCGGATGCCACAGCTTCATGACCACATGCGGCACCGCAAAGTCCTCGCGCAGGTTGAAATCGGCGGCATGGCGCAGGGTGGCAAGGTCGCGCGCGCCGACCAGCGCCAGCACCAGGCGGTGCACCTTCTCGCCGATGATGTCGTTTTCCTCGCCGAACTGGATCATCTCGGTGAGTTTGCCTTCGAGCTGCTTGCCGCGTTCGCGCAGTGTCAGGATCTGGCGCTCGCTGATCGAAATCGCGCGCCCGCCGTGGGGGTGCGGAATGAACACGTCGGCGACAATGTCCGCGTAATGCTCGAAAAACTCCGGGTGTTCCTTCAGGTACGCGGCAACGTCATCGGGCTTCATCTTGTTCCTTGCGTTTCGTTCTGGATCTGTTCAGTCGGGCAGTTCGATGGCGCCGTCGAATACGGTCACTGCGGGCCCGGTCATCAGCACCGGCTGGCCTGCGCCGGACCATACTATAACGAGGTCGCCGCCGCGCGTCGAAACCCTGACCCGCGCATCAAGCAGGCCGCGTTCGATGCCGGCCACCACCGCGGCACAGGCGCCCGTGCCGCAGGCCAGCGTTTCGCCGGCGCCGCGTTCGTAGACACGCAGGCGGATGTGGCCGCGATCAACGACCTGCATGAAGCCGGCATTGACCCGCTGCGGGAACAGCGGATGGGCTTCGATCAGCGGGCCCTGGGTCGCCACCGGCGCCGTATCGACGTCAGTGACGACCTGCACAGCGTGCGGGTTGCCCATCGATAAAGCATTGATTTTTAACGTATTTTTTTCAATTGCCAGATCGTACAAGGGCTGCCGGGCCGGCATCGTGAAGGGAATCTTCGCCGGCTCGAACTCGGGCACACCCATGTTCACGGTGACTTCGCCATTCATTTCCAGCCGCGGCTCGATGATGCCGGCGAGGGTGCCGACTCGAATCACGTTTTTTTGTGTCAGCCCGCGCTCGTGCACATAACGCACGAAGCAGCGCGCGCCGTTGCCGCACTGCTCCACCTCGCCGCCGTCGGCGTTGAAAATGCGGTAATAAAAGTCGGTGTCCGCGGAGCGCGCGGGCTCGACCATCAGCAACTGGTCACAGCCGACGCCGAAATGGCGGTCGGCGATGAAACGCAGCTGGGCAGGCGTCAGCACGACCGGCGCTTTTGTGGCGTCGACGACGACGAAGTCATTGCCGAGGCCGTGCATCTTGGTGAATTCGAGGCGCATGTCAGGGAAGCCCATACAGGAAATTCGCTGGATGCCACGCGCAGCCCGCCCCCACCCCCGGCCCCTCCCCCGAAGGGAGAGGGGAGATATCAGATGCCGCTGAACTGATGTTCATCGGCCTGCCTGGCATTGATCGCGGTAATCGCGGTAGATGCAGCGATCCATGACCACCGTCATGCCGCCGGCCTGCGCCCGCAAAGCGGCCGGCTCGTTGACGATGCCTTCCTGGATCCAGATTGCCTTCAAGCCCAGCGCGAGGCATTCGTCGACCACGCCGTCGATGAATTCGGCGCTGCGGAACACATCGACGAGATCGATTTTTTCAGGGATATCCTTCAGCGCCGGATAAACCTTCTCGCCGAGGATTTCCTTTGACGCCGGATGCACCGGGATCACGCGGAAGCCGAACTCCTGCATCGCCTTCGATACGCCGTAACTCGGCCGCGAGGCATTCGGTGACAGGCCGACCACGGCGATGGTTTTTATTTTTTTGAGCAAGGCGCAACGCGCCTCGGCATCGGGATTCTCGAACATGTTCGGACTCATTTCACGTTCAGCGTTTTGACCATCCAGTAATCGTCCATCACGAATCCGCCGCCGATATCCTTGACCACTGCCTCGCGCACCACAAAACCGTGTTTGAGATAGGCGGCAATCGCCTTCGTGTTCGCGTCGCGCCAGTGTTTCCGCCTGTGCGATCAGGCATCCGCCGCAACCGCGGCGCTGCATGTCCGGCCGCACATACAGCTTGTCGATCTTCAGTGCGGCAGCACCTTCCTTCTGCACTGCCATGTAAGCCACGATTTCGCCGTCCCTGCGCAGCACGAACCACCACACATCCGCCTGCCTCAGTTCGGCGCGGATCACCGCCGGATCGTAGCGCTGCGCCAGCATGTATTCTATCTGCGCGCTGCTGATGATGCCCGGGTAATGCGCATGCCAGATCATGCGCGCCAGCGCGGCCACCGATTCGATATCAGCTGCGGTCAGCGGTGCGATTTCGGGCTCAATTGACATCTGATCGGGATTTCCTCAGAAGTCGTCGTCCCGGCGAAAGCCGGGACCCAGGACGTTCTGGATTCCGGCTTTCCCCCCAAGGGGACTTCCTTCGGGGCGCGCCGGAATGACGGGCATTTGGAAAAATGCCTCCAGTCAGTAATAACGCGCCTCGCCCGGCGGCCGGGTCTTGAAGCGTTTGTGCAGCCAGTAGTACTGCGCCGGCATCTCGCGCACCCGCTCTTCGATGAAGGCGTTCATGCGCCGCGTGTCGGCGGCAAGGTCGCCGCTGGGAAAATTCTCCCAGGCCGGATGGAAACGCAGCACATAACCTGCGCTGCCCGGCAGCTGGGTGGTCACCGCCGGCACCACGACGGCGCCGGTCAGCGCGGCGATGCGCGCGAGCCCGGTGATGGTCGCCGCCGGGACGCCGAAGAAGGGCACGAAGATCGAATCGCGTTCGCCGAAGTCCATGTCCGGCAGGTAATAGAAGGGCAGCCCGGCCTTGATCGCCTTCGCCACCGGCCGGATGCCGTCCTGCCGCGAGTAGAGTTCGGTCGGCCCCAGCCGCGTGCGCCCGTGCAGCAGCACCGCATCGAAGGCCGGATTCTTCTGCTTGCTGTAGACCGACACCAGCGGAAACTCGGCGGTCAGGCGGATGCCGCCCATGTCGAGGCCGACAAAATGCGGCGCCAGCCAGATCACCGGCCGGTCGCGCACCGCGCGCCAGTGCTCGAGGCCTTCGATGCGCACCAGCTTCAGCACACGCTCGCGGCTGCCCCACCACAGGATGCCGTGTTCGAGCAGGCTGCGTGCAAAGACGGCGAAATGTTCGCGCGCCAGCGTCCTGCGCGCGGCGCCGTCGAGTTCCGGAAAACAAAGTTGCAGGTTGGTCATCACCACGCGCCGCCGCTCCGCGGCCAATACGTACAACAGCAGCCCTGCACTGCGGCCGAGCGGCGCCAGCAGCGACAGCGGCAACCAGTGCAGCAGCCAGATCAGGGCGAGGCCGAGGCGGGTCATTGGGAATGGTGAGGAGTAAGGGGCGAGGAGTAAGGAGTAAACCCCGGACCGCTGTTCTCAGGCATTACCGTCCTCACGTCTCACTCCTCACCCTTCACTCCTTGCCGGTTTTAATGCGCCGGCCGGCACCTTGTAGCGGTTGTAACCCCAGAGATACTGTGCCGGGCAGCGCCGGATCACGTCCTCGACGGCGCGGTTGAGCGCCGCCGGCGGCAGCGGCACCGGCACACGCTGCAGTTGCAGGCGGTAACCCTTGCCGCCGGGCAGGCGTTCGGCAAAGGCCATCACCACCGCGGCACCGGTGAATTCCTGCAGGCGCGTTGCCAGTGTCATCGTATAGGCAGGGCGGCCGAAGAAATCCGCCCATTCGCCCTCGCCGACACCGGGGGCCTGGTCGGGCAATATGCCGACGGCTTCGCCGCGCTTCAGCGCCTTCAGCAGTTGCCGCACACCCTGCAGCGTCGCCGGCGCAAGTTTGGCCGAGGTGCGCGAACGACCCGCCAACATCAGTGGCTCGAGCGTGGCGCGTTTCGGCGGGCGGTAGAGCACGGTCAGCGGCAGTCGCTGAGCACCATATAGGGCGGAAATCTCGAAACAGCCGAGGTGCGGCGTCAGGAAGATGAGGCCGCGGCCTTCGCGCTGCGCTGCTTCGACCACGTTCCAGTCATCGCAGCGCACCAGGGTGTCGATCTCGTCATCGCGGCCGAACCAAAGCCGGCACAGCTCGGTGATGCCCTTGCCGGCCTCGGCCACGGCCGCATGCCGCGTGCGCCGGAACGAGGCCTCGTCCGCGCACAGCCCGCTCGCGCGCAGGTTCTCGCGCAGCCGCCGGCGCCAGGTCGGCGACAGGCCGTAGACCAGCCAGCCGAGGCCCGCGCCGAAAAAATGCAGCCCGGCCAAAGGCATACGCGCGCAGCAGCGCATCAGGGTCAGCAGCATCGTTGCCAGAGGGGAATTCCGTTAAGAAATCGGGGCTTATATGCTATTCTAGCGGCCTTTTTGCCGGACCCCGCAGCGAAATGTCCGGTATCCATCAACCTTCAATGCGAACCAACCGTCCAAGCCCATGAGCAATTTCCTGTTCACTTCCGAGTCGGTGTCCGAAGGCCATCCCGACAAAATCGCCGACCAGATTTCCGATGCGGTGCTCGATGCCATCCTCGCCGAGGACAAGAACGGCCGCGTCGCCGCCGAAACCCTGACCCACACCGGTCTCGTCGTCCTCGCCGGCCAGGTCACCACCAATGCCCGCGTCGACTACGCACAGGTCGCGCGCAAGGTCATCAAGCAGATCGGTTACGACGATTCCGAAATCGGTTTCGACTACAAGAGCTGCGGCGTGCTGGTGTGTTACGACCAGCAGTCGCCGGACATCGCGCAGGGCGTGGACGAAGGCAAGGGCCTCGATCTCGACCAGGGCGCCGGCGACCAGGGCCTGATGTTCGGTTTCGCCTGCGATGAAACCCCGCAGCTGATGCCGATGCCCATCTACTACTCGCACCGCCTGATGGAGCGCCATGCCGAGCTGCGCCGCGACGGCCGCCTGCCCTGGGCACGCCCCGACGCGAAGTCGCAGGTTTCCGTGCGTTACGTCGACGGCAAGCCGCACCACATCGATACCGTGGTGATCTCCACCCAGCACCGCGAAGACATCGGCCACAAGGAACTCTCGGAAGCGATCATCGAGCAGGTCTGCAAGCCGGTGCTGCCGAAGAACATGATCACCAAGGATACCAAGTACCTGATCAACCCGACCGGCCGCTTCGTCATCGGCGGCCCGCAGGGCGACACCGGCCTGACCGGCCGCAAGATCATCGTCGACACCTACGGCGGCTACTCGCGCCACGGCGGCGGCGCGTTCTCGGGCAAGGATCCGTCCAAGGTTGACCGCTCGGCCGCCTACGCCGCGCGTTATGTCGCAAAAAACATCGTCGCCGCCGGACTCGCCACCAAGTGCGAACTGCAGGTTGCCTACGCCATCGGCGTCGCGCGCCCGGTCAGCGTGCTGGTCGACACCTTCGGCACCGGCAAGATTAGCGACGACAAGATCGCGGCCCTGGTCGAGAAACATTTCGACCTGCGCCCGAAAGGCATCATCCAGTCGCTGGACCTGCTGCGCCCGATCTACACCAAGACCGCCGCCCACGGCCACTTCGGACGCGACGAGCCGGAGTTCACCTGGGAGCACACCGACAAGGCTGCTGCACTGAAGGCCGACGCCGGCATCAAGTAAGCTGCCCTGCTCCAGCAAAAACGCCGGCATGCGCCGGCGTTTTTGTTTGCGCTTCAGGCCAGACGGCGGTGCAAATACCCGCGCACCGTGGCAAAGGACAAGGCCGCAACCACCGCTGACAGCAGGAAGTAATAAACGGGATACACGCTCTGCGCAAACGTCTGGGTGCCGGAGCCACTCAGCACGGCACCGAACATCGCCAGGTAGGCCGCGCACCAGACAAACCACGGGCCCGGTGTTTCATGCCCGTGGCGCAGCGTGCTTCTCCAGATCGGGATGAAGCTGACAATGGACGTGGTTACCGCCAGCGTATTGGCGAGGGCCGCACCGCCGGTCACGGCATACAGCACCCAGGCACCAAGATCGAAACCAACGGCAAGATAGTCGGTTCCGCGCGCGGGCTGATAAACCACCTCGCGCGAACCCGCTGCACGCCTCGCCAGCTGCAGCACCGCAGTCACCATGAATATCGCGCAACAGCCGAGAAAACAGGCCAGCGGCAGCGCCGAGCTTGCCCAGTGGCTGTCGATGGCATCAAAAGTGCGGTACTCGACCCAGGCCCCCACCAGCCACATGAACCAGCTCGCGGCATTGGGCCGGGTGCGCCCGCGCAGTATGCCCAGCGCATACCAGGCGTAGCCCAGAAGATGCAGCAGCAGTGCCAGGGTGCCGAACAGGACAGAAAGGGTCATCATCACCGCTTTTTTAAAAGTTTATTTTAAACAAATACTTATCAAACCAGCCCGGGCGGTTCGATGCCGCATTGCACAGCATCGGCTATAATCCGCCCCGCTGAGGAGCGTTGCGACCGGCGGATCTCCGAATCCCTCACCGGCCAGGCTCAGCAAGAATCAACGGCGCTCGCACCGGCAACGGTGCGAGCGCTTTTTTTTGCAGTTCTGAACATGCATGCCTCCGAGGGGCGCTGCGACCGGAAGGAATTTCCCGACGGCCAGGCTCGGAAGCAGTGCTGGCAACGGCGCCCGCTTATTTTTCTTTTACCATCCAGGAGTTTTGCATGAACGCCAAAGCCGCCGACTACAAGGTCGCCGACATCAAGCTGGCCGATTTCGGCCGCAAGGAAATCGCCATCGCCGAGACCGAAATGCCCGGCCTGATGGCCATCCGCGAGGAAAACAAGGGCAAGCTGCCGCTGAAGGGCGCGCGCATTGCCGGCTCGCTGCACATGACCATCCAGACCGCGGTGCTGATCGAGACGCTGGCCGCGCTCGGCGCCGAAATCCGCTGGGCTTCCTGCAACATTTTCTCGACCCAGGACCACGCCGCGGCCGCGATCGCCGCCAGCGGCATTCCCGTGTTCGCCTACAAGGGCGAGACGCTGGAAGACTACTGGGAATACACCCACAAGATCCTCGAATGGCATGACGGCGGCACGCCCAACATGATCCTCGACGACGGCGGCGACGCCACGCTGCTGGTGACACTGGGCGCGCAGCACGAGCGCAACAAGACGCTGCCGCCGGAAGGCAGCAACGAGGAGGAGGTCGTGCTGTTCGCGGCGATGAGGAAGCGCCTGAAGGAGCAACCCGGCTATTACTCGAACATCGAGAAAAACATCAGGGGCGTCACCGAAGAGACGACCACCGGTGTGCACCGCCTCTACCAGATGGAAAAGGAAGGCCGCCTGCCCTTCCCGGCGATCAACGTCAACGACTCGGTGACCAAGTCCAAGTTCGACAACCTCTACGGCTGCCGTGAATCGCTGGTCGATGCCATCAAGCGCGCCACCGACGTGATGGTCGCCGGCAAGATCGCCGTGGTCTGCGGCTTCGGCGACGTAGGCAAGGGCAGCGCCGAGGCACTGCGCGCGCTGTCGGCCCAGGTCTGGGTCACCGAGATCGACCCGATCTGCGCGCTGCAGGCGGCGATGGAGGGTTTCCGCGTGGTGACCATGGAATACGCCGCCGACAAGGCCGACATCTTCGTCACCGCCACCGGCAACCTCGGCGTGATCAACCACGACCACATGAAACGCATGAAGCACAACGCCATCGTCTGCAACATCGGCCACTTCGACTCCGAGATCGAAATCGCGGCGCTGAAGCAGTACAAGTGGGAAAACATCAAACCCCAGGTCGACCACGTGATCTTCCCCGACGGCAAACGCATCATCGTGCTGGCCGAAGGCCGCCTGGTGAACCTCGGCTGCGGCACGGGCCATCCGTCTTTCGTGATGTCGAGCTCCTTCGCCAACCAGACGCTGGCGCAGCTGGAGCTCTACACCCAGGGCTCGAAGTACCAGAACAAGGTCTACGTGCTGCCGAAACACCTTGACGAAAAGGTTGCGCGCCTGCACCTGAAGAAGCTCGGCGTGGAACTGACGGTGCTCAACGAGAAGCAGTCCGGTTACCTGCAGCTGCCGGTTGACGGTCCGTACAAGCCGGAACACTACCGGTATTGATGCGCCAGGAGTAAGGCGGCAGGAGTGCGGAGATGCCGGTGAAGCGTGCGCACCACGACCTGATGGCCTGGCAACAGGCCGTTCAGCTCGTGGAGACGGTGTATCTCTGCACCCAGGCGTTGCCGGCGGATGAACGATTCGGCCTGACTGCGCAAATCAGGCGATCCGCCGTGTCCGTTGCCAGCAATGTTGCCGAGGGTGCGGCACGTTCCGGAAGCAAGGAGTTCCTCCACTTTCTGAACATGGCGCGGGGATCGCTCAGCGAACTGGAAACACAGCTGATCATCGCCCGCAATCTGCGCTACATTGAGCCTGATAACGCGGTTTTCTCGTCAATCGAAACTGTTTTCGGTCTCCTGGGTGGCTTGATAAATTCGATCCGAAAGACGACCCCACCATGAACACGCCTCGCCCGACACGTCACCTTTCACGCCTGACGCCTGACGCCTCACGGAGTTTCAGTTTCGAGTTCTTTCCGCCGAACACGCCGGAAGGCATGGACAAGCTCGCCCAGACCGCGAAGCAGCTGGCGCAGCTGAACCCGAAATTCTTTTCGGTGACCTACGGCGCCGGCGGATCGACGCGCGAACGCACGCTGCGCGCGGTGCTTGACCTGCGCGCGGCCGGTTACGCCGCCGCACCGCACATCTCCTGCATCGGTTCCTCGCGGGAGGAGATCCGCGGCATCCTGCAGGGTTATCGCGAGCAGGGCATCCGTCACCTGGTGGCGCTGCGCGGCGACCTGCCTTCGGGCACCGCAACGGCCGGCGAATTCCAGTACGCCAACGAACTGGTGGCGTTCATCCGCAAGGAATTCGGCGACCATTTCCACATCGAAGTCGCGGCCTACCCGGAATACCACCCGCAGGCAAAAAGCGCGCGGGATGACCTGCTCAATTTCAGGCGCAAGGTCGAAGCCGGTGCGAATTCCGCGATCACCCAGTATTTCTACAACGCCGACTGCTATTTCCACTTCGTCGACGAGTGCGAAGCGATGGGGCTCAGCCTGCCCATCGTCCCCGGCATCATGCCGATCGGCAAATTCTCCCAGCTGGCGCGTTTCTCGGACGCCTGCGGCGCGGAAATCCCGCGCTGGATGCGCCGCAAGCTGGAAGGCTACGGCGACGACAGCGACTCGATCCGCGCTTTCGGCCTCGACGTGGTGACACGTCTCTGCGACGACCTGCTCGCGGCGGGTGCGCCCGGCCTGCACTTCTACACGATGAACCAGGCGGGACTCACCTCCACGATCTGGCAGCGGCTCGGCCTGTAGCCGCGGCACGGCCCCTGATCACCCGGAAAGGGCGCCACCCGGCGCCGTCCGTCGTTATACTCCCGGTGGCGCAGCCCGCCCGCCACATCGAGGGAGAGACGATGACGCAGGAACAACAGAATCCGCAGGAGACGGATCGCAGCAGACTGGTGCTGGCCGCCAAGGCCCGATCTCCCGGAGAGGCGGCAAAGCTGCTCGCCGAATATCCGGCGGCGCTGATCGCTGAAGTGCTGCAGGACCTGCCCCCGGCGCTGACCCAGGACGTGCTGGCCGAACTGCCCGGCGGCCTGGTCGACGGCATCGTCCATGCAGCGCCGGAGCAGACCGTCGCCCAGTGGCGCACCAACCAGCAGTTCCCCCAGGGCAGCATCGGCCGGATGATGGAGCCGGTACGCGCGGTGTTCCGGCCGCAGATGTCGGTGCGCGAAACCATCGAACAGCTGCGCCCGCTGGTGCGGACCGCATTCATCACCTACGGTTACATCATCGACGAGTCCGGCAGGCTGCTCGGCATCGTCACCATGCGCGACCTGCTGTTTGCGGACGACGGCGCGCCGCTGGAATCGATCATGCTGCGCAACGCCTTTGCGCTGACGCCGGATCTGCAACTGGCCGATGCAATGAAACTGGTGCTCGACCGCCATTACCCGGTCTACCCGGTCTGCGACGGCGAGGGCCGCCTGCTCGGCCTGGTCCGCGGCCAGACCATGTTCGCCGAACAGGCCTTCGAGATCACCGCCCAGGTCGGCAGCATGGTCGGTGTCGAGAAGGAGGAGCGGCTGGCGACACCGCTTAAAAGCAGCTTCAGGTTCCGTCATCCCTGGTTGCAGATCAACCTGCTGACGGCCTTCGTTGCCGGCGCGGTGGTGGCGATTTTCCAGGACACCGTCGACCGGCTGGTGATCCTCGCGCTGTTCCTGCCGGTACTCGCGGGACAGTCCGGCAACACCGGCTGCCAGGCACTGGCGGTGACGCTGCGCGGGATGACGCTGGGCGAACTGAAGGCCGGAACCGAGCGCGCGCTGGTGATCAAGGAAGCTTCGCTGGGCGCGCTGAACGGTGCTTTCACCGGGCTGGTGGCGGCGCTGGGCATGTTCATCGTCGCCAGCTACCAGGGCAATCCGAACGCGCTGATGCTGAGCATCGTGGTCTGGGTCGCGCTGGTCGGCAGCTGTGTCGCCAGCGGCGTCTGCGGCGCGCTGGTGCCGCTGACGCTGAAACGTTTCGGTTTCGACCCCGCCACGGCCTCCAGCATTTTCCTGACCACCGCCACCGACGTGGTCAGCATGGGGCTGCTGCTGGGGCTGGCGGCAATGCTCATCTGAGCTTCCCCGCCTGAAACAAAAAAGGCCGCCCGCGGGCGGCCTTTTCTGCTGCCAGCGAGACGCTCAGGCCGCCTTGGCCGGCGCCTTGCGCTTCTTCGCCTGCGCCGCAGTGGCATGCATCGAGGCATAGGCTGCATGTGCCGCCGCCTCCGCATCCCCGACATGCACGTCATGGCCCATGTCCTCGAGCACCGAACCCAAGGCCGACAGGCACAGCATCACGTTGTCCGGACGGCAGGAGTAGCCCATCAGGCCGAAGCGCCAGATCTTGCCGGCTAGGGGCCCCAGGCCGGCGCCGATTTCGAGGCCGAACTCGGAGAGCAGGGTCTTGCGCACCTCGGCTTCGTTGACGCCTTCCGGGCACAGCGCCGCGTTCATCTGCGGAATCTGGTACGGCTCCTTGACCAGGAACTTCAGGCCCATGGCTTCGAGGCCGGCCTTCAGCGCGGTGTGATGACGGTGAACGCGCGCCCAGGCGTTCTCCAGGCCTTCCTCGCGGATCAGCAGCAGCGCTTCGTGCAGCGCAAACAGCGAGTTGGTCGGCGCGGTGTGATGGTAGGTGCGGGTGGTTTCGCCCCAGTAACCGAGCAGCAGGTTCATGTCCATGAACCAGGAGTGGATCTTGTCCTTGCGCGCCTTGACGTGATCAACCACGCGTTCGGAGAAAGTCACCGGCGACAGGCCCGGCGTGCACGACAGGCATTTCTGGCTGGCGGAGTAGGCGGCGTCGATTTTCCATTCGTCGACCAGCACCGGCGAACCGCCGAGCGAGGTCACGGTGTCGACGATGGTCAGCGCGTTGTACTTGTGCGCGATTTCGACCAGGGTCTTGGCATCCGACAACACGCCGGTGGAGGTTTCGGCATGCACGAAGGCCACGATGCGCGCGTCGGGGTTCTTTTTCAGCGCGTCTTCCAGCTTCTGCGGATCGACCGGCTCACCCCATTTGTCCTCGACCACGATCGGCGTGCCGCCACAACGCTCGACGTTCTCGATCATGCGGCCGCCGAACACGCCGTTGCGGCAGACGATGACCTTGGTGCCGGGCGCCACCATGTTGACGAAGCAGTATTCCATGCCCACCGAGCCCGGCCCCGAGATCGGGAAGGTCAGCGGATTTTTGGTCTGGTAGGTGTAACGCAGCAGCGACTTCAGTTCTTCCATCATCTCGACGAACACCGGGTCGAGATAACCGATCGCCGGCTGGCTCATCGTGGTCAGCACGCGCGGATGGATCTCCGTCGGTCCGGGACCCATCAGCGTGCGTTGCGGCGGGTGAAACGAGTTGATGCGCTTGCTCGGCGCGTACTTGTCCATGGTGAATTCACTCCCTGGGGTGGCGTTGGCGAAAAAATTCTCTCCGTCCGGCCGCGACTTCAGTTTAAGCGGCTTGCGCGAGGTGGCTTCGTTGAGCACGTCGACGGCGGCAACCTGTCCGCCAGTGACCTGCTCGACTTCCATTGCCCAGCGCGCGGGCACGTAACCCGACTTGACCCAGTGATTGACGACGGCGCGGTCAAGCCGGAAACGGCGTGCCACCTCGGCCTGGGAGCCGAAGATGTCGACGAGACGTTCTGCACAATTCATGTCGGTAGGCACGGATACGGTGTTCAAGACAATGCGAAACTTATCATGGCAAAATAAATTTGACAAGCTGCGATTGTCAGCCGCATATTATATAAGTATTTGTTTTTAAACATGTTTTTTATGCATGAACCCAATAAATTCTTAATGAACTCGTGATAATGTTGCGTTCGCAATCCGAATCACACGAGGAGAACAACAAATGTTAAGAGCCGTCCCGATTCTTGCCGCTGCCGTCGCAGCCCTTGCCGCCGCGCCATTGACCGCGGCAGCACAGGCCTATCCCAACAAACCGATCCGCCTGATCGTGCCCTTCCCCCCGGGTGGCGGCACCGACCTGGTGTCGCGCACCATACAGCCTGAAATGACCCGGCTGCTGGGCCAGCAGGTGCTGATCGACAGCCGCGGCGGTGCTCAGGGCAGCCTGGGCACGGCAATTGCCGCGACCGCCAATCCCGACGGCTACACCATCGTCATCGCCGAGATCGGCGCAACGGCAGTGGCGCCGGCATTGATGACCAACCTCAGCTTCGACATCGCCCGCGATTTTGCCGGCATCAGCCAGTTGATCGAACAACCGTACATCATGACGGTGCATCCCAGCATCCAGGCCAATACCCTGCAGGAATTCGTCAAACTCGCGCAAAGCAAGCCGGGCGCGATGAACTTCGGCTCGGGCAACGTGACCGCGCACATCGCGCAGGAAGCCTTCTTCCAGACCGCCGGCATCAAGCTCGTCCATATCCCCTACCGCGGATCAGGTCCGTCGGTCGCCGCCGCAGTCGGCGGCGAGGTGCAGACGCTGTTCTCGGGCCCCGGCGCGGCAATCCCGCAGATCAAGGCCGGCAAGCTGCGCGGCCTCGCGGTGACCACCGCCAAACGCGCTGCCCAGCTGCCTGACGTGCCGACACTGGCCGAATCAGGCTACAAGGGCTTCACGATCTCGGGCTGGTATGGCCTGATGGGGCCGATCAAGATGCCCAGGGAAGCGGTGAACACCCTCAACAAGGCGGTGACCACGGTGCTCAAGGGCGAAACCGGCAACATGCTGCGCAGCCGCGGCTACGAGCCGGTGCCGACAACGCCCGAACAGTTCGACAAGTTCATGCGCGCCGAAATCACGCGCTGGAGCAAGGCCGTCAAGCAGTACAACATCAAACCGGACTTCTAGAGCGCGGACGCTCTGCCCGGCTTCACCACGGACCGCCGGCCTCAGGTCGCCGGTCCGTTTGTTTTTTGCCGCAACAGCAGCCCGGCCGCCTCGGCTTCAGCAACCGCTGCACTGAAATAGTACCCCTGCATCTGGTCGCAATGATGCTGCAGCAGGAAATCGAACTGCTGCTGCGTCTCAACCCCTTCCGCAGTCACCTCGAGTCCCAGGTTGTGCGCCATTGCGATGATGGCCTGGGCAATGGCCGAGGCCCCGGCATCACCCGGCGTATCGAGGATGAACGAACGGTCGATTTTCAGGGTATCTATCGGAAAACGCCGCAGGTAGGCGAGTGACGAGTAACCGGTACCAAAATCGTCAATCGCGATATGCAGGCCCAGGTCCTTCAGCCCGCGGATCAACGACACCGCGCGCTCCGGGTTGTGCATCACCATGCTTTCGGTGATTTCCAGCTTCAGCCCGCCGGCGTCGTATCCCGGCCGCCCCAGCAGCCGCGCAATGTCCCGGGCAAAGTCGCCGTACATGAACTGCCGGGGCGACAGGTTGACCGACATCAGCACCGCCGGCAGGCCCTGCTCCCGCCAGTTGCGCTGGACCGTGCATGCGGTGTCCAGCACCCACTCCCCGATCGGCACGATCAGTCCGGTCTCCTCCGCAATCGGTATGAACTGCGCAGGCGGCACCAGTCCCAGCTCCGGATGCTGCCAGCGCACCAGCGCCTCCATGCCGGTGATGCGGCGCGTGCGCATATCCAGTATCGGCTGGTAATGCAGCAGGAGTTCGCCCCGCTCCAGCGCCCGCCGCAATCCCGACTCGAGTGTCAGGCGCTCCACCGAGTGCACGTTCATCTGCGCCGAATGGAACTGGAAGGTGTTGCGCCCCTGCTCTTTGGCGCGATACATCGCAATGTCGGCGTTCTTCAGCAGCGTCTGCACATCCGCGGCATCGTCAGGATAGGTGCTGACGCCGATGCTCGCCGTGACATGGTATTCGCCGCCACCCACGAGAAAACCCGCGGTCAGCGCTTCGATGAGCTTCTGGGCCACGCTGCCGACATACAGCGGATCGGCCACATTCTCGACCAGCACCACGAATTCGTCGCCGCCGAGGCGGGCCACGGTGTCGGTATTGCGCAGCTGCTGCTGCAGGCGTGCGGCCACCTCGCACAGCAGGGCGTCCCCGGCTTCATGGCCCAGGGTGTCGTTGATCACCTTGAACCGGTCGAGGTCGATGAACAGCACGGCCAGCCGTGTATCGCCACGTTGAGCAAGCGCCAGCGCGTGCTCCAGCCGCTGGTTGAACATCATGCGGTTGGGCAAGCCGGTGAGCGCATCGTGCCCGGCGACGAATTTCAGCGCCTCCTCGGCCTCGCGCCGCCCCATGTACTGGCCCACCTGGCGGCCGATCGAGCGTGCCGTGCCGATCAGCGCCTTTTCCGGCTCGCGGGTGCCGCGATGGTAGAACTCCATCACGCCGGCCACCTCCGTGCCGCGCAGCAGCGGAAAGGCGAATCCGCCGTGCAGCCCGGCATTGCGGATCAGTTCCGCGCGGCGGAA
>LNFM01022266.1_pt1 | contig 17796 bp, 17 predicted proteins | sample 596031 | NCBI WGS metagenome assembly LNFM01 (sample SAMN04254537, study PRJNA301005) | activated carbon metagenome | isolation source: dual media filters at the Ann Arbor, Michigan drinking water treatment plant | place: USA: Ann Arbor | reverse complement strand
GGCGGAAGCTGTAGCGCTTCACGCGCGCGGTGCCCACGTCGATCACGTTGCGGATGCCCGGCACCGTGAGCGAGGTCTCGGCCACGTTGGTCGACAGCACGATGCGGCGCCCGCCGTGCTCCTGAAAAATGCGGTCTTGCTCGGCCTGCGAGAGCCGGGCAAACAGCGGCAACACCTCGGCGTTGCGCAGCGTGGGGATGTGACTCAGGTGTTTGCGCAGGTGGTCGGCGGCTTCGCGAATCTCGCGCTCACCGGGCAGAAAAACGAGGATGTCGCCGCCAGCTGGGCCACGCCACAATTCGTCCACCGCGTCCGTGATCGCGCTGTTGAGGTCGTAATCGCGGCTCTCTTCAAACGGGCGCCAGCGCACTTCGACCGGGAAGGTGCGGCCCGAAACCATGAGCACCGGGGCGGGGCCGTTTTTGGAGGCGAAGTACTGCGCAAAGCGATCGGCGTCGATGGTGGCCGAGGTCACCACCACCTTGAGGTCGGGCCGGCGCGGCAGCAACTGGCGCAGGTAGCCCAGCAGGAAGTCGATGTTAAGGCTGCGCTCGTGCGCCTCGTCGATGATGATGGTGTCGTAAGCGCGCAGGTCCGGGTCGGTCTGCGTCTCGGCCAGCAAGATGCCGTCGGTCATGAGCTTGACGGACGCGTCTTTCGACAACCGGTCCTGGAAGCGCACCTTGAAACCGACCACGTCGCCCAGCGGCGTTTTCAGTTCTTCGGCAATGCGCTTGGCCACGCTGGAGGCCGCAATGCGCCGCGGTTGCGTGTGGCCGATCATCTGGCCGCGCTGGCCAGGCTTCGCGTTGCACTTGCCGCGGCCCATGGCCAGCGCGATCTTCGGGATCTGCGTGGTCTTGCCCGAGCCGGTTTCACCACAGACGATGACCACCTGGTGCTCGCGCATGGCGGCCTCGATCTCGTGGCGGCGGGCTGAGACGGGCAACGCCTCCGGGAATTCGATGTGCAGCGGTGTGGAGGACAAGTGGAGAACTTCGGTCAGAATCGGGCAGCCCGCCATTATCCGCGCCCGGCCCACTGCCCGCCTGCCCTGCCATCCATGTCCACCGTCTTCAACTTCACCTTTGTTCCCTGGTTCCGCTCGGTCGCGCCTTACATCCACAAGCACCGCGGCAACACGCTGGTGGTCGGCATCGCGGGCGAGGCCATCGAGGCCGGCAAGCTGCAGAACGTGGCGCAAGATCTGGCGCTCATTCAGAGCATGGGCGTGGAGATCGTGCTGGTGCACGGCTTTCGCCCGCAAGTGAATGAGCAGCTGCGCGCCAAGGGCCACGAGCCGAAGTACTCGCACGGCATGCGCATCACCGATTCGGTGGCGCTCGACTGCGCGCAGGAAGCCGCGGGCCAGCTGCGCTACGAGATCGAAGCCGCCTTCAGCCAAGGCCTGCCCAACACGCCCATGGCCGGCGCCACGGTGCGCGTGATCTCGGGCAACTTCATCACCGCGCGCCCGGTGGGCCTGATGGACGGCGTGGATTTCCAGCACTCCGGTCTGGTGCGCAAGGTCGACACCGAGGGCATCCAGCGCACGCTGGACATGGGTGCGCTGGTGCTGCTCTCGCCGTTCGGCTTTTCGCCCACTGGCGAGGCCTTCAACCTGACCATGGAAGACGTGGCGACCTCGGTGGCCATTGCACTGCAGGCGGACAAGCTGATGTTCCTCACCGAGGTGCCCGGCCTGCGCGCCGATCTGGCCGACCCCGAAAGCGACATCGACACCGAGATTCCGCTGGCCGACGCCAAAAAGCTGCTCGCCAGCCTTCCTGCGCCCACGCAACCCACGGACCCGGCGTTCTACCTTCAGCACTGCATCCGCGCCTGCGAAGGCGGCGTGGAGCGCAGCCACATCCTGCCGTTCGCAGTGGACGGTGCGCTGCTGCTGGAGATCTACACCCACGATGGCTTCGGCACCATGGTGGTGGACGAAAAGCTGGAGAGCGTGCGCGAAGCCACCATGGACGACGTCAGCGGCATCGTGGCGCTGATCGAGCCGTTCGAGAAAGACGGCACGCTGGTCAAGCGCGACCGAACGGAAATCGAACGGGACGCCGGCAACTACACCATCATCGAACACGACGGCGTGATCTTCGGCTGCGCCGCGCTCTACCCTTACCCGGAAGCGCGCACCGGCGAGATGGCTGCGCTCACCGTGTCACCCGACACGCAGAGCCAGGGCGACGGTGAGCGGCTGCTCAAGCGCATTGAGGTGCGAGCCAAGGCGCAGGGCCTGCAGAGCATCTTCGTGCTCACCACCCGCACCATGCACTGGTTCATCAAGCGCGGTTTCGTGCAGGTCAACGCCGACTGGCTGCCCGAGGCGCGCAAGCGCAAGTACAACTGGGACCGCAAGAGCCAGGTGCTGGTGAAGAAGCTGAGCTGACCGCCCAGCCTGGGTTCAAGCCGGGGCGCGCTTGAGCCAGAGTGCGAGCCCTGCCAGCGTGATGGCAGAGAAACTGAGGAACGACCAGTTCGCGATCGACAACCCGAGGAAGGTCCAGTCGATCACGGAACAGTCGCCGCTGCCGCGAAAGATCATGGGAATGGCCCGGCGCAGCGGGAAGGACTCGATCATCCCGAAGAAGTCGCGCCCACAGCTCATGATTTCCGGCGGGTACCACTGCAGCCAGCTCTGCCGCGCAGCGACACCGGCACCGAAGACCGAAAACACCGCCATCAGTCCCACCCCGCTCCAGAGCGCGGTGCGGCTTGGCAGCAACGCCGCGATGCCCGCCGCCAGCGCCACCGCGATGAGCGCATAGCGCTGCACGATGCACATCGGACAGGGCTCCAGCCCGACCACGTGCTGCAGGTACAGACCAAAGGCCAGCATGCCGACACACACCAGCGCGATCAAGCCCAGGATCTGGCGGGGGTAACGTTCAAGGAACGAAGGGCTGACGGTCGGGATGGTGGTGATCAAGGCAAGACCTGCGGTGAAAAGAAGCTGCGAGACAGAGCCTGCGTACCTGGATCAAGTTCCGGCGAAGGCGCGTTCGATCACGAAGGCACCCGGACGGCTGGTGTTGCCTTCTTCAAAGCCCAGCTTTTCGGCCAGCGCCTTCAAGTCGCGCAGCATTTCGGGGCTGCCGCAGATCATGATGCGGTCTTCTGCCGGGTTGAGCATTGGGATGCCCAGGTCTTTGGCAACCTGACCCTCGGCCAGCAACTGCGGAATCCGGCCTTGGTGCACGAAAGGCTCGCGCGTGACCGTGGGGTAGTAGAGCAGCTTCTGCTGAACCATCTCGCCCAGGAACTCGTCGTGAGCCAGGGTTTCGCTGAGGTACTCGCGGTAGGCCAGCTCCTTGACCTGGCGCACGCCGTGGATGAGCACCACCTGCTCGTAACGCTCGTAGGTCTCCGGGTCGCGAATCACGCTGAGAAACGGCGCCAGCCCGGTGCCGGTGGCCAGCAAATACAGGCGCTTGCCGGGCAACAGGTAGTCGATGAGCAAGGTGCCGGTGGGCTTGCGGCCCACGATGATGGTGTCACCCACCTGGATGTGTTGCAGGCGCGAGGTGAGCGGGCCGTCGGGCACCTTGATGCTCAGGAACTCAAGGTGGTCGGCGTAGTTCGGGCTGACGATGCTGTAGGCGCGCAGCAGCGGTTTGCCGTCCACCCGCAGACCGATCATGGTGAAGTGGCCGTTGGAGAAACGCAGCGACGCGTCGCGCGTGGTGGTGAAGCTGAACAGCCGGTCGGTCCAATGGTGAACGCTGAGCACGCGTTCTTCCTGAAATGCACTCATGAGGGGTCCTGTGGGAGGCGAAGGGGTCTATTGTAAAAAGGCGCCGGGGCAACAAGGTCACCATGGACTTGGCGCACGGCCGATCATGCGGGCTGCGGCCCTGAAGGCTTTGCGGTCGGTCAAAGGTTGCTACAGTCGCCCTCTGCCGCAAGAAGACCGCCATCATGCCGGCCTTCGCAAGCCACTGGAACGAATAAATTCTTCCATTCCATATAACCAAATCATCTGACCCCCACTCAAGGACACCCCATGGCACGCACCGTCAACTGCATCAAGCTCGGCAAGGAAGCCGAAGGCCTGGACTTTCCGCCCTACCCCGGCGAGCTGGGCAAGCGCATCTATGAAGGCGTCAGCAAGGAAGCCTGGGCCGCCTGGCTCAAGCACCAGACCATGCTGCTGAACGAAAACCGCCTGAACCTGGCCGACGCCCGTGCCCGCCAGTACCTGGCCCGCCAGATGGAAAAACACTTCTTCGGCGAAGGTGCCGATGCCGCCGCCGGCTACGTGCCGCCACCCGCGGCCTGATCTCGCATCCCTCGCCCTGCCATGCCTGACGCCCGTCGCCATGCGCTGGTGATCGGTGCTGGACTGGCAGGCGCAGCGGCCACCGCTTCTCTGGCACGTCGCGGCTGGCTTGTGACGCTGCTCGACGCATCCAGCGGTCCGGCCCATGGTGCTTCCGGCCTGCCTGTGGGCATGCTCAGCCCGCACATCACACGCACGCCCACCCCGCTCTCCAGACTGTCGGCGCTCGGCGTGGCCCACACATTGGCCGAATTGCAGCGGCTCGTGCCCCAAGGCTCGGGCTGGCAAGCCTGCGAAGTGGACAACCTCGGGCACGATCCCGGCCGCTGGCCCGCCACGCTGGTGCGCCCGGCCGCGCTGGTGCACGCGTGGCTGGAGGAAGCCCATGCTTTGGGCGGTCTCACCCACCGATGGAACACGGCGGTGCAGCGGCTGAGCAGCGCGGCGAACAACGACACAAGCACCCGCTGGAAGGCCTGGGACGCCCAGGGCCGCTGCGTGGCGGAGGCTCCCGTTGTCGTCGTGGCCGCCGCACTGGGCAGCGGCGACCTGCTCACTGGAAACGCCGGCCCGATGTCGAGGGACGACCTGCCGCTGAACCCGGTCAAAGGGCAAATGAGCCTGGGGCCACAGTGGGGCGCGCCCTTGGCCGAGCGGCCGCGGCGCAACGACGGCGTGTACGTGCCGAGCTACCAGGACGAAGGCCTGCCGCCCACCTGGCCAGGTGCGATCTGGGCCATGGGTTCGACCTTCGAGCGCGGCCTGCGCGACACCACGGTCACTGCCGAGGCCCACGAACGCAACGCCCGCAGCCTGGAGACGATCGAGCCCGCGGCCGCGCAACACCTGCGCAGCGAGCTGGCTGAAAACCGGCTGCTGGGTTGGTCGCAGGTCCGCTGCGCCTCGCTGGACCGGTTGCCACTGGTGGGTGCAGCGCCGAACGCAGAGGCCTTGCGCCAACGGTTGGCGGCAGCACGCCTCGGGCGCCAACGGGTGGCGCTGGCCGATGTGCCGCGGTGGCCCGGGCTGCACCTGCTGTGCGCCATGGGTTCGCGCGGTATCACGCTGGCGCCCTGGTGCGCCGCGCAACTGGCCGCGCAGATCGATGGGGAGCCCACCGACGTCGACCCCACGCTGATGGCGGCGCTGGACCCGGCGCGCTTTGCGGTGAAGAACGCGCGGCGCCCTGGCACCGCTCAGCAGCCCGTTACAACAGGCTGAGCCAGACTGAAATTTCGGGTGGTTGGATCGGCCGCGCGAGCAAGGCAGAAATGCCGGCGCGCTGGGCGTTGCGTCGCACACGGCGACGGCTCCACCAGCCGGCCAGGGGTCCGGCGAGTTCGCTGGTGGCCAGCGTCAGGGCTTTGGGGTTGTGCTCGGCGAACAGCCGCATCAACAACCAGACGTCCAGCTGCGAATCGTCCAGGTTGAACACGCCACACACGTATTCGCTGCGGGCGATGATGGCAATCGCGGCCTCCGTGCGGGTCACCTCATCCACCTGGGCCACGCCCGCCAAGGCCAGTCGGGTGCGCAGGTAGGTGCGCTCCTGTTCGTCGGCACCCACCACCAAAGCACGCCGAACGCCGATCACGTCTTCGCCGAATGCCGGGTCCAGCGGTGCGGGCGCGGTTACGTCGAGATCCAGCAGCCCCGAATCGGCTTGCCTGGCCGCGTAGACCGCGTCGAGGTCGTGCAGCACGGTGGCCCAGTCGATCGGCCGGTGCATCACGCGCCAGGCGTGATCGGGAGCGTCCGCGCCGATCCAGATCAGGCGTTGGCCGCTGGGCATCTCCTTGGCGTGTGACAACACCGCCTCGGCACTTTCCCCGTCCACCAACGCCACTTCGGACACCCCGGTGGGGGCCGTCACACCCGGTGCGCTCAGGGGCACATAGGGTGCATACGACAGGTCGCGGGACTGGGAGAGTCGAAAGACCGTGTTCAAGGCGTGACGCTCCACATCGGAGAAGCCCACCACGCTCACGAGAACACGCTGTTTTTGCATGGCGGTCATGTTACGTCAGCCCCCCTGCGCACCTGGGCGCGTGTGTCGGCCCGTTGGGACGGGTGTGCAATGCCACACACACCTCCTTCTATATTCATCTGAGGCATACCCCGTACAGTCGCGCCCATGCCTGACATCGCCATCATCCTGGCCGGATTCGCCGTGGGACTCATCGTGGGTCTCACCGGTGTGGGTGGCGGTTCGCTGATGACGCCCATCCTGATCTTCTTTTTTGGCGTCAAGCCGTATCTGGCGGTCGGCACCGACCTGTTGTTCGCCGCCTTCACCAAGATGGGCGGTACCGTCAGCCTGGCGCGCCAGAAGCTGGTGCCCTGGCGCGTGGTGGGCCAGCTGTGCGCGGGCAGCATCCCGGCCGCGCTGATCACCCTGGGCGCCCTGCACCGGCTCGGGCCGGCCAGCCCGATGGTGCAGTCGCTCATGACCAGCACCCTGGGCGTGGCCCTGCTGCTCACCGCCGCCGCCATGCTGTACAAGGCCGCCCGCGGCAAACAACTGCCACGCACCCTCGCAGAGGGCCAGTTGGAGAGCGCCACGCACGCACGGCATTGGAGCTTGCCGGTGCTTTTCGGTGCGGTCATCGGCACGCTGGTCACGCTCACCTCGGTGGGCGCCGGTGCCATCGGTGTGTCGGTGCTGTTGCTGCTGTTTCCGCTGCTGCCGCTGCCGCGCATCGTGGCCGCCGACATCGCCTATGCCGTGCCGCTCACCCTGGTGGCCGGTCTCGGCCATGCCAGCATGGGCTCGGTGGATTGGCCCTTGCTGGGCAAGCTGCTCGCGGGCTCGCTGCCCGGCATCTGGCTCGGCACCCGCCTGATGCGCCACACCCCTGAGCGCCTCGTGCGCTCCGCCCTTTCGGTGCTGCTGGCTTATGCCGGCCTCAAATTGATCGCCCTCTGATTTTTTGCCCACGAAGACGACGTACCCACGATGTACCAATACTCCGAATTTGACCGCCAGTTCGTGCAATTGCGTGCCGACCAGTTCCGCGACCAGCTCACCCGCTGGCAAGCCGGCACGCTGAAAGAAGACGAATTCAAGCCGCTGCGCCTGCAGAACGGCTGGTACGTGCAGCGCTTCGCGCCGATGCTGCGCGTGGCCGTGCCTTACGGCGAGATCAACAGCGCCCAGCTCAAGGTGCTGGCCAAGATCGCGCGCGACTTCGACCACAAGGAAGAGCACGACGTGTCAAAGGCCAACGCGGGCCTGTCCGAAGTGCCCACCTTGCCCGATCGTTGCGGCCACTTCACCACGCGCCAGAACGTTCAATACAACTGGATCCCGCTGGCGCGCTCGGCCGACGTGATGGACCTGCTGGCCAGCGTGGGCATGCACGGCATCCAGACCAGCGGCAACTGCATCCGCAACATCACCACCGACGCGCTGGCCGGCATCGCGGTGGACGAAGTCGCGGACCCGCGGCCGTTTGCCGAAATCAGCAAGTTCAAGGTGGCCATCACCGGTGCACGCGAAGACCGCGCCGCCACCGCCTGGCACGATGTGGGCCTGCGCCTGCTGCGCAACGTGGACGGTGAACTGGGCTTCCAGGTGCGCGTGGGCGGTGGCATGGGCCGCACCCCCATCATCGGCAGCGTGATCCGCGAGTTCCTGCCCTGGAACCAGATCCTCAACTACCTCGAAGCCGTGGTGCGCGCCTACAACCGTTTCGGACGCCGCGACAACATCTACAAGGCCCGCATCAAGATCCTTGTGAAGGCCGAGGGACAGGCCTTCACCGACCAGGTGGAAGCCGAGTACCGCGACATCATCGACAAAGACGGCGCGCCGCACACCATCAGCCAGGCCGAACTTGACCGCGTGAGCGCGTTCTTTGTGCCACCGCAGCTCAAGTGCGATCGCAAGAGCGCCGACGCCAAGATCGCCCACATCCTCAAGGCCGCCGCCGAGGACGACATGGAATTCAGCCGCTGGCTCACCCAAAACGTGAAGCCGCACCAGAACCCCGACCTGCGCGCGGTCACGCTGTCGTTCAAGCGCTTCGGCCAGGCGCCCGGCGACGCCACCGCCGAACAACTGGAGCGCGCCGCCGACCTGGCCGAGCGCTTCTCGGCCGGCGAAGCCCGCGTGACGCACGAACAGAACCTGCTGTTGCCCTGGGTGCGCTGCGACCAGCTGCCCGAACTCTGGCGCGAAGCGCGCCGGCTTGGCCTGGCCAAGCCCAACATCGGCCTGTTGACCGACATGATCGCCTGCCCCGGCGGCGATTTCTGCGACCTCGCCAACGCGCGCTCGCTGCCGCTGGCACAGGCCATTCTTGGGCGAGATCGACCTGCACATCAGCGGCTGCATCAACAGCTGCGGCCACCACCACAGCGGGCACATCGGCATCCTGGGCGTCGACAAGGACGGCCAGGAGTGGTACCAGGTCACCCTCGGAGGTTCGGACGGCACGCGCCTCTCGGGCGAGTCCACCCCGGGGAAGGTGATTGGCCCGTCGTTCGCGGCGAGCGAAGTGCCCGACGTGATCGAAGCCCTGCTCGACACCTACCGCGCCCAGCGCACCAGCGCCGAAACCTTCGTGGCCACGCTGCGCCGCACCGGCGCCGACCCGTTCAAGACCGCCGCCAACGCGGTGCGCACAAGCACGGCCCGCGCCACCGCCTGAGGAAGCACCATGAGCCAGACCCTTCAACTCTTCAGCGCCGACAGCTTTGCATCCACCGAAGCCGACGCACAGCGCCTGTCGCTTGCCAACGACGCCGACCCGCGCGAGACCGACCTCAGCGGCATCGCCGTGATCGAGCTGCACTTTCCCAAGTTCAACGATGGCCGGGCGTTCAGCCAGGCCTTCCTGCTGCGCCGCCGACTCGGTTTTATCGGCGAGATCCGCGCCACCGGCGACGTGCTGATCGACCAGCTCGTGCAGATGCAGCGCAGCGGATTCACGCAGGCCGTGCTACGCGCCGACCAGAACCTGGCCCACGGTCAGGCGCTGCTGTCGCACTACCCCGCCTTCTACCAGGGCGACGCCGTGCACAGCGCGCCCCATTTCGCCACCGCCTGACAGCGCACAGAGCCGACGCCATGACCGCTTTAGCCCTCTACGACAAACCCTCGCCCGACTTTGCTGCCAAGGTGGCGCGCAGCCTCGGCCTGCTGCGCGAAACTGCCGCCCGCCACCCCAAGCTCACCCAGGCCTCCAGTCTGGGGGCTGAAGACATGGTGGTGACGCACCTGCTGCACCTGGCCGACGTGGATGCCAGCGTGTTTGTGCTCGAGACCGGCAAGCTGCACACCGAGACGCTCGCGTTGATCCCGCGCATCGAGCGGCGCTACGGCACCAGCGTGCAGGTGTTTCGTCCCAGGCAAGAGTCGGTCGTCCACTTCGTGCGCAAGAACGGCGAAGAAGCGATGTACCAGAGCATCGAACTGCGCAAGGCCTGCTGCGACATCCGCAAGATGGAGCCGCTGGCCCGTGCGCTGGCCGGGCACGACGGCTGGATCACGGGGCTGCGCCGCGAACAGTCCAACGCGCGCGCCGAGGTGGGTGAAGTCATCCAGGAGGCCGACCGCGTCAAGATCAGCCCCATCGTCGAATGGACCTGGGGCGACGTGTGGCACTTCATCGGCCTGCATGGCCTGGACTACAACGCCCTGCACGACCAGTTTTTCCCCAGCATCGGCTGCGCGCCCTGCACGCGCGCCATCAGCGTCGGCGAGGACTTCCGCGCCGGCCGCTGGTGGTGGGAGCAGGAAAGCGCCAAGGAGTGCGGCCTGCACGTGCAGCCCGCGACCTCCTCCCTCGTGTCCTCCATCGAACGGACCCCCTCATGAACGCCCGCACCGAAACCGCCGTGATCCAGACCGCCTTGCAACACGCCAGCGACCACCACCTGAGCAACGCCCACCTGGACGCGCTGGAAGAAGAAACCATCTTCATCCTGCGCGAGGTGGCGGCCGCCTTCGAGCGCCCCACATTGCTGTTCTCGGGCGGCAAGGACTCGCTGGTGATGCTCAAGTGCGCCGAGAAAGCATTTGGCGCGGGCCGCATTCCCTACCCGCTGCTGATGATCGACACCGGCCACAACTTCCCCGAGGTCACCGCCTTCCGCGACCAGCGCGCCCAGGAGTTGGGCGCCGAGCTGATCGTGCGCAGCGTTGAAGACTCCATGGCGCGCGGCACGGTGCGCCTGGCGCATCCGGGCGAGAGCCGCAACGTGCACCAGTCGGTCACGCTGCTCGAGCGCGCGCCGCGACGAGGAAAAGGCCCGCGCCAAGGAGCGCATCTTTTCCCACCGCGACAGCTTCGGCCAGTGGCAACCCAAGGCGCAGCGCCCCGAGCTCTGGACCCTGTTCAACACCCGTCTGCAGCCCGGCGAGCATTTCCGCGTGTTCCCCATCAGCAACTGGACCGAGCTGGACGTCTGGCAATACATCGCCCGCGAAAACATTGCCCTGCCTTCGATCTACTACACGCACCAGCGCGAAGTGGTGGACCGCCGCGGCCTGCTGGTACCGGTGACCGAACTCACCCCGCCGCGCGACGGTGAAACCGTTCAGGTTCGCGACGTGCGTTTTCGCACCGTGGGCGACATCACATGCACCTGCCCGGTGGAGAGCCTGGCCGCCACCGCCGACGACATCGTGATCGAGACACTGGCTGCCGAAGTCAGCGAACGCGGCGCCACCCGCATGGACGACAAGACCTCGGACGCCTCCATGGAAAAACGCAAAAAAGACGGCTATTTCTGACGCCTACTTGTTACCGGACACCGACATGACCACCTCCGCCCACAACGCCCGCGCACCACAAAGCGCCACAGGTCCCATCGACACCCGCTCTGCCTTGCGCCTCATCACCTGCGGCAGCGTCGACGACGGCAAGAGCACCCTCATCGGCCGTCTCCTGGTCGACAGCAAGGCGGTGCTGCAAGACCACCTGGCCGGCGTGCAGCGCCACGGGCAAACCGATCTCGCCCTGCTGACCGACGGCCTGTCGGCCGAGCGCGAACAAGGCATCACCATCGACGTGGCCTACCGCTACTTCAGCACCGAAGCGCGCAAATTCATCATCGGCGACGCCCCTGGCCACGAGCAGTACACGCGCAACATGGTGACCGCCGCCTCCAGCGCTGACGCCGCCGTGGTGCTGGTGGACGCGACCAAGCTGGCCTGGTCCGACGCGGCGCTCAAGCTCCTGCCACAAACCCGCCGCCACAGCCTGTTGCTCAAACTGCTGCGTGTGCCCTCGGTGGTGTTCGCGATCAACAAGCTCGACGCAGTCGAAGACAGCACCGTGGCATTCGAACACATCGGTGCTGCGCTGCGCACATTTGCCGCACAAGCGGGCATCCCTGTCACCGCCGTCGTGCCGATCTCGGCGCTCAAGGGCTGGAACGTGGTCGACGCCAGCGAACAGGCCGGCTGGTGCGGATACAGCGGTCCCACACTGCTTGAAATCCTCGAAGGCCTGCCGGTCACGCCGGCCGACAGCACCCTCCCATTTGCCTTCGCCGTGCAGTGGGTTGAAAAGTTCAGCGGTTCAGCCGACACCTCCCAAGGCCGCCGCGTTTTCTGGGGCCGAGTGGCCACGGGTGGTGTGCAGGCCGGTCAGCGCGTGCGCATCATGCCCAACGGCCAGACCGCCGTGGTGGCGCAGGTGCTCGACCACGTGCGCCAGCCACAGGCCGTGCTGGCCGGACACAGCGCCGGCATCGTGCTGGACCGTGAGGTCGATGTCTCGCGCGGCGACTGGTTGCTGGCCGAAGATACCGACGGCTCGTTGCCGGGCAGCCGTGAGATCCGGGCCACCGTGGCCTGGCTCGACGACGAGACCCTGGTGCCCGGCCGCGTGTACTGGGCGCTGCACGGCCACCGATGGGTCAAGGCCAAGATCAAGCGCATCGTCCACCGGCTCGACATCCACACCCTCGCCGAGGAAGACGCCACCCAGCTGGAGCCCAATGCCATCGGCCACATCGAACTGACGCTGCAAGAACCTCTGGTGACCCTGCCGTTTGCGCAGTCCCGCGCCTTGGGTTCGCTGGTGCTCGTGGACACGGCCAGCCACCGCACGGCTGGTGCGTTGCTGGTGCAATGAACGTCGCGCGAAAGCGCGCGCGACCTGCATCCCCTTAACTTGTGTCACGGCAAGGGCCATGGTCCGTCCCGCCCTCGCCGGAAACCCTAAAATCACGGCTTCCACCGATTCTCAAGACCACCATGACCCACGTTGTCACCGAAGCCTGCATCCGCTGCAAATACACCGACTGTGTCGACGTCTGCCCTGTGGACTGCTTCCGCGAAGGCCCGAACTTCCTCACCATCGATCCCGATGAGTGCATCGACTGCGCGGTGTGCATTCCTGAATGCCCGGTGAGCGCCATCTACGCCGAAGAAGACCTGCCCAAAGACCAGCTGCACATGACCCAGCTCAATGCCGACCTGGCCCAGTTGCCGGGTTGGAAGAGCATCACCAAGCGCAAGGCGCCGCTGCCGGACGCCGACGACTGGAAAGACCGCACCGGCAAACTCCCCGAGCTGCTGCGCTGAGCGGCATGGTCAACGACGGCCCCATTGAAGCCGATGCGGTGGTCATCGGCGCCGGTCCGGTGGGCCTGTTCCAGGTGTTCGAACTGGGCCTGCTGGAAATCAAGTGTCATGTGATCGACGCACTGCCCTTCCCCGGTGGCCAGCCCGCCGAGCTGTACCCCGACAAGCCGATCTACGACATACCGGCCATCCCGGTGTGCACCGGCCAGGAACTGGTCAACAACCTGCTCAAACAGATCGAGCCTTTTGGTGCCACTTTCCATCTCGGACAAGAGGTGAACGCCGTTGAACAACAGGGCGACGGTCGCTTCTTTGTGTCCACCTCCCGAGGCACACGCTTCCTGACCAAGACGCTGTTCATCGCCGCCGGGGTGGGTGCATTCCAGCCTCGTGCGCTCAAGCTCGACGGCATTGAAGCGTTCGACGAGAAGCAACTCTTCTACCGCGTGAGTTCATCCGACGCCTGGGCCGGCCGCAACATCGTCATCGTGGGCGGTGGCGACACGGCTTTGGAATGGGCGGCCACCCTGTCCACGCAAGGGCCGACCAAGGCCGCGAGCGTGACCCTGATCCACCGGCGCGATGCCTTTCAGGCCGCTCCCGCAAACGTCGCGCGCATGCGCGACCTGTGCGAGCGCAACGAACTGCGCTTCATGGTTGGCCAACCCACAGGCTTCGAATCCGAGGGTGACCGCCTCACTGCCCTGCAGGTCACCGATCCGCAGGCGCAGACGCATTCGGTGCCGCTTGATGTGTTGCTGGTCTTCCTGGGCTTGTCCCCCAAGCTCGGCCCCATCGCCCAATGGGGCCTGGATATCGAACGCAAACAACTGGTGGTGGACACCGAAAAGTTTTCCACCAGCGTGCCCGGCATCTTTGCGGTGGGCGACATCAACACCTACCCCGGCAAGAAGAAGCTCATCCTGTCGGGCTTTCACGAAGCCACACTCGCGGCCTTTGGCGCGGCGCCCATTGTGTTCCCCGACAAGAAGGTAATGCTCCAGTACACGACCACCAGCACGCAACTGCACCGCGTGCTCGGTGTTGCGCCTGCAGCGCTGGACTGAACGCGAGATATTTTTCGCAAGTCCGGCCTCAAGCCAAAAAACGAAAAAATCAACGCTATAAACTGTTAATCCGCAGGTCCCTGGTTCGAGTCCAGGTCGGGGAGCCAAGTAAATCAAGAGTCAGCAGGTTAGCGCCTGCTGACTTTTTTGCTTTCCGGATCCGCCGTGTCCGACACGTGTCCGAAATTCTCAGCGGATACATGCATGTGTCCGGATCGCAACACACCGTCTTGCCCAGACGGCCTCTAAAACGTTCAGAGGCTCGGTGACAGAACTCTGTGCGCTAGATTTCTCAGCGAATCCAGCATGGTCAAGGTGCCCGCAGCGCCCTACAGTTGCCTACATACCTCCACCGGGAGATTGCCGTGCAACAGCCCTCAGCTTCACCAATCGATACGCACGATCAAGTGACGACCGTCTTTCTGCGCATGCCGTCCGTCATGCAGATGACGGGTTTGGGTCGATCTACGATCTACAGGCTCATGGCCCAACAACAGTTCCCCTGCCCGGTTCGCCTTGGTGCGCGCGCTGTGGCCTGGCGCCGCAGCGAACTTGACGTGTGGAGCCAGACACGCCCAGCGACATCGCACTGAATCGGACAGGATCATCTTCGGAATCCATCGGATTTGTAGCGACTCAAGGACCAGCCCGAAGATAGCCAACTGCGGCAGGAGAAACCGCATCCTGAGTGGCTTCAACGCTGCATCACAGTCGGTCGAGCAGTGTCACTGCGAGGCCCGCTCCCGGCCGGGAACTGCCGCTAACGAAGGTCAGGTCTGCGCCCATGTTGAATAGTTCACGAAACGACGTGCTGGCGCTTGTCAGAGTCGATGGCAAAACTCGAGCTTGCTGGTGAGTCTCTAGCTAGCTGTTGGTCGTGTTCACTCAAGTCGACTTGCAGTGAGGACGCGAGCGCCGGTGAACAGAAATCAAAAAATTTTGAGCACTGGCGCGGCAGACGATTCGGGGGGTGATCTTTAACCTTTCATTCGTTGCCGATCCGAGCAACGTCTTTACCGAAAGGTCTCTCATGTCCAAGTCTCAAGCCAAGTCCACTCCCATGACCAGCCAGGCTGCTGCGCGCATCCAATCGGCCACCGCCAAAGCGAATGGCGGTCAAGTGAAAGCAGGCAGTTTTGCAGCCGTTGCGCAAAGTGCCGCCGCGGCCAACCAGGGCGGCGCGCAGAAGGGTTCCAAGTAATCACTATATGGGTGGCACCCGAACGGGTGTCACCCGACCGATACCATGCGATATAGCAACGATAAAGATGTGTCCGCCTTGGTGCGGTCGCTGGTCAACTCAGGGTGGCAGTACATGAACGGAAAAAAGCACGGGAAGATCATCGCGCCAAACGGCAGAAGGTTGGCAGTGCCAGGAACGCCCAGTGATTGGCGCGCAAGCATGAACTTCCAGCGTGATGTCCGCCGTCTTGCGTTGAACGCCCAGCCATGACCAGAGCCCTGCCCCCATACCCCAGATATGGCGAATGTATCGCGGTGCTTGCTGGCGCACTGGACATCAACAAAGCTGGAAGCGACGTTGGACGTTTAGCCCGCGAGGGCGACTTTGACTGGGAAAAGCTCGACACCGTCATCCAAGAGCTTCTGGTTGACGGCTGCGCGAAGGTTGTTGGCGACGCCGCCCAACGCATCATTGCGCCTTGGCTTGTCTCGACTAGAGAGGCCTATGCGCGCGTCGTGTTGGCAGTCCCACTTGATGCAGTTGGACGAAGCGACGCACTCCCTGTTTTGATCGAGAAGTTCTTTGCGCCTGCTGCTGCGGCCCTGCTGCGGAAGGTACACACCGCCATGCCAGGTCCTGATCTGAAGGCGTTGCTCGTTGAAGGGAGTGAACCCGTCAAGGTCACGCTCGAATGGCTTGATGGCATTGTTGGTAGTCCTATCGAAAAGCGGATCTATCCGGAAAGCACGGGATCTGACCGCGTTGAACAGGAGAAGCTGCGCAAGTGGCGCAGCGGAATCGACATACCCTCGTCTCAGAGCATCAAACTGCTGTGCAAGCAGCTGGACGCGCGTTGTGCGTCGGTCGAGTCCTTTGTCATGTGGCTGCTCGTTTCGTCGGCGCTGGCAAGGCTTGAACGCTCTTGGGGAGGGCCACTGAGGACGCTCATACGTCCTCACATTGAAGGAAGCTCGCAGGACAGTCTGCCCATCGAGTCATGTCTTTCTGAGATGGTTCGGCGCGCCGGACGCACATGGCCAGAACTGGCCGACCCTGGCAGAAAACTCTGGTACGACCTCCGCCGCACATCGCAGAAGCTTGTCGGCGATCAGGATAGAACCTGGAATGAAATCGAATCCCTAGAAAAGACTGCTTCGACGAGCGATCCAGAAGGTCGCTCTGCCTATCACTACGAGTGGATGAAGGGCCGCTGGAATGCACTGTCAGGGCAGTATCAAGAGGCACTCCCGTACTACGAACAGGCCTTCGAGATCGCCTGCTATCGCGCAGGGCATCAGATCAAGGACCTGATTTCAGAAGCGTCGTGCATCGCGGCCTTCATGGGCAAAAAGCCCACTCTGAAGCGGCTGAAGCATGTGGGTATCGCGCTCGGACTCTTCCGAAAACCTGAGAGCAAGGTCGCCCTCGAAGACTGGGAATTCGACCAGTTCGCACATCAGTTACCGGTCATCTTTCCTGCTCTGGGGCGTTTTGCAGAATCACATAGCGATCTGACCGACCAACCCATGCAAGGTTGCTTGCTCATCGATGAGGACACCTTTTCCAAGATACTGCCCGACCTCAAGTCCGTGAACCGTGTTAGGGCGGTGCACTTCGCCAACGGAGCGGTTCGGCGCTGGCCACAGTTGCGGCTCTTCGCTTCATTCGGCCTGTTTGAACAGGTCAAGGCATTACTCGATGCCGGAGCCTCTGTTGACGATCTGGACAGCTCAGGGGGGTCTGCCTTGCTCTGTGCTTTGCAACACGCGGAGTCAACGGGGCAACGTGAGGTGCTTAACCTGTTGCTTGCGCGGCTTCACCAGGCCGCCACGATCAATGCGCTGACCCACAGAAAACGACTGACGCCTTTGATGTGTGCCATTGACCTCGGCCTGCCGGATGTCGTTGAGGCATTGGTAGCACAAGGTGCCGACGTTGAGCAGAGAGCTCTGACAGACAACCAGTCGCCGCTGTACTACTTGGTGAGCCAGCTGTTCCACAGGGTCAACCCGCCGCGGATGCTGTTCACCCTGACTCAAAAGCTTATGGAAGAGCCTGATGTTGTGCTGCAAGACACTTTGCGGCGCTTCGGCGTGGGGTTTGCAGGCGCTTTCGGATCGGCCACAACAGGCCCACGCTCACACCCTGAATTGGCCAACGCTGTAGCCAAGGCGATGGTCGAAAAACACATCTCAAGGCATACCGTTTCTAACCTAACGCGGATAGCCGCCGTGCTCCTGAAAGCAGGCGCCAACCCGAACGCATCACACAAGTACCCTGTGCCTGGCCGAACGCCGCTGATGCTGACCGCCGAGAGCGACCTCCCCGAGCTTTTTGACTTGATGATCGGACATGGCGGTGACCCACTTAGGCCCGATGCTATGGGACAAAACTGTTCCCAGATCGCACGTTCATTTCAGGCAAGACGGATCTTGAACTTCCTTGGCCGGTAAGCACCACGTTCGATCACCCAGCATTTGCCGCGTGGACCAGAGGGCATGCAGTGGACGGACTCATTGGGTGGGCATGGCGCCTCACTGCAGATCCGAAAGATTTTTTGCCACGCACTGGTACGTCTTAAGGGGACAGGTCAGTTCGAACTACCGAGAAGCCATAACGCTTAGGGATGGTGTTCAAAACCCCGTGCAGTCCCCGATGGTTTGAAGGGCCGAGCCGAGGAACAATTGCGTCATGAAGAAGCAAGCCGAACTGG
>LNFM01007109.1_pt1 | contig 17802 bp, 16 predicted proteins | sample 596031 | NCBI WGS metagenome assembly LNFM01 (sample SAMN04254537, study PRJNA301005) | activated carbon metagenome | isolation source: dual media filters at the Ann Arbor, Michigan drinking water treatment plant | place: USA: Ann Arbor | reverse complement strand
CCTCGGACGAGTCGTTTCGGCCCATCCCGAACTCCGCGCGATCCTCCTCAACGGCGGCTCTGCGGCAGCGCTCATGCACCGCTGCGTCCTGCCCCGTGATCTCTGGGTCGACACCGGCGTGGCGGTCGTCACGTTGCCCTCCACCAGTCCGGCCCACGCGGCGCTTCGGTCCGAGGCACTGATCGCGACGTGGGACGCCGCGCTGCGGCCGTGGCTCGAGCCTTTGCCCTGACCGGACGTGAGACGCGGCCCCCCATGGCGGCCCGTTGCGCGACGCCGCATCTTCGCGCCTTCTCCGTTCCCCAGGCTCGAGGGTCGATGGCTCCCTACGACTCACCGCTGGCGCCGCTGCTCCGGGCCACCGCCTCCCCGCGCGATGGCGATCGCCCCGCCGCGCGCGCGCGCCTGCTGCCGCTGCTCCAGTCGCTTCCGGACGGGGCCGACCAGAGCGTGCACCTGCTGGCGGCACTGGGCGACGCCGGGGGGCTGAGACGGGTCCTCGCCGCCGACCCCGCCGCGGCCACGGCACAGGGCGGTCCGTTCCAGTGGGATCCGCTCACCCATCTCGCGTACTCCGTGCTGCTCGACGCACCCGAGGCGAATGGACGGGACTTCGTGGGGGCCGCGCAGGCGCTCCTCGACGCGGGCGCCGACGCGCGCACGGGCTTCGCCGACCCGAAGGCCGAACCGGGTCAGGAGTTCCGTTCGGCACTCTACGCCGCCGCCGCGATCGCGCGGCATCTGGGACTCACGCAACTGCTGCTCGCGCACGGCGCGGACCCCAACGACGAAGAGGTCGCGTACCACACACCGGAGCACTACGACAACGCCACGCTGCAGGCGCTCGTGACGAGCGGGCGCTGCACCCCCGACACGCTCGCCACGATGCTGCTGCGCAAGTCGGACTGGCACGATGTGCGCGGCATCCGGTGGCTCCTCGGCCACGGCGCCGACGTCTCGCGACCCACGCGGTGGCGCCACAGCATCCTGCAGCACGCCATCACGCGCGACAACGACCTCGAGATCATCCAGCTGATGCTCGATCATGGCGTGGACCCGCTGCTCGCGGCCGATGGGCTCACCGCGTTGGCGCTCGCCGCGCGGTACGGGCGCGGTGACGTGCTCGATGCGATCGCGCGCCGTGGCGTCCAGTTGCGGCTCGAAGGCGCGGACGCGCTCCTCGCGGCCTGCGCGCGCGGCCATGGGCCGGCGGTACGCACCATCGCCGATTCCATGCCCGCGGCCGTCGACGCGGCGCACGAGATGGCCGGACCGGTGCTCGCCCGCTTCGCCAGTCATGGCAACAGCACCGGTCTCCGCCTCCTGCTCGAGCTCGGCCTTCCGGTCGACGCGCGCTTCCGCGAGGGATTCGGCTACATGGACATCGCGCCGCTGAGCACGGCGCTGCACGTCGCCGCCTGGCGCGGCTGGCCCGCCTGCGTCCGCACCCTGCTCGCGGCCGGCGCCGACCCCATGGCGCGGGACGCGCGCGGTCGTACGCCGATGCTCCTCGCGGTGCGCGCCTGCGTGGATTCGTACTGGAGCGACCGGCGCTCACCGGAGTCGGTCGAGGCGCTCCTCAAGGCGGGCGCGACGGCCGACGGGATCGCGCTTCCGTGCGGCTACGATCGCGTGGACGCGCTGCTCAACCGGCCCTGAGGATCTCCCACGCCATCCGGAGCCCATGCAGCGTGAGGTCCGGCTCGACCAGTTCGATCTCGCTGCAGTACGGCCTGATCACCGCCGCGAGTCCACCGGTGGCGATCACCTTGGGCACCTGGGGCCGCGGCCAGTCCCGCTTGATCCGCCGCACGATGCCGTCGAGCGAATCGGCGGCGCCGAAGACCACGCCGGCCCGGATGCACTCCTCGGTGCGCGTGCCGATCGCCCTGGCGGGCGCGACAAGCTCGGTCGCGGGGAGCTTCGACGTGCGCCGGAAGAGCGTCTCGGCGGAGGTGCGCACGCCGGGCTGGATGACGCCGCCAAGGAAGACGCCGTCGCTCGTGATGCAGTCGTACGTCGTCGCGGTGCCGAGGTCCACGACGATGCAATCGGCGCGGTAGATCCGGCTCGCGGCGAGCGTATTGATGATGCGGTCGGCGCCGACGGTCATCGGCTCATCCACGGCGAGCGTGATGCCGAGTTCGGAACGGGCATCCACGACGACGGGACGGCTCCCGGTGAGCTTGGCGGCCGCCTCGACGAGCGCCCCGGTCACCCCGGGGACCACCGATCCGATGGCCGCGGCGGTGACCTGCCCGAGCGGGACGTTGTTCGTCACGAGCAGGTTGCGCAGCACCACGAGCACTTCGTCGGGCGTGCGCTGCGCATCGGTGGTGATGCGCCAGTGGTCGGTGACGACCTCGCCCTCGCAGAGGCCGAGCGTGGTCTCAGTGTTGCCGACGTCCGCGACGAGGAGCATGAGGGGCCTCAGGTGGGAGCGAAGACGAGCGAACCGGCGCGATGCGGGACCAGGCCCGCGGGCGTCTCGACGAGGAGTTCGCCCTGCGCGGAGATGCCGCGCACGAGCCCGTCCTCCGGGAGGGAGACGCGCTGGCCCACGGCGAGATCACGGCGGGCGAACTCCGCGAGTTCCGCTGCGGTGAGCGCACCGCGCGCGAAGGCCGCCGCGCGGAGGGCCGGAACGACCTCGGCGAGCACCGACTCCGCGCCGGCATGCACCAATGCCGTCGCGTGCGGCTGGTCTCCGGGGACCACGAGATTGATGCCGATGCCGATGGCGACCCAGTCGGGATGCGCCCCGCGCCAGCGTGCCTCGATGAGCACGCCCGCGAGCTTGCGTGCGCCGACGAAGAGGTCGTTGGGCCACTTGAGCCGGATGCCGCTCTCGGTCCAGCGCTCGAGCACCGGCGCGAGGTGCAGGCCGACCCGGAGGCTCAGCACGTCCAGCCCGTCGGCCGTGCGCGGACGCTCGATGAGCGTGAGCCAGAGCCCAGCGCCCGGAGCGGAGGACCAGGCGCGCCCGCCCCGGCCGCGCCCCGACCGCTGTTCCTCGGCGATCACGAGCGTGCCGGCCGCGGCGCCGCGCGCCGCGAGCGCGTGGGCGGCGTCCATGGTGGACTCGACGGCGCCGAGGGCCTCGACGGCCGGCAGGCCGAGCCGCGTGGCGAGCGTGACGCCGTCGACGCCGAGCCAGGTCACCAGCCGCCCCGCGTGACGATGAGGCCGATGATCACCGCACCCAGGATGAAGCGGTAGACGGCGAAGATCCCGTATCCGCGGCGCGAGACGTACCGCAGCAGCACGGCGATGGCGAGCCAGCTCGACAGGAAGGCCGTCGCGACGCCGACGAGCAGCGGCAGCGTGATCCCCGTCTCGCGGATCGCATCGGGCACCTTGAGGATCGCCGCCGCGAGCACGATCGGCATGGACATCACGAAGCTGAAGACGGCCGCCGCGCTGCGATCGAAGCCGAGCGCACGTCCGGCGGTGATGGTGGAGCCACTGCGCGACACTCCCGGGACGAGGGCGAGACACTGCGCGCAGCCGATGAGCAGGGCGTCACGCCAGGTCATCGACGCGCGGTCGCGCGCCGGCGGCACCTTGGCGTCCACGAGCCAGAGCACGGCCCCCATCACGATGAGCGCCACGGCCGTGACGATCGGCGCACGGAACACCGTCTCGGCATACTCCTCGAGGAGGACGCCGGCGATCGCGGCGGGAATGGTCGCGATGATGATGAACCAGGTGCGCCGCGACGCGTCGTCGACCGGCTTGCGGTGCCGCACCAGGGTCAGGCCCCCGCGGCAGAGCGAGACCCATTCGTGCCGGAAGTACCAGCCGAGCGCGAAGAGCGTGCCGACATGGAGGGCGAGGTCGAAGCCGAGCCCCGCCGGTCGCCATCCCATCACCCACGGGGTCAGCGACAGATGCGCCGAACTGGAAACGGGCAGGAACTCCGTGAGCCCCTGGAGCGCCCCGAGCACGAATGCCTGGAAGACGGTCAGATCTTGCATCGCGGAAAGCTAACGGCGGCTCACCCGACCTGCGCGAGGGCCTCGACATAGAGCTGTTCGTACCGCGCGACCACGTCATTCGTCGCATAGCGCGTGTGGGCGTCAGCCGCCGCCGCAGCGCTGGCCCGGGCCCATCGCGCCGGCTCGAGCAGCTGCACGCCGGCGGCGGCCATGCCCTCCACATCCCCGAGCGTCAGCAGGGCGCCGGTCACGCCATCCACGACCACCTCCGGCACGCCACCCACACGGGCGGCCACCACGGGGACGCCGCTCGCGAGCGCCTCGAGTGCGCTCAGGCCGAAACTCTCGCTCTCCGACGGGAAGATGTAGAGATCCGCCGCGGCGAGCAGCGGCGCGACGTGGTCGATCTTGCCGAGGAAGCGCACGTCCGCGGCGACACCGAGGCTGCGGGCCTCCTCCTCGGCCGCACCGCGGTCCGGTCCGTCACCGACCATCACGAGCACCGATGGCACCTGCTGGCGGATCCTCGCGAAGACGCGCACCACGTCTCGCACGCGCTTCACCGGCCGGAAGTTCGAGATGTGCATCAGCACGCGGCGACCGCCGCCGAGCTCCTGATGCAGGCCATCGCCGTACCGCGCACGGTCGAAGATCGTGGGGTCCACGAAGTTCGGGATGACATCCACGCGCTGGTTGCTGCAGCCGAAGGCCTTGATGGTCTCGTCCTTGAGCCACTGCGAGACCGCGGTGATGCGGTCGGAGCGCTCGATGGAGAAGCGCGTGATGGCCTGATAGGAGTGGTCCTGTCCGACGATGGTGATGTCGGTGCCGTGGAGCGTGGTGACCACGGGGAGCGGACGGCCCTGCTCCTTGAGCATCTCCTTCGCGATCCAGGCGCTCGTGGCGTGCGGGATGGCGTAGTGCACGTGCAGGAGGTCGAGCCCCTGCGACAGGACCACGTCATGCATCCGCACGGCGAGCGCGAGGTCGTAGGGCGGATACTCGAAGAGCGGATAGTTGCCGATGCTGACTTCGTGGAAATAGACGCGCGGCAGGAAGTTCGGCAGGCGGAACGGGTGCTCGTACGAGATGAAGTGCACCTCGTGGCCGCGCGCCGCGAGCGCGATGCCGAGTTCGGTCGCCACGGCGCCGGAGCCGCCGTACGTGGGATAGCAGGTGATGCCGACCTTCATCTGATGTCTCTCCCGAGGAACCACCGTTCAGCGCGCGCCACCGCGTCAGGCTCGCGCGGGTCGAGTCGGAACACCGCCGACTCGTCACCGACTTGATTGCGGAACCAGGTGCGCTGCCGCTTGGCGTACTGCCGCGTGCTCACGAGGATCGCCTCGCGCGCCTGCGCCGCCGTGACCCGGCCCTGCACCCAGTCACGAATCTCCCGATAGCCGCAAGCGTTCCACGCCGGCGCGTCCGCGGGGACCGTCGCCATGAGCGCGCGGACCTCATCGGCCCAGCCAGCGGCGAGCATCGCGTCGAGCCGCGCCTCGAGGCGCGTTCGGAGATCGGTCCCGGGATCCACGATGAGCCAGCGCGCTGGGCGCGGAGGGGAGGCGGCGGCCACCGCATGGTGATCGCTCAGTCGCGTCCCCGTCAGCAGCGCGACCTCGGTCGCGCGGAGCAGCTGCGTTCGGCCGAGCCCCGCGCGAGGCGGGTCGAGCCGCTCGACCCACCGGCGGAGCGTGGCCGTGTCGAGGTCGGCGAGCACGGCTTGCAGGTCGCGGCGCGCCTCGGGTCGCATCGGCGGCTCGGCGGCGAGCGGCTCGACGAGCGCGCGGATCCAGAGACCGGTGCCGCCCACGACGAGCGACGACCTTCCTGCGGCGTGCGCCGCGGCGATCCAGCGCTCCGCCTCGGCCGCCCATCGCGCCGCCGAATAGCGCTCGGTCGGGTCGGCGATGTCGATCCCGAAGTGCGGCACTCGTGCGCGCTCCGCCGACGTCGGCTTCGCCGTCCCGCGGTCGAATCCGCGATACACCTGGCGGCTGTCCGCGCTCACGATCACCGCGCCGAAGCGCGCCGCGAGGTGCATCGCGAGCGCGGACTTCCCGGCCCCGGTGGGCCCGGCGATGATGCGGAGCGGCGCCTCAGCGCCGGCCGAAGCGGCGGTCGAGTTCATCCCATCCGAGCTGGAGGATGGTCGCGCGGCCATGCACGTCGTGCGCGGGAAGGGTGGTGCGCGCGAGCGCGACGTAGAGCGCGCGCATCTCCTCGGGTGCGAGGAGGTCGCCCGACTTGATCGCCGCCTTGCACGCGACCGTGGCGGCGAGGCGTTCATGCCGCGCGATCACGCCCGACTCACGGTCGCCGGTGAGGGCCGCGAGCGAGTCGCGCAGGCAGCGCTCGGCATCGAAGCGCGGATGCGGGGCCGGCACCGCGCGGACGAGGATGCTCGTGCCGCCGAAGCCCTCCGCCTCATAGCCCAGCTTGCTGAAGAACTCGCGATCGGCCTCGAACGCCTCGGCCTCCGCCGGCGTGAGGTGCATCGTGAGCGGGAACAGCAGCCGCTGCGAGGACGACTCCCCGCCCTCGAGGGCGCGCATGAATCGCTCGTAGAGCACGCGCTCGTGTGCCGAGTGCTGGTCGATCAGCACGAGCGCGTCGGGACGCTCGAACGTGATGTAGGTCCGATGGAACTGCGCGAGCGGCGGCACGAGGATCTGCTCGCCTGCCTCGGTCGCCCGCGGCGCGTCCCGGGGCGTCGCATCGGAGCTCGCGTCGTCGAAGAGCGGCGCGGGTTCGACCAGCGGCGCCTGGCGCAGCGACTCGACACCGAGCGGCGAGCCGAACGAGGGTTCCGTGGGCAGGAAGGTGCGGACGTAACCGACGGTCGCGGCCGAATCCTCGGTGCCGAGCGCGCGACGCACGGCGCGCTCGACGGCGCGCTCGACATGCCAGCGATCGCGGAAGCGCACCTCCGCCTTGGCGGGGTGCACATTCACGTCGACCTCACCTCCGGGCAGCTCGACCTCGAGCAGGACGCTCGGGCGCATCCCCGCCGTGATCGTCGAGCGGTATGCCGCCTCGGCCGCCCGCACGATCCCCGTGTCGCGCACCGCGCGGCCGTTCACGGTCAGGAAGGTGCGACGCGCCGCCGTGCCCACGTCGGTGGGACGCTCGACGAGTCCCGACACCCGGATCGGTCCGGCAACATCGTCCACCGAGACGAGCCGCTCGGCGACGTCGTTCCCCCAGAGCGCCGCGACGCGCACGCGCAGCGAGGCGGCCACGGGGAGCCGCATCTGCTCCTTGCCGTCGTGCGTCACCGTGAAGCGCACATCGCGCCGCACGAGGGCGAGCATGGTGATGGCGTCGGCGATGGCGCGCCACTCGGAGCGCGCGCCGCGCAGGAATTTCTGCCGCGCGGGGGTGTTGTAGAAGAGGGAGGCGACGCTCACCGACGTCCCGCGTTGCCGGGCCGTGCCACGCACGTCGCGCAGCGTCCCACCCGCGACCTCGACGGTGACGCCGGCACCATCCTCCGTGCTCGTCTCGATCGTGAGCTGCGAGACGGAGCCGATCGCCGGCAGCGCCTCGCCGCGGAAGCCGAAGCTCAGGACACCGACGAGGTCCTCCGCATCGCGGATCTTGCTCGTCGCGTGGCGCTCGACCGCGCGCGCCGCATTGGCTCGGTCCATGCCATGCCCGTCGTCGCTCACGCGGATGAGCGCGCGGCCACCCTCGCGCACGTCCAGGTCGATCACGGTCGCACCGGCGTCGAGCGCGTTCTCGACGAGTTCCTTCACGACCGAGGCCGGCCGCTCCACCACCTCGCCGGCCGCGATGCGGTCGGCGACGTCGCTCGCGAGCACGGCGATGGTCGGGGAGGTGGTGGTCGTGGTCATGCGCGCAATCTCCCCGGCCGGTCGGGCGCGGTCAATCGCGCGCGAGCGCGTAGGTGCGCTCGACCGGATACCATCCCTCGCGTCCGGCCTCGAGGACGATGCGCACCCACACGCCGCGCCGCTCGCGCACGGTGACCACCTCGCCCACGAGCGGCACCGCACCAGGCTCGGCGCCGAGCGCGGGGAGCGCACGCAACGGCGTCGCCGTCGCGATCACCACGAGGTCGGCGGCCCGCAGTCGCCATTCCAGCGCGGCGGCGGCGGAGACCAGCGCGAGGGACGGCAGCACCAACAGCCAGCGCGCGCCGATCGGCGCGCGTCGCGCGCGCAGCGAGAGGAGGATCCAGGCGCCCCACCAAAGGGCGAAGCCGAGCGCCGCGAGCGGGAGCGGGGGCACCGGCCAGACGCGCGCCTGGCCGCGGTCCTGCGGCGCGCGCACCCGTGCGAGCCGCGCGCGAAGGTCTCTGGCCAAGGGATCGAGCCGCAGCGATCGCTGCCAGCCAAGGACGGCGCTCGCGGTGTCGCCCGCCTGCCAGGCCGCCGTGCCGAGATTCGCCCAAGCTGCCGGATCGCGCGGGGCCGACCGCGCCGCACGCAGGAAGGCGTCGCGTGCGCGTCCGAAGTCGCGTCCCGTGTACGCGGTCTGTCCCTCAGCGAAGGCGGCGAGGGCCTCCCCGGCTGGCTGCGCGTCGAGGACCGCGCCGGCCGCGAGTACCGCGACGGCGAGCAGCGCACCGCGTCGCCGCGCCTCGGCGCCGATCCGATGGAGGATCGACTTGACGCGCTCGCGCAGGTCGTTCGGTCGCCGCCCGCGCGCATACGCGACCGTATCGAGCGCATCGCGCAGGTGCTCGGCATCCTTCGCGGTCTCTCCGGTCACGCCTTCGCGTCGCAGCGCCGCCGCGAGCGCCCCCGCGCCGGTGGTGCGCTCGAGTCGGACCCCCGTGCGTTCGCGCAGCGCGGTGTCGAAGAGCGCGCGCAGCGACCCGGGATCGTCGCCGGTCGAGGCGGAGATGCGGTCGGCGACCGAGCTCGGCCTCACGCGAAGTCGACGACGGTGACGCCACGTGGACCAGGCCCACGGCAGCGGCGCGGCGAGCGCGATCCAGAACCAGAGCCAGGCGCGCGGCAGCGTGAGCGGCCGGGCCCCCTCGAGCGACGCGCGCAACGGGAGGACGGCGTCGGCGGCCGCGACGTTGCGCGCGCGCGCGACGCTCACGTAGTCACCGGGCCGCACGCGCATGGGGATAGGCGCGGTGCGGGCGCGCTCATAGCGCCGAGGCGCCGGATCGAAGAACACGAACTCGATCCCCGGCAACTCATGCGTGCCTGCCGTGCGCGGCGTGATGAGCCACGCGAACTCCTTCGAGCCCCCGAGCGCGCTCGGCGTGGTGTCGAGCACCACGCGCTCATCCTCGGCGACGACATCCGCCCAGCTCACCGCGAGCGGCGGCCGCGGCAGGAGGGTGGCATTGCCGATGCCCTCGACGCGCAGCGTGAGCACGAGCGGATCGCCCACGCGTCCCTCGCGCACGTCGGTGCGCGCCGAGATCCGCCAGCGGCCCACGGCCCCGAGCCAGCTGAGCGGCCGCCCGACCGTCGGCGGATCGATCGCGACGAGGGTCACGCCCTCCGACCGCAGCGTGCGCTCCTCCTCGCGACTGAAGAAGCTCGGGCTCTGCGGCAGCGAGTAGGTGAGCTGCGATGGCGGGATCTGGTAGCGACCCGGCGTGAGCGGGAAGATCGCGCGCCGGAAGACGTGCGTCTCGACGCCCTCGCGGGTCGGATCCGACTTGGCCATCGGCAGCTCGTAGGCGAGCATCGCGCGCGCCTCGGGAGGCACGAAGACCGGATTGCGGCGCAGCCGCTGCCGCACGTCGGGGGGGATGCTCACCGTCAGCGAGTAGAGCGCCTGCTGTCCGACGTACACCGTGTCGGGGCCGACCGCCGCGCGGAAGCCGACGCCGTCCTGCGCGCCGAGCAGCGCGCCGAGCGGCGCGCCGGAGAGCATCGCGAGTCCCGCGACGAGGCGGAGGCGTGCGCTCACCAGTCCTTCTCCCCGTTCGCGCGCTGGGTGCGGCTCCCGCGCTGCCGTCGCGACTGCGTCTCACGCTCCTCGCGCGCCGCCGCATCGAGCAGCGCCTCCGCCTGCTGGCGCGACATCTGCCCCTGCGGCTCCGGTCGCTGCTGCCGCGCCTGTTGCTGCGGGGGCGTCGGTCCGCCTCCGCCCCCTCCACCGTCCTGCGGGGCACGCAGGGCGAGTTCGTAGTTCCACTGCGCGTCGGCGTCGCCGGGCTTCTCGAGCAGCACGGTGCGCAGCGCCCGGCGCGCATTGCGGAGCGCGGCGGTGCGCTGTTCGCCATCGATGCGCAGCCCCCGCTCGAGATACGCGGTGCCGAGGTTGTACAGTGCGCGCGACCGCAGCTCGCCCGGCGGCGCGAAGGCGGCGCGCTCGAGCGCGTCGATCGCGGCGTCGATGGAGTCAGCCGCGAGCAATGCCGTGCCGAGATCGTACAGCACGATCGGGCGCCGGTCGCCCGTGCCAAGGACCTCGCGGTACGCGCGGATGGCCTGCGGCAACCGGCCGGCCTGATGCTCGCGGATCGCCTCGCGGAGCTTGTCGCCCTGCGCGAATGCCACCGACGGCATCAGGAACGCGAGGAGCCCTGCCGCCGCCCGGAAGCGCGGAAGGCGCCCGCCGTCGGCGAACCAGGCATCGAGCAGCAGGAGCAGCAGCGCGACGCCCACGAACCACTGGAACTGCAGCGGCCTGGCCAGGCGCTGCTCCTCCTCGCGGCGCTCGGCCTCGAGCTCCGCGAGCGCGCGTCGCACGCGCGTCCCCTTGTCGGTCGCTTCGGCCGGGACGAACTCGCCCTGCGCCGCCTCGGCGAGTTCGCGCAGGAAGGACTCGTCGTAGCGCGTGATGACGATCTCGCCGCGGTCGTCACGCTTCACCTCGGTGCCTCCCGACTCGAGCAGGGGGATCGGCCCGCCTCCGGGTGTGCCGAAGCCGACGGTGACGACGTGCACCTCCTTCTCGAGCGCGGTGCGCGCGAGCGCGAGCGCGGCCTCCTTGTCGTCGAAGGCCTCGCCGTCGCTCATGATGACGAGCGCGCGATCGGCCCCGCCCTGGCTCACCGACAGGAGGTCGATCCCCTGGCGCAGCGGTGCGGCGAGTGCGCTTCCGGCCTGCCCCACGATCGTGGGATCGAGATTCTCGAGGAAGAGCTCGAGCGCGCCGTCGTCGCTCGTGAGGGGCGAGAGGATGTAGCTGCGCCCCGCGAAGGCGATGAGCGCCACGCGGTCCCCCGGCGCGCTCGCGCGGAAGCGGCGCACCTCCTGCTTCATGCGCTCGAGCCGACTGGGACGCTCGTCCTCGGCGAGCATCGACAGCGAGACGTCGAGGGCGATCGCGACGTCGATGCCCTCGGTGTCGACGATCGCATTGCCCTGCCCCCAGCGCGGGGCCGCGAGCCCGACGACGAGGAACCCGGATGCGGCCGCGAGCCGGAGCGCGCGCGCGCGCGGGACCGCGGCGAGTCCCGGCGGACCGAGCCGCGCCAAGGCTTCGGGCGAGCCGAAGCGCGCCAGACGGCGCTGCCGACGGCGGTGCCCGGCGATCACGGCGAAGGCCGCGAAGAGCGCGCACGCGAGTGCCGCCGCGAGCAGCCAGGGATGGTCCACGACGCGCATCATGGCAGGGCTCCCCGGCGCCAGAGGAGCAGCAGCTCGAGCAGCAGCGCGAGGGCCGCGAGCCCGAGCGGCCAGGCGTAGAGCTCCGTGAAGCGGACGTACCGCGTGGAGCGGATGGGGGCGCGCTCGAGCTGGTCGATCTGGTCGTAGATGCGCTTGAGCGCCTGCGCGTCGCGCGCGCGGAAGTAGCGGCCGCCCGTCTGCTTCGCGATGTCCTCGAGCAGGGCCTCGTCGATCCGCACGGGGCGGTTCTCGTACCGCAGGCCGAACACGCCGCGCCCCACCGGCACGGGCGCCACGCCCTCGGTGCCGACCCCGATGGTGTAGACGCGCACGCCGAGCGCCGCCGCGGCCTGCGCGGCGGTGCGCGGATCGATCGTGCCGCGATTGTTCTCGCCGTCCGTCAGGAGCACCACCACGCGTGAGCGTCCCGCCGCATCACGCAGGCGGTTGGTCGCGGTGATGAGCCCGGTGCCGATCGCCGTGCCGTCCTCGAGCTGCCCGGGCTGCAGGTTCTCCACGGCCGCGAGCAACACCGGATAGTCGAGCGTGAGCGGCACCTGCGTGAGGGCCTCGCCCGCGAACGCGACCACCCCCACCTGGTCCTGCGTGCGCCCGAGGATGAACTCCTGGATCGTCTCCTTGGCAACGGCCAGCCGGTTGTCCGGCTGGAAGTCCTCGGCGAGCATCGACGTCGACACGTCGAGCGCGAGCACGATGCTGATCCCGTCGGCGCGCACGGTCTCGGCGCGCGCGCCGGCCCGGGGCCGCGCGAGCGCCGTCACCGCCGCGACGATCGCGAGCAGGCGCAGTGCCAAGGCGAGACGCGCCGCCCATCGTCCGCGCCTCGGGCCCGCCGCGAGCAGGTCGGCCCGCGCATGCAGCAGCGCCGGCGGACGACGCCGGCGTCGCCAGACGAGCCACAGCAGCAGCGGCGCGAGCGCCGCGAACGCCCAAGGCGTCGTGAAGTCGAGCGCGCCCCAGCTCACAGGGGCCTCCGCCGGACCTTGGTCTCGCCGCCGCGGCGCGCGCGCCAAGCCATCTCCACATCGCGCACGATCGCGCGCGCCTCGGTCGCGATCTCGCGCGCCTGGTCCGCGCTCACCGGCGACCGTGCGAAGGCGATCGGCTCCGTGCGGAGGAGCAGGTCGCCGACCCGCTCGGGGAGGATCGGGAACTCGGCGCCGACGAGGGCATCGGCCACCTCGCGTGCCGTCCGCGACGGACCGGCCTGCGGGAAGCGCGCCGCGAGGTAGCGCCGCATCACGTCGACGTGCGTCAGCGCGAAGCGTCCATGCTCGCCCGCCTCGGCGAGCCCCAGGCGTGCGGCGTGCGCGAAGCCGTCCTCGGCGAGCGCGGCCGCGTCCGGCCCTTCCGCGGCACGTGCGAGCGCGCGGCGTCGCCACGCGCGCCAGGAGAACCAGCCGAGCACACCGACGACGACGAGGGCGAGGACCCATCGCCACCATCCCCCGCCGATGGCGATGAGCGCGCGCGCCTCGCGCGGCACGCGCGTGGCGGTGTCGGCGGGGAGCACGGAGCGCACCTGCAGCGTCGGCAGTCGCACCGGGTAGCGCGTCTCGGCACCGTCGCGGGTCACGGTGATGTCCCGGAACGCCACGACGCGCTGACCGGTGTCCCACGCGATGAGCCGGTAGATCGCGGTGCGATCGAGGATCGACGCGGTGGAGGCGTCGCGGATCGCGCGCGGATCGAGCGGCTCGACGACCTCGCTCGAATCGGGGAGCGCCGGGAATCGGATCTCGCTGCCGACCGGCGCGCGCACGCGCAACTCGATGGTGATCGGTTCGCCGATGCCGGGCCGCTCGGGCGTGATGCGCGCCGTGACCTGCGCGGCCGTCGCCGGGGCGCGGGAGGCCTGCGCCGGGAGGACCGTCGCGCCGAGCACGAGGAGCAGCGCGCGCGCGATCACCGGCGTCGCGCCCGCGTCTCGCGCGTGCGGAAGAAGCGCAGCAGCGGCTCCACGTAGCCCTGCTCGAGTGGCACGAGGACCTCGTCCACCGCCAGGCGGCGCATGAGCGCCTGTCGCGCCACCTGCTCGGCGCGGACGAGCGCCGCGTAGCGGGCGCGCACGCGCGCGTCGCTGGTATCCACCTCCACGAGGTGTCCCGACTCCGCATCGCGCAGGCGCGCGACCCCCGCATCGGGGAGCGTGCGCTCGGCGGGATCGTCCAGGACGACACCCACCACGTCGTGCCGCTGTGAGAGCCGCGTGAGCGGCTTCTCGAGTTCGCGACTCACGAAGTCCGAGAGCACGAAGACGATGCTGCGGTGCGTCAGCAGGCGTGACGCGTAATCCATGGCGGCGCCGAGATCGGTCCCGCGTGACGTGGACGGCCAGGCGAGCACGTCGCGCACGAGGCGCAGGGCATGCCGACGTCCCTTCTTGGGCGGGACGACATGTTCCACGCGGTCGGAGTGCATCAACAGGCCCACGCGGTCGTTGTTGCGCGTGGCGGTGAGCGCGAGGACGGCCGCGAGCTCGGCCGCCACGCCCTGCTTGTCGCGCTCGCCGGCGCCGCCGCGGCTCGAGCCCGAGCAGTCGACGATGAGCAGCACGGTCAGCTCGCGCTCCTCGACGTAGCGCTTCACGAACAGCCGGCGCATGCGCGCGCTCACGTTCCAGTCGATCGTGCGCACCTCGTCGCCGGGCTGGTACTCGCGCACCTCGGCGAACTCCATCCCCATCCCCTTGAAGACGGAGTGGTACTCACCGGTGAAGCGCGAGTTCACGAGCCCGCGCGTGCGCAGCTCGATGCGCTTGACCTGCCGGAGGATGTCGGCGGGGACCGCCCCGGTGCCGCGCCGCTCCGCCCGCGAGGGGGCGGAGGCGCCGGGCCTCACGGCGCGGGGACGGCGGCGAGGATGCGCGCGATCACCTCGTCGCTCGTGACGTTCTCGGCCTCGGCCTCGAACGAGAGCAGCACGCGGTGCCGCAGCACGTCGGGGGCCATCGCCTTCACGTCGTCGGGGGAGACGAACTCGCGCCCGCGCAGGTAGGCATGCGCGCGCGCCGCCTGCGCGAGCGCGATCGTCGCGCGCGGGCTCGCGCCGTACTCGACCAGCGGCACGAGGTCGGCGAGTCCGGCGTCCTTGGGCGCGCGGGTCGCGTGGATGAGGTCGACGATGTAGTCGCCGAGCCGCGGGTCGAGGAAGAGCGCGGCGATCTGCTTGCGCGCGGCCATCAGCTGCTCGGGGGTCGCGACGGCCTGCACGGGGATGGCCTCGCCACCCGCCATGCGCTTCATGATCTCGCGCTCCTCATCGCGCGTGGGGTAGCCCACGCGGAGCTTGAGCATGAAGCGGTCCACCTGCGCCTCGGGGAGCGGATAGGTGCCCTCCTGCTCGATCGGGTTCTGCGTGGCGAGCACGAGGAAGGGCTCGACGAGCGGGAAGCTGGTGCCGCCGATGGTGACCTGCTTCTCCTGCATCGCCTCCAGCAGGGCGGCCTGCACCTTGGCCGGCGCCCGGTTGATCTCGTCGGCGAGGACGATGTTCGCGAAGATCGGACCGCGCTTCACCGAGAACGTCGCGGTCGCCTGGTCGAAGACCTGCGTGCCGATCACGTCGGCGGGGAGCAGGTCGGGCGTGAACTGGATGCGACTGAAGGTGGTGTGCACCGTCTCGGCGAGCGTGCGCACGGTGAGCGTCTTGGCGAGCCCCGGCACGCCCTCGAGCAGCACGTGGCCGCCGGTGAAGAGCGCGATGAGCAGCCGTTCGACCATCGCCTGCTGGCCGACCACGCGCTGCGAGACCTGGTCCAGGATGTCCTGCGGGAGGCGCTGCGTGCTCATCAACGGATCTCGGAGTGGGTGAGGGCCAGGAGATGATCGCGCTCGCGCACGGTGAGCGCGCGCGACGCCCCGGCGGCGAGTCCGCCGAGCTGCACGGGGCCGAACGAGGTGCGCACGAGGCGCAGCACCTCGAGGCCGACCGCCTCACAGAGCCGACGGACCTCGCGCGTGCGCCCTTCGCGGATGGTGAGCGAGAGGTCGAAGGCGCGCGGCTGCGCCGCCGCCGTGACCGTGACCTCCTCGGGCGTCACGAGCCCGTCCTCGAGCTCCACGCCCGCGCGGATCTCCGCCGCTGCGGCCTTCACCGAGCCGCGCACGGTCGCGACGTAGCGCCGCTCCACCTGGGTGCTGGGGTGCGTGAGCAGGTGCGCGGCATCGCCATCGGTGGTGAGCAGGAGCACGCCCTCGGTCATGTAGTCGAGGCGTCCGACGTAGGTGAGCCCCGGATCGGGCGGCACGAAGTCGAAGACCGTCTTGCGGCCCTCGGGATCGGACCGCGTAGTCAGTACCCCCGCCGGCTTGTGAAGGACGTACCACTTGGCCTGGGCCGGCATCCTGACCGGTTTGCCGTCGACGGTGATCGCGTCCTTGCCGGGCTCGACGCTCTGCCCGGTGCGCGCGACCACGCCGTTGACCTTCACGCGCCCCGCCGCCACGAGTTCCTCGGCCTTGCGCCGCGACGCGATCCCGGCGCGCGCGAGCGCCCGGTGGATCCGCATCGCCTCGTCGCTCACGCGACCTCCGGCGCCTCGCTCGACTCGCCGTCCTCCGTCGCGACGGCCACCGCCGAATCGTCCGCCGCGGCCAGCGCGCCCACGTCGAAGCCCGCCGCGACGACCGCTTCGACCACCGCCTCCTCCTGGCCGGGCTTGCGCAGGGCGATGGTCAGCTCGTCCACGCGGGGCAGCTCCTCGAGATGCCGCAGGCCGAACTGTTCGAGGAACGAGCCCGTGGTCCCGTAGAGCAACGGACGCCCCAGGCCCTCCGCGCGCCCGACGACGTCGATCAGGCCCCGCTCGTGCAGTCCCTTGATCACCGCGCCCACGTCCACCCCGCGGATCTCCGCCACGTCGGCGCGGCCGATCGGCTGCCGGTACGCGATGATCGCGAGCGTCTCGAGCGCGGCCGCCGAGAGCCGCTGCGGTCGCGCGGCCATCTGCGCGCGCTCGATCGCCTCGGTGTACTCGGGCCGCGTCAGGATCTGCCAGCCACCGCCCATGTCGACGAGCGCGACGCCGTGGCCGTCGACGTCGTAGTGCTCGCGCAGTTCGTCGATCGCCGACTGCACGGCGGCCGGCGACGCGTCCGGTTCGAGCGCCGCGAGCTCCTCGGTGGGAATGGGACGAGGGCTCGCGAAGAGCGCGGCCTCAAGCAGCTTCGCCAGCGAGTTCACGGCGGATCTCCACGTCCGCGAACGGACGAAGTTGGGTCAGGTGAAGCTCGCTGCGCTTCGCGAGCTCGAGCAGGGCGAGAAGGCCCGAGAGGACCTCCCAGGGTTCGGCATCGGAGCGCACGACGTCGCGCCAGCGGGCGTTCGCGCGCATCGCGAGCACGGCACGCACGGTCGTCATCGCACCGTCCACGTCGAGCGCCCGCGGGATGACTTCGTGCATGGCGGGCTTGCGCGCGGCACGCAGCACGCGGTCCACCGCGACGAGCAGATCGGTGAGCGAGAGCGCGAGGGGCGCCGGCGGCGGTGCGGCGGGCTGCTGCATGAACGCGCGCCCGAAGCGGTTGCGACGATCCTCGCCGAGCTTCTCCAGGACGTCCACCACTTCGCGCATCTGCTGGTACTCGAGCAGGCGGCGCACCAGCTCGGCGCGCGGATCCTCCCATCCCTCGATGCCTTCCTTGCGTGGCAGCAGCATCTGCGCCTTGATGCGGATCAGGCGCGCGGCCATCTCGAGATACTCGGCGGCCTCATTGAGCTTGAGCTCGTGCATGCGCGAGAGGAACTGTTCGCAGATGCGCGCCACCGGGATGTCATAGATGTCGACCTGCTCGTCGCGGATGAGCACGAGGAGGAGGTCGAGCGGGCCGTTGAAGCCGGCGATGTCGACGACGAAGGTCGCGTCGGCGGTGGAGGTCTCGACCGCGGTCATGTGGACCACGCCGGGGTGCGAGGGAGAGCGGCGATCTGGGGCAAGCGCGGCGCGGCTGAAGTGAGGCCCGTCACGGGCAGTCGGGGCGAAAAGTAGACCCCGGGCGGGTGGGAGTCAAAGCACGGCCCTCGCTTGACTTAGGGAGCTTCCCTCCCTAGTCTTCCCGAGCTACGGGCGCCTTGGTGCGCGTCCGGAACCAACCTCTGGAGATCAGTCAGTGCCGAGAATCGCGTCCGCGAAGAAGAACATGCGCAAGACCAAGACGGCGACCGCGCGCAACCGGTCGCAGCGCGCTGCGCTCCGGACCGCGCTGAAGACCGCGAAGACGACCGCGTCCTCGCCGGCGGAGAAGCTCAAGGCGACGCAGCTGCTCGACCGTGCGGCGCGGAAGGGG
>LNFM01011763.1_pt1 | contig 17806 bp, 13 predicted proteins | sample 596031 | NCBI WGS metagenome assembly LNFM01 (sample SAMN04254537, study PRJNA301005) | activated carbon metagenome | isolation source: dual media filters at the Ann Arbor, Michigan drinking water treatment plant | place: USA: Ann Arbor | reverse complement strand
AAACAATGCAGTTATTCGTATGGGCTTTTGGCCCGGTGGCGATAGAGATGGAAATCCTTTTGTAACAAGCGAAATAACAGTGCAGGTAGCCGATGCATTGCGGGGCAGTATTATTAAATGCTATTATTTAGATGTTAGAAGGTTGCGGAGGCGATTGACATTTGAAGGAGTTGATGTATTACTGCAGGAACTGGAAAGTAAATTATACAACAATCTCTTTATCCCAGGTTATAAAACCAATATTGGAAAAGAGGAGATCTTACAAACTCTGGTGCAAATAAAAGATATCATCATCCATCAGCATAACGGATTATTCCTGCACATGGTAACCAACCTGATCAATAAAATTGAAGTGTTTGGTTTACATTTCGCTTCACTTGATATCCGGCAGGAGAGTAGCGTACATGGTAAAGTGCTGGAGGCAATCAGTATTAACGAACCAACACTGTTGCCCGGTTATTCATTGCTGGATGATATGGGTAAAATGAATTTACTGGCTGCAGTTACCGATGTGGCGAATGCTGAATTATTGTCTGATCCGGTTCATGCAGATACCTTGAACTCAGTTACCGCTGTACAAACTATACAGGAGTATAACGGTGCAGAAGGTTGTAACCACTACATCATCAGCCAATGCAACAGTGCATTGAATGCAATGGAAGTGTACGGTTTGTTTTTATTGGGTGGATGGAAGAAAGAGCAAATGAATATTAATATTGTTCCGTTGTTTGAAACGATAGACGACTTACAGCATGCAGGAGGGGTGATGAGAACGCTGTACACCAACGAAGCCTATAAAGCACATTTGAAACGTATTGGCAACAGGCAAACAATAATGCTTGGATTTTCTGATGGTACGAAAGATGGTGGTTACCTGTTGGCGAACTGGAGTATATATAAAGCAAAAGAAGAGTTGACAAAAATTTCCCGTGAGTATAATGTGGATGTAATGTTCTTTGATGGCCGTGGTGGTCCCCCTTCAAGAGGTGGTGGCAAAACACATAAATTCTATGCATCCATGGGTCGTAATATTTCCAATAAGGAAATACAGTTAACCATACAGGGGCAAACAGTGAGTTCTAATTTTGGAACAATAGATTCAGCCCAATTTAATATTGAACAATTACTGAATGCCGGTATCTCTAATGAATTATTTTCTGGAAAGGATCAGACTTTTACTGCAAAAGAAGAATCACTGCTGGAAGAATTATCAGCCGCCAGTTTTAATTCGTACAAGCAATTAAAGGATCATCCGTATTTAGCAGATTATTTATTGCAGGTAAGTCCGCTACGATTTTATAATGAAACCAATATAGGCAGCCGCCCGGCCAAACGGGGTGCTGCTTCCGGTTTATCATTAAAAGATCTGCGGGCCGTGCCATTTGCAGGTTCGTGGAGCCAGTTAAAACAGAATGTAACGGGTTACTATGGCGTTGGATCTGCATTGAAAGAAATGGAGGCAAAAGGAAAGCTACTGGAATTGCAAAAATTATATCATCAATCGTTGTTTTTTAAAACATTGCTGGATAATTGTGAGATGGCGATGATGAAATCATTTTTTCCATTGACAGCTTTTTTAGCCGAGCACAAGCAGTTTGGTGAATTGTGGAAGATGATACATGATGAATATGAACTAACGAAACAATACTTATTTAAAATTACCGGGCAGGGAGAATTGATGGCAGATTACCCGGTAGAGCAGTTGTCAATACAAATGCGGGAGAGAATAGTGTTGCCATTGGTAACGATTCAGCAATACGCATTAACTAAAATAAGAGAGCTGGATGAGCAACTAGTTCAAGCCCCGGTGAAGGAAACTTATGAGAAGTTAGTGATGAGGTGTTCATTTGGAATTATTAATGCGGGAAGAAATTCGGCGTAGAATATCCCCAAAAAATATTTAATATGTGGCTTTCATTGATTGATAATCCGGAATCGATCCAAAGCATTTTTTTGGATAAACCCCCGTTATTGGATAATGTTTATTGGGAACGCTTAGAAATTATTAACGGGCAGGATATTCTTTGTAGATTAAGCTTTACTATTTCGGAAATGCCTGAGAAGTTTCCCAAAAAGTGGGCTAAAAAAAATGTAAACGCAATTCACATCAATATTAACCTGACAGTCGCCGAGGTTGTTTTTCTAGAATTAAGCAATAGCTATCCGAATGGAGTTTTAACTTTTGAGCCAATGGGACAGCATAAAAAAATTGTTTTTAAAAGAGAAGGGAAAACTGTTTTTGTTATTAATTCGAAATGGATTTCTATTGAATCTGTAATTGGGTATATGAGAGATGATTTTTGAGAAATTATTCGAGATGTTATTGCCAATTTTTCCTTTTTACGAGCTATCCTCAAAACAACTAGCATCTCAAAATCAACTATTTTTGTACCTCAATCATAAAAGATGAGTAAAGTAAAAATCGGCATGGTGCAAATGAGCTGCACTGATAATAAAGAAGAGAATCTTGCCAAAGCAATAGCAGGAATAAAGAAAGCTGCAGCAGGTGGAGCACAGATCGTTTGTCTGCAAGAGTTATTTACTTCTTTGTATTTCTGTGATGTGGAGGACTATGAGAATTTCAAATTGGCAGAACCAATTCCCGGGCCTTCTACAGAAACATTACAAAAAGTAGCTGCTGAATTAAGTGTTGTTATCATCGCATCTTTATTTGAAAAAAGAGCACAAGGTTTATATCATAATACCACAGCTGTTATTGATGTAGATGGAAGTTATCTAGGTAAGTATCGTAAGATGCATATTCCGGACGACCCGGCTTATTATGAAAAATTCTATTTCACCCCCGGTGACCTGGGCTATAAAGTTTGGAAAACAAAATTCGCCACTTTCGGAGTGCTGATCTGTTGGGATCAGTGGTACCCGGAAGCTGCAAGAATTACAGCACTAATGGGAGCGGAGATTTTATTCTATCCAACTGCTATTGGTTGGGCTACTTCTCAAAACGAAGAAACAAATACCGAACAATACGGCGCATGGCAAACGATACAAAGAAGTCATGCTGTAGCCAATGGAGTGCATGTGGTAAGTGTAAACAGGGTAGGACTTGAACAAGATGGTGCCATGAAATTTTGGGGTGGTTCTTTTATTGCTAATCCATTCGGCACTATTTTATACAAAGCCTCTCATGATGACGAAGAAGTAAAAGTGATGGAAATTGATTTAGGAAAAACGGATCAATACAGAACACACTGGCCGTTTATGCGTGACAGAAGAATAGACTCTTATCAACCAATTACTAAACGCTTTATTGACGAAGAGTAGAAAGAAGTCGGGAAGTCTGAAAGACGGAAAGTCCGAAAGAAAGAGTCGCCAGAGATTATATTATCCTTACCCTAAATATCTTTTATGGCTTTTAAGTTTGAAAAGCTGATTGTTTGGCAGAAAGCAGTTGATCTTTCGGATTTTGTTAGTCAGGTTACAAAGCAATTTCCAAAAGACGAAGTTTATATATTGACTCCGCAAATGAAAAGAGCTGCTGATTCTGTTTCCTTAAATATTGCGGAAGGCTCAACAGGTCAATCAAATCCGGAATTTAATCGGTTTCTAGGTATGCTTTGCGTTCGGCTATAGAAGTTGTTGGTTGTATTTTTTTAGCAAAGAGACGAGGATATATTTCTGATATTGATTTTGATAAGATTTATAAGATGTGCGAAGAGATTTTAGTGATGATTAATGCTTTACGTAATTCGTTAAAATAAAAATTTATAAGTTGAGTACGCAAAAACTTTCCGTCTTTCCGTCTTCCGGACTTTCGGACTTTCCTAAAAGCTTAGGTTATTACTTCCCTTCTGAATTTGCTCCGCATATTGCTACTTGGTTAAGCTGGCCGCATAAGGAAGCATCGTGGCCGGGAAAGATTGATACGATTTTTCCTTCTTATTCGAAGTTTATTAAAGAACTAACGAAAGGGGAGCTGGTTCGTATAAATGTGGTTGATGAAGCAATGAAAACATTTGCAATCGTTCATTTGCAAAAGGAGAATGTTGACTTATCTAAAGTTGAATTTTACCTCCACCCAACCAACGATGCCTGGTGCAGAGATCATGGTCCTGCATTTTTAATAAATCCGAATGCAGAGCAAAAGAAAGTAATTGTTGACTGGGGTTATAATGCATGGGGTGGAAAATATCCGCCGTTTGATCTGGATGATGTGGTGCCAACATTGATCGGAAAACATTTTAATATTCCTGTTTTTAATCCGGGTATTGTTATGGAAGGAGGTTCGGTGGAGTTCAATGGCAAAGGAACGGTGATGACATCAACAGCTTGTTTGCTGAATGAAAACCGTAACCCACACTTGAACCAGCAGCAGATCGAAGAATATCTTTGTAACTACTATGGAATGGAACAGGTGCTTTGGGTGGATGAAGGAATTGTAGGTGATGATACCGATGGGCATATTGATGATACGGTTCGTTTTGTAAATGAGGATACTGTTATTACTGTGATTGAAGAAAATAAGAACGATGAGAATTATACATTGCTGCAACATAATTTGAAACAGCTAAAGGCAATGCGTTTGCTTAGCGGCAAGCAATTAAATATTGTAGAGTTACCGATGCCACCTGAATTAGTATTTGAAGATATGCGATTGCCATGTTCGTATGCTAATTTCTACATCGCTAATAAATCAGTAATTGTTCCAACTTTCCGTTCGGATATAGACGATAAGGCGTTACAGATAATACAAGATTGTTTTCCGGAAAGAGAAGTGGTGGGGATTGATTCAACGGATATTATCTGGGGATTGGGAAGTTTTCATTGTTTGAGCCAGCAGGAACCTCTAGTGTAAATCGATTACATTACTCGGAAACTTTCCTGTCGGCAGACAGGGACGTAAAGTAGCAAAGAATACATAAAAAGTTTTTCAAAATAATACAAAGCCCTCCGTAGAAACGGAGGGCTTTTAACGATTGCTTGCCACATAAAATTTTTAAACCATTAGAACGAATAGATAGCGGCGAAAACGAAACTGGCAGCCGATTTAGTTAAGTCGCCATCTTTATTGGTAAATAATACTTTCTTGTTTGCATTGTCAAGCCGGAACTCCGGAATAAAAATAAAACCACCGGTTTTGAAATTGGCAGAAAGGGTAGTGGCAAATATGCTTCCGCCTTCTGCTGCACTGCTAAATGCTTTGAATTGATTTTTGTCGCTGAATAATTCGCCACGTAGTGTTAAACCAAACCAGGATTGCGGATCGAAGTTTAAATACAAGGCAGAACCCCACCATGATTTACTTTCTATATTTTTTGTACCATCCCATAATTGAGTGGAGTTGACTGTGCCATTAAACCCTACATTGAATTTATCACTCACCTTAGCGGTTACTACTGCATCAAACTGGTTCGTTTTTGAGGTGTCTGGATTTTGTCCGCCAACATTGGCTGCAAAACTATATTGAGCCAGCAAGGATTTTTTATTGATAAGACCTTCTGGTGGAATGCGGAAATCGGTAGGGTTGGCAACTCCAATCATAAACCCTGATTTGCCTTTCGTAAATTCTGCTTTGAAACCGGTATGGGAGAATGGTCCGTTGGTGAACATGTAACTCATGGTGTAGTTTCTGTTCAATTGCGGATCCAGCAATTCATATCCTACATGAGTGCCCCATGTTCCCATAGTGAATTTTACCCAATCGGCAGGCGCATACGACACATAGGCTTGTTTGATGGCTTGTGTAATTCCATCATCGGTATAAGAAAAATCTCTTGCTCTTGGGCCAAATCCCAGATCGGCAACAGCAGTAACTTTTTTGCCTTTATGTTCAAATTTGATACTGGCCATTCCCAAAGCAAAGGAGTTGTGCAGTGGAGTGAAGCTGGTATAACTATTGGTTTTTACATCCGATAGATCATTTCTGTAGTAGGCATCTACCGAACCGGTTATTGATAAAGTAGGTTCTTTTTTATCATCTTCTGCCGGGGCGGCAGTTGCGGTTGTATCGATACGAACAGATGCTGTTTGAGCCATTGCGAAAGTATAGGACAGCAGACTCAGGGCTGCCTTAGATGTTAAGAAAAGGGCACAGCAGGAATAAGCTTTTGCGAGAAGTTTATTCCATTTTATGCAGTGCCTTTTTCGATTTTATTTACTGATAGTGATTATCACGGATTATTGGATTTTATGGATTTCACGGATTTGTAGTGAAACTTGTAATATGCTGAGTAGAGAACAGGACGATGAAGAGTGCGACCTGCCTGCCGGCAGGCAGGCGCAACAAAGATGATAGTAGCATTGTCGATGGTATAATAAATATTTTCTTCATTTTGCCTATCTCATTTCATTATAATTGTTCAACTGGTTTTTCTTCAATAGTGCCATTGTTGTGTACAAGCAACGTTCCCTGCAGGTATTTTTCATTGTGCTGCGAAGCGTCCAATCCTTCTTCTTCTTCACTTTCACTAACTCTCATTGGAACTACCAGGTTGATGAATTTGAATATACCGTAAGAAACGGCGAAGCTGTACACCACAACAATTGCCATTGCTTTTAACTGGATAAAGAAGAATTGCGGATTGCCATAGAACAAACCTTGTGGTCCGCCACTGATACCATGTACTGCTGTGCTGGCGAATACACCAGTAAGCAACATACCTACCATGCCGCCGATACCATGACAAGGAAATACATCCAGTGTATCATCGAGTTTAGATTTTTGTTTTATACTTACCGCAATATTAGAAACGATAGCACCAACCAAACCGATGATAATACTTTGCGGAATGCCAACAAAACCTGCACCGGGAGTTATAGCCACTAATCCAACTACTGCACCAATGCAAAAGCCTAGTACCGATGGTTTTTTACCTTTGATAACATCGAAGAACATCCATGCAAGACCAGCAGAGGCAGCCGCAGTAGTAGTAGTTCCAAATGCATTTACGGCAAGAGGTGTAGCACCAACAGCAGAGCCAGCATTAAAACCAAACCATCCGAACCAAAGTAAACCAGTACCGATCAATACATACGGAACGTTAGCTGGGGGAATTTCTTTTTTAGCTTCATGTGATTTTCGTTGTTTCAATACCATGGCACCGGCTAATGCGGCACAACCAGCAGTGATATGTACTACTGTGCCACCGGCAAAATCCCAGGCACCCATTTTAGCAATGAATCCTTCGGGGTGCCAGCTCCAGTGTGCAACTGGTGCATACACCAGCAAGGCGAAGAGTACGATGAACAAAACGTATGATGTAAAACGAATACGTTCTGCAACTGCACCTACAACAAGACCGGGTGTAATGATGGCGAACATTAATTGAAACAGGGAGAATAGCGAAAGTGGAATAGTGGTAGCAGCAGGCCATGCGGCACCAGATTTTACACCATCGTAAAAAGCATAGGTGGTAGGATTACCAATTATGCCGTTTATAGATTCTCCAAAAGCAAGACTGAATCCACAAACCACCCAAAGTACACCAACAACACCTGCAGCAACTACGCTTTTGATCATTGTTGAAATAACATTTTTGCGATTAACCATGCCTCCGTAGAAAAAGGCGAGACCAGGAGTCATTAAAAATACCAGGGCGGTAGAAACAAGGACCCAGGCAATGTCTGACGAGCTGTATTGGGGAGCATCTGCTCCGGGAACATAATCAGCCTCAGGTTTTACGAACATGGCGATAAGAGCAACCGCAACCAACAGGACGAATGGCAAGATCTGTTTTGCTTTTCTTTTACTCATGAGCTAAATTTTAGTTGAATTAAAAAAAATAATAATCTGAGCGAATACAATCAAATCTATATAAATTGGTGCATAACACTTGTTAGTTTTTAATATTATGTTACTAAATAGTGAAAAAATATTAAATAGGGGCAATTTCATTGAAATATTTCATATTGTTATTTTATTTAATGTAAATCGAAACGAAATGAAACTGATTTTATCCTGATATTCTTATCATTGCCTGTTAATGGATCAAACATTTTTCATGCTGACGATTTTTTTTAAAGCGATAGATAAGGTGGTGTTTTTAAATGAGGAAGAAAAAGCCACATTGACTACTTTATTTCAAATTGTAAATGTTGATAAGGGTAGTTTTTTATTGAAGGAAGGAGAGATATGCAAGTACGAATTTTTTATTTTAAACGGACTTGCCCGTACATTTTATATTAATGAACAGGGAGAAGAGCATACATCGATGTTTGCTTTTAGTGGATGGTGGACGGGTGATTTAATTAGTTTTCAAAAGCGAAGTCCATCAAAAAATTATATACAAACACTGGAGCAATCAACTGTTTTAAGAATTACGCATAGTGCCCAGGCAGATATTTTCAAACTTGTTCCGAAACTTGAAAAGTATTTTAGAATTTTATTTCAAAACAGGGTAGTAGCTTTAGAAGAAGCATTGGAAGTAAGGCAGTCTCAAACAGCCGCAGAAGTGTATCATGCGTTTACAAAAAAACATGCTGCTTACATGAATCAAATTCCACTGAAACACCTTGCATCTTATCTTAACATTACCCCGGGATATTTAAGCCGTATCAGAAGTCAAAAAAAATATTAGGAATTGTACTAGTACAATTGCTGGCAGGCCGGCATTAAATAATTTTACCGTAATTGAGTTATATGGTACAAATATTAAAACCCTTTCATATCGCTATTCTTAGAATAATAGTTGCTATTATTCTGCTAACTCATTCGCTCCCATCTATTGTTACTGGTGATGTAAACCTATTTGGCAAATTATATCTTAATGAAGTTGGCTTTGCGCCTTTTGGAGTTGCACTTGCCTGGACCATTAAGCTTTCGCATATTGTAGCAGCAGTATGTTTAATTTTAAATCGATGGATACTTCTTCCCTGTCTTGTTACCATAGCTGTCCTTTTAACGGGAATATTTTTGGTTCATTTAAAAGATGGATGGTTTGTAGTTGGTGGGGGTAGAAATGGGATTGAATATAATGTGTTGTTGATTGCGGTAATATGTAGTATTTTACTATATAACTATCATAGTAAAAAGAAGAATGCAGTGTAATGTTTTGTATATATACTTTCGATTGTAATATTCAGCGTCTAAGAAATGAAAGCAATTATACATACCAGATACGGTCCCCCCGAAGTAGCAAAACTATCAGAAGTTGCTAAACCTGTACCTAAGGATGATGAAGTGCTTATTAAAGTGTATGCAACAACTGTAAACCGGACGGACTGTGGCTTCCGTAGTGCCGAATATTTTATTTCAAGGTTTTGGAGTGGATTATTTAGGCCAAAGTATAAAACCTTAGGTTGTGAGTTTGCCGGAGAAATTGAGGCTGTAGGAAAAAATGTAACTACATTTAAAAAGGGAGATAGAGTTTTTGGCTATAATGATCAAAAATTTGGTGGACATGCAGAGTTTTTAACTATTAAGGAGAATGATACAATTGCATTAATTCCTCCTAATTTAAACTATACAGAAGCTGCGCCAATAACTGAAGGTGCTCATTATGCATTAGGTAATATACGGGCAGCAAAAGTAAAGCAGGGAAATACCGTGTTAGTATATGGTGCAACAGGTGCTATCGGATCTGCAGCGGTTCAACTACTAAAACATTTTGGAGCAAAGGTTGTTGCGGTATGCAATACCAAAAATGTATCGCTTGTCAAAAGTTTAGGAGCTGATATTGTAATTGATTATGAAACAAGCAATTTTACTGAGACCCATGTAAAATTTCAATTCATTTTTGATGCCGTAGGAAAAAGTTCGTTTCAACAATGCAAACCCTTGTTGAATAAAGGGGGCATTTATATCTCAACGGAATTAGGAAAATATGCTGCCAATGTTTTCTATGCGTTGTTTACACCTCTATTTAGTGACAAGAAAGTGTTGTTTCCCATTCCAACATTTAAAAAAGAGGATATCGAGTTTTTGAAAGTATTAGTTGAGCAAGGTGAGTATGCTCCACTGATTGACAGAGCCTACAAGCTGGAAGAAATAGTGGAAGCCTATAAGTATGTAGAGACAGGACAAAAAATTGGGAATGTAGTAGTTACGGTACGATAGGAATGTTAGAAGTAGAAAAATAATTGTCATCTCTCCAATTCTAAGACAGACTTTTCCTTTGCTTCCAGTAATGAAGAAACACCATTGCTTAAAAATTCATCCACACTCCTGGCACATTCCCGCCCTTCGCTAATGGCCCACACCACCAAACTTTGTCCGCGGCGCATATCTCCCGCCGTAAATATTTTTGAAATGTTGGTCCGATAGTCTTTTTCTGATGCTTTTACATTTCCCCTTTCATCCAGGCCTATGCCCAGGTCATTAATAAAACCAATATGCTGCGGATGTACAAAGCCCATAGCTAATAAAGCTAACTCACAAGGAATTTCTCGTTCGCTTCCGGCTACTTCAATAAACTGTGCAGGGCGGCCATCTAGAATTTTCCATTCCAGGTCAACGATCTTTAATGCTTTCAACTTTCCGTTTTCATCACCAATAAATTCTTTCGTTGCAACTGCCCATTGTCTTGTTGCACCTTCTTCATGTGACGAAGTTGTTTTAAGCAACATCGGGTAGGATGGCCAGGGCATAAAATCATTTCTTTCCTGGGGAGGCTTTGGCAATAATTCAAATTGTGTAACTGATAGGGCACCATGCCGGTTAGAAGTACCTACGCAATCACTACCTGTATCGCCACCGCCAATGACCACTACGTTTTTGCCGGTAGCTGTTACTTCTTCCTGTAAAATATTACTTTCTATTGCTGCATTGGAAAGAAAATCTTTTCCCGCCACTCTTTTATTGTTTTGTTTTAAGAAGTCCATGGCGAAATGGACACCGTTCAATTCTCTACCTGGCACAAATAAATTTCTTGGTGTAGTGCTGCCACCTGCTAATACAATTGCATTGAATTCCCGCAACACATCATTGATGCTAATATTAACTCCCACATTGGCAAGGCATCTGAATACAATTCCTTCCTCTTCCATCAATTTAATTCTTCTATCTACCACCCATTTATCTAATTTAAAATCTGGAATACCATAGCGCAACAAACCGCCTGGTGCATCGTCTCTTTCAAAAACTGTTACACTATGACCTGCATAATTTAATTGTGCTGCTGCAGCTAGACCCGCCGGGCCAGAACCTATAACCGCAACTTTTTTTCCCGAACGAAGATTAGGTCTCCTTGGTTTTACAAAACCTTTATCGAAAGCGATCTCTATAATATGTTTTTCTATTTCTTCAATAGCAATTGCAGGTTGATTGATTCCAAGCACACAAGCGGTTTCGCAAGGTGCAGGACAAATCCGACCAGTAAACTCCGGAAAATTATTAGTCGAAGTCAAAATTTCGTAGGCTTCTTTCCAATCTTGCTTATATACGGCATCATTGAACTCAGGTATCACATTTCCTAACGGGCAACCATGATGACAAAACGGAACACCACAATCCATGCAACGGGCTGCCTGCTGATTCAACGTAGCTTCTGTATATCGTTCTACAAATTCATTATAATGCTTCAACCGTTCTTCTACGGATTGCCTACCCGGAAGTTCTCTTGCAAATTCTTTAAAGCCTGTTGGTTTACCCATCTCTACAGTTTATAGTTTGTTGTTTTTAGTTTGTAGTTAGCGAAATCATCGGGTGTCTTTCGGACTTTCCGTCTTCCCGACTTTCTGACTTTTATGCAGTAATGCCTTCTTATAATCCTTCGGGAACACTTTTATAAAATGCTGTAACTGATTATCCAGGTCATCCACAATAAACTTAGCAACTGTACTGCCAGTATATTCATAATGCTTTTGCAGCATCGTAAATAATTCATTCTTATCATCCAAATTACATTCATCCAGATCGACCATTTCCTTATTACAGTTGTCAGCAAATTTTCGATTTACATCATATACATAAGCTATACCACCACTCATGCCGGCTGCGAAATTTCTTCCAGTATCGCCGAGAATGATTACTTGTCCACCCGTCATGTACTCGCAACCATGGTCGCCAACTGATTCAACTACTACATTGGCCCCGGAGTTTCGTACACCAAATCGTTCGCCAGCTTTACCTCTTATATATGCTTCTCCCGACGTGGCACCATAAAACGCTACATTACCAATAATGCTATTCTCTTCCGGATTGTATGTAGCAGTTTTTGCCGGGTAGATAATCAGTTTAGCACCACTTAATCCTTTGCCGAAATAATCATTGGCATCCCCTTCTAATTCTAATGTTATTCCTTTTGTATTGAAGGCACCAAAACTTTGTCCCGCTGTTCCGGTAAAGTTGAAATGAATACTGTTATCCGGTAAGCCAGCTGCCTTATATTTTTTTGTTATTTCATTGGAGAGAATAGTGCCAATGGTTCGATCAGTATTCTTTACTTCAAAACTTGCTTGAATGGGTTGCCCATTTTCAATTGCTGGTATTGCAGCTTCTAATAATTTCCAATCGAGGCTTATGTCTAAACCATGGTCTTGTACCTCGCTGCAATAAATAGTATTGTAAACAGAATTTGGTTCTTTATAGAGCACAGCAGATAGATCGAGGTTTTTATATTTCCAATGTTGAATTCCTTCTCTTATTTCCAGGCTATCAACTTGGCCAATCATTTCATTCACGGTTCTGAAACCTAACTCTGCCATTATCTCTCTTAACTCTTGTGTGATCATTTTAAAAAAATTCACAACATTTTCAGGGTCGCCTTTAAAACGATTTCGTAGTTCAGGATCTTGTGTGGCTACACCAACCGGGCAGGTATTCATATGACACTTACGCATCATTATGCAACCTTCTACTACCAATGCAGCGGTAGCAATGCCCCATTCTTCTGCACCCAATAATGCAGCAACAGCAATATCTCTTCCTGTTTTTAATTGTCCATCTGCTTGTACTACAACACGACTTCTTAATTTATTTTTTACCAAAGTTTGTTGTGTTTCAGCTAATCCTAATTCCCATGGAAGGCCAGCATGTTTAATTGAACTAACGGGTGATGCACCTGTACCACCATCATGTCCTGCGATCAATACCACATCTGCTTTTGCTTTGGTTACACCGGCTGCAATTGTTCCTACACCAGCTTTGCTTACCAGCTTCACACTTATTCTTGCTTTGCGATTGGCATTTTTCAGATCATAAATTAATTGTGCCAAATCTTCAATGGAATAAATATCATGATGCGGTGGGGGTGAGATCAATCCAACCCCTGGAGTAGCATGACGAACTTTCCCTATCCAGTCGTCTACTTTATGTCCGGGTAATTGTCCACCTTCTCCCGGCTTGGCACCTTGTGCCATTTTTATTTGCAGTTCATCTGCTTCGGTTAGATATAAACTTGTTACACCAAATCTTGCTGATGCTACTTGTTTGATGGCACTACGCATAGAATCTCCATTCGGCAACATCTCATATCTTCTTTCATCTTCTCCACCTTCTCCGGTATTTGATTTTCCACCGAGACGATTCATTGCAATAGCCAATGTAGTATGTGCTTCCCATGAAATGGAACCAAAACTCATGGCACCCGTAGCAAAACGTTTATATATATTCTCTGCTGCTTCTACTTCATCTATACTTATTGAAGGACGATTCTTTTTAAATTGAAACAGGCTGCGTATGGTACAAGCTTTTTCTCCCTGATCATTTACCAGCTTTGAATATTTTTTGAAGGTGGCAAAGTCGTTCATCTTTGTTGCATGCTGCAACAAGTGTATAGTTTGCGGATTGAATAAATGAAATTCACCTTTTCGTTTCCATTGATAAATACCACCAACTGGTAACCGGTCGACCGGAATATCTTTTTTGCTGAAGGAAAAGAAATGTTTAGCTAAGGTTTCTTTAGCAATTTCATCCAATCCCATTCCTTCAATTCTGGAAGTAGCACCGGTGAAATATTTATTGACTACTTCTTTGTTTAAGCCGAGTATTTCAAATATCTGTGCTCCCTGGTAAGATTGCAAGGTAGAGATACCCATTTTAGAAAACACTTTTAGTAAACCATCATTCACCGCCTTGATATAGTTTTTCTTTAACTCATCTTCAGGTAAGGAAGTTTGCAGCTTCCCTGTTTCTTTCAGATCTCTAATTGAAGAAAGTGCTAAGTAGGGATTGATAGCTGTTGCACCAAAACCGATCAGGCAGGCAAAGTGATGTACTTCCCATACATCGCCAGCTTCAACGATGATTCCAACATTACCCCGCATTCCTTTGCGGATAAGATGGTGATGAATGGCGGATGTTGCAAGAAGAGATGGGATAGGAGCATGGTTGGAATCGATAGCTCTGTCTTGTAAGATCAATACTTTAAAACCATCTTCTACTGCATCTACTGCATAACCACATACTCTTTCCAATCCTTTTTTCAATGAACCGGGTTTTCCATCTGCTTTAAAATAGCATTGAATGGTTTTTGATTGAAATAATCCAGTATCAATACTTCTGATTTTTTCCAGTTCATAATTACCAAGCACAGGATGTTTTAGTGCAACACTGTGACAGGTGAGCGGTTCTTCCAATAAAAGATTTCCATTATTACCAGCAAAGGTTGCCAGCGACATTACCAATCTTTCACGGATCGGATCAATCGGTGGATTAGTTACCTGTGCAAAAAGTTGTTTGAAATAACTGCTTAGATGTTGGGGCTGGTCGCTCAGTATTGCCAATGGGACATCCGTTCCCATAGAGCCGATCGGTTCTTTACCTTCAAGTGCCATCGGAGCAATTATATTGTCGAGATCTTCTGTAGAAAAACCAAATGCTTTTTGGTATTTAAAAACCTGGTCATGCTCCAGGTGAGTGAACATTACTCTTGGCTCTGGTAATTCTTCCAGTCGTATTTTATATTTATTCAACCATTCGCCATAAGGTTTCTGCGAACAGATCTCTTTTTTTAAATCATCATCGCTGATGATTTTCCCTTTTTCCATATCCACCACAAACATTTTTCCCGGTTGCAATCTACCTTTTTCCAATATCATTGCAGGATCCACCGGAAGTACACCGGTCTCTGAGGCCATGATAACCCGATCATCTTTTGTAACACAATATCTTGAAGGACGAAGTCCGTTCCTATCTAACGTAGCACCGATAATTTTTCCATCAGTAAATGAAATGGAAGCAGGACCATCCCATGGCTCCATGAATGAAGAGTGAAATTCATAGAATGCTTTTTTTACGGGATCCATTTCTTCATGTCCATCCCAGGCTTCTGGTATCAGCATCATCATTACATGTGGTAATGAACGACCTGTTAAGGTAAGCAACTCGATCATATTATCGAGACAAGCAGAATCGCTTTGTCCTTCCGTTACTATTGGCAGTAACATTTCCATTTCTTCTTTGCTGAAGTATGGAGTAGTAAAACCTTTTTCACTTGTCTTCAACCAATTCAAATTCCCCTGCAATGTATTGATCTCACCATTGTGTGCAATGTAGCGGAATGGTTGTGCCAGTTTCCAGGAGGGAAATGTATTTGTAGCAAATCTTGAATGCACTAAGCCAAAAGCACTAACCAATCTTTTATTACTTAGATCAGGAAAGTATTGACGAACCTGTCCGCTTGTTAATTGACCTTTGTAAACAATTGTTTTGTACGAGAGAGAAGCAATATAAAATCCGATCTCATCTTTTCTTACCGTGCTATTAATAAGATGCGTAGAGTAATTGCGAAGGATGAATAATTTTCTTTCAAAATCATCCGGGTTTGAAATATGATCGGGGCAAGCAACAAATACCTGTTCCATTTCAGGTTCTACACTTAATGCAGTCGGGCCAATATCATGTGTATTAACAGGAACTTTCCTGTAAGTAAGAATTTCAAGTCCTATTTTTTCGGCGGTGCGATTAAATATTTCACGGCATTCTTCCCGTAAACGGATTTCTTTTGGAAAGAAAACCATCCCTACCGCATATTTACTAAAAGATGGTAGATGGACACCAAGTTTCAAACATTCGTCAAAGAAAAATTCATGCGGGGTTTGAATCATAATGCCGGCGCCATCACCCGTATTGTTTTCACAACCACATGCGCCTCGGTGTTCCATGTTTTCCAACACAGTCAATGCATCAGCTATATGTTGATGTGATTTATGCCCTTTGATATTGGCTACAAAACCAATACCGCATGCATCATGCTCAAAAGATGGATCATATAATCCCTGGTTACCTGCCATGTGGTGCAATGTTAAAATGAAGAATACAGTCCTTAACTAAGTTCTATGGCAAGCAATACATCTGAAAATACAAAATAGTCTTCAGCAGGAGAAAGGATTATAGATGTAATTATCCACAAATATGGTGGACTAATCAACTTAGATTAAATACCCGAACAACTGATCGTTTTTATTTATTTCGGAGAAACCGATATTGGAGTCTTCCATTTTTTTCAATAGCAAATCATAGTCGGATCGACACTGCAATTCTACACCTACTAATGCAGGTCCGTTTTCTTTGTTTGTCTTTTGCATGTACTCAAATCGGGTAATATCATCTGTTGGGCCCAGTACATTATTTACAAATTCTTTCAATGCACCGGGACGTTGTGCAAAGCTTATCAAAAAATAATGTTTCAATCCTTCGTATTGCAGGCTTCGTTCTTTTATTTCCTGCATACGATCAATATCATTGTTGCTGCCGCTTACCATGCAAACAACATTTTTTCCTTTTATCATAGCTGCATAATCATCTAATGCTGCTATCGACATTGCACCGGCGGGTTCTACAACAATAGCATCTTCATTATATAATTTTAGAATAGTTGAACAAACTTTTCCTTCGGGTACTAAATGCATATCATCTAATACATCTTTGCAAATGGAGAAAGTAAGGTCTCCCACTCTTTTCACAGCAGCGCCATCTACAAATCGTTCTATACTTTTTAATGTAACAGGATGTCCTGCTTTCAATGCCTCCGTCATGGAAGGAGCACCTTCAGGTTCTATTCCAACAATTTTTGTTTTAGGAGAATAGGTTTTAAAGTAAGTGCCAACGCCAGCACTTAATCCACCCCCACCAACCGGGACGAATAGAAAATCAACATCGGGCTGGTCTTCTAAAATTTCAACAGCAACAGTTCCCTGACCTTCAATAATTCGATAGTCATCGAAAGGAGGAATGAATGTCATGTTGTTTTCTTCGGTAAATTGTTTAGCGGCATTTGCACAATCATCAAATGTGTCGCCAACCAATTTTACGTCGATGAAATGTTCACCAAACATTCTTGTCTGGTTTACTTTTTGGCGGGGAGTTATGATTGGCATAAACACTACACCTTTTACATTCAGTTTTTTACAACTGTACGCAAAACCTTGTGCATGATTACCAGCACTGGCACATACCACTCCATTTTGCAATTGCTCAGGGTGCAGGGAGCTCATCATATTATAAGCTCCCCGCAATTTATAGGAGCGAACAATCTGCAGATCTTCTCTTTTTAAAAAAATATTACACTGGTATTTTTTTGAAAGATTATGATTAAAAGTAAGTGGTGTTCTGTTCACTACTTTCTTTAATCGCAGATATGCAGCCGCAAAATCCAATTGTATCGTATTGTTAGTTATTAACATTATACAATGAATTGTTTTTCTACCGCTTCTGTTTTATGTACCAATTTGGTAAGTACTTCTTTAGTTGAAGGAGTTGATGTAGCAGTAGCACTTGCTTTCGGTTGATTCTCCGGACGCAGACTTCTCACTGTTTTGCCTGACTGCCATAATTCACTTTCACGCAATTCCTTTAATTCCTCTTCTAATTTTTCCCTGTAATCAGCTTTGCTGTTGCTATCAATAGAACGCTGTGATTCTTTTCCAGCAGCAACACTTTCATAGAGTTCGGTAAAAACGGGCTTTGTAG
>LNFM01013036.1_pt1 | contig 17808 bp, 11 predicted proteins | sample 596031 | NCBI WGS metagenome assembly LNFM01 (sample SAMN04254537, study PRJNA301005) | activated carbon metagenome | isolation source: dual media filters at the Ann Arbor, Michigan drinking water treatment plant | place: USA: Ann Arbor | reverse complement strand
GGCCGCCGGGCGCTCGGGCACGGCACGAGTGCCCCCGGCGGCGGAGGGGAGCGCGCCCGACGAGACGAGCAGCGCGGCGGAGGCCACGATCGCGGCGCCCACGGCGCCGATGCCGCCGACGAACGACGCGCCGCCCAGGCCGCCCGCTCCGGCGGCGCCGGCGCCCCCCGTGACGAGGGCCGCCGCGCCGCGCTCGGCGAGGAGGCCCGGCAGCGCGGGGAACAGCGCGGCGAGCTGACGGGGGCGACGGGCGATGCCCGCGCGGAACGCGCGGCAGTCCTCGCAGCCGCGCAGGTGCGACGAGACGGCGCGGGCGCGCAGGACGCGGCCGTCGCCGTCGGAGATGCGGCGGCGGACGTCGCCGCACGCCAGGGAGCGGCCGGCGCTGTACTCGCCGAGGGAGACCCGGGCCTCGTGGATGAGCTGCTTGGCGGCCTCGGGGGTGGCGCCGAGCGTCTCCGCGATCTGCCGGTGGGACAGGCCGCTCAGCTCCCGGAGCACCAGGGCCGAGCGCTGCGGCGTCGGCAGGGCGAGCAGGTCGGTGCGGAGCTGGGCGAGCTCCTCCCGGGTCTCGGCGCGCTCCGCCGGCCCGTCGGAGGCGACGGTGGCCTCCCCGCCGCTGAGGGCGTCGTGCGGACGCCGGGTGCCGACCACCCGCACGCACTCGTTGTGCGCGATCCGGAACAGCCAGGGGCGCAGGTTGACCGCCTCGTCGCCGCGCCCGAGGGCGCGGTACGCGCGGATCATCGTCTGCTGGAAGGCGTCCTCGGCGTCCTGCTCGTGCCGGAGGATGGCGCGGCAGTAGCGGGAGAGCGGATCCCGGTACCGGCCGAAGAGGACCTCGAAGGCCCGGTCGTCACCACGGGCCACACGTCGCGCGAGCTGGCCGTCGCCCTCGGCCGCGAGGCCGGGTGGGCGCAGGGCGCGCGGTGGCCGCATCGTGATCACGGGCACACCCTCCGCGATGCGGGCGTGTCGCTCAACCCTCGGAGGTGGTGTGCGTCGTGCACGCTCGCCTTCCGGGTCGCGGGGTCGGATCGTGAGGACATGCGGAAACTGCCACGGCCGTCCCTCTACCTGCCCCCGTGCATGTCGTGCGGAAACATCAGCCCCCGCCCGGCCCGCCCTCGGCGAGGAACGCCAGCAGGGCGTCGCGCGTCTCCCGCGGCGCCTCCTCGGGCAGGAAGTGCCCGCCGGGGACCGGGTGGCCGCGCACGTCGTCGGCGACGGCCTCCCATGCGGAGCGCACGTCGTACAGGCGGTGCATCGCGCCGTCCTCGCCCCACAGGACGAGCAGCGGGCAGGTCACCCGCGCGCCGGCGTCGGCGCGGTCGTGCTCCAGGTCGATCGTCGCCGCCGCGCGATAGTCCTCGCACGACCCGTGGATCGCCGCCGGGTCCCGGAACCGGCGGACGTACTCGGCGATCGCCCCCTCGGCGAGGGGCTCCGCCCGGCCCGACCAGCGGCGCACCGTCTCGCGCAGGAACCACTCGGGGTCGTGGCCGATCATCGTCTCGGGCAGGCCGTCGGGCTGGATGAGGAAGAACCAGTGGTAGTAGGCGGTGGCGAAGGCCTGGTCGGTGCCCTCGAACAGCGTCCGGGTGGGGACGATGTCGAGCACCGCCGCCCGCTCCACGACGTCCGGGTGGTCGAGCGCCATGCGGTGGGCGACGCGGCCGCCGCGGTCATGTCCCGCCACCGCGAACCGGTCGTGGCCGAGCTGCGCCATCGCGGCGACCAGGTCGGCGGCCATCGCGCGCTTGGCGTAGGCGGCGTGCCCGGGCCCGCCCGGGGGCTTCGAGCTCTCCCCGTACCCCCGGAGGTCGGCGGCGACGACCCGGTGCCGGCGCGCCAGGTCGGGGGCGATGCGGTGCCAGCAGGCACGGGTCTGGGGGTACCCGTGGAGCAGCAGCAGCGGGGGTCCCTCGCCCGCCGTCGCGAGGGCCACGGTCATGTCCCCCACCTCGATCCGGTGGGACGTGAATCCGTCGAGCATCGCCGGATCCTGCCAGCCCGCGGCCGCCGCGTCTCGCCCGGGGGCGCCCGTCGGCCTACCATCCCCCCGTGGCCGGACCGTCGGCATACGTGGCGTCGCCGCCCCGGCTGGTCGGCCGGGCCGCGCCCCTGGGCAGGATCCTCGAGCTCGCGGCCACCCGGCCGGGGGTCGTCGTCGTCGCCGGCGCACCCGGGGCCGGTGCCTCGCGCCTGGCCGACGAGGCCGCCTCCCGGCTCGCCCTCGACGGCGCCGCCGTGGTGGTCGCCGACGACGGGGGCCCGGGTCTCGCGGCCCTCCAGTCCGCGCTGACCGCCGCCGGGCACACCGCCGACCCCACCGGCGCCGCGCGGCTGCGGCCGATCGTCGCCCTGCTCGGCGACCGGGCCGGCGAGCCCGGCCTCGTCCCCACCCTCGTGCGGCGGCTCGGCGGGTCGCGCGCCCTGGTGCTGATGACCGCGCGGAGCGCGGCGCCGGGGGCCCCGACGGTGGTGCTCGGCCCCCTCGACGAGGCCGACGCCGCCGAGCTGGCCCGCGTCGTCGCCCCCGGGCTCGACGCGGCGGGCGCCGCCGCGGTGGCCGTCCCGCTCGCCCACGCGGCGCGGCGCTGGCCCGGCGGGGATGTCCCCCTGCCGCTGCCGCCGGCCCTCGGTACCGACGTGCGTCGCGCGCTGGCCCGCCTCGACCCGTGGACCCGCGACCTCGCCGGCTGGGTGGCCGTCGCCGACGAGCCCGTCACGCCCCAGGGGCTCGCCCGCGTCTGCCGCCAGGACCCCGGCCGCATCGAGCGCGGCCTCGACGCCCTCGTGTCCGCGGGCCTGCTGGAGGAGATCCCGGGACCCCCGCGGATCCGCTGGACCCACCGCGAGCGCATCGCGCGGGCCGTGGTGGCCGACGCCCTCGGCGGCACGGAGCGCCGGCGCCGCCACGCCGCCGCGCTCGTCGCCGGCCGCGCCGTCGGCGACCCCCCCGACGTGCTCCTGCGCCACGCGCTCGGCGCAGCCGACCCCGAGGCCGTCGTGGCGTACGGCATCCGCGCCGCCCGGTCGGCGCGCGCCGCGGGCGACCCGGAGGCGGCGCTGCGCGACGCGGAGCGGGCGCTCGACTGGTGGCCCGTGGAAGCGGGGGCGTCGAAGCGCCTCGCCGCCCTCCACGAGCGTGGCATGGCGCTGCTCGACCTGTCCTCCTGGCACGAGGCCATCGAGAGCCTGGAGGAGGCCGCGCGGGGACGGCGCGACCTCGGCGAGCGCGACGCCGCGCTGTCGAGCGCGTCGGCGGCGTCGACCGCGCGATGGGCGCTCGGCCAGCACGACGCGGCCCTGCGGGCCCTGCAGGACCACCTCGCCCGCGGCCGGGCGCCGGGGGAGCCCGCGTCGGCGGAGCGCGGCGAGGCGCTGACGCAGGCCGCGGGCATGGCCGTCATGACGTCCCGCTTCGGCGAGGCGATGGGCCTCGCCGGAGAGGCGCGCGCCGAGGCCAGCGCCGCCGGAGCCGTGGAGGTCTCGACGCGCGCCCTGATCTTCATGGGCATGGCGGAGAGCGGGCGGGGCGGCCCCGGCGGGCTGCTGCACCTGGCCCGCGCCCGCCGGGAGGGCGAGCGCGCCGAGGGCGCCGCGATGCGCAACGAGACGCTCGCGATGATCTACGAGAGCCACGTCCTGCTGGCCGTGGGACGCCCCGACGACGCCGCCGCCTGCGCCCGCGCCGGGGCCGTCCGGGCACACGAGCTGGGGCTGGTCGACCACGAGCTCGTGCTGGGCGGCAACCTCGGCGAGGCCCTGTCGGCGGCGGGCGAGCTCGCCGAGGCGCGCACCGAGCTGGAGCGGGCCGCCGCGGGGTGGAGCGCGCTCGGCCGCGACTCCCACTCCCCCGCCGACCCCGGCATCGCCTGGCTGCTGTTCGCCGAGGGGCGCATCGACGAGGCGCTCGCCCACTACCGGGACCTCGCGCCCGACACCGGCGGCGAGGCCCCGTTGTTCGAGCAGATCGCGCCGCTCGCCGCGGGGCACGCCCTGTCGGCCGCGGCCGCCGGCGAGGAGGCCGAGGCCGCCTCCGTCGCCGCGACCGCGATCGCCACCTGGGACGGCACCGACGACCGCCTCACCTCGGTGATGCTGCTCGCCGCGGGCGCCGAGGTGCTCCGCGGCGGCGACGCCGAGCGCTGCGCCGCCGCGCTCGCCGACATGGCGGCCGCCGGGGCGCCCCTCGCGGCCGCGGCCCGGGCCTACGCCGAGGGCTCCATCGGCCGTGCCACCGGCTCCGCCACGGCGGGGGCGCGGCTGCGCGACGCCGCGACCGCCTTCGAGGGCCTCGGCCTGCGCTGGTGGGCGACACGGGCCCTCTTCTGCGCGGGGCTCGCCGACGGGCGCAGCGACCAGGCCGGCCATGACCTCATGCGGGCGCGGCGCGAGTTCCGGGCGATGGGCGCCGACGGCTGGCGGCGGCGCGCCGAGGCCCGGCTGCGCGCCACCGGCCACCGCATCCCCACCCGTTCGCGGCGCCCCGCATCACCGGGCGCGGGCCTCTCGGCGCGCGAGCACGAGGTGCTGGAGCAGCTCGCCCTCGGCCTGCGGAACCGCGACATCGGCGATCGCCTGTTCATCAGCGAGCGCACCGTCGCCCGCCACCTGGTGCAGATCAACGCCAAGCTCGGCGTCTCGACCCGCACGGCGGCCGTTCACGCCGCCCGCGAGCTCGGCCTGCTCTCCGAATCGGGGCTCGGCACCTCCTACTGAGGCGTTCCGAGGGTCGTTATCGGCGTCTCTGATGGTTTCGGGACATCGAACGCCGCGGGAGTGATGGTCAATTCTGACCATGATCCACGCGCACACCCGCCGATAGCGTCCGCCGCGTCACCGCAGGTCCCGACGACGCGTGGAGAGGACGACCCGATGCAGGCATCGACATCGGAGGTGAGGGACATGAGTCGCCCGGAGGCGCCCCTGACCGCCGGCGAGCGCGCGGCGCTGCGCACGTTCCGCCGCGCGGCGCTCACGTCCCGCGGGTACCGCGCCCACCTCGAGCGGCTCGGTGTGGACCACCGCGCCGTGACGCGGCTGTCCCAGGTCCCCTTCACCGACAAGCAGAGCGTCTTCGGTGACCACATCGACTTCTGGCTCGACGGTGGCCGCGTCTCGGACGCCGCCGAGCTCCTGACCTCGAGCGGCGCGAGCGGCCTGTTCTCGGTGGGCGTCACGTCGCGGTCGGAGCGCCGCGCGCAGGAGCGCACCTTCGACCTGGTGCTCCGGTCGCTCGGCGGCGGCGAGGAGACCACGACCCTCGTCATCAACTGCCTGCCGATGGGCATCTCGATCCCCACGCGCCTCGCGACCGTCGCCAACCCGTCGGTGCACCTGGAGATGGCGGTCGAGACCCTCGTCCGCGCCGGGTCGAGCTTCGACCGCGTGGTCATCGCGGCCGAGCCGGTCTTCCTGAAGGAGATGGCGGAGCGGGCCCTGCGCGAGCGCGGCCCCGGCTTCGCCGAGAACGTCGTCGCCTGCTTCGTCGGCGGCGAGTGGGTCTCGGAGAGCTGGCGGCGGTACGTGTCGGAGCTCTTCGGGTTCACCGACGCCCCCTCCCCGCGCGTGGGGGTGATCGTGTCGATGGGCGCCGCCGAGGTCGGCCTGCACGTCCTCCACGAGACGCCGGTGCAGCGCGCCGCCCGCCGGGTGCTCGACAGCCCGATGGCCCGGCGCGGCCTCTTCGGCCGCGACCCCGGGTACTCGCCGACGCTCCTCGCCTGGGACCCGAACCGCTTCTTCGTGGAGGAGCGCGCCCACGAGGACGGGGCCTCCACCCTGGTGCTGACGGCGTTGACGCGCCGCCTGCTGCCGCTGGTGCGGTACGACCTCGACGACGAGGCGCAGATCATCACGGCCGCGACGCTGAACGCCGAGCTCGGCCGCCAGGGCAGCGCCCTGCGGCTCGACCGGCCCGTCGTCGCCCTCTGGGGCCGCCGCGGCGCGGCCGTCACCGGTGAGGGGTGGAGCCTGCGCCCCGAGCTCGTGAAGGAGGGCCTGTTCTCGACGGCCGCGCATGCGGGGGCGCTGACGGGCCGCTTCCGCATCGCGGCCTCGGGGAACCGCCCGGTTCTGCACGTCCAGCTCCGCGAGCACGTGCGGCCCGGCCCCGGAATCGAGGCCGCCCTCCGCCACATGGTGACGATGGCCGCCGGCGCCCCCGCCGACATCGTGGTGCACGAGTACCGCGAGTACCCGTACCACGAGGCCGGGGACTACCAGCACAAGCCCGCCTACGTCGACCGTCGTCCGGCGTGACGACGGCCGAGCGCGTGCGGTTCGAGACGGAGCCCTCGACCGCGGAGATCGACGTGGTCGCGTCGGACCGCATCGAGGACATCGACGCGGCCCTGTCGATCATCCACGACGGGTTCGTCGAGGCCGGGTACCTGGCGCCCCAGCCCTCGGGGCGGCGGATGCACGCCTCATACCTCAACCCCGGCACGATCTTCTTCGTGGCCCGCATGGAGGGGGTCCCCGTCGGCGCCTGCGCGTTCGTCGCGGACGGTCCGTTCGGGCTGCCCTCCGACCGCGCCTTCGCCGAGGAGAACGACGCCCTCCGGACCACCGGGGAGACGCTGCACGAGGCCGGGTCGCTCGTCGTGGCCCACGCCCACCGCCGCAGCACCCGGCGGATCGTGATGCGCCTGTTCGCCGCGATGACGCGGGTCGCGCTCGTCGAGTTCCCGGATGCCCCGGTGCCCCTCGCCGTCGGCCCCGAGAACGAGCGCTTCTACACGTCGCTCGCCGGCGCCGTGCCGATCGCGGGCGACCGCCCGCTGTACGGGGCGCCCGCGATCCTGCTGCTGACCGGCGGCGCGGCGCTCGCCGGGCACTGCGCCCAGCGCGCCACCCCGAGCCAGCGCCGGATGGACGCCCTGATCACCGAGAACGAGCCGACGTGGCTGAGCGACCGGCGCACGGACACCCCGCCGCCGGCCGGCTGGCTCGAGGCGCTCATGGACGAGCAGGGCGTGACCGCGGCCCTCGCCGCCCAGATCGAGCTGCTCTCCACCCGCCATCCGCAGGCCCTCGGCCGGATCCTCGGCCGCGCCCGGATGTCGATGGTCGCGTAGCCGCCGTCCCGCCGAGGGGGCCCGGGCCGCGCGCGGCCCCGAGGCCGCTCTGCTCAGGGGCGTCATCGCGCGTGCCGATAGCCCACCTGTGATCGCGACCCACGTCCCACGGTTGCAGGCGCCCCGGTTGGACGACCGCCGGGTGCTCGTGACCCTCGCCATGTCCGCCGCCGCCATCCTCACGGTGGCGACGATGGCGGAGACCGGCCGCGTCAGCACCGAGGTCGCCGCCGCGTGCGCCGTGATCCTCGTGAGCGTCATGGCCGTCCTCGGCCTCGTCGCGACCCGCGAGGCCGCGTCGCGCACGTCCGGCGTCGAGGCCACCGTCTGGACGCTCTTCGCCCGCGGGCTCGCCTCCTGGAGCCTCGGCTGCATCCCCTACCTCGTCTTCCTCTTCACGGGCGGCGACGTCCGGAGCCCCGCCGCATGGAGCCAGATCGGCTTCCTGCTGGCGTACCCCTTCTGGTACCGGGCCCTCTGGCTGATGCGCCAGCCGGCCCTGCACGAGTCGCGCCGCCACCGCATCGAGGGCTGGGCCATCGAGCTGTCGGTGCTCGCCAGCCTCTTCGTCATCGTGGTCGCCCTGCTCTGGCAGCCGACGCTGCCCGCGACCCAGAACATCGCCCTGCAGGTGCCGGTCGTCCTCGACCTGCTCCTCCTCGCCGCCCTGTTCAACGCGGTGCGGCGCTCCGCCGTGAACCGCCAGACCGCCTTCGTGTGGTTCGCGTACGCGTTCATCGCGCTCGGCGTCACCGACGGCCTCGTCACCTACCTCGTCACCCGCGAGATCGGCGCGGGCCTCATCGGCGTCACGATGATCGGCTTCATGCTGGCGATGGCGCTGCTCGCCCTCGCGGCGCGCCGGCCGATCCGCGTGACCGAGGCCCAGGCCGTCCTCGGCCCCTCGAAGACCCTGCTCGCCGCGATCGGCCTGCTGCTGAGCGGCCCCGCCGGCGTCCTCGCCCCCGCCGCCGTCCGTCCCTTCGTCTTCATCGTGGCGGGCCTCCTCTTCTGGCGCCTCGTCGCCCTCCTGCGCGTCCACGGCCAGACCGACACCGACCCGCTCTCGGGCTTCCTGGAGCAGCGGGCCTTCTCGCGCCACGTCGCCGGTGTCGTCCAGGCCGCCTCGACGGGCCGCCCCGCCGTGCTGGTGAGCGTCGACCTCGACGGCTTCGGCCGCTGGAACGCCCAGCACGGGTACGGCGCGGGCGACGCCCTGCTCTCCGACCTCGCGGTGCAGCTCGAGGGCTCCGGCCTGACGGGCGGCGTCTGGAGCCGCCTCGGCGGCGACCGCTTCGCCTGGATCGGCATCGGCCACGAGCCCGACGACGGCCGCCGCATCGCGGAGACCGTGCAGACGATCGCCGCCGGCAACGCCGGTGAGCTGACCGCCCGCGCCACCTTCGTGGTCCTCCCCCACGATGCCGAGAACGCCGCGAACGCGCTCGCCGCCGCCGAGGAGGGCCTCGCGGCCGCCCGCGCCGGCGGGCGTCGCGTCGTCGCCTTCGACCGCGGCCGCCTCGACGGCGTCGAGTACACCGCCGGCTACACGGCGTCGCTGGCCCAGCGCCGCGAGTCAATCCTCACCGTCCTGCACGCCCCCGAGACCATCTCCACGGTCTTCCAGCCGATCGTGTCGCTGAGCGACGGCCGCACCGTCGGGTTCGAGTCGCTCTCGCGCTTCCGCGCCGAGCCGCAGCGCCCGCCGGACCGCTGGATCGCCGAGGCGCACGCCGTCGGCCTCGGCCTCGAGATCGAGGTGGAGTGCGTCCGCCGCGCGTGCGCGCTGCGCCACACGATCCCCGCCGGGGCGTACCTGTCGGTCAACATGAGCCCGGACGCGATCCTCGCGCCCGAGATGGAGGAGGCCCTCGGCGACGGCACCCTCGAGGGGCTCGTCATCGAGATCACCGAGCACGAGGCCGTCGGCGACTACGCCCGCCTCTCGTCGCGCCTCGCCGACTACCGCGGCCGCGGCGCGCTCGTCGCGATCGACGACGCCGGCGCCGGTCACGCGTCGATGCGGCACGTGACGCAGCTCAACCCCGACTACATCAAGATCGACCGCTCCCTGATCCACGACATCCACCTCGACCACGCCAAGCGGGCGCTCGTGCGCTCGATGGTGACCCTCGAGAAGGAGCTCGGCGCCGCCATCGTCGCCGAGGGGATCGAGAGCACCGACGAGCTGGCGACCCTCCGCTCCCTCGGGGTCCCGTACGGCCAGGGCTACCTGCTCGCCCGCCCCCACCGGACGGCGACGCCGGCCCCGTGGAGCAGCGCGCTGCTGTCGCTCACCGACCCCGCCGTCGAGGCCTAGCGCCCCCTCCCGCCGGGGCGGCCCGCCGCCCCATCGCGAAAGGTGCGGGGGTCCCCGGCCGATGAGTGGGTCGACACCTCCCCCTCACGGAATGGACCCACGGTGATCTCCTTCATCAGCCGACCCCTGCGCATCGTTGCGCTCGTCGTCCTGCTGGGCGCCGTCGGCGGCGCCTGGTGGGTGTGGCAGGGCGCCCAGACCAGCACCGCGGTCGAGGCGACCGATGCCGTCTCCGAGTTCCGCACCGCCGACGCCACCGCCGACGCCGCGCCCCGCCCGGGCGTGCCGGCCGCGGGCGTCTACCGCTACCGCGTGACCGGTGAGGAGGCCGCCGGCAGCGGCGTGCTCTCCGCCGAGCGCCCCCTCCCCGCCGAGGCCGTCTACATCATCTCCCCCACGGCCGAGGGCTACCACGAGGACCTCCGCTTCTCCCAGGAGCACGTCGAGGAGGCGCGCTTCCGCGTCGACCCGGAGGGCACCAGCGCCGAGTGGCGCCGCACCAAGGTGACCTTCGTCGGCATCGGCGCGGACACCCGCGACGACGTCGTGCCCGCCGCCCTCGACCACCCGCGCCCGATGCGCGCCGGCGACGAGTGGGGCGGCGACTACCAGCTCGGCGAGCTGGCCGTCAGCTACACCGCCCGGGTCACCGGGACCGGCACCGCCACGGTCGACGGGCGCACCGTCCGCACCGTGACGTACCGCACCGACGCGACGTTCGAGGGCCCGACCCCGGGCACCCGGACCGATGTCGTCGAGTTCGCGCCGGCGCTGTCGCTGCCGATCACGTGGTCGATCGACCAGACCACCGGCGGGACGTCCGACTTCACGATCTCCGCCGACATGGAGCTCGTCAGCGCCACCCCGGAGCGCTGAGGTCGCGCCGGAGGACGCCCCCGCGGGGGCGTCCTCCGGTCCGCGGTCCTCAGCCCCTTCGCACGGCCCTCAGGCGGACCCCCGCCGACGGTGACGGGGCCAGCGTCGCCGAGCCGGCGTAGGCCACCCGCAGGCGCCAGTTGCCGACCGTGGTGAGCCGGCGCGTGAACCCGAAGCGGCCGGTGTTGCTGGTCCTCACCGTCCCGATCCGCTTCCAGCCGCCGCGGACCGCGAACCGCTGCACCTCGAGGCGCACCCGGCGCAACGCCGGCGCGGTGCGGCCGGTGCAGACGGCCTTCACCCCACGGCGCGCCCCGACGAACGCGGCGCGCCCCGCGGGGACCCTGCGCCCGGCGACGGTGCACGACCAGAAGAACCGTGCGGTCGGCAGCGCGCGCGGCGGGACGGGCGCGGGCGGCGCCGGCCGGACGTACGCCTGGGTGGCGCGCAGGGCGGCGAGCGCGTCGATGCGGCCCGACCCGAACACGGGGTCGCGCCCCGGGGCGCCCAGGTCGACGGCGCTCGACTGCAGCAGCCCCTGCACCTCGGCCGCCGTGAGGTCGGGACGGATCTGGAGCATCAGGGCGGCGAGGCCGGCGGTGATCGGCGTGGCCATCGACGTGCCGGACAGGTTGGTGAAGCCGATCCCGTGGGTGGGCGGCGTCACCGGCGGCTGCGCGTTCGGCGGGATGCGCTGGTCCCAGGTCGAGAGGATCCCGTGCCCCGGCGCGGCGACGTCGACGAAGTCGCCGTTGGTGCTGAAGGGGGCGATGTTGTCGTCGGGCTGGGTCGCGCCGACACCGATCACGCCGGGGAACGACGCCGGGTAGTTCGGGACGCCCGGGTTGTCGAGCTGCCCGTTGCCGGACGACGCGACGAGGACCTTGCCGTTGGCGAGGGCGAGGTTGACGGCGTCCTGGAGGGACTGGTGGAACCGGTCCGTCCCCAGCGACATGTTGATCACGCGCACGTCGCTGCGGCGGGCGGCGTCGGTGAGGGCCTCGGCGACGTCGCGGACCCACTTCGCGTCGGTCGACTGGGTCGATCCGGGCGGGCCGCCGCGCAGGCTCACCTTGTACGGGATGACGACGCAGTCGAAGCACGCCCCCGTGACGCCGTTGCCGTTGTCGCTCACCGCTGCGACGAGACCGGCGACGTGCGAGCCGTGCAGGGTGCCGAGGTCCACGTCGCGGGCCCGGACGCTGGTGGTCCCGTAGGCCGCGGTCCCCGAGTCGAAGTTCCTGCCGGTCAGCAGCTTCGGCTTCAGCTCGATGTGCTCGGTGTCGAACTCGCTGTCGATCACGAGGACCCGGGTGTTCCCGTCGCCGCGCGCGATGTCCCACGCCGCGGGGAAGTTGGTGATCGTCCAGTGCCAGTTCCACGAGGCGGTGAGCTGGCCGGCGACGACCTGGCCGGGCTGGGTGAAGATGGTGTCGCTCGGCGTGAGCTGCGCGCCGGCGGTCTCACCGGGCTGCATGTGGTCGATCCGCCAGACCGCCGGGTCGCGGCGCAGGGCGAGGTGCGCGTCGCCGACGTCGCCGTCGATGCGGTACGACGCCCAGCCGATGGCGGGGATGGTGCCGTCGAGCGCCAGGCCGGTGCGCGCGGCGACGGCGCGGGCGGCCCCCTCCGAGAACGGCGTCAGCTTCGCGAGGACCACGGGGTCGCGGTCCTCCGCCGCCGGGGGCGCGTCTCCGGCGGTCGCGGCGGCGGGCGCCAGCGCGGCGGCCGCCCCCACGGCGGCGAGGGCGAGGGCGAGGCGTGCGCGGCGTCGTGGCATGGGGTCTCCCGGGGATCGACGACCGGATCGTCCGGCAGGGACCTCCGCGGTGTCCATACGCCGTTCGGCGTACGCCTCAGACGGGGTGGGGAGGCCCCGCCGCGGCGACCGCGCGCGCGGCGGCGGCGGCCCGCGACCGCACGCCGAGCCGGTCGTAGACGTGCTCGAGGTGCTTCTGGACGGTCCGCGGGCTCACCCCGAGCGTCCGCGCGACCTCGGCGTTGCCGTGGCCGCGGGCGACGAGGGCGAGCACCTGGGCCTGGCGCGCGCTCAGCCCGAGCCCGACGAGCGCCGCCCGCTCGGCCCCCGCGCGGTGCTCCTCCAGGAGGATGACGTCGTGGATGTCGCGGTCGGCGGCGGGCAGGAGGCGGGCGACCAGCCGCCCGGCGGCGCCGTCGACGACGAGGTCGGATGCCGGGCGCCGTCCCGGGCCCCCCGGAGGGCGGAGCCACGCCGCGAGGGCCTCGGGCAGCGCCCCGGCGCGCGGCGGCGCCGGCAGGTGCGCGGCGAGCATCTCCGGGGCGCCGGCGCCGACGTGGACGATCGCGCCGTCGCGGCCGACGGCGATCGCGGCGCGCCCGCCGTCGCCGAGCACGCGGTCGGTCAGCGCCGCGAGGGTGCGCCCGGCGGCCCGTGCGGCGGCATCGCGCCGCAGCCGCGCGAGGTGGGGGCGCAGCAGGTCCAGCATCTGCCGGTCCCGCTCGCCGAAGTCGCGGCGGTCGCGGTTCAGGGCGATGCCGACGATCTCGCCGGGGGCCGCCGGCAGGGTGACGGCCATCTGGTATTCGACGCCCATCGGTCCGTAGACGGTGCGGTACAGCTCGGTGCGGTGGAAGTCCCGGCGGCTCACCAGGTCCGAGATCTTCATCGGCCGCGGGTCGCCGGTGGTGGCGTAGTGGGCGATGAGGGGGTTCTCGCCCGCGAGCCGCAGGAACGCCTCCACCCGCTCGGGGGTCATGGCGTCGGGCGGGTCGAGCAGCACCAGCGGCGCGCCGTCGCCGGAGATGTCGTTGTACGAGATCATCGACGCCGGGACCAGGCGGGGCAGGCCCGCCATCAGCCGCTGCCGGAAGTCGGCGGGGTCGGCCGCCTCGGCGGCGTCGCCGACGAACCGCAGGGCGGCCGCGAGGTCGGAACGGCGGAGGGCGGTCGTCATCGGTCCCACCGACTCTACGACCGTCGATGTTCCCGTGGAACCTCCCCGACGGGATGGTCCGCCCACCCCCGACGGGCCGGCCCCGGGCGCCCGCCGGTCAGTCCGCGGGGGGCTGGCGCACCACCGGGGTGCGGGCGGCGGCGGCCTCGTCGAGGCGGCGCACCGGCGTGCTGTACGGCGCGTTGCGGGCGATCTCCGGGTCGTCGGCGGCCTCGCGCAGGATCTCCCCCACCGCGTCCGCGAAGGCCTCGAGGGTCTCGCGCGTCTCGGTCTCGGTGGGCTCGACGAGCAGGGCCTCCTCGACGAGCAGCGGGAAGTAGACCGTCGGCGGGTGGTAGCCGAAGTCGAGGAGCCGCTTGGCGAGGTCGGTCGTCCGGATGCCGAGGTCGCGCTTCATCGGCGCACCCGACAGCACGAACTCGTGCATGCAGCGCTCCCCGTAGGCCAGCGGCAGGTGCTCGCCGATGCCGTCGCGCCTCAGCAGGGCGAGGAGGTAGTTGGCGTTGAGGACGGCGATCTCCGACGCCTCCTTCAGCCCCTCCGCCCCGAGCGAGCAGATGTAGGCGTAGGAGCGGACGAACACGCCGTAGTTGCCCTGGAAGCCGCGGAGGCGCCCGATCGACTTCGGGCCGTCGTGGTCGAGGTCGTACACCGGGGCGCCGCCGCCCTCCGGCTCGGTGCGGACGATGCGCGGCACCATCAGGTAGGGCGCGATCCGGTCCGAGACGGCGATCGGGCCGGCGCCGGGCCCTCCCCCGCCGTGGGGCTGGGTGAACGACTTGTGCAGGTTGAAGTGCACGATGTCGAAGCCCATGTCGCCGGGGCGGCTGATGCCCATCACGGCGTTCAGGTTGGCGCCGTCGTAGTAGAGCGTGGCGCCGGCGTCGTGGACGATGCGGGCGATCGACTCGATGTTCGGGTCGAAGAGCCCGAGGGTGTTCGGGTTCGTGAGCATGAGGCAGGCGACGCGGTCGGTCGCCTTGCGGCGCAGGTCCTCGAGGTCGACGCCGCCGTCGGGCGAGGTGCCGACCTTCACGACCTCGTAGCCGGCCATGGTCACCGTGGCCGGGTTGGTCCCGTGGGCGGTGTCGGGGGTGAGCACCAGGGTGCGCTCGTCGCCGCGGTCGGCGTGGTACGCCCGGGTGAGGAGCACCCCTGCGAGCTCGCCGTGCGACCCGGCGCTCGGCTGCAGCGAGACGTGCGGCAGGCCCGACACCTCGGCGAGCGCCCGCTCGAGCAGCCACATCAGCTCGAGGGCGCCCTGTGCCCGGGCGGGGTTCTGCAGCGGGTGCAGGCGCGCGTTGCCCGGCAGCGCGGCGACCCGCTCGTGCAGCTTCGGGTTGTGCTTCATCGTGCACGACCCCAGCGGGTAGAAGCCGCTGTCGAGGTCGAAGTTGCGCTTGCTGAGGCCGTTGTAGTGCCGGACGATCTCCGGCTCGGCCACCTCGGGCAGCGCCGCGGGGGCGGCGCGGCGCAGGCGCGGCGCGAGGAGGTCGTCGAGCGGGACCTCGGGCACGTCGAGCGGCGGCGGCGTGAACGCGCGGCGGCCGGGGCGGGAGCGTTCGTAGATCGTCGTCGCGTGGTCGCGCTGCTGGGGGGTCTGCACAGCGATGCTCATGCCCGCGCCCCCGTCAGGCTCCCGGTTCGCGACTCCGCGGCGACCGCCCGTCCGAGGACGTCGGCGAGCCGGTCGATGTCGGCGCGCGAGCGCTGCTCGGTGATCGCGACGAGCAGGCCGTCGGGGTGCTCGGGGTAGTCCCGTCCGAGGGCGTACCCGGGGTTGACGCCCTCGGCGGCGCACCGCTCGATGACGGCCGCCACCGGGGCGTCGAGCGCGAGCGCGAACTCCCGGACGATCGGCTGGTCGTGCAGGGCGCGGACGCCGGGGAGGGCGGTGAGGGTGCGCCGCGCGTAGTCGGCGCGTCGCAGCATCAGCTCCGCCAGCTCCACCGCGCCGCGGCGGCCGAGCCACGACAGGTAGATCACGCCGGCGAGCGCGTTCAGCACCTGCGCGGTGCAGATGTTGCTCGTCGCCTTCTCGCGGCGGATGTGCTGCTCGCGGGTCTGGAGCGTCAGGACGAAGCCGCGGCGGCCGTCGACGTCGCGCGTCTCGCCGGCGATGCGCCCGGGCATGCGGCGGATGTGCTCCTGGCTCGCGGCGAAGAACCCGAACGACGGACCGCCGTAGTCGAGGCGGTTGCCGAGCGACTGACCCTCCCCCACGGCGACGTCGATGCCGAGCTCGCCGGGGGTGCGCAGCAGCGCCATCGGCAGCGGGTCGCAGGCGCAGACCACGAGGGCGCCGACGGCCTTCGCCGCGGCGACGAGGGGCTCGAGGTCCTCGACGGCGCCGAGGAAGTTCGGCTGCTGCACGATGACCGCGGTCGTCCCGGGCCCGATCAGCCCCGTCAGGGCGTCGAGGTCCGTGACCCCGTCGCGGAGCGGCGCCTCGATCACGTCCTGGCCGTAGCCGGGGGCGAGCGTCTCCAGCGTGGCCCGGCTGTGCGGGTGCACGCCGCGCGACACGACGACGTCGGGGCGGCCGTTCGCGAGCTTGGCCAGGTAGGCCGCCGCACCCACCGCCGAGGGCCCCTCGTAGAGCGACGCGTTCGAGACGGGCAGGCCCGTGAGCTCGGAGATCGCCGTCTGGTACTCGAACATCACCTGCAGCCCGCCCTGCGAGATCTCGGGCTGGTACGGCGTGTACGGGGTGAGGAACTCCGACCGGGAGAGGATCGAGTCGATCAGCGCCGGCACGTAGTGGTCGTACATCCCGGCGCCGAGGAACGTCGTCTCGTCGGCGGCGCTGACGTTGCGGTCCGCGAGCGCGGAGAGGTGGGCGAACACCTCCTGCTCCGACATCCCCGCGGGCAGGTCGAGCGGCCGCCGCAGGCGCACGCCCTCGGGCAGGTCCTCGAACAGCTCGTCGACCGACGCGGCGCCGATCAGGTCGAGCATGACCCGCAGGTCGTCGTCGGTGAGGGAGGTGTAGCGGCTCACAGGCCGGCCAGGTACGCGCGGTAGGCGGGCTCGTCCATGAGGGCGTCCAGCTCGGACGGGTCGCTGAGGCGGACGCGGATCAGCCAGCCCTCGCCGTAGGGGTCCTCGTTGACGATCTCCGGTTTGTCGGCGACCGCCGGGTTGACGCCGGTGACCTCGCCGCTGGCGGGCGCGAAGATGTCGGACACCGCCTTCACCGACTCGAGCTCGCCGTAGGAGGAGTCCTTCGTGATCGTGGCGCCCACCTCGGGCGGGTCGTAGTAGACGACCTCGCCGAGGGCGTCCTGGGCGTACCAGGTGATCCCGAAGACGGCCTCGTCGCCGTCCATCCGGACCCAGTCGTGCTCGGGGTGGTACCGCAGGTCGGGGGGGTAGGTCTCGTCGGCGGCCACGGGCTGCTCCTTCACTCCTTCGGGGACGTCGCCACAAGCGGGCGCCGGGCGGTGCGGGCGGTCTTCGGCTTTCCGCGGACGTCGATGACGACGTCCGTGCCGGGCGCGGCGGCGGGGGCGGGCAGGTACGCCATGCCGATGCCGATGTCGAGCGTCGGCGAGAGGGTGCCGCTGGTGACGGTGCCGGCGCGCGCGCCCGCGACGAGCACGTCCTGGCCGGCGCGGGGGATGCCGGGCTCGGTCAGGGTGAACGCGGCGAGCCGCTCCCCGCCGCCCTCCTCGACCTCGCGGCGCATCACGTCGGCGCCGGCGAACCGGCCGCCGTCGAGGTCGCACGCCCAGCGCAGGCCCGCGGCGATGGGGGTGCGCTCCCGCGTGAGCTCCTGGCCGTACAGCGGGTAGCCCATCTCCAGGCGGAGGGTGTCGCGGGCGACGAGGCCCGCGGGCTCCGGCGCCCCCTCGACGGACATGAGGGCGTCCCAGAGGGCGGGCGCGGCGTCCCACGGGCACATGAGCTCGACGCCGGGCTCGCCGGTGTAGCCGGTGCGGGCGATCAGGCAGGGCACCCCGCCGATCATGTCCTCGCCGATCTCGAAGTAGTCGAGCGTGAAGGCCGTCGGCGTCGCCACGAGGGGCCGGAGGGCCGTCGCCCACCCCGGTCCCTGGAGGGCGAGCATGGCCACCTCGGGTGACCGGTCGGCCAGGTCCACACCGGCCGGCAGCAGCGCGTCGAGCCGCTCGCGGCACGGGGCGATGTTCGACGCGTTGACGACGAGGAGGTACCGGTCGGCGAGCGCGTAGACGATCAGGTCGTCGATGACGCCGCCGTCGTCCTCGCACATCAGCGTGTACTGCCCCTGCCCGGGCCCGAGTGCGGTGACGTCGTTGGTGAGCACGCGGGTGAGGGCGTCGCGGGCGGCGGCGCCGGACACCTCGAGCTGCCCCATGTGGGAGACGTCGAAGACGCCGCACCGCTCGCGTACCGCGGTGTGCTCGGCCCGCGCGGTCGTGTAGGACAGGGGCATGTCCCAGCCCGCGAACGACCCCATCCTGGCCCCGAGCGCGGCGTGGCGCTCGTGCAGGGAGGTGTGCGCAGGGGCGACCGCCATCCGGACTGACGCTACCACTTCGGTCCGGCCGGAACCCGTCCCCCCCACCCCGTCCCCGCGGCCCGCGCGATGACGCCCGACGACCTC
>LNFM01007107.1_pt1 | contig 17809 bp, 18 predicted proteins | sample 596031 | NCBI WGS metagenome assembly LNFM01 (sample SAMN04254537, study PRJNA301005) | activated carbon metagenome | isolation source: dual media filters at the Ann Arbor, Michigan drinking water treatment plant | place: USA: Ann Arbor | reverse complement strand
TCGCGGGCGAGGGTGCTCACGGCGGGGGCAGTATCCCCCCGCCGTGACCCGCGCGTCCACGCCCGGCTGACCCCGTGCGAGATGCCCGCCGAACTAGACGCCCGGCGATTGCGCCGGGGGGGTGCCGGCGGGGATGCTTCCGCGCGGCATCCAGGGGTGGGGCCACCGACAGACCACACGACACCGACCCGAGCGCGATCGACCTTGGGGCCGCGGGACGGCACCAGCAGGGGGCGACGCACCCTGGGCAGCCCATGAGGAGACACGCGTGCGCAGAATCCTGATGACCGCGACGACCGGCGCCGTGGTGGCCGCCGCGCTCGTCGCCGCCGGCTCCGCGGCCGGGCAGACGACGACGACACCGACCGCCCCCGCGCCCGGTGTGCGCGCGGCGTGCGTCGGGGGCGACTTCGCCGGGGTCTGGCAGAGGACCGACGGCTCGACCGTCACCTACACCCAGACCGGCCGCGTCGTGCTCGGCCTCACGTCGAACAACCAGTCGGCGCGGGTGACGGTGACCGGCACCTCCGCCGCCGGCACCTACACCCTCAGCACCGGCACCAAGGGCCGGTTCGGCCACACGATCTCCCCCGACCTGCTCCGGCTCGAGACGACCGTCACCCAGCCCGACGGGACCCCGGGCGGGACGACCGACTGGACCTTCCTGCGGTGCGACCCGCTCACCGTCTCGAGCCCCGTCGGCGCGAACCTGCGGCTCGTCATCCCGGCCCCGCAGCTCGCGTCCGCCGGCCCGACCTCCGCCGTCGCCCCCGGCATCATCTCCCTCGGCTCGCTCGCGACGTCGCGGTGCGTCCTCGTGAAGGTGTCCGCCACCGAGCCGGCCCGCATCCTCGCCACGATCTTCAGCGGCGTCCGCAGCACGCGCGTCTTCGGCCAGAAGCTCGTGGTCTTCACGAAGGCGGGCTCGCGGCGCACCTGCATCCCCGTCCCGAAGAACGCGAAGACGATCAAGCTCCGCACGAAGCTCAACTTCGCGCTCGGCTACTCCCGTGGCGCCCGCCCCAACCCGAACGCCCGGCCCACCAAGCCGGCGATCAAGACCATCAAGCTGGTCCCCTGACCCACTGACGTCACCCGGCGGCCGGCGACCCGGCCGGCCGCCGGGATCAGGGGGTCCGCCGTGGCGGGCCCCCGCGGACGCGCCGGGAACGCCGGCCACCCTGGCCGAGCACCGCGGCCACGAGCGCGAGCACCCCGAGCGCCGCCACCACCGGCAGGGCGAACGCCAGGACGGTGAGCAGCAGGCTGGCGCCGTCCTCCGCCAGCGACAGGAACGGGTTGCCCACACCCGCGGTGGTGGCCGTCGACACGGGACGCAACGCCGCGCGCCCGGCGTGGAGCGTCCCGGCGGTCGCGCCGCCGAGGACGGCGGCGACGAGCACCGGGATCGAGGTGTCGACGCCCGTCCCCGCGACGAACAGGACCGCCCCCGCGACGGGGTGGACGACGGTGCCCACGACGTGCAGCACGTGGTCGACGCCGGGGATCTTGTCCCCGACGAGGTCCGCGACGAGGAGGACGGCGAGGACCGCGATGCCCGCGTCGCCGGAGAGGGTCCCGAACGGGTCGCCGAGTTCCACGACGTCGAGGCGTTCCAGCACCGCCCCCATCAGCAGGGGCAGCCAGGCGTTCAGCCCGGCGGCCCCGGCGAGGCCGACCGCGGCGAGCACCGCGGCGATGGGGGCGGCGACATCCACGACGGACGCGCACCCTACGGCGGGCGGGCCATGCCCGACGTAGGGTGCGCCCTGCCGGCCCGTCGGGGCGGGCGGAACCGGAGCGGAGGTCGACGCCGGTGGCGACACCCCAGCCGGCGGGGCGGACCCGCCTCCAGAGGTTCACCGGCGCCCTCACCCCCGCCGAGTGGCGCCGCGCCGCCGGGCTCGCCGCCGCGGTCATCGGGCTCCACGTCGCCGGCGTCGTGCTGCTGCTCGCCGTCGTCCTGCCGCAGGACCTCCGGCTCGGGGACGGGACCGTCTTCGGCGTCGGCCTCGGCGTCACGGCCTACACCCTCGGGATGCGCCACGCGTTCGACGCCGACCACATCGCGGCGATCGACAACGTCACCCGCTCCCTGATGGGCGAGGGCCAACGGCCGCTCGGCGTCGGATTCTTCTTCGCCCTCGGCCACTCGACGGTGGTGTTCGTGCTCGCTGCGCTCCTCGCCCTCGGCATCCGCGGCCTCGGCGGGGCGGTGGAGGACGACGGCTCCGCGCTGCAGCAGGCGACGGGCGTCATCGGGCCCGCCGTCTCCGGGGCCTTCCTCGTACTGGTCGGCGTGCTCAACCTCGTCGTGCTCGTCGGCGTCGTCCGCGTGTTCCTGCGGATGCGCCACGGCGACCACGACGAGGAGGCGCTCGAGCGGCGGCTCGCCGCGGGCGCGACCCACCGCCTCGTCGGGAGGGCCACGCAGACGGTCCGCCGGCCCCGCCAGATGTACCCCCTCGGGCTCCTGTTCGGCCTGGGCTTCGACACCGCGACCGAGATCGCGTTGCTCGCGACGGCCGGCGCCGCGGCCGCCGGCGGGCTGCCGCTCCCCGCGATCCTGTGCCTCCCGGTCCTGTTCGCCGCGGGCATGACCCTGTTCGACACGATCGACGGGGTGTTCATGACCGCCGCCTACGGCTGGGCGTTCACGACACCGGTCCGGAAGGTCTTCTACAACATCACCGTCACGGCGCTCTCGGTGGCCGTCGCCCTCGTCATCGGCACCGTCGAGCTGCTCACCGTGCTCGCCGAGGAGCTCGACCTCACCGGCGGCGTGTGGGACGTCGTCGCCGGCGTCGAGCTCGACCTCGTCGGCTACGCGATCGTCGTCCTGTTCGTCGTGACCTGGCTGGCGGCCCTCACGGTCTGGCGCGTCGGCCGGGTCGAGGAGCGCTGGACGGCCCACGACCCCGGCCCGGGTCGCGGGCGGCGGTAGGGCCGGGGGGACGCCCCCCGCGGCGCCCGGCGGACGCGGCCGTCCCCCGGCGACCGAGGACCCACCGGCCGATACTCGCCGGACCGGGGTCGCTCAGAAGACCATGACGTCGACGGCCCGGCCCGCGAGGATCGCGCCGGCGGTGGTCAGCGTGTCGCGCCGCACCAGGAAGTGCTGCGTCATGGCGTCCACGTCCCGCAACCGCCGCTGCAACGGTGACGCGAGGAGGATGGCACCGCCGCCGCCGGCCCGGTGGGCGGACCTCGCCACGTCCGCCGCCCGCCCCGTCGCCCAGACGGCCGCCGCGCGGATCCTCGCGCGCTGCGGCAGGGTGAACTCCGCCGCCGCCACCGCGGTCTCCCACGCGCCGTCCGCGGCGTCGTGGATCAGTGTGCGGGCTGCGCGCAACTCCGTGTCGGCGACGGCGAGGTCGAACTGGAAGGCCGGGTCGGCGGCGAGGGGCGCTCGATGGAGGAGGGGCACCTTGCCCGCGGCGACGTCGAGGATCTCGTCGAGCGCCCCCTGTGCGCACCCGACCGCGACGCTCGCGATGGCGAGGGAGAACAGCGACGGGGCCGGTATGCGGACGACCGGCGTGTCGAGGCATGGCGGATCGGCCATCGGGTCGAGCGTCCACCCGGCGGGGACGACCACCGGGTCGACGTGGAAGTGATGGCTGCCCGTCCCGCACAGGCCGGACACCGACCACGTGTCCTCGATCACGGCCTGGTCGGGGGAGAACACCGCGATACGGAGGCGGGGGACCCCGTCGACGACCGCCTCGACGCAGTTGCCGTAGATCCAGTCGGCGTGCTCGCAGCCGCTGGCGAAGCTCCATCGCCCGGTCACCCGGTACCCGTCGCCGGCGCGCACGGCGGTCCCGGACGGGTTGAACACGCCGGCCGTGACGGCGTCGGGGGCGCCGGAGAACAACTCGTCGAACGTCTCGCGGGGGAGCGCCGCCAGGTCGCACCACGAGCCGGACCCGATCATCGCGGTCCAGCCCACCGATGCGTCGGCCCGCGCGAGCTCCTCGTAGACGCGCATCGCGCCCGCGAGGTCGGCGCCGGCGCCGCCGTGCGTCGCGGGCCGCAGCAGGCGGAAGACCCGGGCCGCGACGAGTTCGTCGAGCAGGTCGCGGGGGACCCGGCGGCCGGCCTCGATCTCGCCGGCGCGGGCCGTGATGGATGGCGCCAGCCGGCGCGCGGCGTCCAGCACGCTCCGCGCGGTCGTGGTGCCGGGATCCAGTGTCGTCAACGTCTCCTCCGCTCATCGACCGGGGCCATGCCCCATGGTCGCTCCGGGAACGGAGGGGATGCTTCGGTCGAACCACCCAACCGCGACCCGCCGGCACATGGGCCGTACGACCCAGTCGGGTCGCTCAGAGGAGGGCGTGCTCGTAGGCGTACGCCGTCGCGGCCGCGCGGGAGGAGACCCGGAGCTTCGCGTAGAGGTTGCTGACGTGCCGGTCCACCGTCCGGCGGCTCAGGCCGAGGCGCGCGGCGATCGCCTTGTTGCTCTCCCCCGTCGCCAGGCCGCGGAGCACCTGGAGCTCACGCGGGGTCAGGCCCCGCCGGTCGCCGGCGCTCCCGGCCGCCGGGGCCGGTCCGGCGCGGGGGGGGTCGCCCCCGGCGCCCAGACGCGCCAGCTCGGCTCGCGCCGCGTCGGACTCGAGGTCCGCGGTCCCGTGGTCGCCCGTCGCCCGGCACGCCGCGGCCAGCAGGAGGCGGGTGCAGGACGCCTCGTAGGGGGCCTCGAGCTCGAGCCAGAGGCGCGATGCACGACGGAGCAGGGGTGCCGCGGCGCGGGGGTCGCCACCGGCCAGCTCGACCGCCCCCCGCGACTGCGCGGCCGCGGCGAGGAGCATCATCCGCCCGTTGCGGCGCGCGATGGCGTCGAGCTCGTCGCACGCGCCCCGGGCGCCCTCGATCTCACCGGCGGTGAGGGCGATCTCGACGAACGCGGGCAGGAGCCGCGCCCGCTCGGCCCAGCCGTCGGCCGCGTCGACGACCCCGCGGATCGCCGCCGACGCGGCATCGACCCGGCCGCGCGCGAGGTCGAGCAGTGCGCGGCCCGGCTGCGGCTCCCGGCCATGCCGGCCGGCGTCCCTGAACGCGTGCTCGGCGCGGGCGAACCGCCCCCGGAGCCGATGGATCTCCCCGCCGCGGTAGAACGCCTCACCCAGCGCACGCCGGTCCCCGCGCTGCACGAGGCGCGTGGAGGCCCGCTCGACCTCCCACAGGGCCTCCTCCCACGCGCCCTGGAGCTGGAGGATCTCGGCCCGGTGGAGCAGGCACGTGCCCGTGAACGGGACGAGGTCCGGTTGCGCGGCGCACCACTCGCTCAGGGCGACGGTCCACTCGCGGGCCCGCCCCAGCTCGTACGTGACGTGGCAGCCCTCGATCACACCGCAGTAGACGAAACCGGTCGCGACGGGCGACAACTCCCCGGCGGTCGCCGCCACCATCGCCTCGTCGAGCGCACTGACGCCCTCCCCGACGGAGCCCTTCTCGATCAGCGCCCGGCCGAGATCGACGAGCCCGAGCGCCACCAGATCCGGGTCGCCGAAGCGCTCGCCGGCGGCGACCGCGTCCTCCGCCGCGGCCCGGGTCCCGTCCCAGTCGCCCGCGCCCATGCGGAGGAACGCGTCGGCCGACGCGACGTAGCCGCGCTCGACGCAGTCGCCGGGCTCGTGCTCCAGCAGCCGCCGCGCACGCCCGAGCCACCCCGTCGCGCGGCCGATCTCCCCCCGGATCGCCAGGTGGACGCCGAGCCAGAAGGCGGCGCGCACGGCGCCGGGACGGTCGCCGTCGCGCACCCGGGCGCGGTGGACGCGGGCGAGCGCGTCGAGCTGCTGGTCGTCGCGGCCCAGCATGTAGGCCGCGACCGCGAGGCGCTCGAGGTCGTCCGGAGCCAGCGTCGTCGCCTCGTCGAGGCGACGGAGGAGGTCATGCGCCTGCGTCCACGAGCGGCGCCCGTATGCCTCGCGAGCCGTCCTGAGAACGTCGGCGTGCATCTGCATGGCCTCGGTCCCACCATACGCCGGTCGCGCCCGCGCACGGAACGCGGCGGCGGGCGGCGGACGGCTCTCCGCCGCCGGCGTCCCGGGGCGCGCGGTGTCGTCGCTCCCCGCGTCCTCCGGGCCTCGCCCCGGGCGCGCTGCCACCGGGGGACGTCGCGGGGCGGGGCCCCGCTAGTCCCGCCGCTCCTGCAGGTACTTCTTCAGCCCGAGGAACGGGAGGATGAACGCCGCGAGCAGCGCCGCCACCCAGACGATGACGGCGGCGGCGATCCAGGTGCCCGCCCCGTCGATCGAGAGCCCGTCCGTGATGACGGTGGTCAGGATCAGGGCGGCCAGGGTGGCGATGAGGGCCACGCCGCCGAGCGCCGCCGAGCCGCCCCGGCGCAGCTGGACCGCGAGGAAGGGCTGCATCAGGGCCATCGCCACCGTGAACACGATCACCGCGGTGATGAACCCGGCGGCGTCGAGGGTCATGCCGTCGAGGAGGGACGCGGCCACGATGAGGCCGATCGCGTTCGCGACCAGCATCACCGCCGTCCGGATCAGCAGGCGGATCATCGCGTTCTCCTCGGGGTCGGTTGACGGCGCGCGGCGCGGCGCCCGCGGCATCGTCCCGGATCCTGGGCGGGGCGGCATCCCCCCGATGGGGCGGTTCCGCCCTAGGTGACGTGGATGACGCGGAGGACGTCGGTGGTGCGGGACCGGCCGTCGATGCCGGCGAGCACCACCACGATGTCGCCGACGCGCACGTGGCCGGCGTCGCGCGCCGTGCGGATCGCCTCCTCCACCATGTGCTCGTTGTCGGCGAAGCCGGAGAGCGGCAGCGGCGTCGCGCCCCAGCTCACCGACAACTGGCGCTGGACGCGCTCGTCGGGCGTGAAGCCGAGGATCGGCGTCGTCGGGCGGTACCGGGCGATGGCGCGGACGGTGAAACCCGAGCGCGTCAGGCAGAGGATCGCGTTCGCGCCGAGCTCCTGCGCGACGCGCCACGCGGCGTCGGTCATCGTGTCGGTGATGCGCCGGTACCGGCCGTCGCCCCCGTCGGGGTCGGTGACCCGCAGCCGGCTCACCAGTCGCGTCCACCCGTCGACGTCGAAGTTCGCGTCAGCGCGGGCGCAGAGGCGGGCCATCGTCGCGACGACGTTGACCGGGTCCCGGCCCGTCGCCGTCTCGCCGGAGAGCATCACCGCCGACGAGCCGTCGAAGACGGCGTTCGCGACGTCCGACGCCTCGGCGCGGGTCGGCGACGGCGCGTGGATCATCGACTCGAGCATCTGCGTCGCCGTGATCGCCGGCCGCCCGTGGGCGATGCACTCGCGGATGATGTGCTTCTGGAGGTGCGGCAGGTCCTCGATCGCGCACTCGATGCCGAGGTCGCCGCGGGCGATCATCACCGCGCCGGCGGCGTCGAGGATCCCCGCGAGGTTGTCGATCGCGCTGCGGGTCTCGATCTTCGCGACCACGAGGGGGCCGCGCGGGTGGGGTTCCGCGCCGAGGCGGCGGACGTCGTGCGCCGACCGGACGAAGGAGATGGCGACCATGTCGACGCCCGCCTCGACGAAGGCGTCGAGGATGCGGAGGTCGTCGGGCGTCGGGGTCGCGACGCGCAGGCGCTCCGACGGGATGTGGACACCGGGACGCCCCGTCAGGTGGCCGCCGTGGCTGACGACCGCCTCCAGGCGGCCGCCGGGGGTGTCGACGACCTCGATATCGATGCCGCCGTCGCCGAAGCTGATGCGGTCGCCGGCCTCGATGCCCTCGAGCAACCCGTCGTAGTCGACCTGGACGACCTCGGCGGTGGAGCGCTCGTTGCCGGGCTCGAGACGCAGCCGGTGGCCGGCGGGGAGGTCGACGCCGTCCCGGCCGAACGTGCCGGCGCGGATCTTCGGGCCGGGGAGGTCCACGAGGGTCCCCACCGCGCGGCCCATCTCCTCCGCCAGGGCGCGCACCCGGGCGTGGGTCGCGAGCGCCTCGTCGAGCGTGCCGTGCGACAGGTTCAGGCGGACGGCGTCCATGCCCGCCTCGATCATCCCGCGGAGCACCGCCTCCGAGTCGGACGCCGGACCGATCGTGGCGAGGATCTTCGTTCGGCGACGGGGGAGCGGCATGCCGGGCGATCATAGGGAGGCCGCGGGTCCGCGCGCGCCGGGTGCGCTAGCGTCGGGGCCCATGCCGAAGGACGCGGAGCACCTCGAGCTGGACGCCGGTGGGCGCACGATCGCCATCAGCAGCCCCGGCAAGGTCATGTTCCCGGAGCACGGCGAGACGAAGGCCGACGTCGCCCGGTACTACCTCGCGGTCGCCGAGCCGCTGATGCGCACCGTCCGGGACCGCCCGACGCTGCTGCAGCGGTTCCCGAACGGGGCGACGGGGTCGTCGTTCTTCCAGAAGCGCATCCCGGCGACGGCGCCCGACTGGCTCGAGACGACCACCGTCTCCACCCCGAACGGCACCACGTCCCGCGCCCTCGTGATGGCCGACATCGCCCACGTCCTGTGGGCCGCCAACCAGGGCTGCCTCGGCTTCCACCCGTGGGCGTACCGGGCCGCGACACCCGACGACACCGACGAGCTCCGCCTCGACCTCGACCCGTCGCCGGGCGTCACGTTCGCGATGGTCCGGGAGGCCGCCGCCGAGGTCCGCGCGTTCCTCGCCGAATGCGGCGTCACCGCATTCCCCAAGACCACCGGCAACCGTGGCCTGCACCTCTACGTCCGCGTCGCGCCGGGGTCGGACGCGTTCGCCGTCCGCCAGGCCGCCGTGTCGGTCGCCCGTGAGATGGAGCGCCGCCGCCCCGACCTCATCACGGGCGCGTGGTGGAAGGAGGAGCGCGGCACCCGCGTCTTCGTCGACTTCAACCAGAACGCCCCCCACAAGACGGTGTTCGGGGCGTGGTGCATCCGGGCCCGCACCGGCGCCCAGGTGTCCGCGCCGTTCGCGTGGGACGAGCTGGAGGACATCGAGCCCGACGCGCTCACCATCCGCAGCGTCCCGGAGCGCCTCGCCCGGCTCGGGGACCCGTGGGAGGCGATCGACGAGGCGCCCCAGTCGATCGCGCCGCTCGTGGAGCGGTACCGCGCCGACCTCGCCGCCGGCATCCCCGACAACCCATGGCCGCCGGTCTACCCGAAGATGCCGGACGAGGCGCCGCGCGTCGCCCCCAGCCGGGCCCGCACGCCCCCCTCCACCTAGTGTCCCGATGCAGGAGTCCGGTGGCACTTCCCGGCTGCATCGCGGCGCGATGCTGCGTCGTCGGCAGACCCGGTATTCCCGATACCGGGCCTGACCTGCGTCCTTGCCTCCCGTGCGATTCGCTCGGGAACCGCAGACGAACTTCCGAATCGGGCCACTAGACGTGCCCGAGCGCAGCGCCGGCCTGCTGCTGCACCGCCGCGGGGCGGCGGGGACGGAGGTGCTGATCGCCCACATGGGCGGGCCGTTCTGGGCCCGCCGCGACGCGGCGGCGTGGTCGATCCCGAAGGGCCTGACGGACGACGGCGAGGACCCCCTGCGGGCCGCCCGCCGCGAGTTCGCCGAGGAGATGGGATCGCCGCCGCCCGACGGGACGCCCGTCGCGCTCGGCGAGTTCCGCCAGCGCAGCGGCAAGGTCGTCGTGGTCTTCGCGCAGGAGGGCGACTTCGACGCCACCGCCATCCGCAGCGACGAGTTCGAGATGGAGTGGCCCCGCGGTTCGGGCCGCATCGCCCGCTTCCCGGAGGTCGACCGGGCCGAGTGGGTCGGGCTCGACCGGGCCCGCGTCGCGCTCGTCGCGGGCCAGGTGCCGGCGCTCGACGCGCTGCAGGCCCACCTCGGCGGCGACGGGGCCTGACGGCGCGCCGGGCGCGGCCGGGGAGCGCGGGGCGTCGTCGTTCAGCGGTAGCCGGTGGCGTCCGCCGGGAGGTCCGGGTCCTGCACCTCGACCATGTACCGCCATGCGTCGGGGCGGCTGCCGTCGAGGTCGGTGAACCCGTACTCCGCCGCGAGGCCGCCGCTCGACAGCGACCGGCCGTTCCACCGCGCCACCTCCGGGTCGGCGGCGAGCGCCGCGACGGCGCGCCCGGTGTAGCGCGGTGTCTCCGAGATGCCGAAGTGCGGGACGCGGACGAGGGCGTCGCGCCACCGCTCCTCGGTGACCCCGAAGGCGTCGAGCATCATCTCCGACCGCATCCAGCCCGGCGTCAGGGCGACGGCCGTCGCCCCGTGGGGCGCGAGCTCCTGGGCCTGCGCCCATGCCAGCCGGATGACCGCCGACTTGCAGAGGTCGTAGAACGCCGACAGGCGGTAGGTGGACGCGTTGTACTCGGCGGTGCCGTCGGTCATCTCCACCACGAGCCCGCCGGGGCGGCGGATCAGGAGCGGCAACGCGTGGTGGCTCGTGATCAGGTGCGTGTCGATCGCGAGGCGGATCTGCCGCAGGCCGTCGGCGAGGTCGTGCTCCCAGAGCGGCTGGTTCCACCCCGTCAGGAGCTCACCGCCCCAGATGTCGTTGACCAGCACGTCGAGGCGCCCCCGCTCGGCGTCGATGCGGGCCACGAGGTCGCGGACGGCGTCCGGGTCGAGGTGGTCGACGGCCACGGCGACGCCGTCACCCCCGGCGGCCGTCACCCGCTCGGCCGTCTCCTCGATGGTCTCGGGCCGGTCGTACTCCGACCGCGCGGCGCGCGTGCTGCGACCGGTGCAGTAGACGGTGGCGCCGGCGGCGCCCAGCTCCACGGCGATCCCCCGGCCGGCGCCGCGCGTCGCGCCGGCGACCAGCGCCACCCTCCCCTCGAGCTCACCCACCATGAGGTCCAGGCTAGCCGGAGGGGGCGGACGGACCGTCGTCCGGCCCGAGCTCCGCGAGGCGCCGCTCGAGCAGCCGCCGCTCGGAGGGCTCGTGGACGAGCTCGAGCGCCCGCACGTGCGCGGCGCGCGCCTCCTCCGTGCGCCCCAGGCGTCGCAGCAGCTCCCCCCGCGTCGCGTGGAGGTGGTGGTAGCCGCCCAGGTCGAGCCCGTCGGCGATCGCCAGCCCCGCGGCGGGGCCCTCGGCCTCGGCGACGGCGACGGCGCGGTTGAGCTCCACCACCGGCGACCGGGTGAGCCGCGACAGCTCGGCGTAGAGCAGCGCGATCTGCGCCCAGTCGCGCGGCACGTCGAGGTGGAGCGACGCGATCGCGGCCTGCACCGCGTAGGCGCCGCGCCCGCCGAGCGCGAGGGCCCGGTCGAGCGCGGCGCGCCCCCGGTCGACGCGGTCGCGGTCCCAGAGCGCCGGGTCCTGGTCGGCGAGCAGCACCCGCTCGCCGTCGCGGAACCGGGCGGCGCGGCGCGCGTCGTGCAGCAGCATGAGCGCGAGCAGGGCCGCCACGTCGGGCTCGTCCGGCATCAGCGCCGCCAGCGCGGCGCCCAGCGACAGCGCCTCCGCGGCGGGCGCGGCGCGGTCGCCGTACCCCTCGTTGAACATGAGGTAGACGACCGCGAGCACGGCCGGCAGGCGATCGGGGAGGAGGTGCGCCGGGGGCACCCGGAACGGGATGCCGGCGACGCGGATCTTGCGCTTCGCCCGCACGAGGCGCTGGGCCATGGTCGCCTCGGGCACCAGGAACGCCCGCGCGACGGCGTCCGTCGTCAGCCCGCCGAGGGTGCGGAGCGTGAGGGCGACCTGTGACTCGGGGGCGAGCGCAGGGTGGCAGCAGGTGAACAGCAGCTCGAGGCGTTCGTCCGGGAAGACCGGGGGGTCGAGGGGCTCGGGGTCGGTCACGGGTCCGGGGACCTCCAGCAGGCGCGTCTTGGCGGCGAGGGTCCGGTCGCGGCGGATGCGATCGACGGCACGGTTGCGGGCCGTCGCCACCAGCCAGTCCGCGGGACGGCCGGGAACGCCGTCCCGCGGCCAGCGGGCCGCGGCGACCGCGAACGCCTCCTGGGCGGCCTCCTCGGCGAGGTCGACGTCGCCGAGGAGGCCGACGAGCGCGGCGAGCACCCGTCCCCAGTGGTCGCGGAACGCCTGCTCGAGCTCCGTCACCACTCCGCGACCGGGCGCACCTCGACGGCGCCGCCCCGCCGCGCGGCGGGGATCCGGGCGGCGACCGCGATGGCGGCGTCGAGGTCGTCGCCCTCGTAGACGCACCAGCCGCCGATCGCGTCCTTCGTCTCGGCGAAGGGCCCGTCCGTGACGAGGGTGCGGCCGTCCTCGACGCGCACCGTCGTCGCCGCGTCGGCCGGCTGCATGTGGAGGCCGGGCGTCACGCCGGGCGTCTCGTTCAGGGCCTTCCAGGCGGCGTACACCTCGCGCTTCTCCTCATCGGGGAGGTCGTCGAATCCGTCGAGGGAGGTGCCGTGGTGGATCAGCAGGACGTACTTCATGGTGAGGTCTCCTCGTCGTCGGTGGTGGTCGCCTCCTGAGACGAACGGGACCCCCGGGAATCGACAGGTGGCGGTGGGATCTCCGCCTGGGGCACCGATCATCGCCGGGCCGGGCGGGTCGCGCGAGCCCGGATGGGTGTGCCCGCCGTCCGACCGTGATACGAACATGTGTTCGTGTCACGCGACGCCGCGATCCTCCACGCGGACCTCGACGCGTTCTTCGCGTCCGTCGAGCAACGCGACGACCCGGCCCTGCGGGGGCGCCCGGTGGCGGTCGGGTCGTGGGTCGTGATGGCGGCGAGCTACGAGGCGAAGGCGTTCGGGGTGCAGGGGGGCATGGGCGGCGCCGAGGCGCGGCGCCGGTGCCCGGGGCTGGTGGTGGTGCCGCCGCGGTGGCCGGCGTACGTGGAGGCCAGCCGCGCGGTCTTCGAGGTCTTCCGCCGCACGTCGCCGGTGGTCGAGGGCCTCTCGATCGACGAGGCCTTCCTCGACGTGAACGGCATGGCCCGCAGCGCGGGCTCGCCGACCGAGATCGCCCTGCGGCTGCGGTGGGACGTCCGCGACCGGGCGGGCCTGCCGATCACCGTCGGCGTCGCCACCACCAAGAGCCTCGCGAAGATCGCGAGCGCGCTCGCGAAGCCCGAGGGCCTGATGGTGGTCCCGCCCGAGTGCGAGATCACCCTGCTGCACGGCCTGCGTGTCGAGCGTCTCTGGGGTGTCGGCCCGGCGACGGCCGGGAGGCTCCACGCCCACGGGATCACCCGGGTCGGGCAGATCGCCGCGCTCGGGGAGGACGACCTCGTCGCGATCCTCGGCCGCGCCGGTGGACGTCACCTGCACGCGATCGCCCACAACCGCGACCCCCGCCCCGTGCGGTCCCGGCGTCGTCGGCGGTCGTTCGGGGCCCAGTCGGCCCTCGGCCGCCGCCCGCGGTCGCCGGAGGCGCTCGACGCGGTGCTGATCGGGCTCGCGGACCGCGTCACGCGGCGGATGCGCGCCAAACACCGCACGGGGCGCACCGTCGTGCTGCGGCTCCGGTTCGCCGACTACTCGGCGGCCACCCGCTCGCGCACCCTCCACGGCGGGACGTCGTCGTCCGGTCCGGTGCTGGCGGCCGCCCGGGCGCTGCTGGCCGAGGCCGCCCCCACCGTCGCCGCCCGCGGACTGACCCTCATCGGGATCACCGTCGCCAACCTCGACGGCGAGTCGGACGGCGGCCAGCTCGAACTGCCGCTGGAGGACCCCGCCGGGGCCCGACTCGACGCGGCGCTCGACACGGTGCGCGACCGCTTCGGCCCCGCCGCGGTGACGCGGGCGTCACTCGCCGGACGCGATCCCGGGCTCGCCGCGTACATGCTCCCCGGCGACCGGGGCCGGCATGGACGGCGGCCGTCGCGGGAAGACGACCGGTGAGATGGCCCGCTACGCCGTCAACGACGACGCCGTCGCCCGTGCGCGGGAGCGGATCGCGGCACGCCGGTACGTGCTCGACAGCGACTGGGGCGACGTCCAGCCCTCGGCCGACGACGAGAACGCCTACCTCGAACGGCACGGCTGGGACGAGTTCGCGGGCTGGCACCTCGGGCTCGCGGACGGCGCGACGGACGGCACGAAGGCGCGATACGCGTTCGTCTGCGGCGACCTGCGCCGCGTCCACCGCTCCGCGCTGATCGCCTGCGTCTACCGGGCCGCCGAGTGGGGCCACAAGGAGGTCGAGCTCGCGGCGCACGACCTCCTGCAGCTGCTCGACCGCACGCGCGCCTGACCGGCCGCTGGGCCGGCCGCGCGGAGCTCACGCCGCGACCGGCGGGCCCTCCCCCTCGTCGAGCACCCCGGCCGTCCGGGCCCAGGCCATCAGGTCGCGGACGGCGTCGGCCGCGCGGCCGCGCTCGTCGGGTGGCAACGTCCCCAGGTGGGCGGCGACGGCGTCGGCCCGGAGCGCCCCGAGGGCGTTCGCGCCCCCCGCGGCGCGCCACGCGCCGGCGAGGTCGCCGAGGACCGCCTCCCTCTCGGCGGCGAGCCACGGCCGGGTGTGGTGCAGCGACCCGACGTACGCGTCGATCGCCCCGTGGAGGGTGCGGCCGTGGACGCGGCCGACCTCCCGGAGCCCGCCGCCGGGGGCGGGGACGAGCACCGCGGGGAGCGCCGTCCTAGCGCCCACGACGCCACCCCGCCCACGGGCCGGTGATCGCGACGCACGACGGGCGCGGCACGTCGTCGCCCCCGTTCGGCCAGCGGCTCGTGGGGCTCCCGACCGACGTCGAGAGCTCACCCGGGTGCTGCACCGACAGGAACAGCGTGCCGCCGTCCGGCGTCCAGGCCGGCCCGGTCAGCTCGCAGTCGACCGGCCCGCTGGCGAACTGGTACGCCGTGCCGGCGTCACGGCCGCGTATCGGGAGCAGGAACAGCCCGTTGTTGCCCTGGAACGAGTAGATGCCCCTGCCGACGCGCGCGCTCGAGATGTCGGTGACCATCCAGAGGCTCCCGCTCCCGTCGAAGATCAGGTTGTCCGGCGACGAGAACCCGCTCTGCGGGCCGCCGACGGCGAAGATCGACCAGTCGAACGACGTCGCGGACGGGTCGCCGCCCTCCTCGGCGATCCGCACGATCTGCCCGTGGAAGTTGCCGTGGCCGGTGTTGTTGGTGAGCGCCACGAAGACCGAGCCGTCGAGCGGGTTGATCTCGATGTCCTCGGGGCGGTCGACGGGGGTGCCGCCCACCAGCAGCGCTGCGGCGCGCGCGTCGGCGAGGACCTCGGCCTGGGAGGCGAACACCGGGGTGCCGTCGGGGGTGCGCGCGTCGCGCAGCTTCGCCTGGGTCGCGTAGTCGAGGAGCACCCAGGCCGCGTTGCCGAAGTCGGCGACGTAGAGGCGGCCGCTCTCGAGGATCCCGAGGTTCGCGTCGCGGGACGTCGCGGGGCCGAGCCTCCGGTCGGCGACGAACTTGTAGACGCACGAGTCCGCGAGGTCGTCGCCCATGTAGGCGACCACCGTCCGGTCGGGGCCCACGGCGATGGCGACGTTCTCGTGGCGAAAGCGGCCCATGGCGGTGTGCTTGCGGGGCGGGCTGGCCGGTGAGAACGGGTCGACCTCGACGACCCAGCCGTAGTGGCGGCGGCCGTAGACGGCGGGGTCCCAGCCGTCGCCGGCGGGGGCGGGCTGCGGGTAGCTCTGGAAGTTCTCCTCGCACGACAGCCCGGTGCCCCACGGCGTCGCGCCGCCGCTGCAGTTGGCGAGGGTGCCGACCACGCCCGGGCCGCCGTCGATCGACGCGGCCGGTCCGGTCATCACGCAGGGGGTGGTCGCGTCGAGCCGCCGCGCGTACGTCGCGTCGGACGCGTCGACCGACCAGACGCCCGTGCCGTCGCGGCGCACCCGCATCACCGAGGCGCCGACGGCGGCCTGCTCGGCGGCGACCTGCTGCGGCGTCTTCGGCCCGGTGCCGGCGTAGCCGCTCACGAAGAGGGGGTTGGTGTACTCGTGGTTGACGACGAGGATGCCGTCCCGGCTCGATGCGCGCCGCGGCAGGTAGCCGAGGTGCGGGGCGTCGAGGTCCATGCCGCGGTCGAGCAGGTCGATCGGGTAGTAGCCGATCCAGTCGTGGTTGAAGCCGGCGGTGAGTCCCCCGCCGATCGCGGATCCCCACGGGGCGATCAGGTCCGCGCGGAAGCCGCGCGGCAGCACCAGGCGGTCGGCGGTGGTCGGCCGGACGGTGGCGACGGTGGCGCTCGTCGCCGCCGCGGCCCGGCCCATGCTCAGGTGCAACGGCACCGCCGCGGCGACGCCGGCGGCGGCGGCGCCGGTCAGCAGCCGGCGGCGGCTCATGCGTCCCGCGACGAGCGCGTGCCACTCGCTGTCGTCGGCGTGCGCGGTGCGGGGTGCGACGTCGGGCTCCACGGTCACCTCCAGGTCGGCAGACGGTCCGGGGGGAGCCCACCGCACGCGCGGCCCGCGTAGGTGACAGCGGCGTGTCGACGCGGTGAGCGGCGTGAAACCCCGCCCCCGCCGACCCGTCAGCCGGTGGTGCCCCGCGCGACGCCGCCGGAGAGCGCCCCCATCGAGGCGACGACGACCAGGAGCGCCCCGAGGGCCTCCCCCGTCGTGAGCCGCTGCCCCAGCAGGCCGAAGCCGACGGCGGCGGCGATCGCCGGCTCGAGGCTGAGGAGGATCGCGACGGTGCCGGCCCGCATGCGGCGGAGCGCCTCCATCTCGAGGGCGGTCGGGACCACGACCCCCGCGACGGCGACCACCGCGCCGACCGCCAGGACCGTGGGGCTGAGGAGGGCGCCGCCGGAGCCGAGGGTGAGTGGGGCGACGAGCAGCGCGGCGATCGCGACCGAGAGGGCGAGGCCGTCGAGGCCGCCGGCCTGGTCACCGACCCGCTGCGAGGCGACGAGGTAGCCGCCGAGGGCGGCGGCGGCGAGCAGCGCCAACCCGACGCCCGCCGCCGACCCCTCCCCGCCCCAGTGCGCCCCCGACAGGGCGGCGACGCCCCCGAGGGCGAGCCCGACCCAGAGCAGGTCCACGCGGCGGCGGCTGCCGATGATCGCGACGGTGAGAGGGCCGAGGAACTCGATCGTGGCGGCGACGCCGAGCGGTATCCGGTCGACGGCGCCGTAGAAGGCCGTCCCCATGACGGCGAGGCTGGCGCCGAGCAGCGTCAGCCGCCCCCATTCCCCGCGCGATCGCCCGCGGACCCGCGGCCGGACCAGGGCGGGGAGGATCGCCGCGGCGAGGGCGAGCCGCAGGCCCGCCGTCGCACCCCACCCCACCGTCGCGAACAGCGACGTCGCGACCGCCGTCCCGACGAACACCGACGTCGAGGCGACGACGACGAGCAGCGGGGACAGGTCCGGCCGTCGGCCGCCCGTCGTCGCGCGCGGCAGCGCCACCGCCGGGGTCGCCCCCGGGCCGGCGCCCGCGCCCGCCATCTCGATCGCCACCGCGCACCCCCTCCGTCGCCGCCCGGCGGGAGGGTAGGCCGCGGCGGCGCCCGCCGCCCTAGTCCGCCGATCGGCCCGCGCGGGACGGCACCAGCCACCAGAGGACCACGATCAGCAGGGCGGTGCCGCCGGCGGTGATCACGGCGGTGACGAGGCCGAACAGCACGTCGGTGACGAGCAGGACGGCACCGGTCACCGCCACGGAGAGCGCGGCGAGGCCGGCGAGCGTCAGGCGGTGGGCGACCTCGACGATCCCCTCCTTGCGTCCCTGCCGGAACCTCAGGCGGTGCACCGCGACGGGGGCCATCAGCACCACCGTCGCAACCCCGGTGCAGAGGAGCGTGACGAAGTAGACGACGCGCTGCGTCGAGGTGGCCTCGTCGAAGCGCGCGCTGAACGGGACGGTCAGCAGGAACGCGAACAGCACCTGCACGCCCGGGAGGGCCACGCGCAGCTCCTGCAGCAGCTCGGTGAGCTGCCGGTCCCAGCGCTCGGCCTCGGTCTCGGTGCGGGTCGGTTCGGTCACCCGGACGCTCCGTGGACGGGCGGGGCCGCGTCGGCG
>LNFM01007106.1_pt1 | contig 17809 bp, 21 predicted proteins | sample 596031 | NCBI WGS metagenome assembly LNFM01 (sample SAMN04254537, study PRJNA301005) | activated carbon metagenome | isolation source: dual media filters at the Ann Arbor, Michigan drinking water treatment plant | place: USA: Ann Arbor | reverse complement strand
GGCATCGTCGGCTTCGCGCAGATGGGGCTCGGCGCCATCGCCGCGCAGATCGCCGGTACGCTGGTCGGCACGACCATGAGCCCGGTGCCCATGGTGGCTCTGTCGGTCGTCGGAGCCGTCGGCGCCTTCGCGGCCGTGGCGCTGATCCGCCGGCGCGAAACCTACTGACGACCGCTTCAACTGATGCCGGCGTAGCGACCCGGCCGGTGGTTCATGCCGACGATGGCGCAGAGCACCGTGACCCCCGCCACGGACAGCGCCACGAGATCGAGGCTGAGCACCGCGGTGGCGGCCACCATCACCAGCATGTCGACGCCGAGCTGGAAGTAGCCGGCCCGCACGCCGTGCTTCTCCTGGAGGTAGAAGGCGAGGATGCTGACGCCGCCGAGGCTCATGCCGTGCCGGAACAGGATCAGGAGGCCGATGCCGAACAGGCCGCCGCCGACGATGGCGGCATAGACCGGATTGAGGTGGCCGATCTCGAGCCAGAGCGGCATGAGCCGCGAGAAGATCGACACCAGCGCCACGGCGGCGAGGGTCTTCACCGTGAAGGCCCAGCCGAGGCGGAGCAGCGACAGGACGAAGAAGGGCAGGTTCACGAGGAGGAACAGGGCGGAGAAGTTCAGCGGCGTCGCGTAGCTGAGCAGAAGGGCGATGCCGACCGTGCTCCCCGTGAGCAGCGATGCCTTGGCGTAGAAGGCGATTCCCAGAGCGACGAAGAGCGTCCCCAGCACGAGGGCGATGGCGTCTTCATGGATCCGGTGGCGCAACACGTGCTCCGACATGGCGCGGCTCCTCTGTTGCAGCGCACAATAGCAGGAATCGCGGCGGTCGGTCGCGCTCATCTTCTGGGCAGGCCTGCATTTTGCGCAGGCTTGCGTCAGGGCTCGGCCGGGTCGCTGGCCTGCAACACGACGAACCACGGCGCGGCCTCCGGGTTGCAGAGCGGGCCGGTCCGCCCCTCGGCGGGACAGGTGGAGCCGCGCCGCGGACGCGCCAGGGCCCCGCGGGCGTCGATGCGCAGGTCGCGCCGCGCCACCGATTGCAGCACATTGCCGCCGATCACGGTGGCGAGCCGCCGCCTCCCGTCTGCCGCCACCACCACGTCGCAGTGGAGGTTCCAGACCGGGCGTTCGCCCGCAGCGAGGGCCGGCACCAGCGCCGAGAAATCGCCGGGCCCCTCGTGGCGATGGAGGCACAGGAGGTCGCCGGGACGCAGCCGCGTCGTCTTCGGGTCGCAGGCCCTGTAGAATTCGCCCGCCGTCAGCCCCTGCGCCTCGTCGCGGCTGCGCCGGGCCGCCTCGGCGACATAGTCGAGATGGGCCATGGCCGCCTGAAAGCGCAGCCGTGACACGCCGGCGGTCACCACCACGTGGGAGACGAAGGCGGCCGACCAGGGAATGTCGGAAGCCGCCGCGCGGAAGGCCGCCTGCGCCAGCGCCTCGCGCTCGGCCTCCGGCAGCGTCGTGCCGCGCAGGCGGGCGAGCAGGTCGGCGAGGGGCACCAGATCGCCCGCGCCCGGTGCTCCCGCGTCCTCGGTGAGGCGCGGGATGCGGCGGACCTGCAGCGGACCGTCTGCCAGCGCCCCCAGCGTCTCCCAGTAGCGCATCACCTGGCGCCAGGGCACGCCGCGCCCGGCCGGCTCGTCGCGCATGGCATCCGCCTCCACCGCGCCGAACCGGACGAGCGCGCCGCCGGCCCCGATCACATGGCCGCCGAAGGTCTCGTGCTCGCGCACCGCGGTGCCCGCGATGGCGAGGGCCGCGGCGGACGGCGGGGTGACACCGGTCGCGCGGCAGAGCCGCTGGAGCCGGTCGCGGTCGGCCGTTGGAAATCCCGGGGCCTGCGCCCCCGCCGGCCCGGGACCGGCGAGGGCGGCGGCGATGAGCACGGCGGCGATGGCGCGCGACCGGCCGGGCGGCGGCGGACGGCTTCGGGCTTCCTCTCGATTCATGGGCGGAGAACAGCAGGATTCAGCGCGTCTGGCGAGCCCGCCATCCCGTCGCTAGGGTGCCGCCATGACATCCCGCCGTCCCGCGCGCCGGCTGCGCCGGCTTCCCGTCCTGCTGGCTCTCGCCGCCGCGCTCTACCTCGTCACAGCCTACATGCTGGCGCCCGCGCTCTGGTTCCGGCACGAGCATCACCCGGGCCTCGCCCGCCGGCCGATGGTCACCACCACGGCCAGCGGCATTCCCGGCGATCCCGTCAATGTCGGCCTCGTGGGCGATACGCGGGCTCTCGTCGCCGCCATGCATGCCGCGGGGTGGCGACCGGCCGATCCCGTGACGTTCCGCTCGGCGCTCGCCATCGGCCTCTCCGTCGCCCTCGACCGCCCCTATCCCGATGCGCCGGTGTCGCCGCTCTACTTCGAGGGCCGCATGCAGGATCTCGCCTTCGAGAAGCCGGTAGGGGGTTCGGCGGACCGCCGCCACCACGTCCGCTTTTGGAAGGCCCTCGACGACGCCGCCGACGGCCGCCCGCTCCACCTCGGCGCGGCGAGCTTCGACCGGGGCGTCGGCTTCAGCCACCTCACCGGACAGATCACCCACCACATCGCGCCTGACGTCGATGCCGAACGCGCCTTCGTGATGGATGGCCTCGCCGATGCCGGCCGGCTCGGCGCCCGCTACTTCATCCCCGGCTCAGGCGCGACCCTCGCCGGGCGCAACGGGGGTGGCGACCGCTACGTGACCGACGGCGACATTCTGGTGGGCGTGCTGATGCCCGTGGCCGCGTCCGGGCAGGTCGCGCCGACGGCCGCGCCTGTCGACCCCTGGTGGATGGCGCCGCGTCGCCTTCTCTGGCAACTCGCCAGCGCCATCGCCGGCCGCCTCAGCTGATCCCCGCGGTAACGGGGGAGGGAACGAATTCCGGCCTCGCGCATTCCTGTTCGCTGACGGGCGAACTCTCGTCGCCGCGATCGTCTCCCCCAACCCCGAGGTTTGCCAATGGCCGCCACCGTCGCCAGGGATCTGCGCACGGGCCGATCCCCCTGGATGTCGCGACCGCTCGCCGCCATTCCGACCCTCGAGCTCACGCGCGACGTCAAGGCCGACGTGGTCGTGCTCGGCGCCGGGATTTCCGGGGCGATGGTCGCCGACGCGCTGACCGACGCCGGCCTCGACGTGGTCATCCTCGATCGCCGTGGGCCGCTGCTCGGCTCCACGCCGGCGTCTACGGCCCTGTTGCAATACGAGATCGACACACCGCTCACCATGCTCGCCGAGCGGATCGGCCGCGACCGCGCCGAGCGCATCTGGCGGCGATCCAAGCTCGCCCTCGGGGCGCTGCGGGAGCGCGCCGTGCATCTCGGGATCAACGCCGACCTCGCGGATCGCGACACGCTCTATCTGGCCGGCGACCTGCTCGACCGCGATGCCCTCGCGCTGGAGGCCGATGCGCGCAGGAGGGCCGGTTTCGAGGTCTCGCTGCTGACCGGTCCGGCGGTGCGGGAGCGCTACGGCATCGCGGGACGGCCGGCGATCCTCGGTCACGGCAATCTCGCCGCCGATCCGCGTCGCCTCGCCGCCGGGTTCCTCCGTGCGGCGCTGGGGCGCGGCGCCAGGCTCTACGCTCCGGTGACGGCGGCGCAGGTGGAGGCGACCGCAGGCGGCGTCTCCGTGGAGACCGAGGAAGGTCCGGTGGTGCGCGCCACGACTCTGGTCTTCGCCACCGGCTACGAACTCCCCAAGAAGGTGCCCCGCAAGGGCCACCGCGTCGTCTCGACCTTTTGCCTCGCCACCCGTCCGCAGCCGCGCGCCTTCTCCGCCGACCTTCCCTTCGTCTGGGAGGCGTCGGAGCCCTACCTCTATCTCCGGTCCGACCAGGACGGTCGCATCATCTGCGGTGGCGAGGACGAGGACTTTTCCGACGAAGACACCCGCGATGCGCTGCTGCCCACCAAGATAAAGGCGATCCAGGCGAAGCTCGCGACCCTGCTGCCCGGCATCGATACCGAGGCGGACTACGCGTGGTGTGGGTCCTTCGGCGCCTCCGAGACCGGAACGCCCTCCATCGGGCCGGTGCCGCGCCTCCCCGGCTGCTACGCCGTGCTCGGCTACGGCGGCAACGGCATCACCTTCTCGATGATGGCCGCCCAGATCCTGCGCGGGCAGATCGCCGGGACCGGTGATCCCGACGCCGATCTCTTCGGCTTCCGCCGCACATTCTGACGGGTTCTACTTGTCGTTCGAGGCGTTCAGGTCCTCGACGGGAAGGGACTTCTCGTTCGCGGGAGGATCGGCGCGGTGGTTGCCGGTCTTCATCTCGTCCCGCTCGCGAGCGGTCGGCGGGCGCGGCGGCACCTGGCCGTCGTCGCGCGGGGCGGGGGCGGTCTGGTCGGGATCGTCCATGGCGTGTCCTCCTCGGGTCCTGGGGACCAACGAGGCGACGGGGGCCGAAGTTCCCGGCGGGCTCAGGAGGGCGTCCAGCCGTCCCGCGCGAGAACCTCGCCGGCGAGATAGAGGCTGCCGGTGATGAGCACCCGCGGCGGCAGGCGACCCGGCTCGCCACGAACGGCCGCGAGAGCCGACTCGAGACTGTCGCAGGCCGTCGCCTCCAGTCCCGAGGCCCGCGCTGCCTCGGCGAGCGCAGCGGCCGAGAAGGCCGCAGGATAGGCGAAGGGCACCGCCAGCACCCGCGGGGCGAGGGGCTTGAAATGGTCGAGGAACCCCAGGGGGTCCTTGGTCGAGACCATTCCGGCGATCATCACCAGCGGTTTCGGCTGGCGCGCCTGCATGGTGCTGACGGCCTCGGCCAGCACCTCGCCGCCGCCGGGATTGTGGCCGCCGTCGAGCCAGACCTCGGCCCCGGTCGGCAGGGCGGCGAGGATGTCGCCGGTGAGGCGCTGCAGCCGCCCCGGCCAGAACACCGTCTGCAGGCCCCGCTCCACCGCCGCGGGCGTCATGGCAAAGCCCGCGGTCTTCACGGCCATCAGCGCCGTTCCGGCATTCTCGAACTGGTGGACGCCCGCCAGCCGCGGCGGCGGCGCGTCGATCAGACCGTCCTCGTCCTGGAAGACGAAACGGCCGTTTTCGGAGCGGGCGAACCAGTCGAGGCCGGAGACGAACAGGCGCGAGCGGGTCGCATCCGCCGCCGCCTCGATGACCGCCAGCGCCTCCGGGGTCTGCCGTGCGATCACGGCCGGCCGGCCGCGCTTGAGGATGCCGGCCTTCTCGCCCGCGATCTTGGCGACGGTGTCGCCGAGGAAGTCGGCATGGTCCATCGACACCGGCGTGATGACGCTCACCGCCGGCCGCGGCACCACGTTGGTCGCATCGAACCGGCCGCCCATGCCGACCTCGAGGATCACCGCATCGGCCGGGTGGCGGGCGAAGAGCATCAGGCCGGCGATGGTGGTGATCTCGAACTGCGTGATCGGCTGGCCCTCGTTGACGCGCTCGACCTCGAGGAGAACGTCGGCGAGCGTCGCGTCGTCCACCAGCCGGCCGCCGCCCGCGGCGCCCAGCCGGTAGCGCTCGTTGAACTTCACCAGATGCGGCGAGGTGTATACGTGGACCGTGCGTCCGGAGGCCTCCAGGAAGGCGCGGGCGAAGGCGGAGGTCGAGCCCTTACCGTTCGTACCGGCGACGTGGATCACCGGCGGCAGGGCGAGGTGCGGATTGCCGAGCCGCTCCAGCGCCCCGGTCATCCGGTCGAGCGACAGGTCGATCAGCTTCGGATGGAGCTTCGCCAGCCGGTCGAGAATGGCGGCGATGGGCGTTTCGGCAACCGTCATGGCGGGACAACTTGGGGCGGTGGTCCGCCGGCTGCACCGAGCGGAACTGAGCGGGCGGTCGGAGCGGTGGATCGTGCACCGCCCGTCGGAGCGGGCAGGGCGTGCGTCAGGAGGCGGCGGCTGCCGGGGCCGGATCGGCGGCCGGGACCACCGTGGCCGGGACGGGCGCCTTGGTGAGCACACGGCAGAGCCGCGCCAGCGTCGCCCGGAGGTCGTGGCGGTGAACGACGAGGTCCACCATGCCGTGGTCCTTCAGGTACTCGGCGCGCTGGAACCCCTCGGGAAGCTTCTCGCGGATGGTCTGCTCGATCACGCGCGGCCCAGCGAAGCCGATGAGCGCGCCCGGCTCGGCGATATGCACATCGCCCAGCATCGCGTAGCTGGCGGTGACGCCGCCGGTGGTCGGGTTGGTCAGCACCACGATGTAGGGCAGCTTGGCGTCGCGCAGCGCCTGGACCGCCACCGTCGTGCGCGGCATCTGCATGAGCGACAGGATGCCCTCCTGCATGCGCGCGCCGCCCGAGGCGGTGAAGATGATGAAGGGCGTCTTCTTCTCGACCGCCGTCATCATCCCCTTGACGATGGCCTCGCCCGCGGCCGTGCCGAGCGATCCCGCCATGAAGTCCATGTCCTGCACGGCGACGGTGACGGCGAGGCCTTCCAGCTTGCCGTAGCCGACCTTGATCGCGTCGGCCATGCCGGTCTTGGTGCGGGCGTCCTTCAGCCGGTCGACGTAGCGCTTCTCGTCACGGAATTTCAGCGGGTCGAGCGGCGCGTCGGGGAGCTGCACGTCGAACCATGTGCCGTTGTCGAAGATCGACCGGAGACGGGCAGTCGAGCCCATGCGCATGTGCACGCCCGAGCCCGGAATGACGAAGAGATTGCTCTCCAGGTCCTTGTGGAAGACCATCTGCCCGGTCTCCGGGCACTTGATCCACAGGTTCTCCGGCGTGTCCCGCTTCAGGAACGAGCGGATCTTCGGGGGCAGAACGTCGGTGATCCAGTTCATAGGGCCTCTGTGGCAAAAGACGGTGGCGCTCAGGCGCCGGCGCGTTCCAGGCGGGTGATGCGCGCCTCGAGCTGTTCGAGCTGAACCTCGAAACTGGCGAAAGTGCGTTCGGTCATGGTGCGGTGGCCGACGAAGGAGCGCATGAACTTCACCGCGTTCGCGTCGAGCTTGTCGAGGCGGGCCTCGATGGCTTCGAACCGTCGATCGACTGCATCGAACCTGGCGGTCATGTCCGCCCGCAAGTCGCGCAGATGTGCCAGGATCAGGTTCTCAGGCTCGCTCATGACCCAAGCCTCCTCGCGGCCAATATAAGGGATCACGAGGCGATGTGCATCACTCCGCAGCCTTGCGGGCATGTCGCACGCCGGACGCGATGGAGCCGACGAGGCCGGTGACCGCGCCGACCGTGCCGGCGGTCGCCTTGCCCTCGGCGTCGAGCGAGCCCTTCAGCGCCTCAACCAGCGCCGAGCCGACGACGACGGCGTCGGCGCCGCGGGCCACTGCGCTCGCATGGTCGGCGTTCTTCACGCCGAAGCCCACGGCGACCGGCAGGTCCGTGTGCCGCTTGATCCGCGCGACCGCCTCGGCGGTCTTGCCGAAGTCGGGCGTCGCGGCGCCGGTGATGCCGGTGATCGAGACGTAGTAGACGAAGCCCGAGGTGTTGCCGAGCACCGTCGGCAGGCGCTTGTCGTCGGTCGTCGGCGTCGCCAGGCGGATGAAGTTGAGCCCCGCCTCGAGGGCCGGGATGCAGAGCTCGGCATCCTCCTCCGGCGGCAGGTCGACGACGATCAGGCCGTCGACGCCCGCGGCCTTGGCGTCGGCGAGGAATCGCTCCACGCCGTAGATGTAGATCGGATTGTAGTAGCCCATGAGGACGATCGGCGTCGCCGCGTCGCCCTGGCGGAACCAGGCGATGTCCTCCAGGGTCTTCTTCAGCGTCTGCCCGCCGGAGAGCGAGCGCAGCCCCGCCGCCTGGATCGACGGGCCGTCGGCCATCGGATCGGTGAAGGGCATGCCGAACTCGATGACGTCGGCGCCCGCGCCCGGCAGGGCCTTCAGGATGGCCCTTGCCGTCTCGCGGTCGGGATCGCCCGCCATGACGTAGGTGACGAGGCCGGCGCGGCCCTCGCGCGCGAGGTCGGCGAAGCGGGTGTCGAGGCGGGTGGTCACAGCTTGGTCCCCAGGATTTCGGCGACCTGGGGCACGTCCTTGTCGCCGCGGCCGGAGAGGTTCATGACCATGATGTGGTCCTTCGGCTTGGTCGGGGCGAGCTCCGCGACCTTGGCCATGGCATGGGCGCATTCCAGCGCCGGAATGATGCCCTCCACCTTCGACATCAGCTGGAAGGCCTCCAGCGCCTCGTCGTCGGTGGCCGACAGATAGGTGACGCGGCCGATGTCGTTCAGCCAGGAATGCTCGGGACCGATGCCGGGATAGTCGAGGCCGGCGGAGATCGAGTGGCCCTCCTGGATCTGCCCGTCCTCGTCCATCAGCAGATAGGTGCGGTTGCCGTGCAGGACGCCCGGCTTGCCGCCGGAGATCGAGGCGGCGTGCAGCTTGTCGAGGCCGTGGCCGGCCGCCTCCACGCCGTAGATCTCGACGGAAGGGTCGTCGAGGAAGGGGTGGAACAGGCCGATGGCGTTGGAGCCGCCGCCGACGCAGGCGATGAGGCTGTCGGGCAGGCGCCCTTCCTGCGCCAGCATCTGCTCGCGGGTCTCCTCGCCGATCACCGACTGGAAGTCGCGGACCATGGCCGGATAGGGATGGGGACCTGCGACGGTGCCGATGCAGTAGAAGGTCGTCTCGACGTTGGTGACCCAGTCGCGCAGCGCCTCGTTCATGGCGTCCTTCAGCGTCTTGGCGCCGGACTGCACGGGAACGACGGTGGCGCCCAGCATCTTCATGCGGAAGACGTTCGGCGCCTGCCGGGCGACGTCCACCGCGCCCATGTAGACGATGCATTCGAGGCCGAAGCGGGCGCAGAGCGTCGCGGTGGCGACGCCGTGCTGGCCGGCACCCGTCTCGGCGATGATGCGCTTCTTGCCCATGCGGCGGGCGAGCAGGATCTGGCCGAGGACGTTGTTCACCTTGTGGGAGCCGGTGTGGTTCAGCTCCTCGCGCTTCAGGTAGATCTTGCAGCCGCCGAAATGCTCGGTCAGCCGCTCGGCGAAATAGAGCGGCGAGGGACGGCCGATGAAGTGGGTCCGGTGGCCCGCCATCTCCGCCACATAGGCCGGGTCGTTGCGCGCCTCGCGATAGGCGGCTTCCAGCTCCAGGATGTTGGGCATCAGCGTCTCGGCGACGAAGCGGCCGCCATAGATGCCGAAACGGCCGTTCTCGTCCGGTCCCGACCGGAACGAATTGGGCTTCAGCGGAGCGTTCATTCCCGTTCTCCTTCGCCCTGCGCAGAGCGGGCGGCGGCCACGAAGGCCCTGATCCTGTCCGGGTCCTTGCGGCCCGGCGCGCTTTCCACGCCCGAAGATACGTCGACGCCGGACAATCGGGTCAGCCGGACGGCCTCGGCCACGTTGCCGGGATGAAGGCCACCGGAAAGCATGACAGGGCGTCCGGGGTCAAGGCCGGCCACCAGGCGCCAGTCGAATGTCAGCCCGTTGCCGCCCGGAAGCGCATCCGCCGTCTTCGGCGGCTTGGCGTCGACGAGCAGCATGTCGCTGACCGCGGCATAGGCGTCGAGGCCTTCGAGGTCGTCGGCATCGGCGACACCCACCGCCTTCATGACGGGGAGCGAAAAGGCCGCACGGACGGCGGCGACCCGCGCGGGCGTCTCCTCGCCGTGGAGCTGCAGCAGGTCCGGAGAGAGTCCCGCGACGATCGTCTCGAGGTCCTCGTCGGTCGCGTCGACGGTGAGCGCCACGACCCGCGCACGCCCCGCCGCACGGTCGGCGAGGGAGCGGGCCGCCGTGATCGACAGGTGGCGCGGGCTCCTGGGGAAGAAGACGAGGCCGATCATGTCGGCGCCGGCCGAGACGGCGGCGTCGATGGCGTCCGGCGTGGTGACGCCGCAGATCTTGACCAGGAGGGACATGGCCCTGTCTTAGACGGGCAGCGACCGCCACACCAGCATGGCGGCGGCGAGATCTTCCAGCGCCGTGCCGACCGACTTGAACAGCGTGATCTCGTCGGGCGATGCCCGGCCGGGATGGACGCCGCGGGCGAGGTCGAACAGGTCGGCCTTCACGTCGCTCTGGGCGATGATCCCGCGCTTGATCGGATCGACGATGTCGCCGGCTTCCTTCAGGCCGCCCATGCGGGTGTCGACGAAGAGGCTGGCGCGGCGAACCGCCGCATCGTCCGCCTCGCGCATGGCGGGCGTGTAGCCGCCGACGAGATCGAGATGGGCGCCGGGCTTCAGCCAGTCGCCGGACACGATCGGATCGGACGAGATGGTGGCGCAGGTGACGATGTCGGCCTCCTCCACCGCCGCCTGCAGGTCGCCGGCGACCGCGATGCTGACGCCCGGCACGGTGCGGCCGAGGCCCTCGGCAAGGGCGGTGGCCTTCTCGCGCGACCGGTTCCAGAGCGTGACGTGGCGGATCGGCCGGATCGCGGCATGGGCGCGGATCAGGTGGGGGGCGAGCGCGCCGGCACCCACCATCACCATGTGCGAGGCGTCGGGCCGCGACAGGTAGCGCGAGGCCAGAGCGCTGGCGCAGGCCGTGCGCCAGACCGTCAGCATGGTGCCGTCGAGGATGGCGAGCGGCGCGCCGGTCTCGCCGTTGCACAGCACGTAGCTGCCATAGATGGACGGCAGGCCGCGGGCGCCGTTGCCCGGATAGACCGAGACGAGCTTGGTGCCGACGAAGGCGCCGTCACCCGGTGGTGTCCAGGCCGGCATCAGCAGCAGCATCGCCTCCGGGACGCCATCCGCCTGCGGGATCGGATGGTGATGGCGCAGCGGCACCGTGACGTCGGACCGGAAGGCCTCGGCCAAAGCGTCGACGAGCGCCGGATAGGACAGGGCGGCGGCGATTTCGGCGGCGGATATGATGCGCATGGAGGGATGTCAGGCGGCCGGGCGATTCAGGAAGGCGACGGCGCCGCCCTGCGGCGGTTCGCGGCGGGCGAGATCGGCCCTGAGCCGGTCGGCATCGCTCCGCGCCGCGGCGAGCTCGCTCTCGGCGGCACGGCAGCGCTTGCGGTAGCGACCCTGCTTCCACCAGACGGCGAGGCCGCCGATCGCCACGCCGATGATCATCGACAGGATCACCACGGCGAACAGCGGCACGGAAAAGGCGAAGGTGGAGGATCCGCGGGCGAAGGGATCGAGCGACAGCGTGACCGGCGCCCGGTTGGCGACCGCGAGGATCACGGCGATCACGGCCACGGGTGCGAGGAACAGCCAGTTGACGATGCGGCGCAGCATGATCAGGCGCCCTTGTTCAGACGCTCACGCATCTCCTTGCCGGTCTTGAAGAACGGCACGACCTTGTCCTCGACCTCGACATGCTCGCCGGTGCGCGGGTTGCGGCCGACGCGGGCGCTGCGCGCCTTCACCGAGAAGGCGCCGAAGCCACGCAGTTCCACCCGGTCACCGCGGGAGAGTGCCCCGACGATCTCGTCGAGGATGGCGTTGACGATGTTCTCGACGTCGCGCTGGTAGAGCTGGGGGTTCTGCTCTGCAATCTTCTGCACAAGTTCGGACTTGATCATGGTGCCCGCACCCCCGAGGAGCGCTCCCGATTGAATTTTGCGAAATCTGTCATGGGGTTGGAGGCTGCCAGAGAGCCAGCAGGCCGTCAAGCGACGAGCGCTCGATCTGCGTCGCCAGCGCCGAGCTGCGGATGCGCTCGGCCCAGTCGGCAAGGCCGGCCGCCTCTGCGAGGTTGCCCGACAGGCTGCGCAGCCAGGAGAGGTTCGTCTCGCTCGCCGGCCGATGCAGCTGCACGCGCATGGTCGCCGGAACGCCCTTCGTCGCGAGCCAGGCGCGCGCCTCCTGCTCGCCGCCGATCTGGTCGATGAGCCTGAGGTCCCGGGCGCGGCGCCCGACGAAGACACGGCCATCGGCCACCGTGCGCAACTGCTCGTCGGTGAGGCCGCGGCGCTCCTTCACGATGCGCTGGAACCAGTCGTAGCTGTCGGTGATGATCTCCCTCAGGGCGGCGAGGGCCTCCGGGCTCGTCGGTTCGACGCCGCTCGGCATGGCCTTCAGCGGCGAGGAGCGGATCGCCTCCACCCGGACGCCCAGCGTGTCGAGCAGCCTCACGACGTTCGGAAACTGCGCCACGACGCCGATCGAGCCGGCGATGGAGGTCTCGCGCGTGACGATGTGGTCCGTGCCGATGGCGGCGATGTAGCCGCCGGATGCGGCGGTTCCCTCCACCACGGCCACCGTCGGCTTGGCGGCGGCCACCCTGCGGATGGCGGTGTAGAGCGCCTCGGAGCCAGCGACCGTTCCGCCGGGGGAGTCGATGGTGACGATCACCGCCCGGACGTTGCGGTTGCGCCCCAGCGCCTCGATGGTGCGCACCAGATTGGCGTTCTGGGTGATGACGCCCTTCACCTCGACGCGGGCGACGTGCTCCAGCGGGACAGTCCAGCCGAAGCGCTGCGCACCGGCGAGGCCCGCCACGGCGAGCGCGACGACCACGGCGAAGACGCTGAGCACGCGCCAGAACGTCACCTTGCGGCGGAGAAGGCGGCGGTCCAGCACGGCGTCGGTCTCGAGCGGCATGTCGCGAGGCTCCCTGTTGCAACCGGTCTGCCCTGTGGGCGGGGTTCAGGTAGCCCCGCCCATGCTGGAGCGCAAGCGAGAGATGGCCGGAAGGATGTCTGCGACGGGCTCGGTGGCGCGGCGGAGCCGCCGCGCCGGACTCAGCGGGTGCGGGTGCGCTGGCGCGCGCGGCTGCCCGGACGCTGGCGGTAGAGCATGAGGGCGCTCACCAGTGCGACGCCGACGCCGACGACGATGACGGTCGGATAGAGCGCCGCCATGGCGACGATGTAGCTCAGCGGCTCGCTGTCGTAGTCGAAATCGATGGCAGGCCGGCTGCGCCCGCCGAAGGCGAAGACGCCGTCGAGCCAGGCGGTGCGGAGCTGCACGAAGCTGTAGAGGGCGACAACGACCCCGCCGCCGACGCCGAAGAGCGCCGTGAGGAGAGTCGCAAGAGGTCCGAGACGACGGGTTTCGTCAGGCCGGTTCATTCGACATCGCCTTTCATCTGGGCTCCCGCGAACGGGCACGGGAGGCTCGGTTGAACGCGCACTGCCACGGTATATGTGACGCTAAACGTTAACACGCAATGACCGCAGTGCCCCATCGATGGCATTCACGATTTCGCGTGCGGCGGCGGCCGGATCGGCGGCCGCCGTGATGGGGCGTCCGACCACCAGCCGGTCGGCCCCGCCGCGGATCGCATCCTCGGGCGTGACGACGCGTTTCTGGTCGCCGCCGTCGGCCCCCGCGGGGCGAATTCCCGGCGTCACGAGCTCCACCTTCGCCGGGATGCCGATGGCCCGGAGGTTGGCGGTCTCCTGGGCCGAGCAGACGATGCCGTCGATGCCGATGGCGGCCGCCTGCTGCGCCTTGGCGGGGACGAGCGTCGCGACCGTCCCGGAATAGCCCGCCTCGGCGCAGTCGACGTCGTTCCACGAGGTGAGGATGGTCACCGCCAGGATTTTCAGGCCGGAGCCGCCGCGCCCCTGCACCGCCGCGCGCATGGTCTGCGGATAGGCGTGGACGGTGAGGTAGTGCGCGCCCGTGCGCGCGATGGCCTCGACGCCCTCGCGCACGGTGTTGTCGATGTCGTGCAGCTTGAGGTCGAAGAAGATCGTCTTGCCGGACGCCGCGAGTTCGCGCCCGAAGCCGATGCCGTCGGAGTAGCCGAGGCGATAGCCGATCTTGTAGTGCGTCACCGTGTCGCCGAGCAGCGAGACGAGCCGCTCGGCCTCCCCGAGGCTCGGCAGGTCGAGCGCGACGAAGAGCTTGTCGCGGGGATCGGCGGAGGAGGAGGGCGACATCAGGCGAGGCTCCGGGCTTTGGCGACGAGCGACTCGCAGCAGGCCCTCAGCATGCCGCGGGTCCGCTCGTCCTTCAGGGTGCCGTCCTCGTCGAAGGCCTGGTGGGCGCTCGCGACGGCGCAGCTTTCGGGAATGACGAGGGCGCCGCAGCCGATCTCAAGCACCTGGCGCGTCGCCATCTGAGAGCGGAAGCCGCCATAGCCGCCGGGCGAGGCCGAACCGAGGGCGAAGACGCGGCCGTGATAGCCGGCGAGCGGCTTCTCGCCCGCCTCCTTCACCCGGCTGACCCAGTCGATGGCGTTCTTCAGGAGCGGCGTGACGCCGGCATTGTATTCCGGCCCGGCGATGAAGATGCCCTGGTGGGCGCAGAACTGCCGCTTCAGCTTCAGGGCCGCCTCGGGAACGCCCTCCGCGGCCTCGAGGTCGCCGTCGTAGAGCGGCAGCGGATAGTCGGCGAGGGAGATCAGCGACACGTCCGCGTCGAGCCGGCCGAGCTCGGAGGCGGCGGCCGCGGCGAGGCGGGTGTTGAAGGACCCCGACCGGATCGAGCCCGAGAAGACGAGGATGCGGACCATGGCGAGGCTCCCGAGTTGGGTTGCCCCGGCTTCTAGCGGCCGTCGCCGGCGCCGTAAACGCCTATTCGGCCGGGCGTGCCTTGGCCGCCTTGGCGGCCTCCTGGCTGGCTTCCGCCTGGCGGATGACCGCCATGCTCTCCTTCAGGTGGTCGAGCGAGTTGTGGCCGCTCGCCAGCTCGCGGATCGCGACGATCAGCAGCGCCAGGATGAAGGGGGCGATAAAATAGTAGAGGCGGAACAGGATGAAGGCGGCGACCACAGCCTCGGCGGTGAAGCCGAGCGGCGGCAGGGCCACCAGCAGCGTCGCCTCGAAGGCGCCCGCCGCGCCGGGCGCGTGGGTGGCAAACCCCAGCAGCATGGCAGAGCAGAAGATCACCGCCACCGCGACGAAGGGCGCCGGCGGCGCGTTCGGCATGGCCATCAGCAGCACGTAGAGGATCATCGCCGTGCAGGAGAGGTCGACGATGCCGATGACCATCTGCAGGCCGGTCAGCTTGGCGCTCGGCAGCTTGACCACCCAGGCCCCCGAGCCGAACTGGCGCGGCACCGAGACGAAGATCAGCCAGCCCACCAGGGCCACCAGCACCACCACGCCGACGATGCGGACCGTGCCGCCGCCGATGCCGAAGGGTTCGACCACCGGCGTCACCACCCAGGGCTCCAGCACGAAGCCGAGACCGAGCACCGTGGCGTTGCCGAGCCAGAAGGTGAGGCCGGCGATGAAGCAGATCTTCACCACCTGCGGGCCGGTGATCTTGTAGCGGGAATAGACGAGATAGCGCACCACGGCGGCGGTGAAGACGGTGGCGCCGAGGTTGTGGGCGATGGAATAGCTGGTGAAGGAACCGATGGCGCAGGCCGGGTAGGGGATGTCCTCGCGGCCGATCGTGCGCGTGGCGAAATAGTCGTAGACGGTCAGCGTCGTATAGGCGGCGACGGCGAAAAACCCGGCGAGCAGCAGGGTGCCGGGGCCGATCTGGCCGATCGCCTCCCAGACCTTGGACCACTCGATCACCCGGAGCTTGGTGAACAGAACGTAGCCGGCGGTCGCCAGCATCGCCACCGCGACCACGAGCAGGATCTTCTTGAGGCCGATCCGGTCGCGCAGGAATTCAACGATGTTCTTGATCAAGAGCGCTCTCGCCACGCGTTCCGGCGCGAAGTCTCCGCGCCCATCATCAGCCACCTATCAGAGGCCGTGTATCCGGAATATGTCGCCGGACATCGGGAGAATCCCTTAACGGCCGTCTTCGACCGCCCCCAGTCCCCGATGTAGTGGCGGGCGGCCCAATGTCCAGCGGCAGATTGTCCTACTGCAGGAACGGATTGGTCTTCCGCTCGCGCTCCAGCGTCGTCGCCGGGCCGTGCCCGGGCAGCACGGTGAAGTCGTCGCCGAGCGGCAGGATCTTCTCCTTGATGCCGCGGATCAGCAGGTCGTGGTCGCCGCCCGGCAGGTCCGTGCGCCCCACCGAGCCCTGGAAGACCGTGTCGCCGACCAGCGCGAATTCGGACGGCGCGTGCACGAAGACGACGTGGCCCGGCGCGTGCCCCGGCACGTGCAGCACGTCGAAGGTGAGGCCGCCCACCGTCACGGTGTCGCCCTCCTTCAGCCAGCGCGTCGGCGTCACCGGCCGCACGCCGGGCAGGCCGAAGCGCTGCGCCTGGGTGGTGAGGTTGGCCAGCAGCGGCGCGTCATCCTCGTGCGAGCCCTCGATCGGGATCGACAGCAGCTCGGCGAGTTCGGCGGCCCCGCCCGCATGGTCGATGTGGCCGTGGGTGAGGAGAATCTTCTCCGGCGTCACCTTGAGGTCGGCGATCGCGCCCTGGATCCGCGGCAGGTCGCCGCCGGGATCGACGATGGCCGCCTTCATCGTGTCGGCGTCCCAGACGATCGAACAGTTCTGCTCGAACGGCGTGACCGGAACGATCGCAACCTTCAACGTCGCCATGGGCATCTCCTGACCAGTCCCACCGATTAGCCGCGGCGGCGCGCAGCCGCAACCCGTTCCGGCGGGCTGACAGATTTTGAAATACAAGTTTATTGCGCCGCAGCAATCAGGTGTCTATAAGCGCCCTGCCAACGCTCATCCCACGGATATGCACGCTTCGCCGTCACGTGTTGACGCATTCGGTGCGGGATGAGGTTCCGATAGTCGTTGCCTGTTGCATCAGGGCGGCTGATCTTACTTAGGACAACAAAAAACCATGATTGATACACGCGCGAAAGCGTATCGCCTTCCCGTCCGCTGTGCAGCAGTTGCTGGCGTGATGTCCATGATGCTTTCAGCTCCCGTTCTGGCCAGCGACGGCGACCGCGCGAATGCGAGCTGGGCCACGCTCTACGCCAGCGGCCAGGTGGCGCCGCCGGTGGCCGGCAGCGCCGCAACTCCCGCTGCGGGGGCGGCCCCCGCCGTGGCCTCGGAGATGACTTCCATCCGCCGCCGCATCACCGAGGTCGCCGCCCGTCACGGCGTGCCGGCGGGCCTCGCTCTCGCGGTGGCCCGGATCGAGAGCAACATGCGCTGCCAGGCGCGCGGCCGGGCAGGGGAGCTCGGCCCGCTGCAGATCAAGCCGGCCACGGCCCGGGGCCTCGGCTACAGCGGCCCGGCCTCGGCGCTGAACTCCTGCGGCGCCGGTCTCGAATGGGGCATGCGGCACCTCGCGGTCGCCTACAAGCGCTGCGGCTCGGCCGCCGGGGCCGCCGCCCTGCACAACCGGGGCCTCGCCTCAGCCTGCTCCCGCACCGCCTATTCCCACCGCGTCACGCGGCTGATGGCGAGCCTCTGAGCCCCGCCCCACGGTCCGCCCGCGCAAACGAAAGCGGCCGCCCGGATCGGGCGGCCGTTCTCATGTCGGGGCCGTCGGGCCGGCGGAATGTCCCGCCGGCCTTGAGGCTTACTTCTTGTCGCCGGTGCGCGCCTTGAGGGCGGCGCCCAGGATGTCGCCGAGCGAAGCACCCGAGTCGGCCGAGCCGAACTGGGCCATGGCTTCCTTCTCCTCGGCCACTTCCAGCGCCTTGATCGACACCTGGACCTTGCGGGCCTTGCGGTCGAACATGGTGACGCGGGCGTCGAGCTTCTCGCCGGGGGCGAAGCGCTCCGGACGCTGGTCGGCACGGTCGCGGGCCAGCTCGTTGCGCTTTACGAAGGCGGTCAGGTCGGTGCCGACGAGCTTCACGTCGATGCCGCCTTCCTTCACCTCGACGACCTCGCAGGTGACGATCTGACCCTTGCGGATCTCGCCGGCGTCGGCGAAGGGATCGCCGCCGACCTGCTTCAGGCCGAGCGAGATGCGCTCCTTCTCCACGTCGACGTCGAGGACCTGGGCGCGGATGATGTCGCCCTTCTTGAACTCCTCGATGACCTGCTCGCCCGGACGGTTCCAGTCGAGGTCGGACAGGTGGACCATGCCGTCCACGTCGCCCTCGAGACCCAGGAACAGACCGAACTCGGTCTTGTTCTTGACCTCGCCCTCGACGACGGCGCCGATCGGGTACTTCTCGATGAAGGC
>LNFM01008033.1_pt1 | contig 17815 bp, 16 predicted proteins | sample 596031 | NCBI WGS metagenome assembly LNFM01 (sample SAMN04254537, study PRJNA301005) | activated carbon metagenome | isolation source: dual media filters at the Ann Arbor, Michigan drinking water treatment plant | place: USA: Ann Arbor | reverse complement strand
TTAATTGCAATGTATTTATTCAAGTTAAGTATAATTTTAACTTATCTCGCATTTTAACTCACTATTCAATTTAACCATTCAAATTAACCATGGCCAATCAACCAAAAAACAGTCGCAACAAACTGTCTGACAGCAATATTGTTGCAGATAACCGTTGGTTAATTTTAAGCGCAGTTTTTTTGCTGCTGCTGTATTTTTTGTTGCCAGTGCTCACCCCGTTTTTAACGGCAGCTATTTTGGCATACATGTGCGACCCATTGGTGGATAGGCTAAGTGTACTTGGTTACAAAAAGTATCAATTTGGCCGCACAACCGCAACAGTGCTAGTGATGATGGCCATTATGGGTGTCATTACTTTGCTACTTTTAATTATTATCCCTGTTTTGCAAAAAGAATCTTTGCTGATTATTGAGCGATTACCCAACGTAATTGCCAATATTCGCGCCACGGCAGAGCCTTTTCTGCAAAAGCACTTTGGCATTAGTTTGGCGATTGATAGCGCGCAAATTCAAGAAATTATCACCAAAAACTGGAAAACGGCAGGCGGCATATTAGGTGATGTGCTTAAAACGGCTGGTACTAATAGCATGGCGCTGGTTGGCGTGATTGCGAATATATTATTATTACCAGTGGTGCTGTTTTATTTGTTGCGCGATTGGGATGAGTTGATGAAAGGCATAGGCAATTTGATTCCGCGCCATATTGTGGGAAAAACCACCGAAATTGCGCAAGAAATCGACCAAATGCTGGCTGAATTTTTGCGCGGGCAATTTACCGTAATGGTGATTATGAGCGTGTTTTATGCAGTTGGCCTATGGTTAACAGGGCTAGATATGGCGTTGCCCATTGGTATTATTGCAGGCTTGTTGGGTTTTATACCCTACTTGGGCCCAGCAATTGGTATGGGCTTGGCATTGCTGGTGGGCGCATTACAATTCACCAATATTGGCCAGTTAATCCCAGTTTTAATGGTGTTTGGTATAGGGCAGCTAGTTGAAAGTAATTTTATTACACCAAAATTGGTAGGTGACCGTATTGGTTTGCACCCAGTTGTGGTGATTTTTGCTTTACTTGCTGGCGGGCAGTTGTTTGGATTTGTTGGCGTACTACTGGCATTACCAGTCAGTGCAGCAATCGCCGTTGGTCTGCGCCACACTAAAGACAGCTATTTAGACAGCGACGCTTATCTTAAATAATTATCTTAAATAATTATCTTAAATAATTATCTTAAATAATTTAGCTGGCTTTAAATCACTTAACTAACCCGCTTAACTGCGTACTTAACCCTATTTTTCAAGCAAATATTGCATGAAGCAACTGCTATTAGACATTAAACCTGCCGCGCCGCCTACCCTGCAAAATTTTGTAGTGGGTCGCAATGCAGAAGCGCTTTCAAGCCTGCAAAAGGCGGTTAATGGCCAAAATCCCCAGTTTATTTATCTGTGGGGCGAATCTGGCTCTGGCAAAAGTCATTTGCTGCAAGCTTGTAAGGCAATCGGCGCCAGCATAGTTGATGACGTGCATTTGCTAAATAATGATGCGCAAATTGACTTATTTAACCAATATAATCAGCGCAAAGAAGCGGGCGAATGGATGATTACCGCAGGCCTGCATGCGCCTACGCAGATGGGTCTGCGTGATGATGTTGCAACGCGCTTGGCTTGGGGTTTGGTGTATCAGTTACAACCATTAAATGATATTGAAAAAGCCACCGCACTTAAACAGCATGCTTTTGAACGCGGCATGAAATTACCCGATGAAGTGGTTGATTATTGCCTGCGTTATTTGCGCCGCGATTTACCCACATTGATGGCAACGCTGGATGCGCTGGATGAATGGTCACTGATTATGCAAAAACCAATTACGGTGCCTATGTTGCGCAAACTATTACAACTCAATTTAGATTTAAACGATTAGTACCTTTTAAGATAAAAGACATGCTGAGAATCACAGAAATCAAACTACCGCTAGCAACATCCGCCGAAGAGGGCCATACAGATGCCGAAATTAGATCGGCTGTTATTAAAAAGCTAGCGATTAATGCGGCGGATTTAATCAGCTTTAGCATTTTTAAGCGCGGTACCGATGCACGAAAATCGAATGCTATATTGCTGGTTTATTCGCTGGATGTGGTGATTAACGGTGAGGCAAAAGTATTAGCCAAACTTAAAAAAGACCCACATGTAAAGCCAACGCCTGACACTAATTATCAATTTGTAGCTAGCGCGCCTGCGCAACTTAAAAGTCGCCCTATTGTGATTGGTTTTGGGCCTGCTGGTATTTTTGCTGCTTTGATTTTAGCGCAAGCAGGCTACAAACCGATTGTGCTTGAGCGTGGTAAAGCGGTAAAAGAGCGCACAAAAGATACATGGGGCTTATGGCGTAAAAATACGCTCAACCCAGAATCCAATGTGCAATTCGGTGAGGGCGGTGCAGGTACTTTTTCGGATGGCAAATTATGGAGCCAGATTAAAGACCCCAAACATTACGGCCGCAAAGTGTTGCAAGAGTTTGTTGCCGCTGGCGCACCCCCAGAAATCTTATACCTTAGCCATCCGCACATTGGCACTTTCCGCTTAGTGGGCATGGTAGAAACCATGCGCAACACGATTATTGCGCTGGGCGGTGAGATTCGCTTTGGCGCGCGCGTGGATGATATTGAGATTGAAAATAACGTGATTAAAGGCGTGCTACTGGCGAATGGTGAGCATATCTCGGCTAATCATGTCATTTTGGCGGTGGGTCACAGCGCACGCGATACCTTTGAAATGGTGCATCGCAAGGGTATTTTTGTTGAGGCTAAGCCGTTTTCAATCGGCTTCCGCATTGAACATCCGCAGTCGCTGATTGATAAAGCGCGTTACGGCAGTAGCTACAGTGAAGATTTAATCAGCAAGCTGGGCGCGGCGGAATACAAATTGGTGCACCACGCCAGCAACGGCCGCAGTGTATATAGTTTTTGCATGTGCCCAGGCGGCACCGTGGTGGCGGCGGCGTCTGAAGAAGGCCGTGTAGTGACCAACGGCATGAGCCAATACAGTCGAAATGAACGCAATGCAAATGCAGGCATAGTAGTGGGCATTACGCCTGAAGTGGATTATCCTGACAACCCACTAGCAGGCATGGAATTGCAGCGCAAACTGGAAAGCCACGCTTATGTGTTGGGCGGTAGCAATTATGCGGCGCCTGCGCAACTGATTGGTGATTTTCTAGCCAACAGGCCATCTGAACAATTTGGTGAAGTAGTGCCGTCTTATACACCGGGCGTGCATCTGACTAATTTAGAGTCCAGCCTGCCAGCTTTTGCGATTGAGGCGATTCGGGAAGCGATACCTGTGTTTGCCAAGCAAATTAAAGGTTATGATTTAGCCGATGGCTTATTAACAGGTGTAGAAACGCGCACTAGCAGCCCTATTCGCATAAAACGTGATGACGATAGCTTGCAAAGCATTAACACCAAAGGCTTATATCCGTGTGGCGAGGGCGCGGGTTATGCAGGCGGTATTTTATCGGCTGGCGTAGATGGTATTAGAGTGGCAGAAGCAGTCATGCTAGCCATGAATGAATAAGTGATATTGAAAAAATATGAAAAATAGCCTTAATATTTCAACTTGGTCTATCGTCACGCCTATTTTTGCTTGGCTTGTTTTGGGCTTATCGCAACTGCACTTCAATTTAGGCGCTATTGAATCTTTAATAATGGCAGCAAGCTTAATTGGCGCAGTACTAGCGGGTGTGCATCATGCGGAATCTATTGCCCACAAATTGGGTGAGCCGTTTGGTACCCTAGTTTTAGCTACCGCCATTACCATTATTGAAGTGGGATTAATTTTATCGTTAATGCTAACAGGCGGGCCAGAAACAGCCGCACTGGCGCGCGACACTGTATTTGCGGCGGTGATGATTATCTTAACGGGCATTGTGGGCTTGTGCTTGCTAATAGGCGGCATGCTGTACAAAGAACAAGTTTTTAAACTGCACGGCGCTAATGTGTCACTCAGCACTTTGGCCGCAATTGTAGTGTTAACGCTTATTTTACCCAACTACACACTTACCACAGCTGGTCCTGTTTACAGCACTAGCCAACTGGCTTTTATCGCGTTGGTATCATTAACACTGTATGGCACTTTTGTTTTTGTGCAGGTAGTGCGCCACCGTAATTATTTTTTAGATGCGATTGATAGCGATGCAGAACACGCTATCTTGAATACGCCGTCTGCTGATAACAAACACACACTAATCAGCACTGCATTACTTTTAATTAGCCTGAGCGCGGTCGTGCTTTTAGCTAAATCGTTAGCACCTACTATTGAAAGTTTTGTTGTCTTAATCCACGCTCCACATCAATTAGTAGGGGTGATTATTGCCAGCGTGGTGTTATTGCCAGAAGGTTTAGCAGCCGTGCGCGCTGCGCGCAAAAACATGTTTCAAACCAGCCTCAATCTAGCGCTGGGCTCTGCACTTGCCACTATTGGCTTAACCATTCCCGCAGTAGCAATTTTTTCTTTACTTACTGGCTGGACGCTGACATTGGGCATTGATATGAAATCAACAGTGCTACTGCTTTTAGCTTTGTTTGTGAATGCCATTTCGCTGGCAACTGGCCGTACTAATGTGTTGCAAGGCGTTATATTATTGGTGATATTTGGTGTGTACTTATTTACGACTGTGATTCCCTAACCGTTAAGCAGCAACAACCAATATCTCACCGTTGCCCGTTTTACCTAAATTATCTATCCAATCGATGCTGATTTTATCGTTTACAGCTGCGCCCTTTAGGTAAAAAGTGAGGTATGGATTTTTAGAAATACCAGTGCCCCACTGCATTTCTAGTACGGTTTTACCGTTAAGTTTTGCGGTTACCAGTTGAATAAAATAAGCAGGAATCAACTGCCCAAAATCGTCTTTTTTACGCCCAGTTTCCATGGGGTGATTCATAATCATCTTTACTTCGGTAACGCCGTCGCCGCTTAACTTGGCGCGCATTTTAATGTTATCCATCTGCGTATCCTTTACCCACAACCGTTTTCAAGCACCACTACATTTTTTGTGGCACTAAAATAAGCGCCACCTGCCTTTACAATCACTTTAACGTCCGATGTATCCGCCATCTTGATGCGCGTTACTAATTGCGGCAGCGCACCATTGCTCAATACAAAATGGGCAATCAATGCAGTTGGATTGTTTTCCACCAACACTGAAATAGCCTCGGTATTGGGTATGCGGCTAGTGATTTCAATTTGCACAATTGCACCATTTTCTGCGCGGTCTGGCGCCACAATATCAATATCTGTGCTTGGCGTTTCTTGCCCCACGCCTAGGTTATTTTTTGCATCGTTTATTTTCACAGCCTCAAATGCTAACTTGTTCCATATTGTTGCCAGTGCGTGCATGGGCTGAAGAATCAAGGCTAGCGCGATGCCAGATGCTATTTTTAAAAAAATTCTGCGGTGCATTAACTCAACCTTTCAAGCGCTTTTTTTTCGTTCTCTTGCAGGCGGCGTAGTTCTTTTAAACGCGCTTCTACAATCGATTGCTCATAAAAATTACCATCTTTTGCTTTAATCGCTAAATCCAACTGCTCAACTGCTTTGTTTAAATTATATTTGCGGTAATACGATTCACCCTGTGCTTGAAAACGCAATAAGTCTTTGCCCTTTGCCGCATACGCTTTTGCCAACATATCATACAAATAGGGGTCATCAGGGTATACGCGCTGTTTTTCAACTATCAGTTTAATGGCTTTATCGGGTTGCCTGCTATCTAAAAAATGCTCGGCATAGCCATAAATTAACGATCGATGTTCAGGAAACAAACTTAAGGCTTTAGCATATTGCGCGGCTGCGGCTTGCTGATTATTGCGCGCCACTTCTATTCTAGCTGCCAAATTTTCAATAAAGGGGTGCTTATCCGCATGGCCTTTTAACCATTGCACTTGCTTTGTGGCGCCTGCTACATCGTTTTTTCGTAGCATAGCAACTGCTAAACCATAATGTTCTGCGGTTTCACTGGCAAAGCGATGCTCCCTAATATTGTCTTCAAATTGCTCTATCGCTGTTTGCGATAAGCCATTGCTTGCACGTAACTTGGCTTTTACCAAATTAAAATCTAGGCTATCAGCCACTTGCCTATATGGCATGGTTTCAACGCGATTCGATACATCGGCAATGCGCTCTGCTGTAAGCGGATGCGTGCGCAGAAAGCTAGGTGCTGTGCCCTCTACAAAACGCGTTCCACGCTGCAATGTGGTAAAAAAAGAGGGCATACCGCGCACATCAAAACCCGCCGCATCTAATATTGTTAAGCCTACCCTATCTGCCTCACGCTCATGTTCGCGCGTGTAATCAAGTTGGCGCTGAATACCTGCCGCGCTAGATGCAGTTAATGCACCCGTTGCTAGCTGCGGGTTAGATCGCGCCACCAATAAAGCCAAAGCAATACCCGCAATATTTTTAAAGGTATCGTATTTTTGCGAAGCCAGCATGCGCGCCAAATGGCGCTGCGTAACATGGCCAATTTCGTGGCCTAGCACACCAGCCATTTCAGATTCACTATTAGATGCCAAAATTAATCCCGTATGCACACCAATCACGCCACCCGGCATGGCAAACGCATTAATGCTGTTATCTTTTACGGCAAAAAAATGAAAGGTCTGGCGCTTATCAGGCCCACTTGCCGCCAATTTTTGCCCAACGGCACTTATATAGTCTGTTACTTCGGCATCTTGCAGAACCTCTTCGCTTTCTGCCACCTCGCGCAAAATTTGCTCCGCAATGCGCTGCTCATCCTGTGGGCTTAGCACCGTTTGCGCAATATCACCTAAATCTGGCAGATTTTGATCATCAGCTGGAATATTGGTATTCAGCGTGCCATTATTGTATGGCTTGCCCGAAATTGCAGGCGCTGTTGCAGTATCGGCATATGTGGTTTGCGCCAGCAGCAGCAAAGCAGTAGCAATACTTTGTGTAATTAGTAATAACTTTAACTTCATCATTGATATGATAATGCCTTTAATGGCTAAGTTCATGCCAAAATTGTTAATATATAGTAACCTTGAGAACCATATGACCGACCCAAAACAAACCCTCACGCACTTTGATAACAGCGGACAAGCGCATATGGTTGACGTTGGTGATAAAGCCATTACCCGCCGCGTGGCAATTGCTACTGGCACAATCAGCATGCTAGCCAGCACCTTGGCGCACATTCAACAAGGCAATGCTAAAAAAGGTGATGTGCTGGGCATTGCGAGAATCGCCGCCATTCAGGCCAGCAAAAAAACATCTGATTTAATACCACTTTGTCACCCAATTGCATTAACAAAAGTATCAATTGCCTTTGAAATAAATGCCGCGCTTAATAGCATAAACTGCACTGCAACTTGCGAAACAACAGGCCAAACAGGGGTTGAAATGGAAGCGCTAACCGCCGTGAGCGTAGGCTTGCTGACTATTTATGATATGTGCAAAGCGGTAGACCGCGGCATGACGATGGGTGAGATAAAGCTATTAGAAAAACACGGTGGAAAATCGGGTGATTGGGCTGTGCAAAAGTGAGCGATTACTCCAGCAAACACTGCGGCAGCCTAAATTAGCTTTAACGCTCTCTACCCGCCTCATGAAACGCTTTGGTCACTGGTGATAGCAAATATTGCATCACCGTTTGATCAGCCAATTTGATTTCAGCAACCACTTGCATGCCAGATGTGAGATGCAGTTTGTCTTGTTCAATTTCAAGCTGCTGTTTATCCAGTTGCACAATAGTGCGATAGGCTAATTGAGTGGTTGACCCCGATATATTTTGACTATCATTTTGGTTGTTTTGGTTATTACTTGAACCAGATTTATCAGTTACGTCCGCACTCACTTGTAATACTTTGCCATCAATCATGCCGTATTTTTGAAATGGGTAGGCCATGAGTTTCACTTTAACAACTTGGCCTGTATGCACAAAACCTGCATCTTCGTTCTTAAGCCATACTTCGGCTTGCAGCACATCATTATTGGGCACTAATGCCATCAATACTGTACTGGGAGAAACGGGTGATTACCATTCTTGAGTTATCCGCAATTACAGGTAATAAACATTGTTAATGCTTAAATGATATACGCATATTAAAGTCTAGGATTTGGCTAAGGCTTTTTTTAGTTATGTTTATTGCGTTGTAGTTTGCTCCTTTGAAACTTCATGGATTTCTTTTAGAGCGGGAATGGCATTCATTTCCTGCAATTTCGGACCGTACTGTGTAGCCATTGTTTCAACTCTTGATTTTGATTTTTCGATGACTATTCGCTCTTTATTAAACAACTAATAATATATTAACTAATAACTTAATACGACTATAAACCTTAAAAGTGTTATGTCAAATTATCGGCAAGTTTGTTTGAAATTTATCTTTACGCAAATTCATTAGCTATATTTACGCCAAGCACATAGTGCAAGTTTATCGCAGAACGAGTGCTGCAAAGTATTAAGCAGATTATAATTTGATCCCAAACTTATAAGTAAATTAGTTCAAGAATATATAGAACCTTCTCATTTCCGAGTAGGTTCTATATATTCTTGATATTTTTGATATTCTTAAATCAGTAAATGCATTTCACGTTAGTCCATTCGGGCTATTACGCAAGCTTGACTTAACACAATTAAGTAAATATATTAAATAAGGGTAAATAAATATAATTGCTTTAACAAGGATATATTCAATGAAAAATCATACGAAATTTATAGTATTTATTTTTACTACAATGCTGGTAAGCATAACAAGTCATGCAACTACAATGTCATTGATTGAAGATAGAGGCACGCATACCTATGACGGAAATACTAATCTTGAGTGGTTAGACGTCAATCTAACTACAGGCCTTTCAATTACAAATGTTACAAACAATCTATTACAAGCTGGTCAATTGTATGAGGGTTATCGATATGCAAGTATTTCAGAGTTCAAGTCTTTTGTTTCTAACTTTTTAGGATTATCAATACAATCTGGCTTTAATGCTGACTTAAACACGGCAGGTCTGGTACAACTTTTAGGAACCACATACCAAACCTCCAATGGTTACAACAGTATTTCGACATGGGGATTTTTAAGTGATATGAGTACCTATACTAACTATGTCGATGTCTGCAGTACAGGTTTTGGAGGTGTTACAAGATGTAATTTAGTTCCTTCTGGTACTTATCCCAGTTTCGGCTCTGGTAATATTACATTTGAGGCGTATAACGACGGTACTGAATTTGGTTATGTTAATGCGTCTTTCGAAGGAGTTAACCAATCTAGCTACTTGGGAAGCTTTTTAGTTCGTGATGCTGTATCTGCTGTTCCTGTACCATCTGCTTTACCTTTAATGGCTTCAGTATTGGGTATTTTTGGTTTAGCGCGTTGTCGCAATAAATCAAAAGCTGATTATTCTCACAGCTAGTACTATATTAACCAGCTTCGGCTGGTTTTTTATTACTTAAACAGTATTAACACAGTTTTGAATTCGCTAGTTATTAGGTATAAAAAAGTATAATAACTAAATTCTAAACTAACTTTAGTGTTTTTTAGCTGCTTTTTACTTAAGTTCTTTACAAGCAACCTAAGAGTAACGTTCAAACGAAAACGTATAGAAACAATCATCAAACGATTAGTTGACTACTAACGGTAAAATAATTTTTTAAGATGTTTTTTAATTACTTAACTTTATTCAGACTTTTAGCTCTTAAGTACACTTCCTTTAAAACTAACACCTTGCACGTTTCTACATATCGTTGGGATTACTAGCTTCTAAAATTTGATAATGCAAAATCTTAAGGCATGTTAGTCATGCGGTCATTAGCAATTCTTAGTTTAATCCTTTTAGCACTTTAGGCTTTAATGTCATAGGCAAATCATTCCAGTCAGTTGTCTACCTAAGAGTCTTTTAATACCAATGCATTACCCAAGATTTATTTAAGCCTTCTGAAGCTAGCTTAATATTGTTGTAGGGAATTCGAGGTTAATCTTGTCCATTATTTCCATAAGTACTTTTGACTATGGTGAAAAATCGGGTGATTGCATTCATTTATTTCACTTTTAAACTATTTACCGCCAATTAAGCTTTTTACAGCACCAACTAAATCGCCTGGCATGATCACGATTTTACTATTGTTAGAATCGGCGATTTTTTGCATTGATGTAATGTAGCGGTCACCCAATAAAAACATGGCTGATGCGTTATTTTCTTTAACTGCTTCGGTAATAAATTTAATTGATTCAGCCGACGCTTTTGCCGCTACCATTTGCGCCTCTGCATCTTTACGTGCCGCTTCCAAGCGCGCTTCTGCATTCAAAATAAGTGATTGTTTAGCGCCCTCTGCCTCAGTTACCACCGCCACACGTTCACGTTCTGCCGCGGCTTGGCGTTCCATGGCATCTTGCATGTTTGGGGATGGTTTAATATCTTGGATTTCAACCGATTTAACCGTTAAACCCCAATCCAAAGCTTCATCGGCAATCGCTTGTTTTAGCTCTGTTTTAATGCGGTCGCGCGATGTTAAGGCATGGTTTAATTCCATGCCACCAATGATTGAGCGCAGGTTGGTTTGCACCATATTACGCATAGCCTCGCGGAAATTTTCAATGCCATACACAGCGCGTTCAATATTTGAGACTTTAATAAACGCCACCGCATTGGCTAAAATCACCGCGTTATCGGCAGTAATCACTTCTTGCTGTGGAATTTCTAAAATAATATCTTTGGTAGTGACTTTATAACTAACCTTAGTAAAAATCGGGTTAATCACATGCAAGCCTGGGCTTAATACGCCAGCAAATTTACCTAACCTTTCCACTACCCATTCTTCGCCCTGCGGCACAATGCGCACACCTTTAAAAATGGCAACTGCCACTAAAAATATGAGTATTAAACTAAATTCGGTCATGATGATTTTTCCTAAAAGTTAAACCGTAAAATAAAATTATGTTGCTTGAATACGTAATGTGTTGCCTTCTACCGCCACCACACGCGCTTGTGCGCCTTCTAAAATCGGTGCATCCGCTATTGCCGGCCATTCGCGGCTGCCCATTAAGCCTTGCGCGAATTGTATTTTGCCATTTTGACTAGGGCTGCAAGCCGCAATAACAGTACCCACACGGCCAATCTCTTCGCCCTGCGCTTGCCCTACGCGTGAATGTGTTTCGGTTTTTTTGTAATTGAGTTTCCAAATCGCTAATGAGCCAATTGATAAAGCCGCAAAGATGGCAAATTGTATGGCGGCTGGCATGGCAGGAAATACCCAAGTCGCTATCGCCACACACAAAGCCGCAATACCAAACCACAATACATATATTGTGCCTGTCGCCATTTCAATAGCCAGTAATAGCAAGCCAAGTACACCCCACATCCACATTGCATCAATCATATTTGCACCTTTAAATTCTCACCTTTTAAAATGGCTTCAAAATCGTCATTAATGGTATCACTTTTTTGTTTTGAACCGAATGCGCGGTGCTTAATCCTATTAAATTAACTTTATGATGTTGAAAATGCAAAACCCTGTTCATATTGTTTGGTTTAAACGTGATTTGCGTATACATGACCACGCGCCGCTACAAGCCGCCTGCTTGGCTGGCAGTGTGCTGCCGCTGTATTGTTGGGAGCCCAGCCAATGGGCGGGTTACGATTATGTGGCGCAGCATCAGGCGTTTATTGCTGAATGTTTAGTAGAGCTTAAAAAAGAGCTAGCAAGCATCGGCTTGCATTTGCAGATTTCACCTGTAGGCATTGTGGAAACCTTGCAAACCATTAAAAGCCAAATCCCGATTGCAGGCCTATATAGCCACGAAGAAACCGGTAATGGTGACAGTTTTGTGGTGGATAAAGCCGTAAGCGCATGGTGTAAAGTGCAGCAAATTAATTGGCATGAATCACCACAAAATGGCGTAGTGCGCCGCCTAACTAATCGTAATCATTGGAATAAGCATTGGGAATCGCGCATGTGCGCACCGATTATTGCCAAACCCCAATCGGCGCTAGCTGCGTCTTTTATCAATATGCCATCACACCATATTCCAACTGCAAAAGGTAGCGATAAACCCAGACGGCAACGTGGCGGACGTAGTGAAGCTTTACGCTTTTTTAACAGTTTTTTAGATGGGCGCGCGGCCAAGTTTAGGGGCGGCATTTCAAGCCCGTTAACCGCTGTCACCGCTGGCTCGCGGCTTTCACCCTATTTGGCCTATGGCTGTTTATCCATGCGCGAAGTGGTTCAAGCAACAAGAGAGCGCCGAGATTGGGCGAATCAAGTCCCACACCTATTCCCTAAAAGCTTAAATGGCGGCCTGATTGGTTTTGAAAGCCGCTTGCATTGGCATTGCCACTTTATGCAGAAGCTGGAATCAGAACCCGAAATGGAATTTGAAAATCTGCATCATGCGCATGATGGCATGCGCGATGAAACGCTTGCGCATGCCGAATCGCAACGGCGGCTGGCCGCTTGGAGTAAAGGCGAAACTGGCTGGCCGCTGATTGACGCCTGCATGGCGATGTTGCGCGAAACGGGTTGGATTAATTTTCGCATGCGCGCTATGTTGATGAGCACCGCCAGCTATTTGTATTGGCTGCATTGGCGCGAAACAGGCTTGCACCTAGCGCGCGAATTTTTAGATTACGAGCCGGGTATTCATTGGGCGCAAACCCAAATGCAAAGCGGCACCACTGGCATTAACACTTTGCGCATCTACAGCCCTATTAAACAAGCGCAGAATCAAGACCCCACTGGTGCCTTTGTGCGACATTGGTTGCCAGCGCTTAAAAATGTGCCCGATACTTGGATTTTTGAGCCCTACTTAATGCCAAAAAATCTACAAAAACAATACGGCTGTGAGTTAGAAAAACATTACCCCGCACCCTTAATCGATATTGCAATTGCCATGCGTGAGGCTAGGGCTAAAATTTCGCAAGCGCGCAAACAAGCAGGCACATTTGATGAAACGCAAGCTATTATTAAAAAGCATGCCTCACGCAAAGGCATGCTGGGTAGCGCACGTGACGAAAATGGCCAAGAATTAGTATCAAAAAATCGCAAAAAAAAGAGTACACTAATAAAACTAAAGCATTCACAACAAGAACTTTTTTAATGGCGCAGGCTACCAAACTTACAATTCCGTGTGATCGTGCTGAACGCCTACAATACATTAGGCGGATGTTTCCCTCTGCCACTGGCTCTTTCTTAGGTGACGAGTGGCGCGGCGGAAGACACGAGGCACTTAAGCGCTTAAACAGCATGGACGCTGTTGCATACAACCGTAACCGCAACTTTCTTAACGGCTCTGTCACCAAACTTTCTCCCTTTTTTCGGCATGGCTGCTTAACCTTAAAAGAAGCGTCTGATGGCGCACAAGAGCGCTATGGCGAGCATGCAGAAAAATTTGTGTTTGAACTCGCTTGGCGCGATTACTGGCGCCGTGTTTGGTACGAAATGGGCGATGATATTTTTAGCGATATTGAAGACCCAAAAGTTGCTTTAGGCGATAAGTTAATGCCCGATTTTATTCGCCAAGGCATTACTGGCTTGCCTTGCATGGACGGCTTTATTCGCGATTTAACGCAATATGGTTATGTGCATAATCATGCCCGCATGTGGTTTGCGGCCTATGTTGTGCATTGGCTAAAAGTAGATTGGCGCGAGGCGGCAGACTGGTTTGAGCATCATTTACTAGATGGCGATAAAGCCTCTAATCATTTATCGTGGCAATGGGTAGCATCACTATTTAGCTCAAAACCTTATTATTTTAATAAAGAAAATTTAGCCCGCTACACAGGTGAAAAATATTGCGCAAACTGCAAAATCAGCTGCCCTTTTGATGATAGTTACGAAGCACTTCAGAGTAAGTTATTTGCCAATTTACCGCCCGCACCCGCTAAAAAACACAAAGTTAGCATTCCATTAAAAGTCGCCATGTCTACCCATCAAGCGGTGGCAATTTTTGTGCACGATGAAATGCTTTCTGCCGCGCACCCGTTAATGCACAAGCCCATGCCAAAAATATTTGTATTTGACGACATGCTGCATGGCAGATGGCCACTCAAACGCATTCAATTTGTGGCAGATTGCTTAAGCGAATTGCAAGATGTGGAAGTTTGGATGGGCGACACGCCTAGCGTTTTAAAAGAGCGTGGCGTAGGCCAAGTGATTACCCAGCAAACACCCAATAGGCAACTTAAAGCATTGCTTGAGCCTTTCAATACCACTTGGCAACCCGAAGTAAAGTTTACAACTGCAGATATCAGTGAAAAGCGCCTCAAACGCTTCTCGCGCTATTGGGAAAAAGTAGGCCCAGATTTGTTGGGCGAACATTATCGCCAGCCTTAATTCATTAAATCAGTATCAACCTTGCCCAAAAAAGTCAGACTTAACTAAAAAAGGGGAATCATGTGGTTTTGTTATTGCTTATTATCTTAGCTGTTGTTGTTTTTTATTGCGTGCTCACTTACAACAGCTTAGTTTCTATCAAGAATAATGTTTCAAAAGCTTGGGCAAATATTGATGTATTACTAAAACAGCGCCACGATGAGCTGCCTAAATTAATCGATACCTGCAAAAGCTATATGACGCATGAAGCCACCACGCTAGAAAAAGTGATCACAGCACGCATGGGTGTAGATGCCGCGCGCCAAACTCATAATGTGGTTGGTTTAGGTCAATCAGAATCAGCATTGGCAGCCAGCTTGGGTGGCTTATATGCTGTGGCCGAAAATTATCCCGATTTAAAAGCTAATCAAACCTTTATCAATTTGCAACAGCGCATTACAGGCCTAGAAAACCAGATTGCCGATAGGCGTGAGTTTTACAACGATTCAGTCAACACCAATAATGTACGAATTGAGCAGTTTCCAGATTTAATCGTTGCCAAATTATTCGCTTTTGAGCACGCTGAATTGCTGCAATTTAACGCCGCTGAGCTAAAAGATATTGATGTAAACGCACGTTTTAACGCGTAAATAAATAATGTTCGCGCGCCTTAAAGGCCAAAGCGTCAACTTAGTCGCGATTGGTGTTTTGATTATTGCGCTTGCGGCTGTTTATACATTACGTCATCACAGCAATATTCATCAAATTTGGCGTGGCCTTTTATTCGCTTGTATTGCTGTTAGCTTTTTTGCAGGCTTATTTAATTACTGGCGATTACTCAAAATATCAGAAGCGCCTATTTCCAGCATTGCCGCCGCCGCGCAAGGCTATATTGAGCTGCAAGGCATCGCGTCTACCGAAAAACCCATGAAAACCCCTTATCACGGCATACCCTGTGTTTGGTATCGCGCTTGGGTTTATGCCAATATTCCAAGTAACGGCAAATCAACTGGCATCTATGAAACTAGGCTATTAGATTATTCTGAAAGCCAAACTGTATTTACGCTAAAAGATGACTCTGGGGAATGTAGCGTTGACCCAAAAGGCGCTGAGATTATGCATTTTAAGGCCAGCACATGGCGCAAAAACAATCACCGCTATGCCGAAGAATACTTGCCTGCAGGTGAACCGCTGTATGTGCTTGGCCAGCTAGATACAAGGCATGACGTGCTTGATAGCTCAATCGCCAATAAACAAGTGAGCCAAAAACTGGCGCAACTTAAAGCGCGCCTGCAACATTTATTGAATCGCTATGATCATAATTTAGACGGTGAAATTAGCCTAGACGAATGGGAATTGGCGCGCCAAGATGCCATAAAAGAAGTGCATGGCGAACACGCGATGCGCCGAAATTTGGGTGATTTTACCTTAGCCAAACCAAACGATAATCACCTGTTTTTAATCTCAGCACAATCGCCACAAAAGCTAAGAAACGCTTATAAAAATTGGGTAATCAGTCATTTGGGCATTTTGGCATTGCTTACATTTTTACTAATACAATTTGCTTAAAGTGCAGCATCTTCACCAAGGCATCTAAAAACAGCCATTTAGGCTGCACCTAATCTTAACGCAAGATTTTAAACTAAGATTTTAGCCCATGACTTCAGCCTTGGTAAGGCTATGTTAAAATGCAATTTATAAGAACTCGCTAAATCCTTTGACCCTAAGGCCATTGAAAGCCAATGGTATGCTTTTTGGGAGAGCAAAGGCTATTACGCAGCGGGTTTAAACCCTGACGTTAACGATAATTTTTGTATTTTATTACCGCCGCCAAATGTCACCGGTACTTTGCACATGGGCCATGGTTTTAATCAAACATTGATGGATGCGTTAACGCGTTATCATCGCATGCGCGGCGCCAATACGCTGTGGCAACCTGGTACTGACCATGCGGGCATTGCCACACAAATTGTTGTTGAACGCCAATTAGATGCCCAAGGCATTAGTCGCCACGATTTAGGTCGCGAAAAATTCCTAGAAAAAGTGTGGGAATGGAAAGAATATTCTGGCGGCACTATCACCAAACAAATGCGCAGGCTTGGTACAAGTCCTGATTGGTCGCGCGAACGCTTTACCATGGACCCTGCACTGAACAAAACAGTGACGGAATCATTTGTGCGCTTGTATAACGAAGGCTTGATTTATCGCGGCAAACGTTTGGTGAATTGGGATGTAAAACTCGGCACAGCCGTTTCCGATTTAGAAGTAGTACAGGAAGAAGAAGATGGCTTTATGTGGCATATCAACTATCCCATTGTGGGTGGAGTTGGGCCGGATGGTTCTGGCCATTTAACCGTCGCTACCACACGCCCAGAAACCATGCTGGGTGACGTTGCGGTGATGGTACACCCTGAAGATGAGCGTTATGCACATTTGATTGGCCAACATGTAAAACTGCCATTATGCAATCGTGAAATTCCGATTATTGCCGATGATTATGTGGATAAAGAGTTTGGTACAGGCGTGGTTAAAGTCACGCCTGCGCATGATTTTAACGACAATATGGTAGGCCAGCGTCATGGCTTGCCGATTATTAATATCCTCACTTTAGATGGAAAGATTATTGGCTCACCAACTGACCCACTAACACAAGTTGTCCGTAAACCAGACACTTCTCTTGGCACTGGTTCAAGATGGGTTGAGTCTATTCCTGTTGCGTACCGTGGTCTTGACCGTTTCGATGCGCGTAAACAAATCGTTGCAGACCTAGAAGCACAAGGCTATTTAGTGAAAACCGAAAAACACAAACTTAAAGTACCGCGCGGCGACCGTACTAACGTGGTGATTGAGCCCATGCTGACCGACCAATGGTTTGTCGCCATGACCAAGCCAACCACTGACGGCAAAAGTATCACACAAAAAGCCTTGGACGTAGTGGCAAACGGCGAGATTAAGTTTTACCCCGATAATTGGGTAAACACCTATAACCAATGGCTAAATAATATTCAGGATTGGTGTATTTCACGCCAGCTTTGGTGGGGGCATCAAATCCCTGCTTGGTATACAGACGATGGCAAAGTATACGTAGCGCATGATGAAGTAGAAGCAAAAGCGATTGCCGCCAAAGATGGCTACACAGGCAATTTAAAACGCGATAACGATGTACTGGATACTTGGTATTCATCTGCACTGTGGCCGTTCTCTACCTTAGACTGGACAGGCGATGCCGCGATTGATGCGCAGAATCAGGCGCTTAAGCAGTTCTTGCCGTCTAGTGTGTTGGTTACTGGCTTCGATATTATCTTCTTTTGGGTGGCGCGCATGGTGATGATGACGAAACACATCACTGGCCAAATTCCGTTTAAGCATGTGTATGTGCATGGCTTGATTCGTGATGCTGAAGGCCAAAAGATGAGTAAATCTAAGGGTAATGTTTTAGACCCGATTGATTTAATCGATGGTATCGGTTTGGATGATTTAATCAAAAAACGCACCA
>LNFM01007635.1_pt1 | contig 17816 bp, 18 predicted proteins | sample 596031 | NCBI WGS metagenome assembly LNFM01 (sample SAMN04254537, study PRJNA301005) | activated carbon metagenome | isolation source: dual media filters at the Ann Arbor, Michigan drinking water treatment plant | place: USA: Ann Arbor | reverse complement strand
GGCGCAGCCCGGCAGCGACGCGCTCGACGCGCTGCGCCAGTTCGCCCCAGCTCAGCGTGCCGGCGTCACCCAGCAGCGCCGGCGCGGCAGGCGCAGCGGCGGCGGCGGCGCGCAGCGCGTCGCCCAGTGTGCGCGGCGCGTTCATGCGGGGTCGGCCTCGTCGGCCACGCCCAGGCCGGGCGCAGCCGGCAGCGGCAGCCAGGGCCGCGCCGGCGGCGGCAGGCGCAGGCCCGGGTGCGCCGCCAGGCCGCAGGGCCGGGGCGGCAGCGGCAGCGCGGCGGCCAGCGCGCAGGCGGCGGCGTGGCCCAGGTCGCCGTCCAGGCTGTGGGTGACGATGACGTCGATGCCGCGCTCGGCCGCTGCCCGCGCCAGCGCCAGGCAGCGCGTCAGGCCCAGGCCCGCCGGCTTGAGCACCAGCGCGGCCGGCGCGCGCCCGCGCGGCAGGTCCAGCAGCGCGGCGGCCAGCCCCGCATCGTCCAGCGATTCGTCGGCGGCCCAGGGCAGCGGCAGCGGCGGCAGCGCCAGCAAGGCCGCGCCCGCCACCGGCTCCTCGACGAGCTCGATGCCGTGGCAGGCCAGCGCCGCCAGCCGCGCCGCCACCCGCGCGGGCAGCAGGGCACCGTTGGCATCCAGGCGCAGGCGCGGCGTGGCGCCGGCCGCGGCGCGCACGGCGGCCAGCAGCGCGTCTTCGGCGGCGTCGTCGCGGTCGGCGCGCGCGATCTTGAGCTTGAGCACGCCGTAGCCGGCGGCGCTGGCCTGGGCGGCGGCGGCCGGCGCCGCGGCGTCGACGTCGGGCAGCAGCACGCTCACCGGCACCGGCTGCAGCGCGCGGCCGTCGGCCAGCCAGGCCGCGGCGCTGATGCCGGCGCGGCGCGAAAGCAGGTCGGTCAGCGCGCACTCGAGCGCGAAGCGCGCGCTGGGCGATGCGGCCAGCCGCGCGGCATGCGGCGCCAGCGTGGCGTCCAGCGTCGCGGCGGCGCCGTCGGCGCTGCGCAACGGCAGGGGCGCTACGGCCAGCGCGGCCAGCACGCGCTCGGCCGTGGCCGCGTCGTCGCGGCTGTAGCCGGGCAGCGGCAGCGCCTCGCCCAGGCCGACGCCGCCCTGGCCGTCGTGCAGCCGGATGCGCACCGCCTGGCGCACGCGCGCCGTGCCGCGCACGGTGATGGCGCCGGCCGCGACGTGCCGCGGCGCTTCGAGTCGCAGCGCCAGGCTCATGCCGTGGCCGGCCTCTCAGGGGAAACGCTTGAACTTCGAGAACTGGGGCGCGCGCTTTTCCAGGTAGGCCTGCTTCCCCTCCTGGCCCTCGGCGCTCTGGTAGTACAGCAGCGTGGCGCTGCCGGCCAGTTCCTGCAGCCCGGCCTGGCCGTCGCAGTCGGCGTTGAGCGCTGCCTTCAGGAAGCGCAGCGCGGTCGGGCTGTTGGCCAGCATCTCGCGCGCCCACTGCAGCGTTTCGGCCTCGAGCTGCGCCAGCGGCACGACGGCGTTGACCAGGCCCATCTGCAGCGCCTGCTGCGCGTCGTACTGGCGGCACAGGAACCAGATCTCGCGCGCCTTCTTCTGGCCCACGATGCGCGCCATGTAGCTGGCGCCGTAGCCGCCGTCGAAGCTGCCCACGCGCGGGCCGGTCTGGCCGAAGCGGGCGTTGTCGGCGGCGATGGTCAGGTCGCAGATCATGTGCAGCACATGGCCGCCGCCGATGGCGTAGCCGGCCACCGAGGCGATCACCGGCTTGGGCAGGGTGCGGATCTGGCGCTGCAGATCGAGCACGTTCAGCCGCGGCACGCCGTCGTCGCCGACATAGCCGCCGTCGCCGCGCACACGCTGGTCGCCGCCGGAGCAGAAGGCCAGGTCGCCAGCGCCGCGCAGGATCACCACACCGACGCTGCCGTCGTTGCGCGCGTCGCTGAAGGCGTGCTGCATCTCCTCCACGGTGAGCGGCCGGAAGGCGTTGCGCACCTCGGGGCGGTTGATCGTGATGCGGGCGATGCCGTCGGTCTTGTCGTACACCACGTCGGTGTAGCCGTGGTCGCACAGGGTCCAGTTCACCTCGTTCATGGGGTCTCCATCAAGCCAACCAGCGATGCTGCCACAGCCGCGGGCGCTTCCAGCAGCAGGTTGTGGCCGGCGCCGGCGACGCGCTCGTGCGTGACCCAGGGCGGGCGCGCCAGCGCGGCGGCCAGCGCGTCGAAGCGGGTGTCGAGCGCGCCGGTGACGAAGGCCAGCCGCTGGCGCGCCGCCGCCAGCGCCGGCCGCAGGTCGGGCATCTGCGCCAGGCCCGCTACTTCAAAGGCCCAGGCCAGCGCCGGCGCGTCGTGCGCGCGCCGGGCGGCGCGCTGGCGCGCCTGCAGCTCGGGCGCCAGCGCGCGCTGGCTGGCGAACAGCGGCAGCGCCTCCCAGGCGGCGACGAAGTCGTCCAGCGGTGCGCTGCGCAGGCTGTGCGCGCGCTGCGCGTCCAGCGAGGCGCGCTCGGCACGCTCGGCGGCGCTGGCCAGGCCGACGTGCGCGCCCACCAGCAGCGTGGCGCGCAGGCCGCCCGGGTGCGCCAGCGCGGCGCCCAGCGCCAGGCGCGCGCCCAGCGAGTAGCCGGCCAGCACCGCGCCCGCGGGCAGTGCATCGGCGATCGCGCGCACCACCGCTTCCCAGCTGGCCGGCGCGGGCGGCGCGGGCGGCGCGGCGCCATGGCCGGGCAGCCAAGGGCACCAGACGGGGCCGTGCTGCGGCAGCGCCGCCAGCGTCGCATCCCAGGACGCCGGGCTGCCAAGGAAGCCGTGCAGCAGCACCAGCGGCGGCCCGCCGGCGCCCTTGGCCGGGTGCGCGACGCCCGGGTGCCGGCCCGCCCTCACCCGCCCTGCGCCTGCAGGCCGGCAGCGGCCATCGCGGCCAGGAGGTCGGCGCGGCGCTGGCTGCCGCCGGGGGCGACGCGGGCCTCGATCAGCAGCGCGCGGTCGCTGGCCAGCGACCGCGTCAGCGCCTGGGCCAGCGCCGCCGGGCTGTCCACCTGCAGGTAGGCCAGGCCCCAGGTCGCCGCCAGCCCGCCGAAGGCATGGCCGTGCGGCACCACGAACAGCCGTTCGCGCGCCGCCGCCAGGGCCTGGTCGCGGCCCAGCGGCAGGCGCTCGAAGATGCGGCCGCCGTCGTTGTGGACGACGACGATGGCCAGCGGCCCGCGCACCGCCGCCGCCGCGGCCAGGCCGCCGGCGTCGTGCAGCAGCGCCACGTCGCCCAGCAGCAGCGCCAGCGGCGCGCCGGGGTCGACGACGCTGCGCGCGCCCGCCGCACCGGCCACCAGGCCGTCGATGCCCGCGGCGCCGCGCTGGTGCAGCAGCGTCAGCGGCCGCGCGTCGGGCGCCAGGTCGTGGTCGAGGTCGCGCACCGGGCTCGAGTTGCCGATCGCCAGCCAGGCGCCCGCCGGCAGGGCAGCGCGCAGCAGCGGGGCAATCTCGTGTTCGTGCAACAAGGCGCCCGACGCTGCCGCCTGCTGCCGCGCAGCCCAGGCCGCCGCCTCGGCGCGGCCCCAGGCCTGCGCGTAGGCGCTCGCGGCGGCAGCGTCTGCGGCAGCGCGCGGCGGCGCCAGCAGTTGCGTCGCGGCGGCGTCGAGCAGTTCTGCAACAGGCCCCAGCAGCATCGCCAAGGCGCCGCCCGCAGGGTCAGCCGGGCGTGCCCCAGGCAGCGCGATCCGCGGCGGCGGCTCGTCGCCGTCAATCCAGGCCAGCCACTGTGCCGACACCGCCGGCGCGCCGATTTCCAGCGCCAGATCGGGGCGCAGCCGCTGGCGCAACGCCGGGGCGCGCAGAAGCGCATCGAAGGCGCCGACGCAGGCCGGCTGCGGTTCAGCGTCCAGCCCGAAGCGCAGCTGGCTGGCGGATTCGGCCAGCAGCACGTAGCCGCTGGCGGCGATGAAGCGGCGCAGCGCGGCGCGCAGCGCGCCGGCGTCGGGCGCCGGCAGCGGCCCGGCAACGATCACCCCGCGCGGCGCGGCGCGCACCTGCTGCACCAGCAGGTCCACCGCGTGCGGATGCGGGGCCGCGCGCGGCGCCACCAGCCGCGGCGCGCCGGCGCGGGCCAGCGCATCGAAGCGCGGCCGCCAGGGCTCGGCGCCGGCGCCGGGTTGCGGCTCCAGCGGCTTGCGGAAATGGGCATTGACCTGCACCGCGCCGGCCAGCGGGTATTGCGTGGCCAGCACCGCCTGTGCGGCGATGCGCGGCACGGCGCGCAATGCCGCCGGGTGCGGGTCGGGCAGGCCAAGCTCGAAATAGGCGTTGGCGTGGTGGCCGAACAGGCGCAGCTGGTCCACCGTCTGCGAGGCCTGCGCCTGCTGCACCTCCCAGGGCCTGTCGGCGCTCAGCAGCAGCAACGGCAGGCCGGCCTCGCGCGCCTCCATCGCCGCGGGCAGCCAATGCCCCGGCGCGGTGCCGCTGGTGGCCAGCACCACGCTGGGCCGGCCGCTGGCGCGCGCCTGGCCGAGCGCGAAGAACGCGGCCACGCGCTCGTCGTGCAGCACTGTGGTGGGCAGCCGGGCCGCGAGCGCCAGCGCCAGCGGGGTCGAGCGCGAACCGGGGCTGATGACCGCGTGGGCGACGCCGCATTGCGCCAGCGACGCGGCAAACAGCTGGGCCCAGGCGCTGTGCAGGTCGTCGACCGCGACGCTCAATCGCCGCCCCGGAAGGCGTCGAGCACGCTGCGCTGCTTGATGCGCGTCTCGGCCAGCTCGGCGTCGCCGTCCGAACCCTCGACGATGCCGGCGCCGGCCGGCAGCACCGCGCTGCAGCCCTGCAGCACCGCGCCGCGCAGCGCCACCACGGCGTGGCCGTCGCCGTAGGGCGACAGGCGCAGGAAGGGGCCGGCGTACAGGCCGCGCGGCTCGCGCTCGAGTTCGGTGATGAACGCCGCGGCGCCCGCGGCGGGCAGGCCGCAGACGGCCGGCGTGGGGTGCAGCGCGCGCACCAGGCGCAGGAAGTCGACGCCTTCGCGCAGCGTGGCGGCGATCGGCGTGTGCAGGTGCGCCAGCCCACGCAGGCGCCGGATCACCGGCTCGGTGGCGGCCGGCAGGCTGTGCGTGAAAGGGGCGATGGCGCGCCGGATGGCGTCGGCGACGATGGCGTGCTCGTGCCGGTCCTTGACCGAATCAAGCAGTTCACCCGCGAGTTCGGAGGTGCGCGTGCCCGCCAGCGCCTGCGTGCTGAGCGCGCGGCCTTCGACCTGCACCAGGGTCTCGGGCGTGGCGCCCAGCCAGGCCTTGTCGCCGTGGCGCCAGGCGTAGCGCACGCAGTCGGGATGGCGCGCGCCCAGCCGCGCCAGCAGCGCACTGGCCGAGGGCGCACTGTCGAACGCGACGCTGCCGCGGCGCGCGAGCACGACCTTGACCACTTCACCGCCGCGGATGCGCTGCACCGCCTGCGTCACCGCCTGCGCAAAGCGCTGCGGCGCATCGCCTTCGGCCAGGGCGTGCCAGGGCGGCACGGCGCGGGTCTCGGCGTGGGCCAGCGCGGCAAGCGCCTTGCGCTCCTGCGCCAGCCGCGCCGACAGGCGGCCCTGTTCGTGCGCCGGCAGCGTCAGCCGCCACCAGGCGCGGTCACCCTGCTGCACGTACAGGCGCTGCGGCAGCATCAGGCCGCCGGGCATCAGCCCCTGCCACAGTGCATCGGGCCGCTCGCTGGCGTTGAACGGCAAAGCGCCCAGGGCGGCCGGCATCGGCGCCTCGGGGCTTTCGTCGAGCAGGCCCTCCCACAGCGCGGCGGCATCGGCCTCGCCGGCCGGCAGCCAGCGCGCCGCGCCCAGCCCCACCCAGGCCTGGCCGTCGGGCGCGATGAAGGCGGCCGCGGGATCGCCGTTCATGGCCAGCAAGCGCTCGGGCGGCAACGGATCGACCTCGATGGCGGCCGAGCACCAGCGCAGTTCGCAATCGGTCAGCAGCGCGGCGTTCATGCGGCGCGGGCCGAGCGCTGCGGTGTGCCAGTCTGGTGTCCGGCCCGCGGGGGCCGCGGCGAGGGGCGATGAAGCTGGTGCATCAGGGTTCGACTCGGTGGGCAAGGGCACTGGCGGCCTACAGCCGGCAGTGCTGCGTCAGGCCGCGATGGTAAGCACTGGCCCGGCGCGGCCACTTGACCGACATCAGCGCCGCTGGCCAAGGGCCACCCTGGCCAAAACACCGATTGTGCCGGGCCGCCGCGAGCGCCCATCCGGCGAACTGGCGGGCATTTGCCACGGCGCCGACGGGCGACGGGCGCGTCGCACAATCGCAGGCTTCGCCCGTAGCCGCCGGAGCCGCCCATGTCAGCCAACCCCATCCTCGTGCAGGCGCTGCGTGGCGGCGTCGTCGAGTCGGCCCACCGCGGCGCGCTGGCGGTGGTCGACGCCGACGGCGGCCTGCACAGCGCGCTGGGCGACATAGAACGCCCGATCTTCCCGCGCTCGGCCATCAAGCTGCTGCAGGCGTTGCCGCTGGTGGCCAGCGGCGCCGCCGAGCGCTGGGGCCTTGGCGACGAAGAACTGGCGCTGGCCTGCGCCAGCCACGGCGGCGAGCCGCGCCACACGGCCACGGCCGCGGCCATGCTGGCCAAGGCCGGGGTGGACGAGGCGGCGCTGGAATGCGGCGCGCACTGGCCGATGCACGACGGCGCGCTCAAGGCCCTGGCCGCGCAAGGGGCTCAACCCGGCGCGCTGCACAACAACTGCTCGGGCAAGCACGCCGGCTTTGTCTGCCTGGGCTGCCTGATGGCCGAAGGCGGCGAACGACGCGCCTTCCTGCGCGGCTACGTCCAGCCCGAGCACCCGGTGATGCGCGAGGTCACGGCCGCCATCCAGGCCACCACCGGCTGGGACCTGGCGCGCACGCCGGTGGGCACCGACGGCTGCAGCATCCCCACCTACGCCGTGCCCTTGCGCCATCTGGCGCTGGCCTTTGCCCGCGCGGGCAGCGGCGTGGGCCTGAGCCCGGACCATGCCCGCGCCGCGCAGCGCCTGCGCGCCGCGGTGGCGGCAGCGCCCTTCATGGTGGCCGGCAGCGGCCGCTTCGACACGCGCGTGATGGAGCGCCTGGGCGCACGCGTCTTCTGCAAGGTGGGTGCCGAAGGCGTCTACTGCGCCGCCCTGCCCGAGCTGGGCCTGGGCGTGGCCATCAAGATGGACGACGGCAACAACGCGCGCGCCTGTGAGGTGGCCATGGCCGCGCTGATCGAGCGCCTGCTGCCGCTGAGCGAGGCCGACGCCGAGTTCGTGCGCGGCTTCAGCGATCTGCGCCTGGGCAACTGGAACGGCATCGAGGTCGGGCGGCTGCGCGCGGCGGAGGTGCTGCGCGCGGGCCAGTCTTGAGCCTGCGGTGCATGCCTGGAGATCCCTGCTGACTTGATGCGCGATTTGATCCACAATGATGCAAATCTTGATAATGACTTGCCGTGCGGACCACCCTGACCATCGACGATGAGCTGTTCGCCAAGGCGGTGGCGCTGGCCGAACCCGGCATCGAGCGCTCCGAGTTGCTCAAGGAGTGCGTCAAGGCCTTCATCCAGCTGCAGACCGCCCGCCGCCTGGCCGCCTTGGGTGGGCAGGCGCCCGAGATCGAGCCCGCACCCCGACGGCGCGAGAAGGCCCCCGCGGCATGAACGTGCTGGTCGACACCTCCGTCTGGGTCGGCCACTTCAGGCAAGGTGATGCGCGGCTCGTGGCGCTGCTGCAGACCGGGCGGGTGGTGTGCCACCCCTATGTGGTGGTGGAAGTGGCCTGCGGCACGCCGCCGCGCCGCAGCGACATCGTCGACCTGCTGAGCGCCCTGGAAAGCGTTGCCGTCGCGACGCCGGATGAACTGCTGGCGCTGATCCAGCGCAGGGCCCTGTTCGGACGCGGCTGCGGGTTCGTCGACCTCAGCCTGCTCGCCAGTACGCTGCTCAGCCGCCAGCCCCTGCTGTGGACGCTGGACAAGCGTCTGGAGGCCCTGGCGGCCGAGTTGGGCCGCGCCTACCGGCCGGCCTTGGCTTCCTGAGCCTGCCGCTTCAGCCCTCCGGCCCGGCGATCAAACCCACCGTCCCATCGCGCCCCAGCAGCCCCACCTGGGTGTAGATGCCCAGCTTGGCGCGCGTGTCCTCGATGTCCAGGTTGCGCATGGTCAGCTGGCCGATGCGGTCGGCCGGCGTGAAGGCGCCTTCGACCTTCTCCATGCTCAGACGCTCGGGCTTGTAGGTCAGGTTGGGGCTTTGCGTGTCGAGCAGGCTGTAGTCGTTGCCGCGGCGCAGTTCCAGCGTCACCTCGCCGGTGATGGCGCGCGCCACCCAGCGCTGCGCGGTCTCGCGCAGCATCATGCACTGCGGGTCGAACCAGCGGCCGTGGTACAGCAGCTTGCCCAGGCGGCGGCCGTTGGCGCGGTACTGCTCGATGGTGTCTTCGTTGTGGATGCCGGTGACCAGGCGCTCGTAGGCGATGTGCAGCAGCGCCATGCCCGGGGCCTCATAGATGCCGCGGCTCTTGGCCTCGATGATGCGGTTCTCGATCTGGTCGCACATGCCCAGGCCATGGCGGCCGCCGATGCGGTTGGCCTCTTCGAACAGCGCTACGGCACTCGGGAAGGTGATGCCGTTCAGCGCCACCGGCTGGCCTTCCTCGAAGCGCACGCTCACGGTTTCGGCCTTCACCGGAACCTCGTCCTTCCAGAAGGCCACGCCCATGATCGGGTTGACGATGCGGATGCCCGAGCTCAGGTATTCCAGGTCCTTGGCCTCGTGCGTGGCGCCCAGCATGTTGCTGTCGGTGCTGTAGGCCTTCTCGGTGCTCATCTTGTAGTCGAAGCCGTTGGCGATGAGGTATTCGCTCATCTCCTTGCGGCCGCCCAGCTCGTCGATGAAGCGCTGGTCCAGCCAGGGCTTGTAGATCTTGAGTGACGGGTTGGCGAGCAGCCCGTAGCGGTAGAAGCGCTCGATGTCGTTGCCCTTGTAGGTGCTGCCGTCGCCCCAGATGTTGACGCCGTCCTCGCGCATGGCCACCACCAGCGCGGTGCCGGTGACAGCGCGGCCCAGCGGCGTGGTGTTGAAGTAGGTGGCGCCGCCGGTGCTGATGTGGAAGGCGCTGCACTGGATGGCGGCGATGCCTTCGGCGACGAGCTGCGCGCGGCAGTCGACCAGGCGCGCGATGTCGGCGCCATAGGCCAGCGCCTTGCGCGGGATCTCGTCGTAGTCGCTCTCGTCGGGCTGGCCGAGGTTTGCTGTGTAGGCGCAGGGAATGGCGCCCTTGGCGCGCATCCAGTGCACTGCGGCACTGGTGTCCAGGCCGCCGGAAAAGGCGATGCCGACGCGCTGGCCGGCCGGGAGTGATTGGAGGATGTGGGTCACGTGGGGGCTCTCCTGAGCCCGCGATTGTCGCAGCGCCGAGCAGCTTCAGTTCCGCGGCAGCACGCGCCGCTCGACCAGGCCGAACAGCCCCTGCACCGCCAGCGCCAGCAGCGCTGCCGGCAGCGCGCCCGCCAGCATGACCTGCTGGTCGTTGACCGCCAGGCCAGCCACGATGCGCTCGCCCAGCCCGCCGGCGCCGACGAAGGCGGCCACGGTGGCGGTGCCGACGTTGATCACCGCCGCGGTCTTGACGCCGGCCAGCAGCACCGGAGCGGCCAGCGGTAGCTGCACCGTCCACAGCGTCTGGCGCGCGCCCAGGCCCAGCGCGCGCGCCGCCAGCGTCAGCCCCTGCGGCACGCCGGCCAGACCGGCGTGGGTGTTGCGCACGATGGGCAGCAGCGCGTACAGCACCAGCGCCAGCAGCGCCGGCCAGAAGCCGATGCGCCCCAGCGCCGCGATCAGAAAGGCCAGCAGCGCCAGCGAGGGAACGGTCTGCAGCACACCCACGGCCCCCAGCAGCCAACCGGCCAGGCGCGGCCGGCGCCAGGCCCAGATGCCCAGCGGCACGCCCACGGCCACGGCCAACGCCAGCGACCCGAACACCAGCGCAAGGTGCTGCTGCGTCAGGCGCAGCAGGTCGGGCGCGAACAGGCGCTGCGCAAAGCTGCTGCCCTTCGCTGCCGATGGTGCCGAGGATGCAGCTGTGGCCGGGGCGCCATCCGCCAGGAAGCGCCGCGCCACCTCGGCGAAGGCCAGGCCGTCGAGCTCGGCCTGGGCGTTGAGTGCGATCATCGTCGCCTCGTCGATGCGCCCGGCCAGCGCGCGCAGCGGCGCCTCGTCGACAGCGGCGCGCATCAGCAGCACGGCGTCGTAGCGCGGGAAGAAGCCGCGGTCGTCGGCCAGCACGCGCAGGCCGTAGCGGCCGAGCTTGGCGTCGGTGGTGTACACGTCGATCAGGTCGACCTGGCCGCCGCGCAGCGCCTCGTAGGCCAGGCCGTGGTCGAGCGCGGCGCCGGGCGTCTGCGGCAAGGCGTAGGCGCGGCGCAGCGCCGGCCAGCCGTCGGCGCGCTGCTGGAACTCGTGCGACAGCCCCAGGCGCAGCGCGTCGGCCGGCAGGCGCGCCAGGTCGGAGATGCTGCGCAGCCCCAGGCGCGCCGCGTCGGCCTCGCGCAGCGCCAGCGCATAGCCGTTGTTGAAGCCCAGCGGCACAGCAGCCTTGAGCCCGCGCGGCGCCAGACGCCGGTTGATCTCTTCCAGCGGCGGGTTGCCCTGGCCCTTGAGCAGCTCGCGCACGATGGTGCCGGTGTATTCGGGGTAGAGGTCCACCGCGCCGCTGGCCAGCGCCTGCTCGAGGATGCCAGTGTTGCCCAGGCCCTGGCGGTGCTCGGCCGGCGTGCCCGCCTGCAGCAGCGTCTGGCGAACGATCTCGCCCAGGATGTAGCTCTCGGTGAAGCGCTTGGAGCCCACCACGCGCGCGTCGGCGGCGGCGGCCGGCAGGCACATCAGCAGCAGCAGTGCCGCCAGCACCAGGCCGAGCCCCGCGCGGCCGCGGCCATGATCGATCATGCCGGCCGCCGCGCGATCAGCGTGCTGAAGCGCTTGATCGTGTCGCCAGGCGCCGCAAACTGCGCCGGCTCGTCCAGCAGGATCTGCCAGTCGGCGAAGCTGCGCGCCAGCTCATCGGGCGCGAACAGGCAATGGCCCTGGTCCGAGAACATCTCGAGGTAGCTGGTGCCTTCGACCAGCACGTTGAGCACGGCCACGCCGCCCGGCCGCACCCAGGCCCTGAGCCGCGCCAGCTGGCGCCGCGCGCAGGCGCAGTCGAAGAACATCAGCAGGCCTATGCACACCACGGTGTTGTAGGCCTCGCCCGCCTGGTGGTCGCGCAGGTCGGCCTGCCGCGCCTGCAGCGGCAGCGCCTCGGCCTGCGCCACCCGGTTCAGGTGTTCGATGGCCGTGGTGCTGCCGTCCAGCGCCAGCACCGGCAGGCCCTGGCGTGCGGCATGCAAGGCCAGGTTTCCCAGGCCGCAGCCGTAGTCGAGCACGCTGCCGCGCAGCCAGGGCAGCGCCGCGCGCTCGAAGGGGTTGAGCGCCAGCTCGCCGCGCGCCACCTGCTGCCTGAACTGCTGCTCGAAGAACTCGACGCTCGAAGCCGGGGTCATGGCCATCTCCTGTGCCTGAACCCGATTCGACAACAGTTCGCGGTGCCGGTCCAGGACCGCAAGACCTGCACGAAGTCATGCGCGCGGGGCGGCAGGCGCATACTCGGCGCCCGAGTCCCCCGATGGTGCGCGCCCCCCGGCCGCCCGGCCACTATGCCCGGCTACCTGACCAAGCTGGAGCGCATCGCGATCACCGGCGCCGACGACCTGCTCATCCGCTCGCTGCTGGACCGCGCGCAGTTCGCCGATGTTCAGGGCCGGGCGGCGCGGCTGGGCATCTCGTCGGCCACCTGGCCGCTGTTCGGGCTGCTGTGGCCTTCGGGCGCGCTGCTGGCGGCACGCATGGCGGCGCGTCGGCCGCGGCCGGGCGAGCGCATCCTGGAAATCGGCTGCGGCCTGGCGCTGGCCAGCCTGGTGGGCCACCGCCGCGGCGCCGACGTCACCGCCAGCGACAGCCATCCGCTGGCCGGCGGCTTTCTGGGCATCAACCTGCAGCTCAACCGCCTGCTGCCGATGAAGTTCCGCCGCGGCAACTGGTCCGAGGCGGTACCCGCGGGCGCGGCACTGGGCCGGTTCGAACTGATCATGGGCAGCGACGTGCTCTACGAGCGCGACGCCAGCGCCGCGCTGGCCGGCTTCATCGGCCGGCACGCCGCCGCTGGGGCCGAGGTCTGGATCGTCGACCCCGAGCGCGGCAACCGGCCGGCCTTCGTGCGCGCACTGGCGCGGCTGGGCTTTGCCTTGCAGCAGCAGCGCCTGGACCACCCGGCCGTGGGCGCCGCGCCGGCCTACCGCGGGCGCCTGCTGGTGTTCAACCGCGACGCCGCGGCGGCCTGAAGTCAGGCCTGGGCCGCCTGCGCCGCCTGGGCCGCCAGCACCTCGACGCGCACCGCCTCGGTCAGCTCGGCCTTCAGCGCGGTGAACACCGGCGTCGTCTTCACCGAGTAGTGCCGCGGGTGCGCCAGCGGCACGACGCGGTCGAGCTTGATGCGGCCCGGCCGCGCACTCATCACCACCACGCGGCTGCCCATGAACACCGCCTCGTCGATGTCGTGGGTGACGAAGAGCACGGTCTTGCGCTGGCGCTCCCAGATGCCCAGCAGCAGTTCCTGCATCAGCTCGCGCGTCTGGTGGTCGAGCGCGCCGAAGGGCTCGTCCATCAGCAGCATGCGCGGGTCGTTGGCCAGCGCCCGCGCCAGCGCCGTGCGCTGCTGCATGCCGCCCGACAGTTGCTTGGGGTAGTGGCTGGCAAAGCCCTGCAGGCCCACCTGGGCCAGGAAGCCCTGGGCGATGTCCACCTGCTGCGCGCGCGGCAGGCCGCGCTCGCGCAGGCCGAAGCAGACGTTGTCCAGCACCGTGAGCCAGGGGAACAGGGTGTAGCTCTGGAACACCATGCCGCGGTCGGCGCCCGGGGCTTCGATGCGCCGGCCGTCCAGCCGCACCGCGCCGGCGGTGGGGTGGTCCAGACCGGCCACGATGCGCAGCAGCGTGCTCTTGCCGCAGCCGCTGGGGCCCAGGATGGTGACGAAGTCGTTCTCGGCCACGTCCAGGTCGGTGGCCTGCAGCGCCAGGGTGGCGCCGCCGGCCGCGGCGAAGCGGCGTTCGACGCCGCGCACCTGCAGCAGCGGCCCCGCCGCGGCATCGGCCCCCGGCGGCGCCAAGCTCAGCTGCCCGCGGCCACGACGACGCGGTTGCGCCCGGCGCGCTTGGCCTCGTACATCGCCGCGTCGGCGGCCCTGAACCAGGCCTCGGCGCTCTGCCCAGCCGCCAGCGTGCTGACGCCGACGCTCACCGTGACGGGCTCACCGGGCAGCAGCTCGGCCTGCTCCAGGCGCTGGCGCAGTTCCTCGGCCACGTTCAGCGCCGCGGCCAGCGTGACGCGCGGCAACAGCAGCACGAACTCTTCGCCGCCGGTGCGGAACAGCAGGTCACTGCTGCGCTTGCGCGCCTGCACCGTGGCCACCAGCCGGCGCAGCACCTCGTCGCCCGCGGCATGGCCGTGGCGGTCGTTGACCTGCTTGAAGTGGTCGATGTCGATGGCCAGCAGCGCGTCCCCCGGGGTGGCATCGCTGACCGGTGCGACGCGCTGCGACAGCAGCTTCTGCAGGTGGCGGCGGTTGTACGCGCCGGTGAGCGGGTCGGTGCTGGCCTGGGTTTCGAGCGCGCGCTGCAAGGTGCCGATCACGTTGAGCACGACGACCATCATGCACAGATTGAGCGCGAGGGTGAAGAACACCCGCGCCGCCGTGGGCGCCCCCAAGGACACCGCGCTCGCCGCGGTGGCACCCAGCAGCAGCAGCGCGCCCAGGATCATGGCCCAGCGGCGTTCCAGCACGAAGAAGAACAGGAAGAGCGCCGGCGAGGCCCAGAGCACGCCGTACACGCCCTGCAGCCAGACCGAGACGAACACGCCGGGCACCATCAGGGAAGCCACCACGAGGAAGGGCACGGCCGGCTTCCTGCCCCGGTGCAGTGACCAGGCATTCAGCAGCATCACGCCGCCCACGACGAGGTTGACGCCGAACATCAGCCAGTTGCCGCGCACCAGGTGCATCAGCGCGAACGGCAGCAGGGCCACGGCCCCCAGCACACTGAAGTACTGGCGGACGTTGTTGCGATGTGCGGCCAGCGCATCGTCGTCGATGTTCAGCGCACGGCGCGCTCTGGAAAGCAGATCCACCCCGCTACTATCGTCCATCTTGATGGGAGGCTTGAACCCGCCCATGGAACGGGGCCGGCGCGGGCGTGACAAATCGGATCATCGAAGCTGCGCCCACGGAAACAGACGCCGGTTCGCAGCCTTGAAGGCCATGTCGCTCACCAGCCCAATGAGGCCGATGACGATGATGCCGAAGATGATCTGATCGGTGGCCAGCAGCGCCTGGCTGTCGGTGATCATGTGGCCGATGCCGCTGGACGCGCCGATGAGCTCGGCCACGATGACGTAGGTCCAGGCCCAGCCCAGCACCATGCGCAGGGTTTCGGCGATCTCGGGCGCGGCGCCGGGAATCAACACACGGGTGATCAGCGAGGCGTCCTTCACGCCCAGCGTGTAGGCGGCCTCGACCAGGTCGCGCCGCGTGTTGCCCACGGTGACGGCGATCATCAGCACCAGCTGGAAGAAGCTGCCGATGAAGATGACGGCCAGCTTCTGCGCCTCGCCGATGCCGGCCCACAGGATGAGCAGCGGAATGAAGGCCGAGGCCGGCAGATAGCGCGCGAAGCTGACGAAGGGCTCGAAGAAGGCCTCCACCGGCTTGTAGGCACCCATGGCCACGCCCAGCGGCAGCGCCAGCGCCGCGGCAATGACGAAGCCGCCCAGCACGCGCCACACCGTCATGCCGATGTCGTGGGCAAAGTCCATCTCGGTGAGCAGCACCCAGCCCGAACGCAGCATCTGCAGCGGGTCGGCCAGGAACACCTTGGGCACCAGCCCGCCGAAGGTGACGGCCGCCCACACGCCCACGAAGACGACGAAGAAACTCACGCCGAGCACGATGCGCGTGCCCGGCGCCACCGGGGTGAGCGGCTTCACTTCAGGAAGCGCGTGTCGGCCAGCTTGGTCAGGTCAGGGATCTGCCGGATGATGCCGGCCTGCAGCAGCAGATCGGCAGCCTCCTTGCTGAAGGCGGCGTGCTCGCCGGCAAAGAACTTCTGGTTGGCGGCGCGGTCTTGCCAGCGCAGGAAGGATGCACTCTTCTCGAAGGCCTCGGCGCTTTGCTTGACGTCGGCGCCCATGATCTCGAAGCTCTTCTTCGGCTGCGCGGTGATCATCTCCACGGCGTCGAAGTAGGCGTCGGCCAAGGCCTTGGCGGCCTTGGGGTTTTCGGCCAGGAACTTGGGCGTGCAGCCGAAGGTGTCCATGACCATGGGGTAGTCCAGCGTGGTGGCGATGATCTTGCCGGCCTCGGGTTTGGCGCGCACCGCACCCAGGTAAGGCTCGTAGGTCATGGCCGCGTCCAGGCCGTCGGTGCCGGCGATCATGGCGTTGGCCGCGGCCTGGGGCTCGAGGTTGACGACCTTCACGTCCTTGATCGACAGGCCGTTCTTGGCCAGCATCCAGGCCAGCCCGAAATAGGGCGCGGTGCCGGGTGCGCTGGCGGCCACGGTCTTGCCCTTCAGGTCCTTGATGCTGTTGATGCCGGGCTTGACCACCATGCCGTCGGCACCGTAGCTCTTGTCGAGCTGGAAGATCTGCGTGGTGGCCACGCCGTTGGCGTTCCACACCACCCAGGTCTCCACCGTGGTGGCGGCGCACTGGATGTCGCCGCTGGCGATGGCCAGGTGGCGGTCCTTCTGCGGGATCTTCTTGATGCTCACGTCCAGCCCGTGCTTCTTGAACAGGCCGGCCTCGCGCGCCAGCGTGAGCGGGGCAAAGCCGGTCCAGCCCGAGATGCCGATGACAACCTTGGTTTCCTGGGCCGAAGCAGCCGTGGACAGCAGGGCGGCGGCGGCAAAGGCGATGAGCGACTTGTTCATGGGGCTCCTGGGTGATGAGGTCAGACGGGGATCCACAGCGTGGGCAGGCCCTGGATGGTATGCAGGATGCGCGACAGCGATCCGTCGCGCACCAGCGCCGACGCCGTGTCGATGTCGGGCGCCAGGTAGCGGTCGACCATCATCGCCGGGCAGCGCTGGCGCAGCAGCGCGTGCGCGGCCTCCAGCGCCGGCGAACTGGCCAGCGGCCGCAGAAAGTCGATGCCCTGGGCCGCGGCCAGCAGCTCGATGCCCAGGATGTGCGCCACGTTGGCGATCATGGGCTGCAGGCGCCGCGCCGCAAAGGTGGCCATGCTGACGTGGTCTTCCTGGTTGGCGCTGGTGGGCAGGCTGTCCACGCTGGCCGGGTGCGCCAGGCTCTTGTTCTCGCTGGCCAGGCTGGCGGCGGTGACGTGAGCGATCATGAAGCCGCTGTTGAGCCCGGCGTTGGGCGTGAGGAAGGGCGGCAGGCGCGACACGCTGCTGTCGATGAGCATGGCGATGCGGCGCTCGGCGATGGCGCCCACCTCGGCGATGGCGCAGGCCATGGCGTCGGCGGCCAGGGCCACGGGCTCGGCGTGGAAGTTGCCACCGCTGATCATGGCGCCATCCTCGGCAAACACCAGCGGGTTGTCGGTCACGGCATTGGCCTCGCGCAGCAGCACCAGCGCGGCGTGGCGCAGCTGGTCCAGGCAGGCGCCCACCACCTGCGGCTGGCAGCGCAGGCAATAGGGGTCCTGCACGCGGTCGTCGCCCTCGCGGTGTGATTGCCGGATGGCGCTGCCGCAGTTGCCGGTAGTACTGCGCCACGTCGATCTGCCCCGGCTGGCCGCGCAGCGCGTGGATGCGCGGGTCGAAGGGGCCGTCGCTGCCGCGCGCCGCGTCCACGGTGAGCGCGCCCACCACCAGCGCTGCTCCCAGCACCGGCTCGAAGGCAAACAGCCCGTGCAGCGCCAGCGCGCAGGACGTCTGCGTGCCGTTGATCAACGCCAGGCCTTCCTTGGCCTGCAGCACCAGGGGCGCGATGCCGTGGCGCTTCAACACGTCGGCGGCGGGGCGGCGCGCGCCATCCACCATGAAATCGCCCTCGCCCATCAGCGCCAGCGTCATGTGCGCCAACGGCGCCAGGTCGCCCGACGCACCCACGCTGCCCTGGCTGGGCACAAAGGGCACCAGACCGGCGTTGTGCACCGCCAGCAAGGTGTCGATGACCACCGGCCGCACGCCCGAGTGCCCCCGCGCCAGGCTGGCGGCCTTGGTGGCCAGCATCAACCGCAGCACCGGCGCCGGCAGCGGATCGCCCACGCCCACGCTATGGCTGCGGATCAGGTTGAGCTGCAGCGTGGCCAGGTCAGCCTCGCTGATGCGCGTGCTGGCCAGCTTGCCGAAGCCGGTGTTCACGCCGTACACCGGGGCGTCGCCCTCGGCCGCGCGCCGAACCACGGCGGCGCTGGCCAGGATGTCGGGCAGGGCCTGAGGGTCCATCACCAGGGGCTGGCCCCCGGCGTGCACGGCCTGCAGCTCGTCCAGCGACAGTTGTCCGGGGCGCAGCAGCATCACAGGCCCCCGACCATGGGCAGGTTCAGCCCTTGTTCGCGCGCGCAGGCCACGGCGCTGTCGTAGCCGGCGTCGGCGTGGCGCATCACGCCGGTGGCGGGATCGTTCCACAGCACGCGCTCGATACGCTTGGCGGCTTCATCCGTGCCGTCGCAGACGATGACCACGCCGCTGTGCTGGCTGTAGCCCATGCCCACGCCGCCGCCGTGGTGCAGGCTCACCCAGGTGGCGCCGCCGGCGGTGTTGAGCAGCGCGTTGAGCAGCGGCCAGTCGCTCACGGCATCGCTGCCGTCGAGCATGGCCT
>LNFM01007103.1_pt1 | contig 17819 bp, 17 predicted proteins | sample 596031 | NCBI WGS metagenome assembly LNFM01 (sample SAMN04254537, study PRJNA301005) | activated carbon metagenome | isolation source: dual media filters at the Ann Arbor, Michigan drinking water treatment plant | place: USA: Ann Arbor | reverse complement strand
CACTCGAACCTTAACGGGGTCGAATAACTGACGATGGGCCTTGTCGTCCGCAGTCCGCCAGACGTCGAGTTTATTTTGCTCGACAGAGAAGAGGTCCACGAGGTTAACAAGCTCCAGCATCTCGCGCATGAGCTGGAAGCCTGTCTGGTAGTAGCCCGACAACCCAAGCTTTAGGACGCTCGCCGCGTTGTTCAACAGACGTATGGCCAGCAGCTGCAAGGTATGCCGACTACTGCCTGGTTCGGATTCGAGACGAACCAAAGCCGTCAGGTGGTCTAGCCCGTCGTGTACCGCTTGAAGGTGGTCAGACAGGACGGAATCCCCTGTAATAGCCCTGAGCGCAGTCGCGCGAATTTCTTCTTCCGCGCGATGCAGCGCAAGCAAGTTTTCGGCGATTGCCATCCAGCCCCCTGTTAGCGTTTCGGAAGCAATGTAGCAGGAGTGCGCTAGCTATACCAAAGAGGTCCGCTGTCCGCGAATATATCGAACCGTTTACTTCAATGAGCCTCCGCGTCCGTGCCTGACGCTAGACGAGGCAGGTCGAATTCAGGATCGAGCCCTTTGGTGCCTGCGCTTGCGTAGATTTGTATGCTGCGATTGGCATGGCCTGTAAGTTGCGGACCCCGTTCTTCACCGCGACCACCTCCGCCATGATGGACAGCGCAATCTCTGCCGGTGTCTTGCTGGCGATGTACAGTCCGGCTGGGCCGTGCAGGCGGTCCAGCACCTCTGCCGATATCCTGAAGTGCACACGCAGGCGCTCGCGGCGGCGCGCGCTCAGCGCTTCAGCGTCCCTCGCACAAACAGCCAGGTCATCCCCGCCGAACCGGCAATCCCCGCCACCATGGGCAGGCCCGTGCCGTCCACAAAGAGACCGGTGATCGCCATCACCACTGCACCCGTGGCGAACTGCAGCGTGCCCATGAGGGCCGAGGCGGTACCGGCGATGGGGCCGTGGTCTTCCAGGGCGAGGATGGCCGAGGTGGGAATGATGAGGCCGAGCAAGCCATAGCCCACGAAGAGCAGCACCAGCAGCACGGGCAGGGCGTCCACGCCCAGCAAAAAACACAGGAGCAACAAGGCCATGATGCCGGCGTAGCCGTGGGCAGCCAAACGCACCATGGGTTTCATGCCGAAGCGTTGTCCCAGGCGGCCCGTCAGTTGCGACATGCCGATGAACGAGGCCGCATTGGCCGCGAAGACGATGCTGTACTGCCGCGGCGTGAGGCCGTAGTGGTCGATCAGCACGAAGGATGAATTCGCCAGATAGGCGAAGAAGCTGGCGACGCCGAAGGCGCCGATCAGCACCAGGCCCATGAAATGGCGGTCGCGCAGCAGGGTGGCGTAACCCCGGAAGGCCTGGCCCCAGCTGCTACCGGCGCGCTGTGCGGGCGGGCGAGTCTCGTTCATCTGCGTGGCCATCAGCACCAGGCCCAGCAGGCCGATCACCAGCATGAACCAGAAGGTGCTGCGCCAGCCCTGCCACTCGATCAGCAGGCTGCCGGCGAGCGGCGCGAGGATGGGCGAGACGCTGAAGACCAGCATGAGGGTGGACATGAGGCGCAGGGCGTCGGCACCGGTGTAGAGATCGCGCACCACCGCGCGCGGCACCACGGTGCCTGCGCAGGCGCCCAGGCCCTGCACAAAACGCATGGCCACCAGGGTGTGGATGTCGGGCGCCAGCGCGCAGCCCACGCTGCCGATGGCAAACAGCGCCAGGCCGAAGTACAGCGGCGGCTTGCGGCCCACCATGTCGGAGACCGGGCCGTAGACCAGCTGGCCCAGGCCCAGGGCGATGAAAAAGGCCATCAGGCTGGCCTGCACGGCGCCGATGGACGCACCCAGGCTCTGCCCGATGGAGGGCAGGGCGGGCAGGTACATGTCGATGGCAAAGGGGCCGATGGCCGAGAGCAGGCCCAGGACAAGGGCGGCGCGCAGGAAGCTGGTGGTCATGAAAACCGGTCGACCGGTCGACGGTGGTGTCGTGGAATGAAGAACATTGTCACGCTTTCACGTGTTCACACTGATGATATTCGGTCGGCGTGCTTGGGTGGTCGGGCGATTGCCGCTAAGCTTGAAACACGATGGATATCCAGTCCCTGCTTGCCTCCCCCGTGGCCCTGCCCAGCATTCCACGGGTGATCGCGCTGGCGCTGACCGAACTCAATGCCGCGGAGCCTGACGCGCGGCGTGTGAGCAGCTTGCTGAGCATGGAGCCGGTGATGACCGCGCGCCTGCTCATGGTGGCCAATTCCGCACGTTTCCAGCGCCGCAGCCGCGTCGGCACCGTGAGCGAGGCCCTGACCATCCTGGGTCTGCGGCCGGTGCGGGACATGACGATCGAGGCGGCCATGAGCAGCGCCTTTCGCAAGGTGGGCGGTGTGGACATGAAGCAGTTCTGGCGCTACAGCCTGGACACCGCGAGCCTGACGCAGCTGCTGACCCGCGCCAGGAAGGTGGAGGTCTCGCCCTATACGGTGGGCCTGGTCCACGCGCTGGGGGAACTGGTCATGCATCGCGGCATGCCCAGGGAGATGGAGCAGCTCAACCGGCGCGTCGACGTGTTTGCGCCCCAGCGGGCGCGTGCCGAGCACGAATTGCTGGGTTATTCCTACGCTCAGGTCGGCGCCGGATTCGCGCGCGCCTGGCACCTGCCCGAGGCCCTGGTGGAGACGTTGGAACACCAGGACGCACCCTTCGAGCGCGAGGGCTACGAGCCCATGGCCGGCATCCTGCATGTGGCCTCGTGGCGCTGCCGTGCGCACGCGATGGGTTACACGGAACGCAAGCTTGCCGTGAGCTTTCCGGACAAGACTGCGCTGGCCCTGGGCCTGGACGTGGGGGTGGTGCTGGCCCACGCACCGGTCGACTGGGCGTCCAGCCAGGAGGCGCGGCTTTTTCTGGAATAGGCGCGCCAGCTCAGGCGGCGTAGCCCAGCACCGCGAAGTAGTGCAGGCCCGTGCCGGCGGCCACGAAGGCGTGCCAGATGGCATGGGCGTAACGCATGCGGGAATCCAGCATGAAAAACACCACGCCCACGGTGTAGGCCAGCCCACCGGCGACCAGCAGCGCCAGGCCTGTCGCGTGCACACGCTCCACCAGCGGCACGGCCGCGATCAGCACCAGCCAGCCCATGGCCAGGTAGAGGCCGGTGGAAAGCCAGGGGTGGGAGAGCCGGTCGAAGGCCTTGAGCGCAATGCCCATCACGGCCATGGCCCATACCAGACCAAACAGCGTCCAGCCCCAGGCGCCGCCCATGACACCCAGCGCAAAGGGGGTGTAGCTGCCGGCGATGAAGAGGTAGATGGCGCCGTGGTCGAGCTTGAGGAAGACGCTCTTGGCGCGCCCCGGTGGCAGGGCGTGGTACAGGGTGGAGGTGAAATAGAGCAGGATCATGGTGCCCGCGAAGACGGCGGCGCCCACGATGTTGGCGGCGCTTTGCGGGCTGACCGCCACGAGCAGGATGGGCGCAGCCACCAGTGCGGCCACCAGGGCCAGGCCGTGGCTTACGCTGTTGGCGATTTCCTCGCCCAGGGTCTGGGGACGTTCGGACATGGGTGTAATTGTTGCATGCGAGGTTCAGTCACGGGCGCGCCAGATCAGGTAACGCGAACGCTGGAGCGCCAGCAGCTCCACCAGGCCCCAGGCCAGGCTGGCACAGAGCAGCGCCCAGCTGTAGACCTTAAGCCTGGTGCAGCGGCGCGGTGCTCTCATGCGCTTGCTCCGTACGGCCTTCGAAGGCCAGGCCCAGGCACAGCCAGCCATCGTCGAAGAGCGTGTCCAGCAAGGCCTGAAGCTTGAACAGTTTCCAGAACATGTCGTTCCCCTGTCATGAATGACGATGGGGTGACGGTAAGGCATGGACATGACGGTTTGATGTCATGCGGCGTGCTGTTGCTCGGCTATGCTTCCCCCACGCTTTCCCTTGCCTTCACCCCAGCAATACCTGCCACGTGCCTTACCCCGAACTTCCCGAACTGCTGGCGCTGGAAAAAATCATTGCCTGCGGTGCGCCGCACCTCGATTGCCGGGTGCTGGACCACGTGGCCGTGCCGGGCGGCCCCAGGCTGCCGCTGCACGTCATCAGCTTGGGCAATCCGGATCCGGCGGTGCCTGCGATCGGTTTTTTTGGCGGTGTGCACGGCCTCGAAAAAATCGGCACCGAGGTGGTGATCGCCTATCTGCATCACGTGGTGCAAAGACTGCAGTGGGACCAGCCTTTTCGCCAGCAGCTTGAATCGGTCCGCCTGGTGTTCATGCCCATCGTCAATCCGGGCGGGATGCTGCTGGGCACGCGGGCCAATCCCGGGGGCGTGGACCTGATGCGCAATGCGCCGGTGGACGCGGTCGACAAGGTGCCTTTCCTGGTGGGCGGCCAGCGGCTGAGCCCCCGCCTGCCCTGGTACCGTGGCCCCGACGGCGCGCCGCTGGAGGTGGAGAGCCGGGCGCTCTACCGGGTCGTTGCCGACGAACTGCTCACGCGGCGCTTCAGCATTGCGCTGGACTGCCACTCGGGTTTCGGCCTGAAGGACCGCATCTGGTTTCCCTACGCGCATACGCGCGAACCGATCCCGCATCTGGCCGAGGTGCGTGCGCTGAAGGACATCTTTTTCCAGACCTACAGCCACCACCCCTATGTGTTCGAGCCGCAAAGCCTGCAGTACCTGGCGCACGGCGATCTCTGGGACGACCTTTACCGTGGTGCCCTGCAGCAGCCCGAGCGGCTGTTCCTGCCCCTGACGCTGGAGATGGGCTCCTGGCTGTGGATCAAGAAGAACCCGCGGCAGCTGCTGTCGATCAAGGGCATGTTCAACCCGCTGATCGAACACCGCCAGCAGCGTGTGCTGCGCCGGCACCTCTCCCTGCTCGACTTTCTGGCCCGGGCGGCGGCCAGCCATGCACTGTGGCTGCCGCCAGCGCAGACGCCGGCGCGCGTCCGCCTGGAGGCGCAGGCGCTGGATGAGTGGTACGGAGGCACGGCATGAGCCAGGACCTGCCGGGCACGTGGATCCTGCTGCGCGGACTCAGCCGCGAGACGAGCCACTGGGGCGGTTTCGTCGAGGCTTTGGCGCAGGCCCTGCCGCAGGCGCGTGTGCTGGCGCTGGACCTGCCCGGCAACGGCCAGCTGCACGGCCAGCCCAGCCCGTGCGACATCGCGGGCATGGTGGCGTACTGCCGCGCTGAAGTAGCGCGGCGTGGGGTGGCCGGGCCGGTCCATCTGCTGGCCATGTCCCTGGGGGCCATGGTGGCCGCGCAATGGGCCCAGCAGGCGCCTACGGAGGTGGCCGGCTGTGTGCTGATCAACACCAGCTTCAGACCTTTCAGCCCGTTCTACCAACGCCTGCGGCCCCGCAACTACGGCACGCTGCTGCGTCTGGCCCTGGGGCAGGCCGCGGCGCCGCAATGGGAACAGGCCATCCTCGCCATGACCAGCCGTCGCGCCGATGAGCTGACCGCGGTCTTGCCCGGCTGGATTGCCGCACGCGCGCAGCGCCCGGTGCGCGTGGGCAATGTGCTGCGCCAGCTGTGGGCCGCGGCACGTTACCGGGTTCGTGCGCAGCCGCCGGCCTGCCCCGTGCTGCTGCTGGCCAGCTTACAGGATGGCCTGGTGGACGTGCGCTGCTCACGCGCGGTGGCGCAGCACTGGGGCTGCCCGCTGCAGCTGCATCCTGCCGCCGGACACGACCTGCCGCTGGACGATCCGGCCTGGGTCATCGCCCGGGTGCAGGACTGGCTGGTCGAGCGTGCGCCCGGTGCCGGAGACAGGGTGGCTGCGGCCTGATGCCGCTTGCTAAAGTCGACGCTTCGTCCAAGGTCAACCCAGCGCATGAGCCTGCAATCCGTCCGTGATTTTTTCCTGTCCCGCCAGCTGGACATCCCCATCATCGAACTCGACACCAGCACCGCCACCGTGGCGCTGGCGGCGCAGGCGCATGGGGTGGAACCGGGGCGCATTGCCAAGACACTGGCTTTCCGTCTGGGCGATGAGCGTGTCGTCCTGCTGGTGTGCAGCGGTGACCGGCGCATCGACAACCGCAAGTTCAAGGAGATCTTCGGTCGCGGCAAGATGCTGCCGGCCGAGGACGTGGTGGCGCTCACGGGCCACCCGGTGGGTGGGGTATGCCCCTTCGGTCTCGCGCAGCCCCTGCCGGTCTACCTCGACCAGTCCCTGCAGCCTTACGACGAAGTGTTGCCCGCGGCCGGCGCCGTCCACAGCGCAGTGCGCCTCTCTCCCGCACAACTGGCCGACATCACTGGTGCGCAGTGGGTGGATGTCTGCCAGCCGGCAGGCTAGGCGGCGCGGCCGGCCGGGCCTTCACTGGCCGGCAAGGGCCTGCACGCGCTGGCCATCGCCCAGGCTGCTGGGCGGGAACAGGATGACCGGCGTGCCCGGTGCCAGGTCGCTCCTGACCCAGGCCTCGCTGCCGTTGCGCGCCAGCACCTCCACCTCGTGCAGGCGGGCGCGGCCGCCGTCCACCGCATACAGCGCGGCGCGCGCGCCGGAAGGGAAGAGGGCGCTGACCGGGACCTTGAGCGCGTCCTTCTCGGTCTGCACCACGATGCGCACGTCGGCCTTGTAGCCGTCACCCAGCGCGCTCCACTGCTCGCGCGGCGAGAGGATGTCCAGCACCACGTTGACGCGCTGCTCCTCCACGCCCAGGGCCGAGACCTTGGTGTAGGCGGCTGGCTCCACCAGGCGCACGCGCGCCTGCAGCAGCTGCGGCCCGCCCCAGTGGGCCAGCGTGGCCGGTGTGCCTGGGCGCACCTGGGCGGCGTCTTCGGTCAGCAGGTCCACCACCACCTCCAGGTCGCCCGGGTCGCCCAGCTCCAGCAGCGCTGTGCCGGCCTGCACCAGGCCTTCGCTCTGCTGGTTGACCTTGAGCACCTTGCCGGCAACCGGTGCCTTGATGGACCAGCTGCGTTGTGCGGTGCTTCCGCCCTGGCTGAATGTGCGGATGGCAATACGCGCCTGCGCCAGCTCGTGGCCGGTGGCGTCTGCTTCCTGGCGCGCGCTGTCCAGTTCCTTCTGGCGCAGGCGCACGGTCAGGCGGCCGGTTTCGTTCTGCGTGGGCGAGACAAAACCCTGCTGCGCCAGCGTTTCGCTGCGCTTGAGGTCGGCCACCGCCTGGTCCAGTGCGGCCTTGGCGCGCTCGACATTGGCGCTGGCACGGCGCACCGCGGCTTCCATGGCGCCGATGCGCTCGTTCTGCTCCTGGCGGGCGCGTTCGTCCAGCAGGCCGGGCATGACGGGCCACAAGGTGGCCAGCACGGCGTCGCGTGCCACCGTGTCGCCCTGCTTGAGCGCGAGTCGCTGCACGCGACCGGTCAGCGGCGTGGACACCACGTAGCGTTCGCGCAGGCGGGTCTTGCCGTCTTCCTGCACGGCGCGCTCGAAGGGGCCGCGGCTCACCGCACCCAGTTCCACTTCGGTGGCCTGCGGCCAGAAGGCCCAGACCAGCAGCAGGGCGGCCAGCAGCACACCGCCGCCCATCCACAGTTTTTTCCTGGAGAGATTCATGTTGGATTTCCCTGGCTTGTGTTTCTATTCTCGTGTCTTCAGCACGCCCACCAGGTCCAGCGTGTCGATGCGCCGGCGCACGATCAGGGCGCTGGCCACGCCCGCGGCCACCACGACGATGGCGGCATAGGCGTAGGTGGGTGGCTGGATGATGAGCGGAAAGAAGAATTCGTCGGTCTTGATCAGCTGCACGATGCCGGCGGCCAGCCAGTAGCCGGCCACCAGGCCCAGCGGAATGGCGATCAGGATTTCCAGCGCCAGCTCACCCAGCAGGAAGGTAGAGACCTCGCCGCGCGTGAAGCCCAGCACGCGCAGGCTGGCCAGTTCCCAGGCGCGTTCGGCCAGCGCGATGCGTGCGTGGTTGTAGACCACACCCACGGCGATGATGCTGGCGAAGACGGTGAGGATGGCGCTGAAGACCAGCACGTTGCGCGCGGTGATCTCCTCGATGTTGCGCAGCATCACGGACTTGCTGAAGGCCGCGGCCACGCGCGGCAGGTTCTTGAGCCGCTCCAGCAATTCGGGTTCATGGCCGCGCTCGACCGAGAGGGCAATCACGTTGACGTGGTCGCCTTCCTGCAGCAGGCGGTTGAGGCTGCGCCGCTCGATGTAGGCCCCCATGCCCATCATCTCCTGCACCGTGCCCATCACCGGCAGCTCCAGCACCTGGCGCCGGCCTTCGAGCAGTTCCACGCGCACCGTCTGGCCCGGCTGGATGTGCAGGCGTTCGGCCAGGCGGTCGGTCAGCAGCAAGCCGTCCTGCGGCGGGGCGTGGCTGGCCTGGGCAATGTCAACGATGCGCTGCAGCTGCGGGTCGGCGCTGCGGCCCTGCACGCTGCCGCGCCAGTGGTGCTGCCCGTGCACCAGGCGCGCCGGCACGCTGCGCACGCCTTCCACCGCGGTGACATGCGGCAGGCGGGCCGCTTCGTGGGTGACCGAGGCGGGCGCGGCCTCCACCAGGCTGACGATGACGTCGCCGCGCATCACCAGGCGGAACTGGGTGTGCAGCAGCAGGTCGATGGTGTCGCGCCAGAAGGTGCCGCTGATGACGATGGCCATCGAGGCCGCGATGCCGAAGATGGTCAGCAGGGTGCGCAGCGGGCGGCGCTGCATGGTGCGCAGCACCATGCGCACGGCCGGGCTGAAGAACTCGCGCAGGCCCCAGGTCTCGACAAAGCTGGGCCGAAAGCGTCCCGGTGCCGGTGGGCGCATGGCCTCGGCCGGCGCCAGCTGCACGGTGGCAGAGATCGCGCGCCAGGTGGCACCCAGGGCAGCGGCCAGGGTGATGGCGGTGGCGGCCAGGGCGAGCTCGGGGCGCACGCGATGCCGCAACTCGGGGAAGCGGAACACCTCGGCATACAGCTCGGAGAACCAGCTGCCCAGACTGGCGCCCACGCCGATGCCGATCAGCACGCCGAGGATGACGATGAGCAGCACCAGCTTGAGGTAGTGCGCGGCGATGGCCCCGTTGCCGTAGCCCAGTGCCTTGAGCGCGGCGATCTGCTCGCGCTGGGTGGCGATCTGGCGGCTCAGCACCACGTTGAGCAGGAAGGCGGCCACGGCCAGGAAGATGCTGGGCAGCACGGTGCCCATGACACGCTGTTCCTTGATCTCGGAGTTCAGGATCATGTGCGACATCTGCTCGTCACGCCCGTGCGCGCTGATGCCGCCATAGGGCGCGAGCAGGCGGTTCAGGCCATCGATCACGCGGCCCGCGCTGGCGCCAGGGGCCAGGCGCACCGAGACCTGGTTGAAGGCGCCTTCCATATTGTAGGCCGCGGCCAGGGCCTGGCGGTCCAGCCAGAAGACGCCGAAGCCGCGCAGGTCGGGCGAGCCGCCCATGCCCGCGAAGATGTATTCGGGCGAGAGTGCAATGCCGGTGATCAGCAGTTCCTCGCGCTTGCCGTTGACCAGCGCATGGAGGCGGTCGCCGGGCTGCAGCTTGCGGGCGATGGCGAAGCCTTCCGACACCAGCACCTCCAGCGCGCTGCCGCGCTGGGTCACGGGCAGTCGGCCTTCGCGCAGGTGCAGGCGGTTCAGGCGCGGCAGCGCCTGCAGGTCGATGCCGATCAGGCGGCCGATGATGGGATCGGACACCTGGGGAATGTCGATCTGCACGATCTGCGTGAGTGCGGTTTCGATGTGCGCGGCGCCGGGCAGGGCGGCGAGCTGGCGTTCCAGTGCCAGCGGCGCGCGCTTGAGATTGGCGAAGACGTCGGCAAACCGAGATTCCGTGTAATAGACCTCGCGCGACCAGGACAGCGCGTCGTAGGCGCTGAAGCTGGCGATGAAACCGGCCACACCGCTGGCCACCACCAGGGCGATGGTGATGGCCTGGCTCCACATGAGCCGCAGGTCGCGCAGCAGCTTGCGGTCGAGCGCTTTCACCAGGACAGCTCCGAGGGGCTGATCTTGTGCGGGTTGACGTCCACGCGCTGCACCCGCCCGCCGCCCAGGTGCAGCACGCGGTCGGCCATGCCGGCAATGGCCGCGTTGTGCGTGATGACGATGGCGGTGGTACCGAGTTCGCGGTTGATGCGCTCGATGACCTCCAGCACGAGTTTCCCGGTGACGTAGTCCAGCGCGCCGGTGGGCTCGTCGCACAGCAGCACTTCGGGCCGCTTGACGATGGCGCGGGCGATTGCCACGCGCTGCTGTTCGCCGCCCGAAAGCTGCGAGGGGAAATGGTCCAGACGCTCTTCCAGGCCCACCAGGCGCAGGGCTTCGGCGGCAGGCATGGGGTGGTGCGCGATGTCGGTGACCAGCTCGACGTTCTCGCGCACGGTCAGGCTGGGGATGAGGTTGTAGAACTGGAAGACAAAACCCACGTGCTCGCGCCGGTAGCGGGTGAGCTCGGCGTCGCTGGCGCCGGTGAGTTCGTGCTCGGCAAAACGCGCGCTGCCGCTGCTGGGGCGGTCCAGCCCGCCCAGGATGTTGAGCAGGGTGGACTTGCCGCTGCCCGAGGGGCCGAGCAGCACGATGAACTCGCCGCGCCGGATCTCCAGGTTCACGTCCTGCAGCGCCTTCACCTGAACCTCGCCCATCTGGTAGGTCTTGCAGAGGTCGCGGGCGATGAAGACGGGGGGTGTGGCGTCGGTGCTCGGGTTCATATCCTGTCGATTGGCCTGACGGGCTTCAGGCCATGATATTCGTCCGTAACGGCTGCGTGCATCTTGATCCCGGTCATGGTCCTGGTGGAGACCCGGTTGTCTTGCAGCGGCGGCGGCGCTGGCGCACCCGATTGGGGCAGGGCGGGGCCTGAGGCATCAACGGAGAGCAGTAACAAGTTCATGTGCTGCTGCAGGATTTGTAGCAAAGTTGTTGATTCTTCATAGGTCTGACGCTGCGCGCGCCTGAACCTTGGACTAAAATCGGCGCGTCTGCCAGATACAGGGTGGTGGCCGGCGCTAAATTCCATGAAGTCTTCCGATTCAGAACTGATCGATATCTCCGAGTTGCGCATCGGGCTGTACGTCGAGCTTGAGCTCGGATGGATGGCGCACCCCTTTCCGACCGGCAGTTTCAAGATCACGTCGCTGCGCCAGATCGAGACCATCCGCGGCCTGGGCCTCAAGCAGGTGCGTTGCGTGCCCGACAAAAGTGATCCGCCATCCGACGGGCTGGGCAGCCGGCCCGCCCTGGACGAGGCCGCGGCCGCAAGGGCCATTGCGCAGGAGCGCGAGTTCCGCCGTCGCCGTGCCGCGCAGATCGAGACGCAGCAGATCAAGCTGAAAGCCTGCGAGCAGAAGTTCGGTCAGGCGCAACAACAGTACAAGCGTGTGCAGGAACAGGTGCTGGAGCAGCCGCTGGCCGTGCGCGACGACTGCGTCGCCATGATTTCGGGCTTCGTCCAGGAGATGGAGTGCGACGGTGAGGCGGCGATCCGCCTGCTGTCCGAGGGCGTGGGTGAGCGCGCCGCCATGCACCCGGTCAACGTCACGGTGATGAGCCTGCTGCTGGGCAAGGCCATGGGCCTGCAAGGCGCGGACCTGATCGATCTGGGGGTGGGGGCCTTCCTGCACGATGTGGGCAAGCTGCAGCTGCCGCAGCGCGTGCGCTGGTTCGAGGACGGCTTTTCCATCGAGGACTTCAAGCTTTACCAGGAACACGTCAGCAAGGGCGTGGCCATCGCCAATCGCATGCAGCTCAGTGAAGGTGCGCTGATGGCCGTCGCCCAGCACCACGAGCTGATGGATGGCACCGGTTTCCCCATGCGTCCGCCCGGTGGCGACCTGACCCTGGCGGCGCGCATCCTGGCCCTGGTCAACCGCTACGACAACCTGTGCAACCCGGTGCGCCTGGTGTCGGCGCTGACGCCGCACGAGGCCCTGTCCCTGCTGTTTGCACAGCACAAGGCGCGCTTCGACAACATCGTGCTCAGCGCCTTCATCCGCATGATGGGCGTCTACCCGCCCGGCTCGGTGGTGCAGCTGATCGACGGCCGTTATGCGCTGGTGGTCTCCGTCAACTCGGTGCGTCCGCTCAAGCCCCGCGTGATCGTGCACGAGCCTGCGGTGGCCAAACACGAGGCGCTGATCCTCGACCTGGAAAGCCAGCCCGGTATCGGTATCCGCCGCAGCCTCAAGCCGGCCAGCCTGCCGCCCGACGCCCTCGACTACCTGGGCCCGCGGCAGCGCATCGCCTACTACTTCGAGAGCTCGGGGCCAGCGCCGCTGGATACCGCCTGAGACGCATCAGGCACTCCCAGCAAAAAGCCAGGGCAGGCCCTGGCTTTTTTCATGCCCGCCACACATGGGGGCAGGGGGGCGATCAGATCGCCTTGGCGGCACGCAGCTCGTCGAGCTGGGCCTTGCTGTAGCCCATCTGCGTCAGCACCTCTTCGGTGTGCTCACCCAGCAGCGGCGAACGCGTGACTTCGGTCGGGCTGTCCGACAGCTTGATGGGATTGCCCACGCTGAGGTACTTGCCACGCACCGGATGGTCGACTTCCACGATGGTGCCGGTCTCGCGCAGCGACTGGTCTTCGGCAATCTCCTTCATGGAGAGGATGGGGCCGCAGGGAATGTCGAACTCGTTGAGGATGTCCATGGCCTCGAACTTGGTCTTGGTCTTGGTCCATTCCTCGATGCGCGCGAAGATCATCTTCTGGTGCGGCAGGCGGGCCGCCGGCGAGGCGAAGTGGGGGTTGGTGATCCAGTCATCCTCGCCGATGACCTTGCAGATGGCCGGCCAGGCATTGGACTGGGTGATGAAGTAGATGTAGGCGTTGGGGTCCTTCTGCCAGCCCTTGCACTTGAGCACGGCACCCGGCTGGCCGCCGCCCGAGGCGTTGCCAGCGCGCGGAACCGCCTCGCCGAACTCGATCTCGGGGTACTGCGGGTACTCCTTGAGCGCGCCGGTGCGCTCCAGGCGCTGCTGGTCGCGCAGCTTGACGCGGCACAGGTTCAGCACGGCGTCCTGCATGGCGGCCAGCACCTTCTGGCCACGGCCGGTCTTCTCGCGCTGGTACAGGGCGGTCACGATGCCCAGGGCCAGGTGCAGGCCGGTGCCGCTGTCGCCGATCTGGGCGCCCGTCACCATGGGCACGCCGTCCGGGTCACCGGTGGTGGAGGCGGCGCCACCCGTGCACTGCGCCACGTTCTCGTACACCTTGCAATCGACATAGGGGCCTGGGCCGAAACCCTTGACCGAGGCCAGGATGATGCGCGGGTTGATCTCCTGGATCTTCTCCCAGGGAAAGCCCATGCGGTCGAGTGCGCCGGGCGCGAAATTCTCGACCATCACGTCGCATTCCTTGATCAGCTTGATCAGCACTTCCTTGCCCTTGGGGTTCTTGGTGTCCAGGGTGATGGAGCGCTTGTTGTGATTGAGCATGGTGAAGTACAGGCTGTCGGCGCCTTCGATGTCACGCAGCTGTGCGCGCGTGGCATCGCCTTCGCCGGCCTTCTCCACCTTGATCACGTCGGCGCCGAACCACGCCAGCAACTGTGTGCAGGTGGGTCCCGACTGCACGTGCGTGAAGTCGAGGATGCGCACGCCTTCGAGGGCCTTGGTCATGAAAAACTCCTGGTTCTAATGATAAAAAATTCTTATGAATAGAAGAGACGGGTCTTCTATATGACTTGATCATTATAGGGGTTTCATCCACCCGAAACATTGTCGTTTTTTATGCGCTTGCCGGGCCGCACTGATACATGGCGCCAGAGGAGAAAACCGGCGTCACGCGGGCGACAGCGGGATGGTCGTCGCGCCAAAAAAAACGGCGCCCGAAGGCGCCGTTTTCATGTGCGAGGGCAGGGGCTCAGACGGCCTTCTTGCCGTGCATGGCCACGATCTGGTCCTTGCTGTAACCCAGCTCGGCCAGCACCTCGTCGGTGTGCTCACCCAGCAGCGGGGAGGCCGTGACTTCGGGCTTGAGGTCGGAGAACTTGATCGGGCTGCCGATCGTGAAGTAGCTGCCGCGCACAGGGTGCGGCACTTCCACGATGGAGCCGCTCTTGCGCAGCGACTCGTCCACCAGCAGTTCCTTCATGGACAGCACCGGGGCGCAAGGAATGTCGAACTTGCGGAAGATGTCCACAGCTTCGAACTTGGTCTTGTCCTTGATGAAGTCTTCGATGGTGGCGAAGATTTCCATGATGTGCGGCTGGCGTGCCTTCGGGGTGGTGTAGGCCGGATCGGTCTTCCACTCCGGTTTGCCCAGCGCGTCGCAGATCGGCTCCCAGGCGTGGCCCTGCACCGTGAAATAGATGTAGGCATTGGGGTCGGTCTCCCAGCCCTTGCACTTCAGGATCCAGCCCGGCTGGCCGCCGCCGCCGGCGTTGCCGCCACGGGGGGTCACGCGGTCCTTGAACGCGTCCATTTCGTGCGGGTACTGGGGATACTCTTCCAGGTAGCCCAGACGCTCCAGGCGCTGCTGGTCGCGCATCTTCACGCGGCACAGGTTCAGCACGGCGTCCTGCATGGACACGGCCACCTTCTGGCCCTTGCCGGTCTGCTGGCGGCCGATGATGGCCGTCAGGATACCGATGGCCAGGTGCATGCCGGTGTTGGAGTCACCCAGGGCCGCAGCAGAGATGGTGGGCTGCGAGTTCTCGCCCTTCCACCAGCCGGTGGTCGAGGCGGAGCCGCCGGCGCACTGGGCCACGTTTTCGTAGACCTTCAGGTCTTCGTAGTGATGGCCGTCGCTGAAGCCCTTGACCGACGCCAGGACCATGCCGGGGTTGAGCTTCTGGATGTACTCCCAGGTGAAGCCCATGCGGTCGAGCGCGCCGGGGCCGAAGTTCTCGACCATGACGTCGGACTTCTTGATCAGCTTCTCGAGCACTTCCTTGCCCTCGGCCGTCTTCGTGTCCAGCGTCAGCGAACGCTTGTTGCTGTTGAGCATCGTGAAGTACAGCGCGTCGGCATCGGGGATGTCGCGCAGCTGGCTGCGGGTGACGTCGCCGGCGCCCGGGCGCTCGACTTTGATCACGTCAGCGCCGAACCAGGCCAGCAGCTGGGTGCAGGCCGGACCGGCTTGCACGTGCGTGAAGTCGATGATCTTGATGCCCTTGAGGGGTTTGTTTCCAGACATGTGCATTTCTCCTTGTGGGTTGCGCTTGTGAAATCAGTGCTTCTTGGTCGCAACACTGGCCGGGTTCAGGCTGGTGATGCGGCCGCTTTCGGTGCCGGCGGTCTCGTCGATGACGGCATTGATGAGGGTGGGCTTGCGCGACTTGATGGCTTCTTCCATCGCCTTGCGCAGTTCGGCCGGGGTGGTGGCGTTGACGCCCACGCCGCCGAAGGCTTCCATCAGCTTGTCGTAACGCGCGCCCTTGACGAACACGGTGGGGGCCACGTCAGCGCCGCCGGTCGGGTTCACGTCGGTACCGCGGTACACGCCGTTGTTGTTCATGATGACCACGCACACCGGCAGGTTGTAGCGGCAGATGGTCTCGACTTCCATGCCGCTGAAACCGAAGGCGCTGTCACCCTCGATGGCGATCACCGGCTGGCCGGATTCGACGGCAGCGGCGACGGCGAAGCCCATGCCGATGCCCATCACGCCCCAGGTGCCGACGTCCAGGCGCTTGCGCGGCTTGTACATGTCGACGATGGAGCGGGTGAAGTCCAGCGCATTGGCGCCTTCGTTGACCAGCATGGCGTCGGGGTTGGCCTTGACGATGTCGCGCACCACGTTCAGGGCGCTGTGGAAGTTCATCGGCACAGGGTCCTTGGCCAGGGTCTCGGCCATCTTGGCGACGTTCTTGGTCTTGCGCTCGTTGATGGCGTTGGTCCACTCGGCCGGGGGCTTGGCCCAGTTCGAGCCGATACCGGCCAGCAGGGCGGACACGCAGGAGCCGACGTCACCCACCAGCGGGGCATCGATGGCAACGTTGCTGTCGGCTTCGGTGGGGGAGATGTCGATCTGGATGAACTTCTGCTTGCCCCAGTCCTTGTGGTCCTTGCCACCCCAGGTCTTGCCCTTGCCGTGCGAGAGCAGCCAGTTCAGGCGCGCACCGATCAGCAGCACGACGTCGGCTTCCGGCAGCACGTAGGAACGGGCGGCGGCGGCGGACTGCGCATGGTTGTCGGGCAGGATGCCCTTGGCCATGGACATGGGCAGGTAGGGGATACCGGTCTTCTCGACCAGGGCCTTGAGGTCGGCATCGGCCTGGGCGTAAGCGGCACCCTTGCCCAGCAGGATCAGGGGCTTCTTGGCGCCCTTGAGCAGGTCCAGCGCGCGCTTGACAGCGTCGGCACCGGGGATCTGGCGCGGCACCGGATCAACGACCTTGATCAGCGAAGCCTGGCCGGCTGCGGCGTCCATGGCTTGCGAGAACAGCTTGGCCGGCAGGTCCAGGTAGACACCGCCCGGGCGGCCGGAGACGGCGGCACGGATGGCGCGGGCAATACCCACACCGATGTCTTCGGCATTGAGCACGCGGAAGGCAGCCTTGCACAGGGGCTTGGCGATGGCGAGCTGGTCCATCTCTTCGTAGTCGCCCTGCTGCAGGTCGACGATCTCGCGCTCGGAGGAGCCGGAGATCAGGATCATGGGCCAGCAGTTGGTGGTGGCGTTGGCCAGTGCGACCAGGCCGTTCAGGAAGCCGGGGGCGGACACCGTCAGGCAGATGCCGGGCACGCCTTCAGCACCGTTCATGAAGCCGGCGATGGCAGCAGCGTTGCCGGCGTTGGCTTCGTGGCGGAAGGAGATCACGCGCAGACCTTCGGCCTGCATCATGCGGGTCAGGTCGGTCACCGGAATGCCGGGCAGGCCGTAGATGTTTTTGATGCCGTTGAGTTTCAGAGCATCGATGACCAGGTGGAAACCGTCAGTCAGTTCTCTGGATTGAGCGTCGTTGGACATGGTTGAGTCTCTCTCGGTTTTTGACGTCTTTGGAAGTCGGGCGACCCGGCTGGCAAATATCTGCGGCTCCTCGAATCTGGCTGGCCCCGGGAGCGCGCAATCGGGGGTGCCGGTGGTGCAGAGTGCCTTGCTTCGACAGGGGTCGAGGGGGTCAATTTGCAGCGACGGGTTATGATAGAAACCTAATCAGTATCCGCCATTGACCACGGTCAATTTTCGGGACAAATAACCGGCTTCCCGCAGGAAACCGGCCCGCTACCTGCGCGAACGCGCGATTCCTGGCCCATGACATCCATCGAGAACCATCCGGAAAAGAACATCATTCGGGTTCAGCTCCGACAGAACAACGTGCTCAAGGGCATGAGTGTGGCGTCGCACGAAGAGCTGGAGCAGCATCTGACCGTGGTGGATTGCAACAAGGGCGACTTTCTGCTGCACCAGGGCGTACATGAGATGGAGCAGTATTTCATCCTCGACGGCGTACTCAAGCGGGTCGTCGCGAATGCCCAGGGGAAGGAAATGATCCTGCGCTTCGCCGCCGAGCGCGAGATGGAAACCAGCTACGCAGCATGGTCTCTCAAGACGCCCACGCCCTACAGCATCGTTTCGGTGACCAAGGCCCGCGTGGTCAAGATGCCCATGCCGGAGTGGATCAGCTTTCTGGAGCGCCACCCGGACGAAAAACGTATCTTTGAATACTGCGTCATGAACCTCATGAGCGAGATCATGGCGCACACCATCACACTGCACCTGCTGGACGCACCCGGCCGGGTGCACCGCTTCCTGCGCAAGCACCCCGAGCTGTTCGACCGCATTCCGAAAAAGGAACTGGCGGCCTACATGAACCTGTCGGCCGAGACGCTGAGCCGGCTCAAGCAGCGCGGCAAGATCTGAGAAGTCAGTCTGCGCCGTGCCGACGCAAGGTCGGCACGGCGGAACCTCTGTCAGAGACGGTTGGTGGGGAAATGCTGGGCGTCGGAGATCGCG
>LNFM01007102.1_pt1 | contig 17822 bp, 14 predicted proteins | sample 596031 | NCBI WGS metagenome assembly LNFM01 (sample SAMN04254537, study PRJNA301005) | activated carbon metagenome | isolation source: dual media filters at the Ann Arbor, Michigan drinking water treatment plant | place: USA: Ann Arbor | reverse complement strand
GTTTCATCCTAGCATAGGCCCTTTTTTTTATGCCAAAAACGGGGGGTGTTTTAAGATCTTTAGGGTTGGCATATTCGATTTTTGCAAGCGCAATGCAGTATAAAATAAGGGTTCAAAAATCGTGTTCGATAAAAGTGTGTGCAGCATGACGACGACATGCGAGCAGCATGACGACGACGCTTGGTGCAGCATGACGACGACTTTTGGCATAGCGAGCAACATGACGACGACTCTTGGCATAAAATTGGAGGACCGTTGGGTGGCTTAGACTGACTGGACGGAATCCTTGAGCCAGGCTTCCACTAAATCTCGGGTGGACTTGGAGCCAGCCCGCTGGCCCCGCTCTAATCGAGCCACTGCACTTTGATGTAAGCCTAATTGCTCAGCTAGCTGCACCTGGGAGAGGCCTCGTTCAAGCCGGCTCTGACGCAGGCGACTTCCCAGGTCAGCTTCTTCTGAAGCGAGAGGGGGTTGAATGACCGGCCGCTCGCTCCGTCCGAAGTTGGCATATTGCCCCAGAATCTCTGTAGGGGGTTCTAGAAGGAGTGTGGAGTCCATCCACTCCCCTAGCCAACCCTTCTGAGTCGCTCGCTCTTCATGCCACCGCTCATACTGCCAGGCGGCAATGATCTGATCTTGAAGAAGTACGTCTAAAAGTCGCTCCAGGCGTTCGCGACTTCGGTTGGGGTAGCGGTGGTTGGGAATCTCTCCGACTACTTCTAGAAGCGTCCCGACGAGGTAGACTTTGCCTACGCAACCCCCGCCCGCTTGACAACGCCATTGCCAACTAAGATAGCGAGCGAGACGCTTCTCGCTCGCTTGTCGGTAGGGGTTGTAGTGCAGGGCCCGGGCGGACAGTAACGCCGTCTGCCGTCCCACCCCAAAGAGAAAGTGAGCGAACACCTTGCCTGGCCTGAAGATGAACTTGGAGACATCCATATGGCCGTCAAGGCGTAGCTGTCCCATCATGTCAGTGATGGTAAAAGCCCGGCTTTTGATGGCCATGGTTTTGGCTCGACCCTTGCGCGGGCCTTCGTAGACTTCCATCTGCGTCATATTCATCCAGAGGTTCTGGATGTGCGACAGCGCGCGTAAAATTTCTAATCTCTGCTCAGGGTGGTAGCCACCTCGACGGCCCTGGCCATTTTTTTTGGGAAGGATACCGCGCATCTCTAAAATTTCATCCACGCCCGCCACGGCATCTTCGTCGGGATTCTTCGTTTGGCGCAGCCAAATCGCGCTTAAAGCATCTAGTGCGTCCGCATCGAGGTCTGAGAGTTCTTCGCGCTGTTTCCACATACGCTCAACCCATAGTTTCTCTTCGTCGGGCGAGAGGAAATGCTGGATGTCCATAACGGCTGGGCGTAATTCTGCATAGCCCTGAGCACGCCCCTTGTTTAATACGGCCGTTGGCCAGGGGGAGCCGTTGGCTTGTGTAAAGCGTTTCGAAGCCAGGGCGTCACGGATAGCGTGGTAGTGTGAAGCGTTCATCACCTCCAAGAAATCATGAAGTTGATGATTGGATGAGGAGACCTTTGCCTGGATGTTGCCCGGGGGTTGAAGTCCCAGCATGTGCCCGATTTCAAACCAGCTCGAGCGGCGGAGCTCTGGTTCCAGAGTCTCCACCAGACCCCGAGCCAGGGTCTTAGCGCAGAAATGAATGAGGTGAATCTGTGGGTCGTCCGGAGCCCCCTGGTTGTCTCTCAAAAATTGCATAAGTGCGCGGGATAACTCGGGATCAGACGGCTGCGCACCTTGCTCAAGCCGCAACTGCTCCGCCAAGCCTTTCGAGAACCAGATGCAAGTTTCTTGAATCGCCTGCTCCACGAACTTTTCCAGCAGGGCCGAGTCTCCCATCGCTTGATCGACAAGAGTTCGGCGGACATGGCTTTGACAGACTTGAAGCTCTAATTGCAGAATCGGCGCCATGCGGCCTCGATCATCGGGATGCCATTGCCAATGCGGACTTCTAGGAAGTGAACTGGGATTGTCAGTCTGGATTTGGGCCAGAAGATGAGTCAAGATTCGAATCAGGTGCTGAGTTACAAAGTAGGAGGTGGGCTCGGATAATAAAGATGGCTCTCTCAGAATCTTCTTTACGATGTCCTGCAGAGTATGCCGGAGCAGGAGGCCGCGCACCCGCTCGGCAAAAACCGCTTGCCGAATTCCCGCTTCTTCGGCCTCTGGACGGAACTGTGGAAGTTCCCATCCGGGGTCAAAAGCAAAGACGTCCCTACTGCGAGTGAGGCTCAACTTCTAGCCAACATCTAGCCAGCGGCGAACCCACCGCGGCAAGCGGTTGAAACGCTTTTCGAGCCAGGATGCTCTATCTTGGGCCAATTTTAGATTTTCGAGCAAGGTCTGCCGCTCATTTTGGATGCCCTCGCGTTCCTGAGCCATTTCTTCGGCCTGTTTTTCAGCGGCGAGGCGAAGACTCTCGCGCTCGGCCAAAGACTCAGCATTCTCGGTCAGGACTCGTTGATAAGACTGCAGAGAATGCTGCAGTCCTAGCAGTTGACTCTGCATTTGCAGGGCTGAACGCTGGGCAGCCTGACGTTCTCGGCGCTCTTCTTCCAAAAGACTTAAAGTTCGCTCTTGCAGCCGGGTAAAAAGGTCGGCGGACATGTCCGCCGACCGTCCGTCCGAGACATGTCCGGACATCGAGGACGTCCGGGCGGACACAGGAGAGTCTGTCCGGACAGGCGGACGGACATGTCCGTCCGCCTGAAACCGGGCGAGTTCTGAGGCTGGAATCCGAGCGATGCGGTCCTCGCCGACCTGGGCCTGAAGGCGTCCGGACTTCACCAGTCTGCGGATCTGGCGGTCACTCAGGTTTACCTCTGCTGCGAACTCGGCGGCCGTTAAAAGCCGATCATCATGGTTTTCCATAGGGCTTGAGGATTCTTCATCATGTGGAGCAGTCCTCGTAGCAAGAGAGAGAATGTCCGGACGGACGGACAGACAGAAGGATGTCCGTCCGTCCGGACACGTAATGGACTCCTCCAAAGGGTGGCTCCCTCTCGGTGCCAGTCATAAACCGTTCGACCGGGCTTTTGAGTTGGGAGCAACGGAACAGAAAACTGATTTAAGAGGTCTTCGACCGCCGCAGTATCCTGGAGATGGTCGCTGGGGTGAACATTGAAAAGCCTGGCCGCATCGGCGGCGGTCTTCTTTCCTGACTAAACCAGCTGGAGAATCTCAGCCTGCTGAAAAGTTCTCCGAAGGCCAGAGGGGTATAGCCGGCGCGCAGGTCCTGGTTCAGGATCTGTATGAGTTGTCTACCGAGAGAATTGGTTTGGGGGGAGCTTTGACCTGAAACAGTCGTTTCAGCATTGGAGCTCTACGAGGTGAAAAGCCAGCCGGAAGAAGTCTTTTGGGGTGGGGCGGCAAAATGCCTCGAGGCGCCGAAATCCAACTCTTGGCCAGCTGGCTTGTTAGGAAGAAGGGCAGAGAAGGTGACCTGCAGTTTTGGCATCACGGCCTCGGTGAAGGACCTGATCAGGTTGTCGGCCTGGTGCTTCAGGATCTTTCCTTGCGGAGAAAGAACTTCACCCCGCAGGCAGTGGTCGGGTGGGGACCAACTGTAGTTGGCCTGCGTCCAACCGTGGGCCAGGGCGGACTGCAATTGCATGCGCCAGCCTCCATTCACCAAAAACTGCAGATGGCAGGTCTGGCTTTGTTCGAGCGACTTCTGCAACTGCCCGATCACGGACCTGATCTTTTTTTGACTTTTCCCGTCGGCGGGTTGGGGTCCGGGTTGAGTGACCTGGAGGTCGATAAAATCTTTTAGATGGGTCGCTTCACGCCAGTTGCCGGGCAAGGTTGCCGACCGCCCACTGGACATTCTGGAACCCCACCAGGCACGATGGGCCAGGTCTGCCTCCAGAGCGCGCTCATCCGCAGCCAGCAAGAGAGGATCGCAGAGAATCCAATCGGGGTTGAACATGGCGACCATCCTGGCGGTTTTGTCCAGGCGCTGCAAGACAATGACCATTTGTGCGGACCGCTCAAGCTGTTGGACCGCGTTGGCCTGGTCGGCGGGCTGCGGCACCAGCAGCAGTACACGGGGCAGGTCGCGGAGAGTCGGGCAAGGGAGGGATAATTTGTCAATTTCGAGATGGATGGTGGTGGCATGGGCCTGCGCTTGCAAGCCCCAGCCCCGAGTGGTCTGATTGGGCTCGGGGCCAAAATTTACAAAACCGATCGCTGGCGGAGTTCGCACCAGGGAGAGCGAGGTCAGGGGAGGCGAAGGCGTGGGAACCAGCGAGTCAAAGACAACTTCTTGCTCAGACTGTTTTACTGGCTCGCCTTCGCATTCCAGCACAAAAGTAGAGGGAGGCAAAAATCCCCAGGGATGGTAGCTGAATCCGAATGGTTTGTTCAGTGCCATGGGCAATAGCTGGGAAAAGTGGATATCTCCGATTTGCAGCTCTTCTTGATAAGAGAGACTCTGATGGTGTCGGCTCCAGCGCCAGCAGTGTTCTCCAGAGGTTAAGCTCCAACTGCCATCCCACTCGATTTTCATGTGCCAGCGTAAGTTTTGCTGCAACTGGCTTTGCAGACGATCCACGACTTGCTGAGCTTGTTTTCTTAGGGTGGCCGCTCCGGTGGTGCGCTCCAGGTCGGCTGAGGCAGCCCGGGCCAACAGGGGGGTCTCCCGGGAGCATAAAGCGGACCGATAAGCCGCTTGTTCCTTGGCCACCTGGGCCCGCCAAAGAGCGTGTTTTACGAGGTTGGAAAAGGCTTCCGGATGGATCAGATCCATGGGGGCGGCCACCAAACCCGGCCGTCGCCAGCCCGAGAAGAGCCAGAGCCAGTGAGGCTGGTTGACGATCGCGGGATGGGCGATAACGGCACATGCGTCCGCAAGTTCTACCTCTGCCAGTTCCTGCGGGTCGATCGCGGCCAGCAAGGGGACGCCGGCCTGGGCGGCAAAATCCAACCAGGGATTGAGGTCTTCCCAATCTTTAGCAAGTAAAAGCACCGTTTGGACTCGTTTAGGCTCGCTCGGATAGCCCCAGGCGGAGAGACGCCTTCCAGGTCCGTTGCGCGTCGTCCAACCGTTGGAATCCAGGTGCGACCAATGTCCCTGTTCCAGGGACCACGGGAGGGGGAGGACCGACCTCCAGGCTGACAGAGCATTTTCAACTGGATTTGGTCCCTCCAGCCCTGCCGCTTTGACCACCCAGGGGCTGTCTTTGGGCGCTTTGGTGACCCATTCTGCCTGCAGGCCCAGTTGACGAAGCAGGCTGAGGGCGGGTGGCTCGGTGCCTTTGCCCACAACCAGACACGGGGGAGGCTCGTGGGCAACGGGGTAGCGCCAATTCTGGCGGGGATCAAATTTCATCGGAAGATTTTGGCCATGGCTTGAGACGGTCCTGCTCTTCCAACCCCAGGCTTTGCCTGGGTTGGTCGAGGGAGCCCACACTGGGAGTGGCCAGAGCGAGTTTGTTGTAGAGCTTTTGGGCGCCGGTTTTTCTGGGCAGTTCCTCTTCGTCCAGGGTGGAAACCCAGTAAGCGTAGGAGAATTCTTCGGTGCTAGCTTTGGGTGGGTTCTCCTGGAGGCACGGATATGCCATCGGCAGCTATGCCCAGAAGTCCCAGAACCGGAAGTGAAAACGCGTCATGTGGCTTCTAAAGGTCGAGAAACGGCTCCGAAGTCGTTTTGAACAAAAATTCCGGGTTTTAAGAAAAGCGGAAGCTAGTGCGTAAAATCGCAGCTATGTTTCCGGTGGGCCTATCGGAAATCAAGACTTTGTGGAACTGGAAAGCACGGCGGATTCAAGTGAGGTGGGGCTCTATAGCGACGATGATTCGGGAGTGAGGGTGCCGGTTGGAGCGTTTGCACAAAACGCCCAGACCAGGGTCTCTTTAAGTTGGTCCGTGGTAAAGGGCGGCGGTTGTGCCCGAGCAAAGGAAGTAAAGCTGCTGAAGCTGGGGGATTTCCGCCGGAAAGTCGTTTGCGAGCCCCCTCCAGAGATTCAACGTATTTTGCTTGGTCAACGAGTTCAGTTTTGTCTGGAGTTGCTCTGCCAGGGCGGCGTGTTGTTGCTGGCCCTGATTCACCTGGCTCGCAAATTCGTAAGAACGCGCCAGATCCAGTTTTTACCGCCCCCGGACCCTTTGGGAGTTGGAGGTCGTTGCCGAACGGGTCGCGGAATTCCGGTCTTCCGGGAAAGCGGAAGCTGATGTTCTAAATCGCAGCACCTCCGCTGTGGTCACTGGGGCCATCTGACCGCCAGCTCACAAGCCGGAAGCTGATTCCAGCGCTAGAAAAGCCGCCTTTATGGAGGGATATCTCTTTTCCGGAGCTTTGGACAACATTTTCAGAATCACTTCGTTGACTGCTGGGGATTGATTTTTTAGAGGAGGGATATCTTTTTGGTGATGATCCATCACCACCTCAATGACGGTTCCCGTGAAGGGCAGCTCACCCGTAAGCAGTTCGTAGGCCATCACCCCAAAGGAGTATTGGTCCATAGCGGGGGTGGGCTTTTTAAAGTCCTTGAACTGATCAGGGGAGAGATAGGCAGCGGTCCCCAAGGCGGTGCCGGTCGCGGTATTATTGGAAGCCATATAGTGCTTGGCAAGCCCTAAATCTCCGATTTTGGGTTGGTCGTTGGGGTCGATAAAGACGTTCTCTGGCTTCAGGTCCCGATGAATGATACCCAGGTTGTGAGCAAACTCTAGAGCATCGGCGATCGGCTTGAGAATTCGGCAGACCGCCTGAGCTGGTAAGCCCCCAGGGCGGATGAGCGCCTTCAGGGTTCGGTTGCCAGCGATGTATTCTAAGATTAGGTAACCGTGACTGTCCTGGAGTTCTCCGCCGGAGTAGTAACGAACGAAGCCGGGGTGAATCAGCTTCAGACCTTCAGCAATCTCGCTCCGATGTCGGACTCGAAGGTCTTCTCCTTCCATAGATTGGTTGGGCTTGTTGGAAGCGAAGCTGATCATTTTTACAGCCACATGCTGGTTGGTGGCCAGAGACCTGGCCTTGTAAACGTGGGCCTGACCACCCTCTCCAATTTTTTCGACGAGGATATACTGGTCTTGCAGCTTGTAGCCAAGCCAGGGGTCTTTGCCGCCGCCTTCCTGTACAGCTTTATTCCGTTCTGCCAGCTCGTGGGCTTCAGCCTCGGCCAGCAGCCGTTGTTGCTGCTGCCTTTTCTCTTCCTCTAGGGCTCTTTGTTCTTGTTCTTGAGCGGCCCGCTGGGCTCGCTTCGCCTCTTTCTGGCGATGCAGTAAGGTCAGCCCACCCAGACAAAAAAAGGAACCCACGGAAAGACTGAGGAGCCAGTGCTCTTTAATGGTTACCCAAGGACCGGAAGGAGCCAGGGTCAGAGGCTTGCCGTCCCGGTCGCGAACAACAACTCCCTCTGAGATTCGGTCCCACTCGACGTTTTCCAGAGGCAAGGTTCGGTAGTCCTTTAGACTGAAGAGCAGAGTTCTGGAGCGAGACTGAGAGTCTGGATCGTGAAAATCATCCCACTCGAGACGAATCTCCTTGTCGGTGGTTCCTAAAATCTTGGGCGCGCTGCCAAGACGCTCCAAGGCCACTTGGCAGCCTGGCGGGGAAGTTTCGAAGCGCACGGTTTTGTATTTTTCCGGCTGCGCAAGAGCATGGGCGGCGAGCAAGCCGCTCAGCGCAACCGAAGCAAGGATTGGTCTCATGGCAGCCACAAGTTTGAGTAAAGCTCTTCCATATCAGGATCGAGCTCCCGTCTTTTGGGGTTCAGGCTGCGAACGAAAGCCGCCATCAGAAACGCTTCAAGGTCGACATCGCCAGCTAGAACTTTGGCGTAGAGGCAACGGAATAGAGCCTTCAGCTCCTTCTCTGTAGCGATCTCGGCATCCGTCTTCGTTTTTGGCTGAACTCGGCTCGTTACTTTTGCCTCCAGGCTTTTACGAAATTCGGAGTAGCGGTTAATGGCGTTAACGATCAGATTTTGAGTCGGCTCAATCAGGCCCAAGTCCAAGCGCGAGTAGGGAACGTCGATTTTTTCCCAGTCTAACCATAGCTCCCAGGCTCTTTCCCAGCTGATATGCTTGGAGCGGATGCCGATACGGTAGGTATTGAGCGTTTCGACTCGAACCTGGGATAGTTGTTCGAGGGAGCGCGTAACCCGAGGCTTGACAATATACTTGTCCCAAAGCTTCTGAAAGAGGCTCCGACGCTTGCCCGCCCCGCGAATTTGCTCAATGGACTTGAGGAGTGTACTAACATCAAAAGGCTTGTAAAGGTAGTCGTCCACGTGGATCTGAAAAGCTCGTAGGGGGGCTTCGTCATCGGCGTAACCGGTCATAACGATGCACTTGAGATTGGGTTTGCGCTTCTTGAGAAGAACCAACGCACCGAGCCCGTCCACTGCCGTGTCATCGATGCTGCCGGCCATTCGCACATCGGAAATGACGATGTCGAAGTTGTGTTGCTCTGCTTTCACGACCGCTTCGGCCGCATTGACAGCCCCTTGAACCCGAAAATCCGACGAATCCAGGACATCGAGCAGAAGCTCGCGTAATTCCTCGTCGTCTTCAAGGACCAGAATGAAGTCTAGTTCTTTGAGTTCGGCCTGCATGGAAGCTTTTTGGGGAGATGGAAAGTGAATACCTTCTCAGGCAGAAGACCTACAGGTGAAAGATGTTCTTGGGAAGAGGCGGTCTCGTAGCTGGGTCAGTTCCAAAGCTTCTCAGCGAATGAGCAAAGCCTTAGGCAAGGTGGCTTCCGAAGAAACCAAGGTAGTTGGGCAAAAGCTCGAGGTATTCGTCGACGAGAAAGTCGTTTCCGATCAGGCTAAGACAAGCTGGGGAAGTGCGCATTGGAGCACTTTTCAGCGGTCACTGTATCTCAGGCAACTGGCCACTCTTTATGAAAGTGGCCACCCTTTGGAGCGCTCCATGCTTCATCTGGCCGGCTCAGCTGATCAGCAAGCATTGTATGAGCGCCTGAAGGAAATGGCCATGAGTGTCCAGCGCGGGATTTCGTTTGCGCGTGCTGTTGAAAACTCGAAGCTCTTTGCCGCAGTGCAAGTGGGTATTTTGGAGGCTGGCGAGTCCTCTGGAAGACTGGCAGAAAGCTTGAACTGGCTGGCTCGGGCGGAGCAAGCAGAGAGCGAATATCGCAAGGCTCTGAAGTCTCGTCTGACTTATCCCGTTTTCGTGGTGCTGTTTGCCTGGCTTGGCTCGGCCCTGTTTATTGCGGTTCTTGCTTCGGTGGTTAAGACGGTGGCAGAAAGTCTCCCCATGGGGGCCTTTCAGTTTCGCGGTTTTTCGGCTTTGCTGCTTCATCCGCTGGCTCCCTGGCTCATTCTGGTGGTGCCTCCCGTTTTTCTGCTGATCGTTTGGAACGCTCGAAGGGCGTTGTGGCGAGTTAAGCTGCCAGCCACACTTCGCTTCCTGGTAGAGACCCCCAAACAGATTTGGGTAGGACGAGTGCTGGCTCAGCTGATGGAGTCGGGATTTCCCATAACTCAAAGCCTATCGCTAGCCGGGAAAGTGGCTTATCCAGAGGAGTTTAAGGCGGCCCTGGCGTCTTTGGAGCAGGGTAAACCGTTGCAGGATAGCCTGCCGCTAGTTCTCCCCCGGCTATTGATCGATATGACAGCGGTGGGCGAGGAGGTTGGTGCGACGGCCAAACTCATGTTCTGCGCTTGCGACGTGCTGGAAGTATCATGGACCTCTGCGATGGACAGTATTATGGCACTCGTAGAGCCCGTGCTTCTTGTCCTGATTGTTGTGCTCGCTTGCGCCGTGGTCATCCCGCTGTTGGAGCCATTGTCCAGCTTTCTCGACTTTATTTGAGGTCGGCGCTGAGAGTGAAGAGAAACGGACTCGGCCTGCTCTGAGGTGGTGAGTAAGTGAAATGCCAAAGTTGAGAGGGTTTCGACCAAATTTGGCCTTGTACAAACTGGCATAGAACGACTTCTTCCCCTGGAGGGAAAGAGGTCATTTCGTCTTCGGAAAAATGGAGAGGCTCCTGGCCGGTTAGACGTAGTGAGCCATCTGGCCATTGGAGGCCCGGATAGCTTTGCCAGGTGAGGGTCTGCGCCTGACTATGATAGCGGTAAACTTGCGCGACTTTCTCCCAGGTCTCTTGTCCGCTGAGAGGTTCGGTGCGTCGGACCAACGCCAGCGTCCAATCCCGGTTCTGAGAGAAAAAGCTTAATCCCTTGGGGCCAGCTAAGCAGGCGTCTGCGTGAATTCGGGAGAGAGTCCGCTCCAGTGCCGGCGTAGCGCCGATGCCAAGAAAAAGCCTGCTGGAAGAGACGATCAGAGGCAGAAGGAAGCGCACGATCAGCATCGTTAACAAAGATAGAATGGCCAGTAAAGCTAGAATTTCCAACAGAGTCATGGCCCGCCGTCTCATCTTTGACCGACTTCTGCAAAAAAAGCTTTGCGCCTGGAAGAACGAAGGTAAGCAGCAGAATGGTTAAGCGACGAGCACTTTTGCGTGGTTCCCTGCTGCTCGAGGGCCTGATCTCGATTGGCATTGCCTTTATGGTCGGATTTTCGCTTATTGGTTTGCTGGTGAAGGCTCAACAATTCTTGCCCTATGGGGAACAAGAGAGCCAGGCTCTCGAAATTACCCAGTTTGCCGTCCAGCAAATGCGTCAGAATCCAGCAAACAATCAAGGAGAAGTCAGAGTTGAAGATCAGCTTTTTGAATGGAAGGGGGCGGTCCGACAGAAGGCAGGTTACCAAACGTTCGATATACTTGTGTGGTGGAAAGATCGTCGCCAACGCAATGTAGTGATTCAACACGAGATCTACGTGCGAGACAGTCCGTGAAACGAGGGTTCTCTCTCGCCTCTGTGCTGATGCTCGCCGCCCTGGCTTTTGCGACCGTTTCTGCCGTCGTTTTTTGCATCCTGAAGCTACAGCGCTACGAGACGCATTCACGCCAACGCCGGCAAGCGGAGATCTATGCACAAAACGCCTTGGAAGAGACCATTGCCCAACTGGTAGAGAATCCTAAATTCCGAAGCAATGTGACCGTAGCAAACTCGCCTGGTCACCCCGAGAATGCACAAGGCCTGGTCACCTTTGACCAGGGACAAGCCTGGAAGTCCGTCAATCATTTTGAGGAAGCTGGGGATGAGGATGTGCCGGAAAAGACGGCGCATCTTTGGGCTCTTGGCCGGTTCGGCGGAGCTGAGGTGAAAATTGAGGCAGCGCTGGCCATGCCGGCTTTTCCCTTTGCGGTGGCCAGCTCCGGACCGATTCGCACCAGCGGAGCTTTCTTCGCCGGTACCATCGACAACCCAGACCACGCCGATGTTCCAATAGATTCGCCTGACATTTTGAAATACTTGAAACAGGCGTCGCTGCTGTCCAATGGTGATTCTTTAGCGTTGTCGGGAAATCCCGTGCATGTGACGGGGGATCTGGTTTGTGCTGGCTTGGTGGACCTGGGGAGCGGCGTGAAGGTGGATGGGCAGATTCGCAGCCACGCCTCGAAGAAGCCGATCCCGGATCTAGATTTTGCCAAGTTTGATACGGCCGGTAAGCCTTTGCTTTTGCAATTGGCCCCGGGGTCGTTACGCCGAAACGAGCCCATCAAGGGGTATGCGCGGTGCGATGGGGACCTGGTGGTGGAGGGGGACCTGGCCCTGGAGGAAGCCATCCTGTATGTCGATGGCTCTCTGACGGTGCGTGGCCGCTTGTCCGGGAAAGGCGCCCTTTTCGCCACCGGCAAAGTGGTGTTGGAAACCACGGCCTTGGGGGCTTTGGATCAGCTGGCTCTGATCTCGGGCGGCGATATGACGGTGCTGGGGCGACCCGGCCAGCGCTCCAAGCTGGTGGGGCTTTTGGCGTCCAAGGGCAATTTGCGTCTTTCGGATCTGACCGTGGTGGGGGCGGTGGTGTGCGCCGGCTCCGAGGACCGCGAACTCTCGATGGACAACGTGAATGTGCTGGGCAATGGCGCCGGCTTGCAGTTTGAATTTGCCATGGGGTGGGGCTCGGCGAGGACGAGTTATCCAGTTACCTTGTCGGTTCGGTATGGCGGCGGAACGGCTACCGTGCGTCTTGCCAAGGTGGACGATGGCCATGGAGGCAAGCGCGAGGCTTTGCCGGCGGATTTTGTAGGCCGCTATGATGCTGCCCATCCCGAGGCTGCACTGCTCACAGAATCCGACTTCGAGGTCGTTCTCGAGGATGGATCGATTCAAACTTTGGCGGCGGCCGGTATTTCGCTTACTCTTGACGAACTGCAAGCACAGCTTGTTGGCAACTTGAATGCAGCTGCGGTGAACGCGGCCAGCACCTCAGGCAACGCCTACTTTGGTCAGGGTAAGCTGTCCCTCGATCTGAACAAATTTCTTCGGGTAGGTGACACCCTGCAGGTGGTCTACCGCCGAATCCACTGAGGATTCTGGCCTGGAGAGGGGGCATGGCGTCGCTCGCGCTACAACGTAGGTCAGCCCCGCCCCCGCCCCTCTCCAGACTAGGGTGCGGGGCAGGGGCCGTCCACCAGAGCGGTGTTCGTGAAAGCCCCTGTGTTGCGGGAGGTTACAGTTGCTAAATCCTCCATCGTCGCTCCAACGTTGCCGATAACATAAGTATTGGCTGTATTGCCATTCAGGGCGAGCCTGAGGGCGGCACTGCCATTGTTACTAGCTGTAAAACTGGACCCAGGACCACCCAGATTGTTTCCAGACATGGTGTTGTTGTTGAAGCGCGCCGCGCATACAGAAACCCCCTGGCTGTCGAGGAAGACGCCATTAGAAGTGCAGCCGGTGATGACGTTGTCTTTCACAGAGGCGGTGACGTTGCAAGTGTTTTGCACGAGGATGTCCAGGCCGCGCAAGGCGGTGCCACCGCCGTTGACGGTGTTGTTGGTCATGGTCAAGGTCATGTTGGTGGCAGTGGATGCACCGGTGATTAATACCCCAACATCTCGGCCATTGTTGAAGGTATTGTTGCGCACATTGAGAGTCTGTATGCTGGTTCCGCCTGCCGTCAGATTGCCGACAATCTCGGCGCGGCAATTGGTAAACGTACAATTCTGCACGGTCCAGTCCAGGGTTCCGGTGGAACAGGTGGCGTCCAGCGCGCCCAAGTTGGCATCGGCGAAGCGAGAGTTGGAAATGGTCCACGTTCCGGTGGCGTTGCCCAAGAAGGCGGCCTTGTTGCCGGTGGTGGTCACGTTCAGGGAGGTCAGGGTGCCGGAGCTGGCGTTGGTGGCGTTGATGGCTGCCGGTGCGGTGGCCTGGAAGTTGAGTGCCGCCAGGCGGTTACCACTGCTTAAGAAGACAGGTCCAGTTAGCACCGGTGGATTGGCCGGGTCCTGACCCTGGATGCCTTGATTGGCGCTAAGGTTCACGGGCGTGTTCAAATTGGTAGAAGTGCCATCGCCGCGGAAGACGACGATCTGGGCGCCGTTCACACCGGTAGCGGCCGTGACCGCTGCAGCCAGGGTATTAAAAGGATTGCTCTGGGTGCCCGTTCCGCCAGCCGGAGCGTCATTTTTGACGAAGAGGCCCCGAGCCTGAACGTTCACCGTGACGGTGGCCGTTGATGAGCCCGCCGAGTTGCTCAGAGTATACGTGAAGGTGTCATTGACGTTGGCGGCGTTGAGTGGAGGCGTGTAGGTCAATTGACCGGCATTGCTAATCGAGACGGTTCCACCAGAGTTGCTCGGATTTTGAAAGGCGCTGACGGTGGCGCCGTTGAGAGTGTCGTTAGCGGTGACTGAGCCGGTGAGAACGGAATTGCCCAGCGTCGTGAAAGAATCGGCGACGGCGGTGGGGGCGGTCACAATCGGGGTGGGATTGGGGAAAGGCCCGATGGGAAAGCTGTTGTCGTCGCTGCCGCAGCCCATTACAAAGAGAGCAGCGCTAAGGGTGAGGGCTTTGGTTATAAGACGCATGGGGGGGTCCTCTCGGCCGAGTAATCTGGTCGCTCTTCGTACTTTTTCAGAAGATCCTCTTGACCGTAGTCTCTTGACAGTGGGCGCTTACCGAGACTCATCAGAGGTTTTCTCCTTCAGCAAAATCTGGTCGATCGCCTGGATGGCGTCGCTCATCTGGTGGAAACGCTCAGCGGGGGAGGGCCTGGTGAGCCGGCAGATGCAGGGGGTGAGTTCTTTGAAAAAGGGAGTATGTAACTGAAGCCAGCTGGCTTCGTCGCTGGTATGGAGAAGAAGAGGCTGATACCAGGCTTTTCTGGATGGTCCTCCGAGAACTTGAGCAAAGATACGCCCTAACGGTGGCTGATCAGAAGCGGCTAGAGGTCGTTCTACCGTCGCGAAAGCGATTTCGTTGGGGATCGCAAAGAGCTCGTTCAGGTGCTGTTTCTTGTGCCGTCTTGAATTTTCAATATGCTGCAAACTCTTGTCAGGGTTGAAGTGAGAGACCTGCGCCTCGCCGTCCGCCGATACTTCAATAGATCTGATGTCAAAGGAACCTGAGACGATGCCCTGCCGGTGATAATCCTGGACTTGTAGAAAGAGCGGCCTGAGCAGCTTCCAAGCATCTTGAGACGGCAGCCCTTCGGGAGGGATGACCGCGCTGAGGGAGCGAGGCTTGAGCGCCTGGTCGAGTTCAGAGATGGCTTCTTGGAGGCTTGAATAACGCTTAGTATAGTCAGGATCGGCCATCTTGCGTAAAATTGCGCAGATTCCGGGAACAGACCGGGAACAAGCCGAATGAATTTTCTTCCAGACCAAGTGCCTCTCAACATCGTCCTGGGAAGGGACCAGAAGAAATACAAATGGATTGAATTGTGTCTCCAGACCAAGCAAGATTCTGCTGAAGACAAAGGCCAGCATCGCCTGATCGGAAGCGGGGATGGGCTTATTAACCCTAGCGGAGGCAATCTCGGAAGGAATACCGTGCAGTATCCTGGCGGGGGTAACAATATTTTTGGCTCTGAGCTCTAGTTCACGCTGAATAACTCCTAAGGCAAACTCAGGACTGAAGCGGACCAACCGGGGGGTCTGCCCGGGAATAAGCTCGATATCCTCAGGGGTTATGTATCCAGAGCAGATTCCTTGCTCATGATACGCTTGAACTTGCAGAAAGACTGGGCGCAGCAGCTTCCAGGTGGCCGCTGGCAGAAGCCCTCCAGGCGGCAATTCCTGTCGTAGAGAGTGATCCTTTCGGTTCAAGAGGACCAAGTCGAAGTCGTGATGGCGGCCAAGCGGGGTTGCTTTGCCAGTTTGAATCTCCGCCTGGATGATTTCTTGAGCATTCGCTCCCGGAGGGAACGCCATGATGAGACGGCTTATTTTCAAATCATCCAATGCTGAGTAGACGCGAACTTCGGTGGACTTTGGCAATAACCTATGCAACGTGTAGCCCCCAAAGGTCTTTCCCAGCAAGGGGTCGGTGGCTTTAGGAGCGCTGGTTTCGCCGGTAGCCCAAAGTTTCTGGTAGGCGAGGTAGTTGCCCAGGTTAGCGCGACGAAGAGCAGGTTCAAGAAAAAGGAGAGCGGACAGATGGAACTGCTCGGCTGAGACCGCCCCTTCGGTTAGAATCTTGCAGAAGCGTTGGAATTTCGACCAGGTCAAAGTGGGGTTGTCGGGACGAGGGACGGTTTCGTGGGCGATGGCCGCCAGAATCTGGCTTTCGATGGTGGCGTAAGCGGTGAGGAGCTTGCTCCAGTCACCGGGCCTGGCTTGGTGATACTGGGATTCGACTTCCAAAAGCTGCAGATAGACTGGATAGGCGTCTTCGGGACTGAGGCGGTTCGAGCGAAGCAACACAAACAAGCGTTGAAAGCAACGTTCGCGGAGTTGGCCGAGTTGTTGAAGCGTGCCGTCATAGAGCCAGGAGAGAGCTTTTTGCGCCAAGTCTCCAGGAGTCTGCAAGATTTGGCCCAACAGCCCGAGTGTGTCGCTTTCGCGGTCGAGGGTGAGGCGAACCACGTCGAGTAGTTGAGAGGCCTCCACTGGCTTAAAAAGGTAATCGTCGGCCTGGACCTTGGCCGCTCGCAGAGGGACGTCCAGGTCGGTGTAGCCTGTCAGCACAATGCTGCGGATATGCGGCCGGTGTTTTTTGATTTGTTCAATGGCGCCGACGCCGTCAATAGGCCCGGCCATGCGAACATCGCTCAGGATGAGGTGGAAAGGGCGCTGTTCGGCCAGGCGGATTGCTTCTTGAGCGCCGGCGGCTTCCACGACCTCATAGCCTTTATCCTCGAGAGTATCAGCCAGGATGCCGCGGTAGTTTTCATCGTCTTCTAAAACCAGGATGGATTCCATCAGGCCACCGGCCCCTGGTAAATTCGCATGTTCGGCGTGGCGGTTGAGCTGGCAAATTCCTGTTGAACAAACATCGGACGGATGGCGACTGGTTGCTCCACGTCGTCCTGGACGTAAGGGAACTGGATATTAAAGGCCAGTGCATGAGGCGATGCCTCCACGTAGATTCGGGTCTTCCAGAAGGCAGTGGTGGTTTGGGCCTGGGTGTGGAGGCGCAGTTGTTGGCGCGATGGAGACCACTGGAAGGCGGCCTGATCGGTGGCCAGGGTCCAGCCGCCGTCCAGGTGAAATTGGAAGCGGCACGCGCTTTCGGTGCGGAGAGCTTGCTGGAGCAGGCCAAAGAGATGCTCGACGGCGGAAGGATCTTCATCCAAATCGCTGGATTCTTGGAAGAGGGTCGGGAAGCCGGCGGCTTTCCAGTTGGAGGGCAAGAGCGCCCGGCGGGCGCCGCAAAAGCTCAGTCTGACGTTCATTCTGGCGCCGAGATCCGAGTTTTCTTCCGGAGACAGTGCCGGGATCTCGGGAAAGTAGACCAGGCCGGGATCAAAGAAGATCTGCTGGGGATTGGCCTGGGCACTAAATTCCCCGAAAGCATCCGCATCCCAGGAAATCACCAGCATTTCGTGGCGATCCGCCACGAGCTCCCGGGCCAGGTTTGCATCCTTTTCGTTGGCCAGGAGCAGGCCGATTCGAACCTGTGATTCCTTGGGGTAGAAATTTTGGATGTGTCCCCAGGCTTTGCGTTTGGGGAGCTTCCGGCGTTTGTATTGCTTCTTGTCATGTTTCAGGAGCCAGATCGCGTGACCGATGGCGTTGGCGAAGGCATAATGGTTGAGCAGATCAATGGCGGTGAGAGTGACCAATTGGTCCGGCTTCCCCCACGGAAGGCGCTCCTCCGTGGGTCGAAAGGGGGACCTGACCGTGGCGATCTTCCCAAAATCTCCCGCCAGTTCGGCCAGGTTCTCCATAGATGGTGAAGCGAGAATCGTTTCCTGGAACCGGGCTTTGCTCGCCATTTCCAGGAGTTGGTCCGCTTCCGCCCAGTCCTTTGTTAGCAGCATGACAGCGGGCGGATGGGAGATAATGGCGGGAGAGGGTGGATTAAGAGCGGATACGGTTCGTCCCGTGGCCTCTTCACTCCAACCACCGTGGCTGCAATGCAGCAGGCCACTGACGCAAAGAGACCTTGCGAAACAGTCGGCTGGGCGCCAGCCCTGGAAAATACGGGGTTCGTAGTCGGGCGGGCAAAAGGTGGACGAGCAAACAAACCATTCAGCCTGGTCGGGAACGTCGTCCGCCAGTTCAACATGAAGCCCCATGGAGCGGAGATGCTCCACGGCCGCCGGGGGAACGTTGGGTCCAATCAGCCAGCACACCGGTATTTGTTCTTGGGTCTGCGGTAAATTCATGGGATTCCTTCCTTTTTCAGAGAGTTTGGGTTGGCCTGCCCCTGGCCTAATCGAAGTAGAGAATCAGCTCCTGGCAGCGGCTCCAATCCAGGCGGGCTGTAGTGGTCAGAGCGATGTCCCAGGCGGAATTTTGTTGGTCGGGCCAGCGGCTGCTGGTTACAGTGAAGTCGATTTCTCCCCAATCCCCTCGGGCCAGGACGCGGGTGACGGAC
>LNFM01009400.1_pt1 | contig 17824 bp, 21 predicted proteins | sample 596031 | NCBI WGS metagenome assembly LNFM01 (sample SAMN04254537, study PRJNA301005) | activated carbon metagenome | isolation source: dual media filters at the Ann Arbor, Michigan drinking water treatment plant | place: USA: Ann Arbor | reverse complement strand
GCCGGCATCACCGACCTGTTCACCAAGGCGCAGGCGATCTATCGCGAGATCGGCAAGGAGCTTCTCGACGTGCCCCTGACCGGCGGCGGCAGCGACGGCAACTTCACCGCGGCACTCGGCATCCCGACGCTCGACGGGCTGGGCGCCGACGGCAAGGGCGCACACGCCGCCTACGAGCAGATCTACTTCTCCTCGCTGCAGCCCCGCACCTACCTCTGCGCCCGCCTGCTGGAGACGCTGGAATAGGGAGGTGTTGCCGTCTTGGGTGACGGAGGGGTCGCGGTCCGGAAGAGCATGACGTCATGACCCCACCGTCGGCGTAAGACGCCGGCCTCCCCGGCGAAGCCGGAGACGTGCTCGACACTCAATATCCTGCGGTGAAGCGCTTGCGCAGGTGCCTGGGCTTCTCGATCTCGTCGACGATGGCGACGGCGAAATCCTCGCGGCTGATGCGGCTCTCGCCCTTGGCATCCTCGATCAGGGTGTCGAGCGCGAGGCGGAACTTGCCGGTTCTCTTGCCGGGACCGATCGAGGCGGGCGGCGAGATCGCCGTCCAATCGTAGTCGTCGATCTTGCGAATCTCCTCGTAGGCCTGCAGCGCCGGCAGCGAGGTCGGTGGCTGAACGCCTTTCTCGGCCATGACGTCGTAGTGCCGGCGGCCGTCGCTGCGCAGCAGGCTGCCGGCGCCGATCACGAACAGCGCCCGCTTGACGCCCGACCGGCGGATCGTGTCGATGACCCGCCGCACGTCGTTCTCGTTCCACTTCACCGAGACGACGACGACATCGTGGCCCTTCAGGACCTGCGCCAAGGCCGGCGCGTCGGTCGTGCTGGCGGCACGGATTGTCATGCCGGGGCGTGCCACGAGCTTACGCGGATCGCGGGTCAGCGCCGTCACCGGATGCTTGCGCGCGAGCGCCTCGTCGAGGACGCGGCTGCCGATATTGCCGCTGGCACCAATGAGCACGATGTTGGTCACGGAACTGCTCCTTTCATGAGGTCTTGCAGGGCCTCGACCGTCGCGGCAGGGGCCTCCTGCGGCACGTTGTGGCCGATGCCCGGGAGGAGGCGCCGCTCGTAGGGGCCGCTGAAGAAGGCGGCTTGCCGATCGGTCGTCGGCGCCGGCCCGACGCCGTCGTGGCCGCCATGAAGATTGATGGTCGGGATGCCGATCCTCGGCTGACTGGCAAGCCGCGCCTCGATGTCGAGCAGGGCCGGGTCGCCCGGCGCATAGCCGTAGCGATGGCGATAGGACTGGATCACCACGTCGACGAAATCAGGGTTGTCGAACGAGACGGCGCTCCTCTCGAAGGTCGTCTCGTCGAACTGCCATTCCGGCGACCACAACTGCCACAGCAGCCGGCAGACGTCGCGGCGGTCCTTGGTGAGCCCGGCGCGGCCCCGTTCGGTGTGGAAATAGTACTGGTACCAGAAGCGATGCTCCTGGGCGGCCGAGGCCGGTTCCCCCGCTGCGGCGATGTTCTGGATATTGTAACCCGTGCAGCTCACCAGGCAGCGCACGCGCTCGGGCCACAGGGCAGCGACGATGCAGGCCGCGCGCCCGCCCCAGTCGTAGCCGGCCAGCGCGGCGCGCCGGATGCCGAGCGCATCCATGAGCTGCAGCAGATCGTGGCCGAGGGCGGCCTGCTCGCCCGAGCGCGGCGTATCGGCAGAGAGGAAGCGCGTCGGCCCGTAGCCGCGCAGGTAGGGCACCAGCACGCGGTTGCCGGCTTCGGCGAGCGGCGGCGCCACCTCGTCGAAGGCGCGGACGTCGTACGGGAAGCCGTGCAGCAGGATGACGGCCGATCCGTCCGCCGGCCCGTGTTCCTCGTAAGCGATCTCCAGGACGTCGGTGCGCACGCGTTTCGATTTCATGATGCAAGCTTAGCGCGGTGCGTTGACAGAGTCGCGGGTGACGCTCACGCTTTGCGCAAACGGAGGAAACATGGCCCGGTTCGATCGCGTAATTCGTGGCGGCATGGTCGTCGACGGCAGTCGGATGCCGCGTTTTCGCGGCGATATCGGCATCAAGGACGGCCGCATTGCCGGCATCGGCCAGATCGGTGCCGGCGAGGCCGACGAGACGATCGATGCCGGCGGCCTGATCGTGGCACCGGGGTTCATCGACCTCCATACCCACTACGATGCCCAGTTGTTCTGGGATCCCTACTGCACGCTGTCGAGCTGGCACGGCATTACCTCGGTCGTGATCGGCAATTGCGGCTTCGGCTTCGCGCCCGTGCGGCCGGCCGAGCGCGACCGCGCGATGCTCACCATGACGCGCGTCGAGGCGATCCCGATGGCGTCCATGCAGGCCGGCATGCCGTGGGACTGGGTGACGTTTCCCGAGTTCCTCGACAGTGTCGAACGGGCACCCAAGGCGGTGAACATCTTGCCCTATATGCCGATCTCGCCGCTCCTGATCTGGGTGATGGGCTTCGAGGCTGCCAAGGCCGGCAAGCTGCCGACACCCGAGCAGCATGCCGAGATCAAGCGCCTGCTCCACCAGGCCATGGATGCCGGCGCCTGCGGCTGGTCGGCCCAGCGCATGCTGCCGACCGGGCCGGCCTCGGTGCAGCGCGACCATGACGGCTCGGCGATGCCGACCGACGTGATGCACGACGACACCTGCCGCGAGCTCGCCCGCGTCCTGGCCGAGCGCAACGCTGGTTTCGTTCAGATGCTGCTGGTCTCGGGCGACAATGCGCGCGACCAGGCGTTCTATGAGGAGGTGGCGACGCTGAGCGGCCGTCCGGTCATCATGAACGTGGTGCAGGCGTTCGATCACAAGCCGCACATCCATCGCCGCGTGCTCGATTGGCTGCGCAGCTGCCGTGAGCGCGGCATCCGCGTCGTCGGCCAAGGGCTGACCACCGACGCGGGCTTCACCTTCACGTTCGAGGACTGGAACCTGTTCGACGATTCCCAACCGTGGTGCGATGCCACGACGGGAACGCGCGAGGAACGCCTCGCCAAGCTCGCCGATCCGGCCCGCCGTGCCGCCTTGCGCGACAACCGCCATCGTCGGGCCCAAGCTCGACAAGAACAGGAAGTGGCTCGACTACACGCTGGCCCATGCCGCCGAGAAGACGGGCAAGCATCCGGTCGATTTCATGCTCGACATGGCGGTGGAGGAGGATCTCGCGACCGAGTTCTTCGCTGCACCACCCAACGGCAGGATCGACTACCTGAAGGAGCTGGTCGACGATCCCTACGTGCTGTTCGGCGTGTCGGACGGCGGCGCCCACACCAAGTTCCTGACCGCAGGCCGCTACCCGACCGAGACGCTGTGCAAGGTCGCGCGCGACCACAGGATGCTGAGCCTCGAGGACGTGCACTGGCGCCTGTCGGCCCTTCCGGCCGAGGTCGCGGGCTTCCGCGGGCGCGGCGTGCTGAAGGCCGGCGCGCCGGCCGACATCGTGATCTACGATTTCGACGCGCTGCGCGTGCTGCCCGACGAGATCGCGCACGATCTGCCGGGCGGCGAATGGCGCCGCATCCAGCGCGCCGAGGGCTACAGGTACGTGCTGGTCAACGGCCAGGTCACCATCCGCAACGACCGGCCGACCAATTCCTTCTCCGGCCAGCTGCTGCGCCACGGCGGCGCGGGATAAGCGCCCGCACCGCAGCTTTCCGGCCTTCGCCCAAACGCAAACGTGGAAACAGGGCCCGTCATCCCGACCGAAGCCGAGCGCAGCGCCTGCCCTGAGCGCAGTCGAAGGGAGGCGTAGTGGAGGGACCTTTCTTCCTGCAGCGTCGGCAAGAAAGGTCCTCGACTGCGCCGCCAATGGCGCTGTAGCCAGCGCCTAGTCGGTCGGATTCGCTCGGGATGACGGCTCATATGCTAATGCGCTGCCCCCGTGATGGATGAGGAGCAGGACAGAAAGGACGCTCCCAAGGGAACGTCACCGCAAAACTACCGACTACTCAGGGGGCGGGACAGGGGAAGACGTTCATCTCGGGCCCGAGGTCGAAGGGCGGTGGGACCTGGGCGGCCGAGGTTACCTGCTGCGAGAGCGCCCAATCGAACGTGCGCTTGCCGCGGGCGCAGAATTGCGGATCGGTAGGAGCTCGCTGCGCGGTGCGATTGGCGAACTCGGTGACGAGGACATCGACATTGAGGCGCTTGCGGCCGGCCAACTGTTGCAGGCTGCGGGTGTTGGCGGTGTAGTCGTTCCTGAACTTCGCGAGAAACGAAGCATATTGCTGCTCGTAGGCCCGCGTGCCGTTGGGATTCTGGCACTGCAGGGTGACGACGGTGAGCTCCTGCTGCAGCATGCGTACCCGGAAGGCTTCGAGGTCGGCTGCGGTGTAGCAGATGGCCCGGATGCTGGACGCCGGCGGCGTCGGCACGGTGCTCGCTGCCTGATAGTCGGCCGCTGGCGGCCGGCTGGCGGGCGCGGATGAGCTGGACGACTGCCCAAGCGTGCAGGCACCCACCGCCATCACGCCCGCAACCGCAATTGCCGCCCGCGAAATCGTCCTGATCATCAATAGCACTCCCAACGCATGGCCGGAGAACGCAAGCCGGTACAACAGTTGAAGGCCTCTTTCAAATCCAATTCCCGTGCGGGTCCATACGGCAGGTGGAAAATTGGCTGTCTCAGCGCGTCGCCCGCTCCAGCGCCCGGTCGAATATCTCGAGGCCGAGATCGATCTCTGCCGGCTCGATGGTGATCGGCGGCGCGATGCGGAAGATGCCGAAGCCGCCGCGCACGACGCTGGTCATCATGCCGAGCTCGAGACACTCGCGGGCGACGCGGCGGGCGAGCTCCGGTGCGGGCTTCCTGGTGCGGCGATCCTCGACCAGGTCGAGCCCCAGCAGCAGCCCGCGGCCGCGAACGTCGCCGATGCAGTCGTAGCGCTGCTGCAGCGCGCCGAGGCCGGCCTCGAGGCGCGCGCCGAGCGTTCGCGCGCGCTCGGCCAGCCGGTCGCGCAGGATGATCTCGATGACCTTGAGGCCGACCGCCGCGGGCAGCGGGTCGGAGGCGTGCGTCGTGTAGAAGAGAAAACCTCGCTCCGCCGCGACGTTCTCGATCTCCGGCGTGGTCAGCATGGCAGCCAATGGCAGGCCCGCGCCGAGAGTCTTCGACAGTGTGAGATAGTCCGGCACCACGCCGTCGCGCTCGCAGGCGAACAGCTGGCCGGTGCGGCCGAGCCCCGTCTGCGCCTCGTCGAACACCAGCTGCAGGCCGCGCTCCCGGCACTTGTCGGCCAGCGCGGCGATGTAGCCCTCCGGCGGCTCGAGGACGCCGCCCGAGCTCAGGATCGGCTCGACGATGCAGGCTGCCGGCGCGCCGGTCGACTGGCGGTCTATCAGCTCGAAGCCGAGCTCGAGCTCGGATCGCCAGTCGTAGAGGCCGTGCGCGTCGATGAAGCGCGAGCGGTACGTGTCCGGCGCGGGCAGCACGAACGCGCCCGGAAGGGCGGGCCCATAGCCCTTGCGGCTCGACGAGTAGGTGGCCGACGAGGCGCCGCCGGTGACGCCATGCCAGGACCGGCTCATGGCCACGATCTCGTGGCCGCCGGTCACCAGCTTGGCCATGCGCAGGGCCGCCTCGTTCGACTCGCCGCCGGTCGACACCAGCAATACGCGATCGAGCTTGCCGGGCGAGATCTCGGCAATCAGCGCCGCCAGGTCGACCACCGGGCGCGACAGGATGGTCGAGTAGAGATGGTCGAGCTCGCCGATCCAATGGCGCGCCACCTCGACGACCTCCGGATGACTGTGGCCCAGGATGGCGCTCATCTGCCCGGAGGTGAAGTCGAGGATGCTGCGGCCGTCGGCGTCGACGAAGAAGCTGCCGCGCGCACGTTCGGCGATCACCGGCGAGAAGGCGCCGCCGTAGCGCACCAGATGAGCGTTCGCCTTGGCCCAGAAGGCCGGATCGTCGTTGGCGCTCATGCCGCCTCCAGCGCGGCGCGCACCAGCGGCAGGCGGTCGTTGCCGAAGAACATCGCCGAGCCGACGAACATGGTCGGGCTGCCGAAGCCGCCGCGCGCCATCAGTTCCTCGGTGTTTGCGCGCAGCCGTGCCTTGCACGCATCGGTCTCGATGGCGGCGAAGAAGCGCTGTCGCTCGAGGCCGGCGCGGCTGGCGATATCGGCCAGCACCTCCTCCCGCGCGATGTTGCGATTGTCGCCCCAATACGCCTCGAACGCCGCCGTGGCGTAGGGCACGATCTTGCCCTCGTCGAGCGCCACGAAGGCGCCGCGCATGCACTTGACGCTGTTCACGGGGAACACCTCGGGTGGAAAGACGATGCGCAGGCCGTAGAGGTTCGCCCAGGCGGCGAGGTCCTTCAGCATGTAGGTCTGCTTCAGCGGGTTGGGATTGGCGCGGCTGTCGTAGACGGTGCGGTTCACGGTGTTGAACACGCCGCCGACCAGGATCGGCTTCCAGGCGATGGCGGCTTCCAGCTCGGCGGCCAGCGGCTGCACGGCATGGAAGGCCAGATAGGTCCACGGGCTTGAGCAGTCGAAGTAGAAGTCGAGTTGCCGCGCCATTTCGTCTCTCCGATCTCGGTTCGCCTTGTCGATGCCACAGCCCGCCCGTATCTTGCAAATCCATGACGGTACCGGCTGAAAAGCCCAAAAACAGTGCCAATCGGATTGCGCCCAACCGGATAGCAATCGTGGTGCATCAGGAGCACTCCCGGCCTGGACGGGTCGGCGCCCTGCTCGAGAAGCGCGGCTACACGCTCCATCGCCTCTGTCCCAATCTCGGCTGCGACCTGCCCGACGACATGTCCGACTATGCCGGCGTGGTGATCTTCGGCGGGCCGATGTCGGCCAACGACTGCGGCAGCCTGGCCGGCATCAAATGCGAGCTGGAGTGGATTCCCAGGGTGGTCGAGGCTGGCGTGCCCTACCTCGGCCTGTGCCTCGGCGCCCAGCTCCTGACGCGTGCCGCCGGCGGCTGCGTCGCCCCGCATCCCGAAGGCAAGGTCGAGGTCGGCTATGCCGAGATCGTGCCGACCGAGGCCGGCCGCGAATGGATCAGCCGCCCGATGAAGGTTTACCAGTGGCATCGCGAGGGCATGGCGATCCCGGCATGCTGCGAGCTGCTGGCGACCAACGAGACCTACCCTGTCCAGGGGTTTCGCTGCGGGCCCAATGCCTTCGGGTTCCAGTTTCATCCCGAGGTCACCCTGGAGATGAAGGACCAGTGGACCAGCGAGCCCGGCGAGAGCATGCGCAGGCCGGGGGCCCAGCAGCGCGGCGTGCATCTCTCCATGCACCCGCTCTACGACCCGCCGATCGACCGCTGGATCGACGGCTTCCTCGAGCGCTGGCTGGCAACCGACACGCGACGCCACTGAGAGTTTCATTGCAGCACGAGCGAATACCCGCCGTGGCCTCCCGGTCGGCGTTGCGGTAGGGTCTGCCGCAGTTTCAATCCGGGGAGATGCCTTGATGTCGGGTGCTCTGATCTTCGTGCTGGCCCTTGTCGTTGTCGCCCTGGTGCTGGTGTTTGCCGGCGTGAAGACGGTGACCCAGGGCAGCAACTGGACCATCGAGCGGTTCGGCCGCTACACCCGAACCCTGCCGCCCGGCCTGCATCTGATCGTGCCGTTCATCGATGTGGTCGGCCGCAAGATGAACATGCAGGAGAACGTCCTCGACATCCCCGGGCAGAAGGTCATCACCAAGGACAATGCCACGGTCCAGGTCGATGCCGTCGCCTTCTACCAGGTGGTCGATGCAGCGCGGGCGGCCTACGAGGTGCAGAACCTCCATCTCGCCATCACCAACCTGGCGTTGACCAACATCCGCAGCGTCATGGGCAACATGGCGCTCGACGAGGTCCTGTCCAAGCGCAACGAGATCAACAACACCCTGCTTGCCGTGATCGACCAGGCGACAGGCCCATGGGGCATCAAGGTGCTGCGCATCGAGCTCAAGGACATCGCGCCGCCCGACGACATCGTGGTGGCGATGGGCCGGCAGATGAAGGCCGAGCGCGAGAAGCGCGCCACCATCCTCGAGGCCGAAGGCGTGCGCGAATCGAGCATCCAGCGCGCCGAGGGCGAGAAGCAGTCGGCTATCCTCACGGCCGAAGGCCGCCGCGAGGCGGCGTTCCGCGACGCCGAGGCCCGCGAGCGCCTCGCCGAAGCCGAGGCGAAGGCCACCTCGGTGGTCGCCGAGGCGATCGCCGGCAACGGCGTGCAGGCGACCAACTACTTCCTCGGCACCAAGTACGTCGAGGCGCTGTCGCGCATGGGCTCTGCCAACAACTCCAAGGTGTTCTTCCTGCCGGTCGAGGCGGCCGGCGTCATGGCCTCGATCGCCGGAATAGGAGAGCTCGCGAAGGAAGCCCAGGCGCGCGCCGCCGACACGAGCCGGCCACGCGGTTCCGTTCCCAGCGCCGGTTGAGCGGCGTCATGGGCTTCAAGGTGGTCTTCTGGCATTGGTGGGCGGTGGCGGCGGCGCTGCTCGTGCTCGAGATGCTGCTGCCCGGCGTCGTCTTCATGTTCCTGGCGATCGGCGCGGTCGCCTCCGGCCTCGCCGTGCTGGTGGTCTCGGACCTGTCGATCGAGTTCCAGCTCACGGTGTTTGCCGTGGTCTCGGTAGGCTCGGCGATCGTCCTGCGTCCCTTCCTGCGTCGGCTGGGCCATGGCCGGCCGGCCGATCGGACGCTCAATGCCCGGGCCGACAGCCTGCTCGGCCGCACGTTCGTGCTCGATGCGCCGATCCTGGGCGGGCAGGGTCGGGTCAAGCTGGGCGACGGCAGCTGGGCGGTCACCGGCCCCGACATGGTGGCAGGCAGCCGGGTCCGCGTCATCGAGGTCCAGGGCACGGAGCTGAGGGTCGAGCCGTCGCCGTAGGGGCCGCGGCGAGGTCGACCGAGCAGCTTGACCGTATCTCGGCCATTTGGGATCATTGCTATCAATGATCTCAGGTGAGCGGATGGCCGGCAATCTGCACGTGCGAAATCTCGAGGATGAGTTGATCGTCAAGCTGAAGCGTCGGGCCGCCCGGCACGGCCGGTCGACCGAGGCCGAGCACAGAGAGATTCTGCGTCAGGCTCTCGCCGGCGAAGAGGAGCCCTCCTTCGACACGCTGGCCGCCGAGCTGCGCAAGCTGACCAGGCGGCGAAAGCAGACGCCATCGGAGATTCTGCTGAGGGAGGGGCGGGGCGAGCGGTGATATCGCTCGTCGTAGACGCCAGCATCGCGGTCAAATGGGTGATCGAGGAGGAGGGAACGGAAGCCGCGTTGGTGCTTCGCCGCAAGGCGAAGCTGATCGCTCCCGATCTTCTCGCCGCGGAGTGCTCGAACATCCTCTGGAAGAAGGTCCGGCGCGGCGAGCTCGCGGAGGACGAAGCTCTGTTCGCCGCCAGGCTCCTGCAGAACGCCGAGCTCGAGCTCCTGCCGACGCGCCCGTTGCTCGAAAGCGCAACCCGATTGGCGATCGAGCTGGACCATCCTGCCTACGATTGCGTCTACCTCGCTTTGGCCGTCACCCGGGACTGCCAGCTCGTTACTGCCGATCGGCATCTGCTTCGAAAGCTCGAACGAGACAAGAAGGGTGCATTTTCCGGACGGGCACTCTCGCTGGCTCAGGCGGTGGCCAATGAATAGAGCGCCTCCGGCCGATGGTTGGGAAACGCAATGAACCACCTCGGCGGTCGATATCGCCGAATGCCCCGCCCGTATCGCGAGGAAGATATCCCCGTCGCAGCCGACTGGGCCGCGCGGAATAGGCGTCAAGTTGCGAATTCGCCGCCTTCGCCGACTGGCCGCCTACGCTATCCGCCGATGACCTTCTTGGCGATCATGCAGTGGATGCCCTTGTTGCCGTCGACGGTTTGCGTGACATGCAGGTCGGCCTGCAGGCTGCACAGCATGTACGCGTCGGCGGCCGACAGGCCGGTCCTGGCGCTGATCAGCCGGATCATGTCGCGCAGCGCTTCCTTGGCCGCGTCGTCGAGATCCGAGTCGAAGCCGTGGGTCATCCAGTGCGTCGCCGTCTCGGCACGCGGATTGACCAGCTTCATGTCCTTGCGCACGGTGAAGCGGAAGGTGCCGGAGAGCGACGTCTCCAGCGCCGTCAGGTTGACCTCGCCGTCGCCCTGCACGCCGTGACCATCTCCGGTCGAGAACAGGCCGCCGTCGGCGAACACCGGCAGGTAGACCGTCGTGCCGACCTGGAAATGCTTGTTGTCGATGTTGCCGCCGAAGGCGCGCGGCTCGATCGAGCTGCACTGGCCCCATTCCGGCGGCGGCGCCACGCCCATGATGCCGAAGAACGGCCTGAGCTCGATCTCGAGCCCCCACGGCATGGTGCAGACGCCGCGGTTGGAATCGATCGGGATGTGGGTCAGGCGATGGAACGGAAAGTCCTCGGGCAGGGTGCCGGCGTGCGGCCGCTGGACGTTCCAGCCCCAGTTGGTGCGGAACTTGATGTCGAGAACCTCGACGGCCAGCACGTCGCCGCGCTCGGCGCCCTCGACGTGGACCGGCCCGGTGAGGATGTGGCGGCCGAGATGCGGCTTGAGCCTGGACAGGATCTCACGGTGCTCGGGCAACACGTTGAACGGCTCGCCGGGCAGGATCTCGGCGGACCCGGATACGCAGTGGATGGTGGCGATGTCGCCCGACTTGATGCGCAGCGACGGCTTCAGCTGGCTGTCGAAGTAGCCCCAGTGGCAGGTCTCGGGCGAAGAATGCAGCTCGTACGTGGCCATGGCGGTCCCCCTTCGCGTCGCTTGAAGCACGGACCGTGCCCCGAAATCCATCGCTGATGCTATAGCCAGGGCATGAACTATCGCCATGGCTACCACGCCGGCAACTTTGCCGATGTCCTGAAGCACGTGGCGCTGTGCGAGCTGCTGCGCCTGCTCACGGCCAAGGACAAGAAGCTGTTCGTTCTCGACACCCATGCCGGCGCCGGCGGCTACGACCTTGGCGGCGACCTGGCACGGCGCACCGGCGAATCCGAAGGTGGCATTCGCCGTCTCGCCGCGGCGCCGCGCGCCGGCATGCCGGCGGCCGTGGCGCGCTACCTGGCGGCGGTCGCCGCCTACGATCGCAAGTTCGGATCGGCTGCCGAGGGACCACGCCGCTATCCCGGCTCGCCGCGCCTGGTGCGCGCGGCGCTGCGGCCAGGTGACCGTTTCGTCGCCTGCGAGCTGCATCCGGCCGAAGCCCTGGCCCTGAAGCGCGAGTTCGCCGGCGACCGTGCCGTCGAGGTGCGCCAGACCGATGGATACCAGGCGTTGAAGGCCCTGATGCCGCCAGTCGAACGGCGCGGCCTGGTCCTGATCGACCCCCCGTTCGAGGCGGCCGACGAGTTCGATCGGCTCCTGCGCGCCTTGCGCCAGGCGGTGCAGCGCTTTGCCACCGGCTGCTATGCGCTGTGGTTCCCGATCAAGGACGTCGCGGCGGCGTCCTTCGCCGAGGTGCTGGCGGGCTTCGGGCCGCTGCGCCTCACCCTCGACCTCGGAGGCCATGAGGCGGGCAGGCTGTCGGCCTGCTGCCTGGCCGTTGTCAATCCGCCGTGGCGCTTCGAGGAGACCATGCGCGAGGCACTGCCGTGGATCGCAGCCCGGCTCGGACCCGGCGTCAGCGCGGCCGTCGAAGGCGGGCGAGCCGCTTGATCACTTCTTGCGGCCGTTCTTCTTGCCCTTCTTGCCCTTGCCGCTACTGGACTCACCCTGATCGGGCTCGCCCGGGGTCCATCCCCACATCTCGTGAGCCGCCTCGGCGATTGCCGGATCGAGCGGCAGCGGCTCGATGGCGACGCCTTTGCCGACGTGCCTGGCGACGATTCGCAGGCCTTCGAGCCGGGCCTGCTGCTTGTCGTCGGTGGCGATGACGTGCCACGGCGCATGGTCGGTGTCGGTCCGGTTCAGCATGTCGCGGTAGGCTTCGAGATAGGCCTTGCGCTTGGCGATGTTGCGGAAATCCTCGAGCCCGATCTTGTAGTGCTTATGCGGGTCGTTCAGCCGGTCGATCATGCGCCGCCGCTGCTCGTCGGCGCTGACATGGACCATGAGCTTGACGATGCGCACGCCGTCGTCCACGAGCAGGCGCTCGAACTCGTTGATCTCGCGATAGGCGCGCTTCCAGGCGTCCTTGCCGCACAGCCCCTCGATGCGCTCCACCAGGACGCGACCGTACCAGGTGCGGTCGAAGATCGCCCAGTTGCCCGGGGCCGGCAGCCTGCTCCAGAAGCGCCAGAGATAGTGACGGCCCTGCTCCTCGGCCGTTGGCGCGCCGATCCGCCAGACATGCGTCGATTTCGGCTCGAGGCCGGCGACCAGGCGCTCGATCAGGCCACCCTTGCCTGCGGCATCCCAGCCGTCGATGCCGATGACGACGCGCCCGCCTGCCCGCAGATGGATGGTCTGCAGATCGAGCAGGCGGTGCTGCAGCTCGTCGAGCTCGCGCTCGTAGCTCTCGTCGTCGATCGGATGGTCGACCAGCTCGATGTCGTCCAGGATCGGCCACTTGCCCATGCGTTCCTCCCGGGTCGATGGTGCCAGCGCCGGGAAGGCGAGGCAACGATGCTGGGGAATTGACAGCGCCAGCCGCCGCGACGACTAATCCCGCGATGGCCGACGCCGAACCCACCATCCGCTTCACGACACGCGGCGGACAATCCGTGGTCGAGGTCGGCGGCGCCTGGACCGTGTTCAGCCTGCGCGGCTTCCGCAAGAAGGCGGGGAAGGCGCTGAAGTCTGCCGGCGCCGGCGGAGCGGCCTCCCTGGTCGATGCCAGCGCGGTGCAACGGCTCGACACCGCCGGCGCCCTCGAGATCCTGCAGCTGGCGGGCGACGGGCCTCGTGCCAAGGTCGAGGCGGCGGACAAGGCTCATGCCGACCTGTTCGAGGTGGTGCAGCGGAACATGTGCGCGGCGGCACCGGAGCGCCAGGTCAACTGGTTCGGGCACTGGCTCGAGGAGGTCGGCCGCAACGTCATCGAGATCTATCACCAGCTCGTCAACCTGTGCGCCTTCTTCGGCGAGATCCTCGTGGTCTTCCTCGAGGCCTGCCTGCAGCCGCGGCGCTTCCGTTTCAACGCCGTGGTCCGCCAGATGTACGAGGTCTGGGTTCGCGCCTTGGTGATCGTGGGCGTGCTGACCTTCCTGATCGGCGTCGTGATCGCCTACCAGGGCGTCCAGCAGCTGCGCCAGTTCGGCGCCGAGACGTTTACCGTGGAGGCGGTCGGCATCGGCATGTTCCGCGAGCTGGGCGTGCTGCTGACGGCGATCATCGTCGCCGGCCGCTCGGGCAGCGCCTTCACCGCCCAGATCGGCACCATGCAGGTCAACCAGGAGGTCGACGCCATGCGCACGATCGGGCTCAACCCGATCGAATGGCTGGTCCTGCCGCGCATCACGGCGCTGGTGATCTCGATGCCGCTGCTGACCTTCTGGGGCGACATGACGGGCGTGCTGGGCGGCGCGGTCGCCTGCACGATCTACCTCGATTTCACCTTCGTGCAGTTCTACGAGAGGCTGCGCGACATGGTCGGCCCGTGGCATTTCTACATCGGCATGATCAAGGCGCCGGTGTTCGGGGCGGTCATCGCCATCATCGGCTGCTTCGAGGGCCTGCAGGTGCGCGGCAGCGCCGAGAGTGTCGGCAATCTCACCACCAAGTCGGTCGTCGAGGCGATCTTCTCGGTGATCGTGCTCGACGCCATCTTCTCGATCATCTTCCTGCTGGCCAACGTCTGATGCCGGAGGCCGTCACCCACGCGGAGAGGCCGCCGGCGCCGGAAGGCGGCCAGATCGTCGACCACCGGGACGGCCGCGACGTGGTGCTGCGCCTGCGCGGCGTGCGCACCCAGTTCGGCCCCAAGATCATCCACGATCACCTCGATTTCGACGTATTTCGTGGCGAGATTGTCGGCCTTGTCGGCGGGTCGGGGACCGGCAAATCGGTTCTGCTGCGCACCATCATCGGCCTCAACCACGCGAGCCAGGGCACCATCGAGATGCTGGGCGTCGACACCAACACCCTGCACGGCGAGGCGCTGCGCCGGATGCAGGCGCGAACCGGCGTGCAGTTCCAGGACGGCGCGCTGTTCTCGTCGCTCTCCGTGGCCGAGAACATAATCGTGCCGATCCGCGAGCACGCCGGCCTCGACGAGGAGCTGATGCGCGAGATCGCGGCGCTCAAGATCGCCCTGGTCGGCCTGCCGGCCGACGCGTCGGACAAGCATCCGTCGGAGCTCTCGGGCGGCATGCGCAAGCGCGCCAGCCTGGCGCGGGCGCTGGCTTTGGATCCGGAGCTGCTGTTCCTCGACGAGCCGACGGCCGGGCTGGACCCGATCGGCGCCGCCCATTACGACGAGCTGGTCAAGGGCCTGAGCCGCAGTCTCGGGCTGACCGTCCTGATGGTCACCCACGATCTCGACAGCCTGAATGCCATCTGCGATCGGATTGCCGTGCTGCTCGACAAGCGCGTGGTGGTGGGTACGATGCGCGAATTGTTGACCTACGATCATCCCTGGGTCCGGGAGTATTTCCATGGGCCGCGCGGGCGCGCGGCGGCCCGGCAGGAGTAGAGACGGCGTCGCATGGACAGAAAATCGCCTTACGTGCTGGTCGGCGCGGCCATGATCCTGTTCATCGCCTCGATCGCGGGCTTCGTCGTCTGGAAGCTGCGGGCGGGCGATCGGACGGCCTACGCCTACTACGACATCCTGTTCTCCGGCGAGGTCCAGGGCCTCACCAACGATTCGCCGGTATTCTATCGCGGATTGCGCGTCGGCCGCGTCACCAACATCGGGCTGACCTCGCGGACCGAGGTCCAGCGCGGCACCGAACGGCAGCGTACCGTCGAGAAGATCGAGGTGACCGTCGCGGTCGACTGGAACATCGACATCCGCGAGCGCTCCTATGCGGTGTTCGAGAAGCCGTTCATCGCCGGCTCTCCCTTCATCCAGATCGTCGGCCGCCTCGATGTCGACCAGATCAAGCCCAAGAGGAAGCTCGGCGAGAAGCCCTACCCTGAGATCCGCGAAGGCGCCTCGTTCCTGCAGGCGACGACGTCGTCGGCGCAGGAGCTGCTCGCCAAGGCCAACACGACAGTCGACAAGCTGAACGAGCTCCTGAGCGCCGACAACATCGCGATGGTCACCGAGACCCTGCACAGCGTCTCGACGGTGGCGGCGGGCATTGCCAAGCAGGACTCGGCCATCCAGTCGACCCTGTCGGAGCTGCCGGTCACGGTCGCCGAGCTGCGCAAGACCTTCGACAAGGTGAACGCGCTCACCGAATCGCTCGGCCAGATCGCGCTCGAGCTCGGTCCCCAGGACGACGCCACCAGGAAGGCGCTGGCCGGCAAGGTGCCGGGCGAGGTCCGCAAGACCTTCGATAAGATAAATGCGCTCACCGAATCGCTCGGCCAGATCCTGCTCGAGCTCGGTCCGCAGGACGACGCCACCAAGAAGGCGCTGGCCGGCAAGGCGCCGGGCGAGATTCGCAAGGTGGTCGCCGAGGCGCGGGCCGCCTTTGCCAGCATCGACGCCGCCGCCGGTCAGCTCGGCAAGCTGGTGGCCGACAACAAGGGGCCCATCACGCAATTCTCCCGAAGCGGCCTGACCGAGCTCTCCCTCACCATTCGCGAGCTGCGCCAACTCACCGCCAACTTGAACGTCATCGCTACCCGGCTCGAGCGCGACCCGGCCGGCTTCGTGTTCAGCGGCAAGCAGGGATATACGCCGAAATGATCCTCCGCCTGGCCGTCGCAGCGATGGCCGCCGTTTCGCTTGCCGCCTGCCAGCTGATCGATGCCGCGACCGAGCCGACCGATCTCTACACGGTAACCCCCAAGAGCACCTTCGACCCGGACCTGCCGGCGGTCTATTGGCAGCTCGCCGTCGAGGTGCCGGCCGCCGCCGCCAGCCTCAATACCGGCCGCATGGCGATCGCCATGACGCCGACCTCGATCGACTACTATGCCAAGGTGGCGTGGACCGACCGGGCGCCGCTGATGGTGCAGACCCGGATCGTCGATTCCTTCGAGGCCACCCGCAAGATCGTGGCGGTGGCGCGCGAGTCGATCGAGCTGCGCGCCAACTACGTGCTGCAGCCCGACCTGCGCAATTTCGAGGCGATGTACTATTACGGCCCCCAGCCGATCGTGCGGGTGCGCATCATCGCCAAGCTGGTCCGCATGCCCGACCGGCAGATCATCGGCGTCGCCTCGTTCGAGCGCTGCGTGCGGGCGCGCGCCGACAAGGTGCCCAAGGTGGTCGAGGCCTTCGACCAGGCGCTGGGCAGCGTCATGAAGCGGCTCGTGTCGTGGACGCTGCGCACGCCGCCGCCGCGTCCGCCCGAGGAGTCGGCGAGCTACGACATCGCGCGCTTCCGCAACCCGGCCAACGCGGTGAACGACAGCGAAGGCTGCCCGCGCGGCAACAACGCCGAAGGCGTGCCGCTGGCGGAGGAATAGGGCTCTCGCGCCGCCTCGTACTCTTCCGGTCGGGCAGGGCATTCGCTCAAGGCGGTCATCCCTTCACCATCGACCAGGCGAGGTCGGCCAGGGCGCGGGCGCGGTTGCCGTACAGGGTGGCGGTCTCCGAGGACGCGTTGCCGTCGAGGCCGCGCTTGTAGACGCCCTGCACGATGGCGGCGAGGCGGAACAGCGAGAAGGCGAGGTAGAAGCTCCACGACGGCACCTCGGCCCGGCCGGTGCGTCGCGCATAGGCGGCGAGATACTCCTGCTCGGTCGGGATGCCGAACGCCCGCAGGTCGACCCCGGCATAGCCGCCGGAGGCGCCGAAGCCCTCGCCGAAATGATACATCATGCAATTGTAGCCGAGGTCGGCCAGCGGATGGCCGAGCGTGCTGAGCTCCCAGTCGAGCACGGCGATGATGCGCGGCTCGGTCGGGTGCACGATGGTGTTGCCGAGCCGATAGTCGCCGTGGTTGATGCGCGTCTCGTCGCCCGGCGGAACATTGGCCGGAAGCCAGGCCTTCAGGGCTTCCATCGATTCGATGTTCTCGGTCCTCGAAAGATCGTACTGGCTCGACCAGCGATTGATCTGGCGCTCGATATACTGGCCCTCGCGCCCGAAATCGCCGAGGCCGACGGCGCGATAATCGACGTTGTGGATGCGGGCGAGCACGTCGTTCATCGAATCGAATATCTTGCCGCGGTCTGCCGGGGATATTCCCGGCATTTTACTCCATGAGGTAGAAGTCGGTGCCGATCACCGATTGGTCACGGCAGAGCGCGTACGGCCTGGGCACCGGTACATTAGTATGATCGGCGAGGGCCTTGATGACCCGATACTCACGATCGACCTGATGGGCCGACGGCAGCAGCTTGCCCGGTGGCTTCTTGCGCAGGACATACATGCGGCCGGCGCCATCGGTCACGTGGAACGTCGGATTGCTCTGCCCTCCCTCGAACTGGAGGACTCGGATGGCTCCATGAAAGCCGTCGACATTGGCTTTCATGTAGCCGGCGAGCCGCTCCTCGTCGAGCACGTGGGCGGGCCGAACGGGCGTCAGGTTTTCTGGCAACTCGGACATCGGTATGGCGCTTGGTGTGTCGTTTCCGGGCCTTCGGTTCTAGCCGCAGCACGATGGAATATCGAGGGATGTTTGTCGATCCAGGGGCGTAGCGAGTCACAAGACGGTACATCCGCCGTCGAATCCGAAGAGGGAACAATGTCCATACTCCGCCATCTTCCGTATGCGATTCTGTCGGCGGGCTTGCTCGCGGCAGGGAGCGCCTCGGCACAGTCGATGTGGTCCATCGACCGGCGCGAAGAGATGCAGCAGGAACGCATCGACCAGGGAAGGCGCACCGGAACGCTGACGCCGGGCGAATACCATCGCCTCGACCGGGCCCAGGATC